>Ga0310342_100000687_pt1 | contig 19670 bp, 13 predicted proteins | sample S15DNA20500_MG_FD_206155 | JGI IMG/M metagenome (GOLD analysis project Ga0310342, IMG submission 206155) | Marine microbial communities from station ALOHA, North Pacific Subtropical Gyre - S1503-DNA-20-500_MG | ecosystem: Environmental > Aquatic > Marine > Oceanic | place: Pacific Ocean: North...
TCAAACAATGACGCCTTTTGTAGCCGGTGCGAGGAGGACATGGAAGATGACTGATGATGAAATCACATTCAACGGCAATCTCCGCCGCAAAATGGCGCGTAGGGAGGGCAAGTGGACCGGCAATTGCTGGTGTGGCGGATTGCCCCAATACCAACTCAAACGGTGCTTCCGTCCCGGCGGTGCTGCCTGTGTCCGTAGGGCTATGCGCCGACATAGAAAGAAATAGCAAGCCTGAACCTTCAAGTAGGTAGCCCACCCTTGAAAGGGTGTGATTATTGGAGTAATTGGCAACGGTTTTGTCGGGTCGGCCCTCAAAGCCACGCTGGAAAAGTCATTTCAGGTGGAAACCTATGATATAAACCCGGCCCTATCCACTACAAAGAGTATCCAAGACTTGACGGAGATGGCAGAATGCGTCTTCGTGTGCGTCCCCACCCCGCCTAATCCCGATGGTTCAGCAGACACCTCCATTGTGGAGTCCGTTTTAGCCGCCATAGGGAAGGCGGAGTGTGCGGTGGTCCTTAAATCCACCGTGCCTCCCGGCTTTACCGAGGCGGAGTCCGAAAAGTTGGGACGCGGCATCATATTCAATCCCGAGTTTCTTACGGCAGCCAACGCAGTAGCCGATTATGCCAACCAAAATCATACCATTTTGGGCGTGGCTGATATTGGAACCATAAATCATCACGAAAGATTGGTCACTCAAGTCCTAAAGACGGCTTTGCCGCTTTCTGTTATCATTCACACAAAATCCCGCACGGCAGAACTACTCAAGTATGCCCGCAATGCTTTCTTGGCCACCAAGGTTTCTTTCGCAAACGAAATCTATGCCTTAGCGGAAGCCCTCAACATTCCCTATTCGGAAGTGGAATCTCTCATGATTTTGGATAAAAGAATTGGCCCTTCTCACCTCTCCGTCCCCGGTTGGGATGGGAGCCTTGGATTTGGTGGAGCCTGTTTTCCAAAAGACACCGCCGCACTATTGGCGGTCTTGAAGACATTACAATTACCGCACAAAACCTTGGAAGGGGCTATTCAGACCAACCAGCGAGTCAGGAGGGGATGGACTTCTCTAACTATCGGAGTGACTGCGGGAAGTTTTGATTTACTCCATGCTGGGCACATCCGAATGTTGGAAGACGCAAAGAATGTCTGCAATTATCTCATCGTCCTCTTGCAGTCGGACCCTACCATTGACCGGCCACATAAAAACGCTCCTGTGCAAAGTTTGGAAGAACGGCGAACACAGTTAGCAGCAGTATCTTATGTGGACGAAATAGTGACCTATGATACCGAAGAAGATTTATACCAAGAGTTGAAGAAGATTTCTCCGGACATCAGAATCCAAGGCAATGATTGGGAAGGGAAAGGATATACCGGACAAGATTTGGATATTCCCATTCACTATCACGATAGACTTTCGCATACCTACTCCACCAGCAATCTAAGAAAACGCATTCAAGAGGCCAAATATCCGGAACCATCCGATTAGCGGGTCCGAATGCTTTAAGTATCAGGGACGCAGTAAGGGACGATATGGCTTACTTCATCCGCCGCTACCAAAAAGGGGTCGCGCAATCAGGAACACAAGATGTTTTCGTATCAGAAAGTGAAATCCCCATTCCGATGTTTTGTGAGATGGCGGAGATGATTGGGCCGGGAAAATATATTCTTGGCCAGCGTGGAGAAGGCATACGAGGATTCAAGAAGATAACCGACACCCTTGTTCCTGAACCATCCCTTCGCGTCTTTGCTGCGGAAGATGAGTCAGAAAATACGGACACCGATTCATCCGAAGATGATACGCCCGACATCACTCCCGAATTAGTGGAGAAGAAAGAAAAGGCCACTTCACCTCCACCAGCCCTTGCTGCGGAACGGGATACCATTTCCATACGCCGCACGGAGAAACTCGGCGATATGACGGATGAACAGGTAAGCGAACTCGTGGGTGGAATGGCGCAGACAGACCTTAGTGCCGAAACTATCACGGCATTTCAGGCAGACCTCGCTCGCGTTCATGAAGAAATGGTGACTCGCGGTATGATAGTCGCTCCGAAGGCAGCGGAAGACAAGATTGTGATTGGGGCTGGGTTCAGCCCTTGGAAGGCAGCCGCTCTCGGCGGCGTAGTTGGTCTTTCCATAGGAGTCTTGGGAAGTATGCACTACTACAAGACAAAGATGGACGACATCAATGTGCGTCTTGCAGAAATGGATGCCTCCATTAGAGAAGCCGAGTCCACAATTACACAGCAAGAACGCAGAATTATGAAGGCCGAGGAGAGCGAAAAGAGGGCGGCCACACCAGCGGCTCCCGTGCAGCGGGACCCCTTTGACCTTGACCTTGCATTCCTTTCCTCTTACAATGCTAACAATGGCCGTATCTATGATTAGGGATATTCATGACGGAAGAAGTAACTATCAAGCAACTATCCAAACTGCTGGAAAGTAAGGCGACTTTGGAGAGATATAAAGACCTCTTGCAGATGGAGCGTGAAGTCACACTCAAAAAACAATTTGAACGGTTCATGAACACCATTGGGATTAACGATGAACCCACCATTGATTCATATTATCCTCGTTTTCGGGATACCGTTTCCGTAGTGGAGGATGAGGATATGACTATCAAAGACAGGATGATTTCTATTGTGGAGTCTGATTTCCTTTTTGACCTTATGCGACTCAAGACAGCCAGCCGAGAGCGGGAGTTACGCCGTATTACCAAAGAGTTGTCCCACTTTATGCAGACATCGGCTATTGAAGCAGGGGATGATGACTCACTTTTCCTTCAACGCCTCCTTTCGCGCTCCTTGCATACTATCGCGGACGACATAGACCCAAAGGAAAATCGCACAGCCGGACAACCCATGACGGAAGCATGGATAATGGCCATGAAAGAGGGCATGGAAGCCTATCTTACCTCACTTTCGGAGTGAGAACCATTAAGTATCAAACATAGGAATGAGAACGCATGGGTGAGTTTGACGAGTTTATCCGAAGTGAACCGGAGGAAGTTCCCAAAGCGGAGCCAAGAGTTCGGCCTACTGCGCCCCGAAGTTCCAACACTCAATTGAACAAGTCTTTGACTGAAATGATTTTGGGCGAGAGTAGTCCACACCAGTTTGCAGAAAAGTTTGGGCTGGATGAGGAGATGACGCAAAAAGTATTAGTTCCTTTGTTGAACTTCCTTGATAAGTATGAAATCGGAAGTGGTATTGGGGAAAGCCCTACCGCTCAAGGAGTCATGGACCTTAGCACCGTAGTTGCTGATGTTGCCCCAGTGGTAAAGAACGCGGCTGAGTATTTCAGCGGCCGCAATGCTGCACTATCCGAGGATGACGCAGCCTTCCTTGCCAAAATCCGTGAGTCCCAAGGAGAGGGCATGGACCTCTTTTTCACGGAAGATGAGGAAATAGGTGAAGTAGCGGAGGAAGAATCCGTTTCCGAAGACCCAGTTTATACAGGGGTCGTCCCCATTGATGCAGACCCCTTCCAAGAGGGCATTGATTGGGCTACTATTCTTGATGCTCCCGAGTTCAAACCCAAAGACCAAAGTTTCCAAGCCACCTATACGGATATGATGCCCAAACCCGATTTGATGATTAAGGGGCTTGAAGACTTGGCTAAGGAAGCCGGATTAGACCCTACAAAGGTTGCGGCCTCGGGACATCAGGCCCGGACCAATAGCGGAACTCAAGCAACGCCGGAGCAGCAAGCCTTGGCGCAAGGTGACGCCAGTGGCATCAAATTGGACCTATCTTCTATTCGTGAAGAAATGGATGCTGAAAACCAGCACCGTGAAAGAACCTCTAAGGTGAACTTTGAAGCGGATGTAATGGTCCCTGAGAATCTTGAGGATTATGACCCGCTCACTGTTCCCGGATTCACCCTGCCGCCCACACCCATAACTAATTTGGAAACTGTGGAGGAAATGGCGGCTCGTGAAAATATCAATCTTGATGACGACGAGAGTGATACCGTTACCGAAGTGGACCCTCATGAAATCATGGATAATGAAGGCGGTGCAATTGCTTCCGAAGTAGGTGACTTTGAATCAGAATATTTCGGCGCAGTTGCTATCGGTGAGTCCCATGAAGAAGAATGAGGGAGCGGAACTCAATCCTGTATGGGCACGATATTGTGCCGAACAGATGGAAGATTGGCTCACATGGCTTACCAATGTTCATGTCCCTTCGTATGTGGAATTGTGTGAGAGATTCATTGAATTGCATCCGTATTACACCCCAGCCACCGGGAACACCTTCAACGACTCTATGGAGTTGCTGGAAAGAATGTTCTTGAATGATGATTACATTCATAGTTTGTCCGATATTGGTTTGCGCGTGTGGGCTAACTCCTCCATAGTGGATTTCGTCAATGCTTTGGAAATATATGCTAATCGTTACCCTGACCTCCGGACCGTCCGAAACTTTTTTATTAGGAACTTAGCATGGACGGATAGGCTCTATCGCTTTGCGCGGGCGGAAATAATCGCCGACCTGCGAGAGAGCGGTAGGGATATATGAAATCCTAATCATTAAGTAGTTGCGAGCCATACCTCATAGTATGGCCCCTAAGAAAGCCGGTGAAATTGGCATTACGGAGGGCCGAGCCATAGCCGAATATGTCTATCTCACTGGGTTCAATGTTAAGGCCACAAGAGAATTGATGGGAGGCCCCATCAAAAAGATGCTCCAAAAGGAAGGTTATACCTTCACCCCAGCGGCCGAAACCCAGTGGTTTAACCCCGACCATGACTACCCCTCATGGTCCCAAAAGTTCAAGAGAGTCGGAATGTCCTATCTTGGCACCCCGATTACGGCAGACCAAGTGGCGGGTTTCCGAAGGATGCAGCCGCACATCATAGCAACCAAGTCAAAGGCCGATAATCCCGCAGGGATGAAAGCGACGAAGTTTATTGGTGATACTAAGAAGGAGATGGTTGGATTCATCACGCAGATGGCCGCTGGCGAGGAGTTTGAAGAAGACACTATTCCGCAGATGTTGAAAGATATGGAGAAGGATGGCGACCCAGCCCCGGAAGACAGTCCGGCTACAAAAACTGCTATTACTATTCCGGGGAATATCCCTAAACTTTCATACACACGGAAGTTGAAGAAGCGGGCCTTCCCGGAGAGTAAGAAACTCCCAGCCGGTTCAGGGCCAATCATCGTCAGTTTCAAACCGTTAGCAAAGGGTCCAATGGAGAACTTGCTTCCCGCCCCTTATCGGATGAAGGCCAAGTGGAGGCAACCAAGTCTGACTCTCATTTTTGAAGCAGGGCAGTCCGTCAAGTATGGTCTTTCAAACACTCAAGATTTGTATGAAGTGGTGATGGATGGAAAGCCAGTTATGTTTGAAGGTGGCAATGTGCAATTAACTAAGTTCGCCGCTTCGCCTAAAACCGTTGAGGGGTTTGAAGCCAAACTCAGTCAAGGCTCATTTAATGTATCATCGGACACTGGGATAACCGAGTTTTTCAGTCCGGACCTCATTAAGAAAGATGGGTTCCCGTTCCCACTTCCTGACGGTTTAGTGGCTCCCCTTATTGGTTTCCCCATTCCTGACCTCACGACCACTGTTGAGTCGGGCACTGACCTCACATTCAACATGACGGAATACATCAACGATGTTCACGAGCGTAAAAATTGGTTCCCTCCAAGGGGGTATAAAGCCGTAGTTAAGGGTGCTGCCAACCCCGTAAAGTGGGTAGCGATTTACCATGAGATAGAGAGCATTCAATGGTCCCCCGATGGATTGACGACTCAGGCTGAGTATCTTCAACCCTTACCATTCAATCCCAAGAAGGCTCAGGTTTTGGACCTCAAGAAAGAATACATCACCGTAGCAATGGAAGTGGATGCGGCTACCGATATTTACACAGGGTATGATTGGAAATCTCCAAGCAGTAGTGCTGGAACCCTTCTTTTCCCCGGAGATGAAAGAAATCTCATTCCTCTCATCCGTGATAACCCGGACAAGCCGGGTAAGGAATTGGAAATTAAGGGTGCAGGGCGAGGGAATGCCATAAAGGAAATCCTTTATCATAATGGGACGGCACAAATTACAGTGGATGGAGGCTCTTTCCGCATTCCCGATGATTCAGGGGACGGGACATTCTATGCCTTGGATAACACTTCGGATAAGATAGATGGAAAGCGACAGGAATTGAAATGTCGTGTTAAGGAGGTCGTCATTGAGAGTTATGAGGCCAAAGCATCCCCTGATACAACATGGACGAACATGAGAGAGGTTCGTCGCTACAAGAACCTTGCCACTTCCATACTTCCGGGGGCTACCGATGCAGTAGGCGTGAAGTGTCCAAAGTGTAAGATGGAAGATGTAGTAAGTCCTTGCCCAATTGAAGACTGCCCTATGCCACTCCAAAGCGAAGTGGGTGTGGGTTCTTTGGGTTACTATACCATAGAAGGCAGCGGAACTTACCTTATCCTACTTGTGCCGGATGAATCCGACCCAAGCACTACATTTGAAATCCGAATGACTATCAAAAATTGAGGGGAGAAGTATGGCAGATAAAGAACCAACAGCAGACACCGAAGACTCCATCGGAGAGAGCCTTGTTACTCCGGTGAAAGAACCTAAGAAGACGGGCCTAACTAAGAAGCACGAGGAGATATTGATTCAAGCATTGGGTGAAGATACCGCAAAGCGGGTGATGGAAGAATCGCTTGTATCGGTGGCCAAATTGGATAACACTAATCGCTTTGAAGTGACGGTGGATAGACAAGAGCGACCTCGCACCCTGTTTTACTTTGATGGCGACGACATCCTTATGGACGGCCCTATTGAGAAGACCTCCAAACTTTCCAAAATCCTCCCTAACTCCGTGAGTGCTACTGGGAAGTATAGCATTTCCGACATGGCTAAGGGTGTGAATCGCTATCTTGATAGAAGCCGGAGTGTTGATACTGGCCGAGAGCGACGCGAAACCCAAGTTAGACTTTCCAAGCGGGTCCGCACCCTCACTAAGAATCTTTCTGATGTTTTCGGTTTTGATGACCCACGACAATTGGAAACATTCATGGCCGCGTGGTTGATGAAGGATAGCACTTGCCGATTGTCCGGGATTCCCGGAACTGGAAAGACTACTGCAATTGAGAGTGCCGCCATCCTATTGGCTAACTCCTATGGGTATGATACTCAGCCGAGGTATGTCCGAAGACCCAATGGCGGGATAGACCTTTATGAGCATGGTCAAAACTTTGAAGTGTATTTGAATAACCTTCCTGATTTGCGCCGAGCATGGGATGATTGGAGATTCTCACCTTGGGAAGAAGGGTCCGACATTAGCGGTTCTTATTCCTTTGATTTTGCGTTCCTTCAAAAGAATGGACCTCATGGAGCCAAGAAGCCCATGCGCCCATCCGACTTTAAGCGAGCCTTGTTCAACGCCGAAATTGTCCACATATTTGAGGCTGGCACGGACAAGTTGATAGAGATTAAGGCCAAGCCCTTGCTGGTGGATGCTAAGAGCAAACTCACTGCCACACAAAAGGGAACAGCAGGTCCTTTGTATTCCGTTGATTATTCCACCATTATTAGTGGTTCCGCCGAGTTTGAAACCGATGCTGGGAGTAATCAGGGCTATGACCTCCGTAAATACCTTATGGAGAACTTCTATGATGCGCGTTTGGATTCCAAGTCAGGTCGGAAGGCCATTCAATCCGAAATGCTGGAAGAAGTTGGAGTTGCTAAGATTGACTACGACAAGAGGGCTGATGAAGTCCTCTATGGTATGGAAATCCAGCAGATTACGACTGACTTGCCCAGCGGAGATAAGATGGCGGCCTACGCCTTTGAACCGATTCCTCGGGCCGTCGTGACTCAGCCAATCAAGTTTTTCAACGAAGCCAACCGGTCACAGTCGGGTGTGGAAGATGCCATTCTCGGCCTAATTGCTGAGAGGACGGTGGAGTATCGGGGGAAAAGGTTTGACTCTCCACACTTTGTAGCGTGGATGGATACTAACCCTCATCAAAAGGGGAACGACCTTGCATTCATTGACCGAATTGATACCGAATTGTTCTTTACGACGATTACTCTTGGAGAGAGATACAACCAACTGACTGGAAGACATAAGGGCGGTGGTGGACTTAACCCACAACAGCAGTTGGTCACGCGTATTACCAACGATAAGCACGATGACCACCACCTTACACCTTATCGGTTCAATGACCTTGATACTGTGTGGGACTTCGTGCATGGGTCGGACGATATGACCCCACTTCCCTTTTCACCTCCCGGAGCCGAGGGAGTGTATGACGGCTTGAGAGATATTGCTATGTTATCTGTGATGTTCACCCAGCGATACTTTGTGCGCCCTGCCGAAACTTATGTGCTTGGTAATGAGGAAATACAGCATACTTTATACAGCGCAACGGATATTCACACTTCGCCACTGATGGACATTTCCAAAGCATCCAACGACTTGTTGCTCAAGGACCCTCAAGAAGATTTCGCTGTTCGTTATGGGAATAAGGACTCCGACGACCCCTTCCAAGCACCCGCCCTATTCCGCCGAGTTCTTGGATTCCGATTCACTAACTCCTTGGTCAAACTTTCGCGGGCTTTGGCTTTCTTGCGGGGCAAAGATTATGTGACTCGGGAAGAAATCTTGGATGCCCTACCTTATGTTGTGGGCCACCGATTAGGACCTGCTCGTGCAGGTGAAGATTCGGAGGGACGAACCAACGGTTTGGTATCCAACAAAGCCTTCGGGACTCTCCTGAACGAGCAAGAGATGATTAGAGAGTTTATCGTGCATGGGTATCTCCTCGCGGACACCCCTTCATTCCTCAAAGACACAATCCCACGGACGCCGGGAACGGACCAAACCATGATGGGAGCATGGGACGCGTTTTATGCACGATGCCAAGAAGCACTCAGAAGTTCAGCAAACTTTGTGGACTTTGAGGAGAATGTCTTGTATCCTGTGAAGCGGGAAGTCTTGGGGGGCGGAGGCGAGGGAGTTATCTTAGGTTATACGCCTGTGCATTGGCACTTGGCCACAATGGTGGTTGAAAACGAGAGAAAGGGAGTAACCACTCTCAAGGATTATAGCGATTCAAGGTGTGGACCTGCCAAAAACTATCGCGCCATGTATGATAAATACCTCGTTTTGATGGATACTCCCGCCAAAGCCGATATGTCCACCTCGGCTGCGCTCATAGCCGACTATGCCGTTCATGATTACTATGCTCTTAGGGGCCTTATCGCACGAGAACCTCATCTGTTCACGGATGACCGTTCTCGCTTGCTTGACTTGGTTGAATCTCGGATTAACACGATTGCCAAGGGGCCTTATTCCAACATAGAGAACCCTCCCCCTCGTGCGAGCCGGTTTGCTGTGGCTACTCTCACACAGTTCCCCAACACGGGAGTCAATTTCCGGATTGAGCCAAGTCCTGTTAAGTTTTCCTTGAGAACCTATGGAGATGCCCTCGGAGCCTACGGGTATGTGATGAGTCAAGGGACGGCAGCCATTGACCCACAATCCATCAATATGAATCAAGCACGATATACCTTGCCTGTGCAGAACTGGGCGGACCAATCAATGGTCTTAATCGGGGACTACACCTATAACGGCCAAGATGTATCGTTGAATCCTACACAATCCGAACTCCAAAAGAGCCGCTTGTTCCAACAAATGTCCAGCCTTGAGGAAGTCTTTGGAGGCAACGCCGGAGCAGGGTTAGTGTTTTACGGAGATGACGAAACGGCATACAAGACCAGTGCTGACTTAGGACTATTCTTGGCCGAATGCAAGCAGCATATTATCAATGCCATGAATGGGGATGGTGCGTCTGTGAGTATGCTTCAACAGGGCAGCCTGATGGCGTGTTATGAACTTGACCACGCCCCAAATAGTCGTGGCGCAGCGGAACTCATTAGGCTTGGGGTGAAAGACCCTGAAAATGATACCCTCCGATTGTGGCTCAGACTCCGACCCCTTGGAACATTCAATCCCGAAGGAGGCCCTGTGTCTTTCCTCCTTACTATCGGTATCACCAGTAACTTCACCGTAGGCAACGAATATGAGGAAGAAGCGGGCGTTATTGAGATAACAGAAGGCCGTTTGATGGCTATTTCAGACCGAAGTGGAGTAAATCTGAAGAACTTTGCCCCAGCATCGGGCGCAAAGAGCAAAACTGGGTGGGATACTCTCGGAATGGCTGACGCAGGGAACATGACCCTTGAAGATATGGCTTACTATCAACTCCTTTATGGTCAAGTAATATTGGGAGAATGAACGCAAAGGTTAAAGTAGTGGCAGCCCCTCAGTAATAGTATGGCCCACGACAAGATGTTCCATGAGGGTGCCACGCATCTTCCTAAAGCCTTCCTTGAGCAGTATGATTTGCTTCGGGGATGGTATGGATTGTCTGATATTCCTTTGAAGGTTGGCCTCTCGTATCACGGGGCACATACCGATATGGCCTCCATTGAAATTGGGATACAGTTAATGGCTCAAACTTTGAAGGAAAATTATCATGGTTTCCGAGATAAGGACCTTGATAAAATTGCGGGAGCGGCCACCTATTTTGTGTTGGCCCATGAGATGGCTCACAACAACACTCATCCCGGCCGTTCCGTTAAGACATGGGAAAACTCCGTAAAGGATGTGCAGGTGGAAAATCAGAATAAACTTTCTTGGATGAACATTATCTCCGACATTTGCATCAACTACAACATCATTAACGGCATGAACATTGTGGAAAGTATCACCGGCAAGGACCGACAAGCCATTGCCGACCAAATGCGTCTTGGGTTGATGACCGAAATGTTCATTCGCCGCTCCGCCTCTTTGGACGCGGGAGCCAAGGTTGCACTTGATGGAAAGAATGTCTATGGTGAAACCGTTGAAGATAACCGGGTGATGGATGATGCCGGAGTCCCAATTCTCTTAGATGAAAACACTCCACTTTGGCAACAATTTCAAGGCTATGGCCGAGGAGAACAACTTTACCCAAGCATAGCCTACTGTGTGAAACACAAGATGAAGGAGAATTGGCGCAAAGTTCGTTGCCTCAAAGGGAATCAACATGGAGGAGTCACTGTCGGCAAATCCTACACCGTCAAGAATGTTAGGACTTATGATGGTCGCACACCTTCCGACAAAAACTTCAGTCCTTGGGAGCCTATCAAGGAATATTCTATCAATGGAAAATGGCAATCCTCACGCTACTTCATATCTCTTTGTCCGGATACGGGCACAATCGCTCCCGCTATTTGGGAAGGTATCGCCGGAGTGGATGAGTCAGGCCACTATGGGATGAGGCGGGCGTGGTGGGCTTTCATTTCTAAGGCAGAAGCCCGAGCGCGTGGTGGTGCGGATGAACTTAGCAAACTTGGAACTCAACTCTTTGTCTATGAATGGGCGGGAATCTATGGAACCGGTTATCCCAAGAATTACAGTGGTTTGAGTGGTCAAGAGGCCGCAGAAAAATGGATTGATGATATAGCGGACGATATGCACAAGGTTATGATTTATGGTTAGGAGGTCTTGAATACATGAGTTACATTGATAATCCCTATAACAGCGATACAGGCAAGAACCTGCTCAAGAAAAATCTTCACAATATTTACATGACCGGAGAGGTGGATAACACCTTTGAAAGCGAGGACAAAGACTTGATGGTTTCAAACTTTCGTCGGCGAACTAACACAATCATCACAATCATGAAAAGGTTTGCGAAAGGATACAAGCAAATAAACCTTGGGAGTGCTTATGATTCCGGAATCTATGTGTGTCCCAATAGAGATTGTAGGAGAAGGGATTTCATCTATTCTTGGGAGTCGGTGGATATGGGCATTTATTCACCCAAAGATTGGTTGGGCACTGTGAAACTTATCAAAGGGCGAAGTGGGCTTCCGAGATTTGGACAGGGGAAGTTTGTGGTCATGCACCGCGTTCGCTGCAATACTGTAAGCACTTGTAACAAATGCCATACAACTTTTCAAGGAAAGAGGACGCAGTGCCTTAATTCATCGTGTAATGGTGGTGATGAATACATGGTCACAGTGGGCTGTGGTGAGGAAGCGTGTGCTATGCACTACATTGGCGAGAAAACCTTGGACCAGCAATATCCTACAAATGAACTCACGGCTGGGCGTGGTGAATGGAGCAACAGACAAGTGAAGATATGGAAGCACGGCGGGTTCGGTGGGGGGAGAATGACTGAAACACGAGGGTCAGAAAAAGCATTTGAGTTAATTCAGCCGGATAGTAGCCCATTGAGTGGTCGTCCCGCCTCCTTAACTGAGGTGGCTCGTGCTACACCAACCATGAGAATAACTTATGGAGTGGAAGGGCATACTGCCGCCATGAATTATCCCCTTTCTTTATATCGCTTCGGTTTTTCACAAGTTCGGAAGCGGTTTTGTATTGGAAGGATTGAGGGGAACGGCCTCCCCGCTCATAGTTCTCGGGTGTGGCTTACTAACGACAATGGGAGTGAAGCAGCGGCTTGCCCCGTTTGTGATGCTATGGAACCTCCCACCGTGTTGGAAAGTAGGACCCTCATACCGCCTCGTAGTTTGTTGATTGAAAATCCTCAACCGTTGTCCCGGCGCGACCTAATAGGTTCTCATCAAGGCGGTCATATATGGCAAATCTATGTGAGTGACCCTAACGACTCTCGGGAGCGTTCCAACTTCTTGGTCCCTGTCGCCCAAACATGGAATCTTCAGACTATCCCGAGAGAAGTTACATCGGGAGAAATAGGAATTGGTAGGGAAACTTGTCCTAATGATGTAGGATTCGGAGCAGAAGTGGACGAGATGAAGAAGCAACAGGGCGCGCAGACAAGCAACATTGTGGATTATCTTATGTTGCCTCGGGCAAGAATTATCAATTTGGACGGTTCGGAAGATGTCTATGCGGCTGCCAAGAAGGAGAAAGCACTACCCTCCGTGCTTTCTAAGAAGTGGGACGGGTATGTGGTAGCCATCAAGAGTGAAACCAGCGCGGGTAAGGTCGTGGTGGGTGGAATTGAAACTGCGGAGGATGGAAACCAAGATTGGGAACTCACACTCAACAAAGATAATCTCAAGAAGTTCTCGTCCGGTCTTGGGGAGTCAGGACCGGGTTTTACTTTCGCGGTATGTGAAGGTAGGTCCAAGGCAGCCTTTGAATGGGACGGTAACTGGGTTGATTGCAGCCCACCATGCGTTTCATTCCGTAATCAAGATGGAACGACCCGGAAGACTGTTCGCCGTTATCCTCGCTTTAATCAATATCCCAACTGGTATCAGGAGGCATTTGAGGGCGACGAATGGCGACGCGCCCAGCGGAATCTTATCCGGCAGTCAGGGTATGAGCCTCCCGACGCTTCCGGATTTGAGGTAGGAAAGTCATACTTGTGGATGGATGAGTTATCACATCTCATTATGGACCCACTGCGTTATGGGCCAATTATGGAGAAAGCGGTGAGTAATTTACAGACCTATCACAGTATCTATGCGATTGCAGAAGAACTGGATGTGGCCGTCATGACTAAGACGGTGATTAACGAGTGTCGCACCTGTAAGGGGGCTTATCAAGCCGGAGGGATTGAAAAATCTCGGAAGACGCAAGGGTATGTGGACGGTGCCGGAAAAGTCTTACTGCCCTTCATCTATTCACAGGAGGTCTTTGAGTTGGAAATGGAATATCAAAAACAATTTGGAATGAATCAAATTGATAAGCCCATTGCATGGGGCGTTGGTGGCTCGTCAGCCCCGCACGACGGAAAGGCACTGTTGAGTAACCCAACTCAAATAAGGATTGATTAAGATGTCGTCATTTACAGAAAGAGCAACTTGGACGGAAAACCCCTTCGTTTTCATGAGTTCGGTGCCCATTGAGGGAGGGCCTATCATAGATATTGAAAGCATCCCGTTGCACAAAGCCCTCTATGATAAGTTGGTCAAACTTGTTATCCCATCTCCGAGGTCCAAAACAGACCCTTGGAGCATGAAGGGAAGAAGGGAGTGGAGGCCGGGATATGACCCTGTTACCAAACTTGACCCAACGACTGTGGCTCCCGGATTGGTGGAAGGTATGCCTCTCCAATCTCGCCGCCGTAAAGAACAGGAGGGGACCGGAGGCAAGGCCACCTTCTTGAATATCGTCGTGGATGTATCGGGCAGTATGGGAAGTCCTATGGGTAGTCGCGGGGGTGGCGGTGGCTATGGGTATTATGATGGTCTTCCTCTTGGCGGGGAAGATTTGGCCCGAGTAGTTACCCCTCTTATGATTAAGGTGGCCAAGCAGAACGGGGACAAGTTTCAGGTGATAACTTATGGGTCCAGCGCACATATTGATTGGCCGGGACCTGCAACAGATTATGATGACGCCATTGATTATTACACTAATTCCTCTATCGCTTCCGATACAAACCGTCCTTTGGCCGGAGTGGAGGGTAGCACTAACACCGAAAGAGGACTCACGCTCGCAAAAGAGGAAATGGAACGCTACCTTGATGAAGAAAATGTGGATGTAAAAGCCGCCGTCACCATTGTGATTAGTGATGGGGCCTTCAACTATCGTTCATGTATGACTCCGGACGAATGGCTTCGGCAATATGGCCCTGTTTTCTATGTGTTTATCGCTCCCGACGAGGGTTCAATGGATGGAAATGTGAAGCAAATGCAACAGGAACTCAAGATACATAACCCCTCCCTTGGTTGTAAGAATTGTGTGGTTTCATTCGCTCCAAGTGTGGGAGCGGGAGGGACCGTTACGGGCTTTGCAGGGGCTTTGGTGGATATGTGCGAATCCAACGCAGGGGAGATTACTGATTGTGGCTCATACAACGAATGAAGCACACGACAGTATTAAGTAGCGAGAGGAAGTAATCAACTCTATGGATAGTGTGCATCCTAAGCCCTCTAAGTCTGCCGAAGTAGTGCTGGGAGAGAATATCTCGTTTCCGGCCTACGGGGATAAGTCCCTTTCCTCGCAGGTGGTCTTCGTAACCGGCAAGCGCGGGTCAGGAAAATCTTGGACTACGGGGGTGATGATGGAGGAGTTAGAGAAGTTTGACCTTCAGTTCGTTTGTTTTGACGCTCTTGGCGCACACAAGGGATTAGAGAAACTTGAAGGAGTGGAAATGATTACTCCTCGGGAAGATGAAACGCTTGATATGAATGGTATCGTAAGCAAGGTTGCTTCGGGTGAGAAAAGTTTGGTTATGAATATGAGTGCTTGCAGCCTCCCCAAACAACAACTGCTTATCGCCGACTATTGTGAAGCACTTATTGACGCCAAGATTGGCCACAATCACGGCAAAACTTTGATGACCATTTTTGAGGAGTGCCAAGATTATGTGCCACAACAAGGCAAGCCCATTTCCCATAACTCAATTGTCCGACTATGCAAACTTGGGCGTGGTCTTGGTTACGGAGTCACTCTTGTGACGCAGCGACCTGCTTCATGCAGCAAGGAAGCCGTTTCACAGTCTGCCATATACCTCACGCACAATGTTATAAACTCTCGTGACTTGAAGGCTCTTGAGGAGCAACTGAGTTTTGGCACAGATAAAGACCGCATTAAGCGAATCCTCCAAGGAGTCACCGCCGCAAAGCAAGGTGAGTGTGTGGCTTTCGCTCCGGAGTTCTTTCGTAATTCCGGTTACATAAGAATCTCAAAAATCCGAGGGGACCGTCGTGCGCCCCATACAGGCGGCAATATCTCCGCCGCACCGGTTAGCACGACAAGTGCCGGGGCGGAGCAAGGAGGAGCCGCAGATTCATACAGCAGTATGTCCTACCCCACCTCCATGAAGCCATTGACTTCCTTTGGAACCGATTGGAAAGCAGCCAGCACCAGTCTTCCCAACAATCCCTATGCCGCCAGTGATATGGGAGCCGATAGTTTTAGGAGCGAAGATGAGAAGCCAGTGGTTTGGCTCCCGCCAGTGGAATATGAAGGTCTTGAAGACTCACCTGACCAAGTGTTGGCAGCGGAATTGGGTGGCTCACCCTTTGGGCGTTCAGGCCCAGTTGTAGGTCTTGGATTGGCCTTCGTAATGGCGGCTGGCGGATTTATCTTGATAAGGGGCTTGGCCGACTAACCAAGTCATTAAGTGGGTTATCCCCTGATAACACTGTGATGTGTGCGTATCAGCCAAAGTATGAGGCTGGGGATTGGGTGTCTGTTGAACACCCTAAACTTGAGGTTAATAGAGCAAGCATAAACGATATGAAAGGGTTGGCAGGGAAGCGAGCATGGCCTACCAAGACCATTTCACTCAAAGATTTCAAAATGTGGGACCATGCCTTTCTGACTCGTCATGGGATAAGTAAGGAGGAGGCCCAATCTAAAATCTTACCCTTTGAGAAGGAAGATGTCTTCATCATTATTCGGAACACTACCCGCAAGCAGGGTAAGAGGCGGTTGAAGGTCTTGAATCCATATACAGGGAAATCCAAAGCCATATTTGTGGAACAAGTTAAGTGTCGTTTGGATATGAAGTTAGAACCCACGAACATTAGTCGGTGGGTTCTCTTAGATAGGTGGGAGAGTCATACGGCTCCTGATGATTCGGAAACTCCCGAGCCATTGGAGGTCATGGCCTTAGATGCGGAAAACACTATCATTGATGGGTTGGAGATATTATCTCAGCCTTCCGTGCTTGCATTCAAACCTGCATCTTACTTTGGAGCCTCCACTATTATGTGTCCGCGAGAAGCAGGGAGTCCCGCTCAAGAGATAGATAATTGGAGTGCTGGCCCGGAGGATAAGACCAAGGAACTCTTGAACTCCTTGATGAAGTCTTTGGGGATGGAAGAATTAGGTGATGGCCTCCGATGTTATCCCGACGAGATGACTCTTGTGATGGGCACCCCACACATGAATAAAAATCTCACGAAATCCTACAAAACTCGCTCCTCTCTTGGTTGTGTATTGAAAATTAGGAGCGGCCGTTTTCTCTATGATACGGATAGCCTCTATAACAAACAAGCCCCACAGTCATACAAGACGAAATCCGCCGAAGGTGACCAATGCGAATACTTCTATGTTCCATTCTATCAAGTAGGGCATTCTTTTTCCTGTGAAGTTCCCACAGATGGCGAAAATGTGATATTTGGAAACTACCCCGAATACGGAGCGGCACATCTTCTTGCTGCGCTATGAGTAGGAAGTCTTTAAGTATCGGAACCACATAACAAGATACCATGCGTATTCAAGATAGACGCTCGGTGACGCGCAACTTGCCACCCTCGCCAAATATGCCCGCATTGCCTACGCTCAATATCGCACGGGATACATTACCCGCATATAACGCAGAAGGTCAGGGCCTTGTAGCAGCCGGTCCAAGACCCGCCCCTCCACAACTTCCACGCAGCCCTTCTTTCAGTATTCCAGCAGGTCCTAACCACTCTCTTGCTGACTTTGCTGCGGGTATGGGTGCCGGACAAGGATTTGTCCCTAACACTCCACTTCCCGCCGCTCACTCGGTAAATGTGCCAAGACTTAACTTGAATGCTGACTACGCCCGCCGTGACCGTGATTTGTCCCGCTACAATCTAAGAAGTAGGGGAGTCACCCCACAGGCACAATACAGCCGCCCTTCGCACACGCTTGAGATTTACGGTCAAGGGCCTTCTCTTGATTTGTCCCACATCAATAAGATGGATACACCAATGGGGCCTGTAAGTAATCACGGACCTTCAGAAAACTTTGGAGGCGACCCACGCATGGACGCACAGAACCCAGCAATTCGCCCAACGGCTTCACAGATGGACCCAATGACTGCTATGCGCTCTCAACAAGACCTCAAGATGGCTGAGTTTGTCCGCCGGAATCATGCCATCCCTGTTGGAGTCAGCGGATTTGACCGCCGAAACCTTGGGCTAACTCCTACGCCACGCCAAATCCCCATTCAGTCCATGCCTATTCTTCCAGCCGCAACCATGCCTTCATCTCCAAAGGTAGGCCATCTTGTTCAACCAGCCAAGAAGGTTACCCTTGAAGCGCAGTATGTTGCACCTCCAATCCGAAACGGTGATATGGGTGGAATGTTCAGTTCTATGTCCTCCGTATCAGGAAACATTGGTGTTTCACCCGGCCGAGCCTTTGGCGCAGAAGCCCACCTCTTTAGGTGATTCTGACCAAGCGTTTAAGTAGTCGCGGGGCCAAAGCATAAACATGGGCGTTCGCGCTAAGATTGTTGATACCGGAGCGGGATTGAAGGCTCCGTCTTTCAAGAAGTATAAAGTGGACTCCAAAGGTAACACTACAATTGAGTCTTGGACCCCTCCCGCACGGAAACATGGCATGAAGCGAGTCATGGAACGAGTAAAGCGAGGAGCAGACGGCGCGGGCATCCTATTTGAGTATTCTATTGACGACGAAGACATTGTGACCTACTCGGAGAAGGAATATAAAGCCCTCCCGGACGCACAGAAAGCGGGACTTATCTTTGATGATAACCTCAAACTTTGGTATCGCTTGGAAAGTGCAGTATATTTGAAGTTTGGACCCTATGGACAAAAGGGCTGGAAAGTTTTGGCTCGCTTAGAGCCTGTGAATGAAACTACGGAGCAAGACAGACGGTGGCGAGCCATCAATGTGCTTCCCTTCCCCGGAGTTCCCGATTCGGAGATTTACCCTTACCTCCCAAAGATTGCCGATGAAGCCAGTCGGTGTGATGCTTGCCAAAACCTCCGTTATCGGACGGACACATACCTTTTGGTCAGCCCGAAGGGAAAGCATGAAATCGTTGGAACGACTTGTCTTCTTGGATATACCGGCTTGGACCCTCAAGTGCTGTTAGACCTCTATGCCGCTCTTGACCCAACCAAGCGTTATCGGGCGGGTAAAAGTGCTTCCCCTCGGAATCTTAAGGTGGCGAACAAAGACTTCACTCAATTCATGCTTCTCCTCTCGCGGTGGGTGGTGGAACATGGCTACACGGAGTTTGCTCCCGGAGTTACACCGACAACACGAAGGAGCGGTTATTATCGTCGTTCCTATCAAGCCGGATTGAAACTTGGTGAGTTTTTATTCCAAGGTTTTGCACTTCCAGCGGGGATGAAACTTGAAGTTGATATGGTTCCCGAGGCCGACTATGAGAAACATAAGGATGATTACAAAGCCGTAGGAAAGCAAATGACGAATGTTTCGGGCATCGTTGTGCCCGAGGAGAAGTATGACTGGAAGACTAAAACCCAAGTTCCCACAGGAAAGAATCTCAGTTTTTACAGTTATGAGTTGGAAGGACCCCTTTTCGTGTCTGAAAAGTGGATTCCATACAAAATTGCAGCGGAAGACGACAAGAAAGTGGTCAAATTGCATACAGACCTGATGAACTATGTGAAAAATATGACTTCGGCGAACTCTTACCAAATCAACATCAAATCCATGTTCAATACCGGAGAAGTCACTCGGAAGATTGCTTCCATTGCTGCCAGCATCTATAAATCGTATCAGAACTTCATTAACCCACCACCATCTAAGCCCACTCCGCCCCAAACCCCTGCAACGCCTCGGCGAAGGTCCACGCAAGTTCCCAAGGCCCCTTGGGTGTCCACAAGCCAAAGGGCAATAAACGCGAAATGTTTTGGAAAACCGGGAGAGGCGCACACTCTCAAGGTCAAAGTAACCACTTGTAAGCAGATGACTTCACGCGCGGGTAATACCTTTCAGATATTCAAGGGTCATG
>Ga0310342_100000692_pt1 | contig 19609 bp, 15 predicted proteins | sample S15DNA20500_MG_FD_206155 | JGI IMG/M metagenome (GOLD analysis project Ga0310342, IMG submission 206155) | Marine microbial communities from station ALOHA, North Pacific Subtropical Gyre - S1503-DNA-20-500_MG | ecosystem: Environmental > Aquatic > Marine > Oceanic | place: Pacific Ocean: North...
CTTCAATGATCAGTTGCAGTTGCACGACGGTCCCAACATGACAGCCACAGAAGTTCGGGCTCGAATGGAATTGATGCAACAGATTCTGGGTCCGGTGGTTGGTCGGCTTCAGTCTGAGTTTCTGAATCCGCTGGTTAAGCGTGTGTTTATGACCATGTTTCGCGCTGGCGAGTTTATTGAACCACCGTCGATTGTTAGTGAGGGCGAAGCCAATCTCGATGTTGAATATGTATCACCATTAGCCCGTGCACAGCGCATGGAAGAGGTCTACGCGATCGAGCGTTGGTTCCAGCAGTTGGGCACGATGGCGCAGATTAATCAGGACGTTCTCGATGTCATTGACTTTGATTCCATCGGCCGGCTGTTGGCTAAACGCATAGGCGTCCCAGCAGAGGCGATCCGATCGGAAGAAGAAGTGCAGCAGATGAAAGCAGAGCGTCAGGCGCAACAGCAAGCGATGATGCAAGCGCAGATGCAACAGCAGGGCATCGAGCAAGCCAACCAGGCCGCGCAGGTAGCGAAGACTGGCGGCGAAGCCGGTGACGATCAGATGGCCGCGGTCGCAGCGGCGATGGGGCAAGCCGCTTAATGGATTCAGGATTTGAAAAGAAGTGGGAGAAGTTAATGTCCTCGCCGGAGGGTGAGGATGTTTTGTCAGCATTATCGGAGATGTATGTCTTTAGGACCAGTCATGTTCCTGGGGATCCATACGAAACGGCGTTTCGTGAAGGACAACGCGATGTCGCCAATTTTTTAATCACCTTGGTCCTACACAAAAAGGACAACTAAGGAGCAACGATGGCCACAGAACTAACTGACGAACCCACTACCGAAGCAACAGCACCAGTAGTTGAACCGACTGCCACTGGCACCTGGCGCGAATCCTTACCGGAAGACCTGCGCGAAGTCGGATCACTTAAAGACATACCGGATGTTGCGACACTCGCAAAGGCGTACAACGATGCCCAGTCATTTATAGGACGCAGTGTGCGTATTCCTGGCGAGGATGCCGACGCTGATGTTTGGTCTGACTTCAAGGGTAAGTTAACCCAAGTGCCTGGTATCGCCCAGGTGCCAACCGACGCATCGTCAGAAGAAGAGTGGATGGCGTTTTACAACAGCATGGGACGACCCGAAGCCGCGGATGGTTACAAGGTCGGTGAGTCATCGGACCCTGATACTGACTCCGCTATTCTTGAGCAATTCCACAAAGTGGGGTTAAGTAATTCCCAGGCGACCGCTATGATGGATTGGATGCGTTCTGGCAACAATCAAGTTGATGAACAGTACACCCAACAGCGCGAGGAAGCGGTGGGGTTGTTGAGAACAGAATGGGGTGACGCTTACGACAACAAAATCACAGATGCTCGTAACGCGCTTCGAACTTATGGTGGTGATGCTCTGATTCAGGAACTGGACGAGAGTGGCATGGGTAACAGCCCAGCCTTAATCAAAGCATTCGCCGGCGTTGGTGCCAACTTAACTGAGGTAGGTCCTATGGGTGAAGGTGGACAACGATCATTCACGATGACACCAACAGAGGCGTTAGAAAAGATTTCCGATGTGCTGGGTAATGCGAAGCATCCGTACAATGACAACACGCATCCATCACATGATCAAGAAGTTCAACGGATGAGTACGCTCTACCAGGCTGCTTATCCAACCGATGGTGAACCGGACGCATTCGCGACACGGTTCAATCAGGCTGGTTAGCCGAGAGGTCCAGCACGACACGGCCAGGTAGGTCGTCGCTGACGAGCGTAAACGCAGATGGGTCCGAGAGGGTAGCCCGTTGGAAACAGAGTGCCGGCGAAAGCCGGTTTTTTATTTTCAATTTAAGAGGACACCCTCATGGCCTATACAGGCGGACAATGGTATGCACAGCAATACCAAGATGCCGTTATGCAACTGGCCCAACAGAAAGGAAGTGCGTTAAAGAATCTGGTGTGGAATAAATCCACCAATGCCGAAAAGACGCATTTTGAAAGGTTGGGAAGCACTGCGGCAGTAGCAAAAACGACTCGATACGCGGACACTCCGAATGTCGAGGTGGTTCACTCAAGACGTACAGTCACATTGGTTGACTACCACTGGGCGACAATGCACGACTGGACAGATGATGTCCGTATGCTTGTTGATCCCAAAGGCCCCTACACAGAGGCTGGTGGTTGGGCAATGGGTCGAGCGATCGACGATCTGATTATTGCCGCTGCACGTGGCAATGCCGTAGACGGTGCTGGAGCAAACGTTGCACTTCCAGCCGGTCAGAAGATTGTTGAGGCGGGTACTGCGGGTATGACCCTGGCGAAGATCCTTCAAGCGAAGCGGTTGTTGGATGCCGCTGAAGTTGAAGCCGAAGACCGTTATTTTGTTCTCGGTTCAAGGCAACTTGAAGACTTGCTCGGCGTGACTCAGGTCACCTCAAGTGATTATGCAGCGGTCAAGGCTCTTGTCGCCGGCGAAATAAATTCATTTTTGGGATTTAAATTCGTCCGGTCTGAGCGTCTAGCAATTGCTTCTAGCAAACGCTTCTGCATGGCTTTTCAAAAACGTGGTCTTGGTCTTGCCATTGGTAAGGACATGATGACGAAGATTGATGAGCGGCCTGACAAGTCATACGGTTGGCAGGTTTACCAGGCTTTCAGTATGCAAGCCACACGCGTCGAGGAAGAAAGATTCGTCGAAGTTGGGGCTCACGAAGCCTAAGTTGTAATCATCTTGGTGATGGGGCCCTTCGGGGCCCCTGATCCTTTTGGGAAAACGGAATGGCATTTTCAAAAATATCGATCATCAATGATGGGCTCACCCATCTTGGCGCAGACCGCATTACTTCGTTGGCTGATACGTCAACTGAAGCCGCGGTGATGAATCAGATCTGGGAAGGTGTGCGCGATTCGGTAATGCGTTCGTTCCCGTGGAATTCTTTAATGAATCGAGCGCAACTGGCTAAGTCAACCACGACACCAGCGTTCGGTTATGACAATCAGTTTGCTTTACCGACCGATCCATATTGTCTCCGTGTGATGGAGATGAATGAGACCTCATCCACGGATCAGTGGAAGGTTGAAGGTCGGTTCCTTTTAACGAATGCAGACACCTGCAAGATTCGTTACATCGGCCGACCGGATGATGTGGGTGATTTAGATCCACTCCTGGCAGCGGTTATCTCTGCGCGCCTGGCGGCGGATGGTTGCTACTCGTTGGTTCAGTCGAATGGACTGCAACAGCAAATGTGGACGCTGTACATGTCAAAACTAGACGAGGCTAAAGGTGTCGATAATGTCGAGTCGAGTAGGGACTACTGGGTCAATACTCGATTGGAGCATGTACGTAATACAGGCGACACCAGTGGTATGCGATTCGGGAGGGCTTGGTGGTAGATGGCGCGCTCTAACGCAATCTTCACCAACTTTTCGTCGGGTGAGCTGTCTCCATTTCTACACGGCCGTGTAGACACGGAGCGTTATCAATCCGGTGTGAAGACCTGTGAAAATTTTATTATCAAAGCGCACGGTGGCGCACAGCGTAGATCAGGTACTCATTTTGTTTCGGAGGTAAAAACATCTGCAAACGTAACGCGATTAATTCGTTTTGAATTTAATCGGTCCCAATCCTACATTCTTGAATTGGGTAATTTGTACATGCGGTTTTACACGGGCAATGGTCAGATTAGTGTTTCAATCGTTGCCTCAGTTTCAGTAACTGCGGGTGGTTCTGGCTACTCGTCGGCACCGACTGTAACTTTTAGTGCGCCGCCTAGTGGTACGACTGCGACAGGCACCGCGACTATTTCTGCTGGTGCCGTGACTGCCGTATCAGTGACGAATGCGGGTACAGGCTATGTGACGGCACCAACAATTACGTTTGGTGGTCCTGGTACGAGCGCGGCAGCAACCGCTGTATTAGCGACAGCAACGGCATATGAGATTGTTTCACCGTGGACATCGGCACAGTTGGGTGAACTCCAGGTCGCGCAATCGGCGGATGTGATGTATTTCGTTCACCCATCAGTAGCACCGCAAAAGTTGACCAGGACAGGGAACACATCCTGGGCGTTGGCCGCGCCAACCTTCACCGCACCGAAGTGGAACGCAAGTGACGGTTATCCGCGATCAATCACTTTCCATCAACAGCGGTTGTGGGTGGGTGGTACAACGGCTAAACCTCAGAGCATCTTTGGTTCAAAAACCGATGCATTTGAAGATTTTACTACCGGCGTGAATGATGCTGACGCACTGGAATATCAAATAGCATCCTACCGTGTTAACCAGGTGCAGTGGATGTCATCGACCGAGGTGCTATTGGTTGGCACGGCTGGTGGTGAATTCAAAGTCTCTGGTGGTGGTTCGGCACTTACGCCATCCAACGTAAAGGTTACTCGTCAAACATCATACGGTGGTAAAAACATTCAACCACGGCATGTTGGTTACCAGACCCTTTTCGTAGATGGCACTGGCACCAAGATTCGTTCTTATGAATATGCATTCAATCAAGACATCTACGAATCTGAGGATCTAACCTTCCTGGCGGAACACATCACACAGGCAGGAATTAAAGAAACAGCATATCAATCGGTGCCCGATACAATTCTCTGGGTTGTACGCGACGACGGCGTGATGATTGGTATGACTTATGACAAGCAAAGAAAGATAGTTGCCTGGCACAAACACACAACTGATGGAACGATTGAGAGTGTTGCTTCGATTCCGAAAAATACAACCGACCAGGTGTGGGTTATTGCAAAGCGGACTATTGGTGGTGTCACTAAACGCTATGTCGAATACCTCGACCCAGACATTAATGTTGATTCCGGTTTAACGTATTCTGGCTCGGCGATCACATCTATCTCAGGTCTTGGTCACCTCGAAGGCAAGACCGTTTCTATTCTAGGTGATAACGCTGTTTATCCTGATGCGGTGGTTTCGTCAGGAGCGATCACTCTAGGCAGTGCTATTACATCTGCAAGCATTGGTTTGAAGTACACCTCTACTCTTGTCACGTTACCAGTTGAGGATGGGAACCCTGCCGGCACTGCCCAGGGAAGGCGCAAACGATGGAACGAAATTTATGTACGCCTACATGATTCATTATTTCCGAGGATCAATTCCATCTTGCCGCCTGTTCGGCATCCATCTACAACGATGGGTACACCGGAACCAAAAACAACCGGTGATGTGAAGATCCAAAACATTGGCTACGACCTTGAAGGTCTAGTCACGGTTACGCAAGACCTGCCAGGTCCGACACACGTTCTGGCGATCTTTGGAACACTCAGCGTTAACGCGGGATAACAGTATGGTTTGGCAAATTGCTGGTGCGGTTATTGGCGGGATGATGGCAAAGTCCGCCTCGAACAAAGCGGCTCGAAAAGCGATTGAGATAGGGAATGAGAATGCGGACGATCTCGAACGGATCACAAAGTTAAATGTAAACGAAATTAGACGCATCGGCGGAATGAATGCGGATGCTGTAGTTAAGACCGCTAACCTTAATGCCGCGTCAATTCGACAGGTTGGTGAGTTCAATGCGATGGCGCATATCGAAGCGACATCGATGAACTTAGATCTGACGGCGACTGAAAACCTTGAGTTGATTCGTCGCCACAAGGGGCAAGAGGAACAAATGCTGTCGCAGCAACGAGCGGCGACAGGGCAGTCCGGTGTGCGTCTGGCAGGTTCACCACTCGAAGTCATGGTGCAGTCGCAGACCGAGGGATTTCGTGAGCGTATGTATCTAACTATGTATGCTGCGAAACGCATGAATATTTTAACCACGATGGGCAAACGCAAGGCGCAAGCCACCTGGCTGGATGCCGATTTGAAAGCGAAGGTAATGCAACAAGTTGCCGCACTACAGGCAAGTGTGATGCGTGAACAGTCTGCGAGTCAGGCACAAATGATGCTGAACGATTCGGAAGCGAATGCCGCAAGTCTGCGCCGCGGTGGTCAGTTGATCGCCGCCCAGGCGCGTGCACAGGGCACTGCCTCGCTGGTTAGCGGGATCATGGGTGGATTGAACTCAGCGTACCAGGGGGGTGGTTTAAATATGCCGGCCATGAGCATATTTACGCCTAAAACGATAACACCGTCCTTTGCCATAACCACTGGCCCAATAGGCGGACCGATCTGATGAGTTACAAAATTCCTCGGGGTTACTTAGACAAGAATACAGTCTCGGCAGAGATGCCTCGCACACAGGCTGTGACTCGTGCGGCACCGCCAATGCGAACAGCAGTGTTGCGGGATCCTTCTAAGTATATGTTGAAGTATGTTCCTTACACTGATCCCTCGGCGGTTGCCAATGTTGAAATGGCAAAGGGAAAAATCGGTCAAGCCTTTGCGGCGGGAATGATTGAGTTGGGTAAGACCTTTGATGCGGCGGATGCATCGAGTCAGTACACAACTGCCTGGAATTCTTTTCAACTTGAGGCGCATGGACAACTGTCCATCTTAAAAGATCAGGGGCTCACGCGGCCCAAACAAACGTATAGCGGTGGCCAACTGGTTACGGACGACGATCCTACACACGTTCAGATGCAAGCCACATTGCACAAAGGTTTGTTACAGCAACGCGATCGTTGGGCTAAGACGATTAAAGATCCCAAAGCACGCGCACAGTTTTTGCAGAATTCAGTTGCCACGGTTGTTTCATTACAGAAACAGGCTGGCGAATATGCACGCAAGAAACATGTCATGTACTTGCAGGGGAAATCGTTCCAACAGTTTCAGGATGCGGCGACAGTTGAGAAGGTACTCGAAACCGCGGCGATGCCGCATATGAAACTAATCTGGACACCAACAGAATTAAATAAAAAAGTTAATGATCGCATCACCGCGATAGTGTTTGAAAAGAATCGAGTCGAGATTCTAAAGATTGCAAACAAACCCGCATTGAATGAACAAGACGAGAGGAGCGTTGATGCGATACGTATGCGTTTAATGATGGGTGGACACGACGCAACGGCTCACACGGATACTGAAGGAAACATTTATTACCAGGATCATCTATCGGAAGATGGGAAGCGTTATGACGAGCGAACATTTATTCCCCATAAGAACGCGCAGTATCTGGGAAAAGCAGAACGCGATACGTTATTTGACCTTCTTGATGCCGCCGAGAAAAAGATTACGGATGAAGTTGAGGAAGGTGTTACGAAAGATTTTAATAACACGGCTATAGCAATCTATCAAAACACAGAAACCTGGACTACAGACAAGATCACTAAAAAGGCAAATGATGCTGGGTGGGATGCAACACAATTAAAAACAGCGTTAGGACTTCGCAAAGCCGCACTGGAAGGTCCTACCGAATCGAACACAGCATTAAAACTGGCGATCCTAGAAAACATTGAGACATGGGATTTCAAGACCATACTAGATAGTGCCCACCTCTTAACTAGAGATGATCTTAACTGGGCGTTACGGCGGCGTGATGGATTCGACAACAAGGTTGATCAGTGGTACGACAAGGGTGATGGTAAAACGGCGATGGACACCTTGAAGATGATTCATGGTGTCGATACAGAAACTTTCACCTTCTCTATGCCAGGGATGGCAACACAGGCACAAAAAGCCAAAGCAAAATATTTGGAAGCCCGTGTTCGTTTGGAAGCACGGATTCAAGATGAAAGCACTGATCCCCGCGAACAAGGGAAACTAGCATGGGGCATCGTCAAAGAAATGCGGCGAGAGTGGTTGGAGTCTAAAGATAAAAGGACTCCAGCGGATGTAACGGATGCCAATGAGGCATCTACCACTGACAATGATACAGGTACAGGTGCGAATGGTGGAGTCACAGCAACAGCGGTTAGTGATTCATCAGGAATCGCGGTAACTCCAGAGAATCAAATTCATGCTTACCGATGGGCAACGGATAACAGGACTGCCGATGGCACACCAATCACTGCACGAGTCGCCGCAACACTGCCGGCGGACTATCCAGGCCGCGCGTCGATTATTGCGATGTATGAGTATTGGGGCGCGTCCTTTTCAGAAACTGAACGCGTAGGCGTTACTGAGGCCCCGGCTGTAATGAACTGGGATGTGTTTCTTATGGACCATGGTCCCGACTTAGCGAATCGCCCCACGGTTTCTGGGGGGCATTCCATTGCTGTAACGGAAACTGTTGTAACGGGTCAACCCACTGAGGTCACTCCAGTTGATGAACTAACAATAGACAACTACACACTGAGCGGCCCGAATGCCGAGGAACGAACACTGGAATTATTTGACCTCGGTGCGGCGCGTGGAGAACTCCACGAACTACACAAGGGTGGTGGAGCGACATTCAGAAGATCAAGCGATGGGCGATTAATGAACATGACAGAGTATGAGGCGTACTTGAAAGAGATTGGGTATCTGTAATGGCTTACACACCTCCTTTCGGCACCAAGATGCCCGACGATCTTACCCATACAAGTGCAACTGCCATCAATACACCGGCTGTAAAACCCCAGGGGTCAATTGTTACTGAACCGTACACCAAGCCGACCGCGGAACAAGCATGGTCTCAAATGCTTGGTCAGATCCAGGCCGAGGAACGTGGTGTATTAGAAGAAGAGTTGCGAGTGTCTCCTGAATGGGTGATGGCATCAAAGGTGTGGTACGAGCATACGCAAGGCAAGCCCTTTGCCGGCACTGATCACGAGGCTGTTCAGTTTGGTTTGGATACGATGTCGAACAACTATGCCTGGTTCAACGCCGACACTCCGTTCTCTTCTCAAGAAAATGTTGGACTTGTAGGGTTTGTTGATCAATTTGAGAATGCACCTGATCACGCAAAAATGGCCGCTGGGTTTCTCCACCTCATGTATGAGGAGAAAAATACAACCTGGTCTGGTTTTGGTAGGGCTGCACGAGCAAACCTACAAGACACAACCAATGCTATTGGTCTTGCCACAGTGGTTGGTTTGGCTGGGAAGTGGGGTGGGCGGCAATTAATTAAAGAAGGGTTCAATCAGTTGGTCCGCCAAAATATGAAACGGATCTTTGGCGCGCAGGGATTCGCTTTGAGTGTGATAGAGGGTGCTGGTTTTGGTGTTGGTGACGATGCAATGTTGCAAGGTCTTGAACGTCAAGTTGCTAAAAGCGAACTTGGTCGTGACCTCGGTATGGAGGTCCAACCGGGTTACGACTGGAAACGTGGTGGTATGGCCGCTACTGCGGGTGGAGTTCTGGGCGGCGCTTTCAACCAAGCGATCCCGGCCGCGTCGATGCTGTATCGAAAGGCCAAGGGCGTTAGTGACGAGTTGTCATTTAGTAATTTTGATGTCAGTGGTGAGACCACTCCGCCCACTGGACCGTTGGATCTGCCGGTCGAGATCAAGGTGCCTGGTCCGCAATTAGTGCGTAAGGGAGTGAATTACTCCGGTGCGCCTGGGAGTAAGACACCACAGGCAAGGCAGGGTCTGATCAGGCGTATGATGCCTCTTCTTCACCACCCTGACGCGCAATTTGATCGATCAATTGATTGGTACGAATCGTCCGGTCGAACTATTGATGCATTGACTCGTGGAGACCCTATATTAAAAGAACAGGTCGTCCGCGTGCTTGCATTCTATTCGGCGAATAGCGATGTCCAAATGAACACATCAGCGGCAATCGAAGCCGCTTTTGAGATTGCAAAAGGTGCAACACCGTTAACGGGGCAGACACCATTAGTGTCGGGACGACGGTTGGACGCTATTTTGAATGCACCAGAGTTTGATACCAGGCTCGATGGTGTGGGCAATAAGGTGATGAACTTCTATCGCAACCTGCATGATCCCGCATTTGGTCGTAACGACTATCCTGATGCTGTCACGATTGATCGCCACATGTTGAAATTGTTGGGATACAAAACAGCACAACCAGGACCTAACCAATACGCTTACGCGCAAACCGCAATCGTGGATCTCACTAATCGTTACAACGAGGCCAACGGAACAGACCTGCGGCCAAGACAAATGCAAGCGGCATTATGGGCCCATCAGCGTGTTAAATCTGAGGTCGCCCAAGGTAAAGCGAAACCAGAATATACGGATTTCACTACGACAATAGGAAAGGCCACTGCACATGTTCTGTGGGAGGCAAACTCACCCATCTATAAAGAATTTGCGAACCTATCACCAGAACGAAAGATTCAGTTTACCGAAGAAGCCAGGGCCATTGTTCACGATGAGAATGGTCGCGATGTCATTCTAGAGGAAATTCTTCAGCATCCCTTATTCAGACACATTACATCCTCTGGGTCTTGGGAAGGGGTCATTAGCCCCAACACCGAGACCTCGATTGTTCTACCGCGATTCGGGGGAACCAAGGGTGGATATGACACAGACATAGCGGAATTGTATGCCGCTACGATGGGGCATATTTATCAGCAAGATGCCGTGCCCTGGTTCAGGTTTGATGATGCCTTATCCAAGAATGCAGACTCTCCAGAGGTTAACTTCGGTTATTCATTGAGAGTTGATCCCACTATTGCTACAACAGAGTTTACCGAAGGACTCTACAAGCATGTCTCTGACCAGATGCCTGGCACTGAATTCTCACGGTTTGTGCAGACGGATGGAAAAGTTAACTACACCTTTATCAACTTCAAGGATGATGACGGGAACCCCTTCTCGGGATTGTCAAATGATGAGTTTGCGGATAAAATTCGACATGCGTTTAAGTCATATGATGTCGATTCCAAGGGAGAGATTGGTTACTCCTACAACAACGGAAAACTGATAAGCCAAGAAAATGAAGATTACGGATCTAGGATTGCTTCCCTCGGGGGACCCGATTTACTCTATCGGGCCGATAATTGGCGGAAGGAATTCGAATCGCTCGTCGAGCGTTACCGCTCCGAAGGCGGAAAAACCCAAGGCGGAAAAGCACCCCCAACGCCCGAAGAAGTAATTCCTACTTCTTCTGAAACTCTTTCACCTGGACAATTGTCAGGCTCTCCGCCTGATGAGGGTTTCTAATGGCTATTGAAGAACAATTAAGCACTGCACTCGATGCACCACCGGACCTGGCTTCTGCTATTGCGCCGCCTGGCGCAGAGACAGAAACCATACCGACCGAAGCCCCAGTTCAACCTGGGGCTTCTTCGTTAGAGGGGGTAGATGCTCCACCGGAGTCGGTGTTCTCAGGTGATAAAGAAGCGATGGTTGCGGGAGTCCTGAAGGGTCTTAGCCGGCCACTCCTCAAGCACCTCACCAAAAAAGCCAATCCACTAACGCCTACGGTTCGGCCGAAACCTTTCCATCCAGGGGCGACATTAGAAGTAGTAGATGCTCCGGTAGAACCTCCCCGAGTTAATCCAATCACGGGGACCAAAGCGGCGATTGAGGAACAGGCACAAAGGGATGCCAAGGTTCTTGTTGATACGGAATTAGTTGATACACATGGTCTGGTAAAAATTGGCAATAGGTCGTATCAGGTCAACTTCAAAAACATGAACACTGACGATGATGCCAAAGCGGTGCAAGCGAATTTGGCAGAGGCTCATCGTGCATCGATAGACGCGGCTCGTGGAGGAGTGCGCCCAGATGAGTCGGTGAGGCGGTTTGCTCAACAACTCGGTGTGGATGAGAAGTTTATTCGCAGTTTCTTGGACAGGGAAAATATTAATCCAGAACACATCGACTCGATCATGGTCGCGTCGAAGGGTATTCTCGAAGCGTCAGCGGTTACGTTGAAGGATCTAGCCACTAAGGTTCACTTGGGTAAGGGGACCACACAAGATTTCCACGAGTTGGTTGTTCAGTGGGATTTCCATCGACAGTGGATGGCGCGGTTTATGGGATTTCGAGCCAACGTAGGTCGTGGTTTGCGTGCGAATCAAACGGCCTTGCAAGGCCCAACGGGGAGACACACAACCGACGAGCGTGCGGATGAGATGGTCGCCCTTTATGGTGCGGTGGTTGATCCTAAGAAACTCGCGATGCACATTGTGATGAATGACACCGTGCTGGGTATTAATAAGACGGTGCGTGGGCAATCAGGCGGCATGACTCGAATTGGTGCGGCTGGGATTGAATGGGCTATTGGTTCAATGCTGTCTGGGCTGAAGACCCACATCATCAACCCGGTTGGTAACGCCCTCATGTGGGTTAAGGCCCCCGTAGATATTCAACTCGCGTCCATGTTGCGGTTCGGGTTACCGAATAATGACGAGGCAATCCGTATGGGCGAAGCCACTGCGTACATCGTGGGTGAAATGATGTCCATCGCGGATGCATTCCATGCGGCCGGTATTGCGTTCAAAACTGGTGAGCCTTATGGGCAAGTGGCTAAGTTTGATACAGGCCCCAAGGCATTAAGTGCACAAGGGCTGAATTCAAAAAGTTGGTTTGGGCACATCTGGAATGGTCTTGGTCATTATGCACGCGCCCCAATGGAACGGGTCATTGGCCCAATGGATGCGTGGTTCAAGGTCCAGGGGGAGCGTGGGAAGTGGGCGCAACTTGCGTACCGTCATGCGGTAATGGATGCCGAGCGCGAGGGTTTATCCGAGGCCGCAACACTTAAACGGATGGATAACTATCTAAACAATCCATCAAGGGATGTTCGGGAGCGCATGATTGCTCATGCTCGATACAATGTGTTCCAGAATGATCTGGGTGAGTTTGGCCAGGGTGTCCAACGTGCTATCAACAAGCACGGCGGTGCAAAACTTCTCGTGCCATTTATGCGAACACCGACTAATTTGATGAAAGTAGGGTTAGGTGAGGGAGTAGTGGGATCCTATGGTGGATTGAGGTTCTTTGCCAAGAAATACCGGGAAAGGTTTTTCCCGAAACCCATTGGTAAGGATGGAAAAGGGAATGACATTTATGAGCCAGGCGCGGTTGAACACGCCGCACTATCTCGTGCACGATTTATCACCGGATCAGCCATTACGAGTTATGTCGCGTACCTGGCACTCAACGATAGGATCACCGGATCCGGTCCACGGGACAAGAATGAAAGGGCGGCATTGGAGTCCACGGGTTGGCGTGCACGTTCCTTACTTACGCTTGATGAAAACGGGAAGATCATTGGGGCTCGCCGCTGGGACCGAATGGAACCACTGTCACTAATGGTTGGTCCTATTGTGGACATTATTCATGCCGGCAAGATCAATGCTGATCTCGATCCCAATGATCCGTGGTGGGGAAAATATGATGACGCAATCTGGGCAACTACGTTTGCGATGTCTGAGAACACGTTGAATAAGAGTTGGATGATGGGTCTGCACAACTTCACTCGTGCGGCACATACAGACAAGGTTGATCAGGTTGATCGGTATTTTGGGCAACTTGCGAATGTGTTACTTAGTGCATCTGGTGCGCGAAGGGATTTACGCAAATGGCAGGACCCTTATCAACGAGAGGTGAACACCTTTGTTGAAGAGTTGAAAAACGCTACCCCTTATTTATCTGAGGACCTTGGCTTAAAGCGTGATGTCTATGGGGTCGCGAAGACTCATGGTCAATACCTGTGGGAAAAGGAAGCGATTGAGCAGACACCGTGGGACATTGAACTTGCTACTTTGATGGAGAATACGGGAGAGCAACCCATCAAGATAATCGCCCCGACGAAACAGGGTGTCCGCCTAACGTCAAACGAACATTCAGATTACGCGTTGCTTGCCAGGGCCCAGGTCAAGATGACCGCGGATGGGAACATCTGGTTGCCTTCTGAAGATATGCCGCCCACTTCCCCTGGCGATTCAAAATGGTACACGTACCGTGAATTGCTGGAAGAGGTCTTGTTGAACGGGAAAGGTGCAATGGGCGAGGCGTATGTATCTATGCCTACGGATTTCGCACGCGTCAAGATGCTCAAGCAAGTCACCAGCACTTTTGATTCCGCTGGGTGGATTGAGTTGCTCAAGGCCAACCAAGATCTCCAAGATCGTGTAATGCGAAAACGACAGTTCCAGATGGGACAAATGATCGGACGGGATGCCGCGGAAGATGCAATGAGGAGGGGGGACATTCCTATCATTCCACCCATGCCATCTGGGCCGTTGGGGTTCTAAACCCGCAACCAAATTACGAGCCCCGCTTAGAATTAACATGAGGATAACTGCGTGACAGTTTCAACCACTACAAACAAGGTTTCATATACAGGCAACGGCGTACTCACGACGTTTGCCTATACCTTCAAAATCTTTGCTGATGCGGACCTCAAGGTCTATGTTGACGGGGCCGTCAAGACCTTGACCACCCACTACACCGTCACCAACGCCGGTGTAACTAGTGGCGGGAATGTTGTGTTTACTGCCGGCAACATACCGGCAAACACCAAAAAGGTCGTCATCGAACGGATCCTGGCGCGCACCCAATCCACTGACCTGGCGAACTATGACAAGTTCGATGCGGAGGTCATGGAAACAGCCCTTGATCGGCTGACTTTCATCGAGCAAGAGATTGACGAAGCCGTTGGTCGATCGGTCAAATTTGCTACTACGGTGACCGATGTCGGCACCGTCGAAGTTTCGGCAACCGCGGCCACCAGGGCCAATAAGATCTTTGGTTTTGATGGGGCCGGCAACATGGTTGCCACCCAGGAGATAGGCACCTTCACTGGGAATTGGGGCACAGCGACTGTTTATTCAGTTCGTGACCTAGTCAAGGACACCTCAAACAACAACATCTATATAGCAAACACGCTCCACACCAGTTCTGGCGCACAACCAATATCGAGCAACGCCGATGTCGCCAAGTGGGATTTACTGGTCGATGCCGCATCAGCAACGACATCGAGTACAGCAGCAGCAACGAGCGCGACTGCCGCTGCCGCGAGTGCCACGACTGCAACGGCCCAAGCGGTAATATCAACAGCACAAGCGGTAATTGCGACGACCCAGGCTGGGACTTCGACGACTCAAGCGACTGCTAGTGCCGCATCGGCATCAGCCGCATCGACATCTGCAACGGCGGCAGCGGCATCGTATGACAATTTCGACGATCGCTACCTGGGCGCAAAATCTGGAAGTGATCCAACGCTAGACAATGACGGTGATGCGTTAGTTGATGGTGCGCTGTATTTCAACACCACAAATAACGTGATGATGGTGTACGACCTGGGTGGTACAACCTGGAACAGAACGACACCAACGACCACAGACCAGGGTCACATCAACACTGTCAGCGGGATCCAGGCGAACGTAACGACTGTCGCTGGGATTTCCAGTGATGTGACGGCAACCGCCGGCAAGGCCACAGAGATTGGATTGCTGGGTGTTGCTAGTGTGATCACTGACATGGGAATACTCGGCACGGCCGATGTGGTCAGCGATATGAATACCCTCGGCACGGCAGACGTTGTCAGTGACATGAATATTTTAGCGACAGCCGACGTGGTCACAGATATGAACACCCTAGGTACGGCAGACGTGGTCAGCGATATGAATACCTTGGGTACGGCAGATGTGGTTGTTGATATGAACACCTTGGGAACCGCCGCCAACGTCACTGCAATGGATAATTGTTCGGGATCGATTGCCAACATAAATACCTGCGCGACCAACCTGACCAACATCAATTCGTTTGCAAGCACATACACAATCGCGGGTAGTACTCCTGGGTCACCTGGGGCTGGCGACCTTTGGTACAACACATCTCTAAATAAACTTAACTTTTATACCGGGTCAGCGTGGACAGAGATCGCGCCTGGAATAACCACTGAGACCGACCCAAGCGCGGCGGCACTCGCACTAGCACTGGGATAATCAAATGGCCAATGTTTTCAAATTGAAGACCGACACAGGTGTCGGGACGACACTCACCACGATATACACCGTGCCAACATCACCAAGCACGACGACAATCATCATCGGTTGTCTACTGGCAAACATTCACGCATCGGCGCAAGTTAAAGCCAATGTGCAGATTGTGACTGCGGCGGTTAGCGGCGAGAACGGTGATGACGTTTACCTGATTAAGAGTGTGCCGGTGCCTCACGGCTCAAGCCTGGAAATCGTTGAAGGCAAGATCGTCATGCAAGCCGGAGACATCATCAAAATTTCAAGTGACACAGCAGCCTCGGTTGATGTTGCACTGAGCGTGCTGGAGCAAACCTGATGCCATACATAGGTAGTGCTGTTTCAAAAAGCACAGACATCAAACGCATCACGTTTGCGACCTCGACAACGGGGTCGGGTCCGTTTGCGTTGGGTTGGACTCCCGCATCAGAGAACACGCTACGAGTGACGATCAACGGTGTGGTTCAGCAGGACAGTTCCATAACCCTGTCCGGTGCAAACCTCACGCTCGTCGGTGTGGCATTGGTCAGCGGTGACGAACTTGAGGTGCAGGGCATCGTCAACGTCGGTGCCATGGATAACATCCCAATGGACGGGTCAGTCACCGAAGGCAAGATCGGCGGCGGCGCAGTGACAGCGGCAAAGATCGGATCGGGTGCAGTAACATCCGCAAAGATCGGAGCGGATGCTGTGACAGCGGCGGCGATGGCAGATGACTCTATTGGCATTGCAGAACTATCAGCAACAGGAACAGCGGAGGCAGGAACTTATCTTCAAGGAAACAATACTTGGGGTGCTATTGCTGCTTCTGGATTTCTTTCAATCTCTACACCAGCAACTGGTACTGCATCTTGGGTGAAACCCACTGGGGTAACAAAGATTATCGTAGAAGTTCAGGCCGGCGGAGGTGGTGGTTCTTCTGGGAATGGGACTGCGTGGGGTGGTAATGGCGGCAGTGGGGCCTACGCGAAAAAGTTTATCGATGTTTCATCTATTGTAAATGCAGATATTGTTGTTGGGTCCGCTGGGGCTGGCGGTGATCCATCAAGTGGCGGCACTGGAGGAACTTCCTCATTCACCTGTACGGGACACACTATATCTTGCACTGGTGGTCTACCCGGCCAATATGGTGTGGGGCATGGTGATGGTGGCCTTGGTGGTACAGCTACGGCAAGTGGAGCGTTTATGCTTGTCAATGGTCAAAACGGAGGGCAGTCCTATAGTTATGGTGACCAAGGTGGTGACAGTGTGCTTGGTCTTGGCGGCATGAACCCTAATTACGACGGCATTGGAAGCAGTGCAACATATCCAGCGACAGGTTATGGGGCTGGTGGTGCGGGTGGTCATGGGGCACATGCCTCTTATCACGGAGGGGCCGCCTCTGTGGGAATCGTAATCGTGTGGGAATACAAATGACAATGGCTAATTACGCAATTATTCGGGATGGTGTGGTGGAAAATCTGGTGGTTTACGATGGTGAAACTAGGTTCACCCCAGAGGGTTGTGAGGTGGTCGAAGCAACTGATAACGCTCGTATCGGCAGCACATATGATGGTTCGTTCCATTTCGTTGAGCCTACTCCCCCAGAGCCTACAGCAGAACAAGTAGCAGCAGCCGAAGCACGACAATCAGCACGGGACAAATTAAAAGCCTTGGGCTTGAGTGATGACGAGGTGGATGCACTGACATGACAAAGATCAGATCAACGAACATTGAAGCGGGTGCCATTGATACTGCGGGGTTGGAGGATGACATTGCGCTGTTGGGCTTTAAGGTTGCCTCTAATGGCTCATTGGCGAAATACAATCTGGTCGATCAAACGGAAGACGCATTTACCGATCAAACTGGCGTTGATCTTTCTACTTCTGCAAATGAAATTTATAACACGGCTGGCTTTTTTTCCGGTGCAGTAGGCCTGCCAGTTGGCGGGACTGAAACCACTTATACGGACGGTGGGACGGATTATGTTGTGCGCTCGTTCCTGTCAGGAACCACTAATCTTGTTTTTGAAAAGTCTGGAACAGTTGATTATTTGCTTGTTGCTGGTGGTGGCGCGGGTGGTTACAGCGCAATCCCCGGTGGAGGTGGAGCGGGTGGTCTATTAACAGCAACGGGATTATCCGTTTCCGTGCAAACATATCCCATTGTAGTGGGTGCTGGTGGTGTTGGCGATAACGGGGGAGGAGTGATTAATGACGGAGACGACACTACAGCTTTTTCATTAACAGCAGTAGGTGGTGGACAGGGTGGTGTTGGTCCCGGCACCATAGGCGCACACACTGGAGGTTCTGGTGGTGGCGGTGATGGTTATTCCGGTGCCGGTGCAGCAGGAACGGTAGGGCAAGGTAATGCTGGTGGATCGGGTGTTAACCACGGTGCGGGTGGCGGAGGCGGTGCTGGTGCAGTTGGCGCTAATGCGGTTTCGCCAAATGGTGGGGCAGGCGGTGTTGGCTTGTCAAATAGTTTAAGAACTGGTTCTGGTGTTTTCTACGCAGGAGGCGGTGGAGGGCAAAAATGGACGGGTTCTAACGGGGCTGGCGGTAATGGGGGCGGCGGTGCTGGTGGTGTGGCCGGGACTGTCAATACAGGCGGAGGTGCCGGGGGTGCGGGTGGTTCCGGTGGTTCTGGAATCGCTGTTGTTCGTTGGGTCGCAGATTCTTTTGGACCAGAGTACAACGACATGACCTTGGTTTCTAATTCCACTACAGCAGAAAGCGCACCAACCAAAGGTGACATTGTGATGACTTATACCAATGGTGCTGGCACTGCCACATTGAATTCTGATCTGACTGCTGAGTTCAGCGCAGACAATGGTAGCACTTGGACATCCACAACCCTCGTCGCTCAAGGCACCACAGGAACCCATCTTATTGTTTCAGCGCACGACATAGCCTTGACTAGCACATCAGGCACCGCAATGAGGTATCGCATCAAGACGTTAAATCAGAGCGCAACAAAAGAAACGCGAGTACAAGCAGTCTCGCTAGGGTGGAGTTAGCATGGCACTCATAGGCAACGCAGTAACCCAGAATAGATTCCCGTCTGTCGCGTATGTAGCAACAGCAGCGCAGACCACATTCCCTGCATCGGGCGCACTTCCTGAAACGGCTGTCAATGCGGCTGGGGCGATAGTGACCGTGAATGGTTTGCGTCAACATACTGACGCTTATTCCATAGGCACGACGCTGGTATTCACTGCGGGGCTGACGGTTGGTGATGCGGTCGAGGTGGTGTGGCTGGGGCTGAAGTCGGTCACTGAGGTGTCAACGGCTAACCCTGTGATCGGCACTGAAGGCAATTACTTCGAGAACTACGCATCGATCACAAGCAATCTCACCACAGCGGTTAACGCTAACAACCAAGGGTTAATCGGACCCATAACAGTAACGGCGGATTGGACTGTCGCTGGCGACATCACAATCTTCTGAGGCTATAAATCATGGCAAGCACACTAAAAGTAAACACTATCGATACTCAGTCAGGGACGAGCATCACAATACCTACTGGCAAGACGCTTGCTGTTACGGATGCGTCTGCCTTAACTGTTGGCGGAACCGCAATCACATCAGGATCATCCAACATCCTACGCAAGACTGCCGACTACACCATTGTCACTGGAGATGTTTCTGGCAAGTCTGAATTAGTTATTACGACTAACGCGGCTGCTTCTACAAGAACGATTACGCTACCAGCGGTAGCTGCGGTGGGAATGTCAACTTGTATCATAACTATCGTTGCAGATGCTGATGCAACATCAACATATAAACTAATGGTTCAAGATAGCGCATCAGCGGAAGTCTGGACGGGTTATCAAAAGAATGACTTTGTACGGCTTATCGTAAGCAATAGTTTGTGGGTGGTGCTTGACCATAAAGAAACTTACTACTCT
>Ga0310342_100000693_pt1 | contig 19605 bp, 14 predicted proteins | sample S15DNA20500_MG_FD_206155 | JGI IMG/M metagenome (GOLD analysis project Ga0310342, IMG submission 206155) | Marine microbial communities from station ALOHA, North Pacific Subtropical Gyre - S1503-DNA-20-500_MG | ecosystem: Environmental > Aquatic > Marine > Oceanic | place: Pacific Ocean: North...
CTTCATTTTCTTCGTTCTATAGCACGATCGCCAACAGCGATGAAACTCAAAATATTAATTGCGGCTTATCTTCAGTAATTTCAACATTTAGTAATTTTGTTCCTACAAGTTATATTGCAAATGTAACTGAAGATGGTAATGAAAGTTATACATTAAGAAATGCCCCTTATACAAGTGATGGTAATTACGCCCCGATCACACATTATACAACATTTAAACAGGGATTGAAATACCCTTACCAGTTTAGTGTTGATGAAACAGAAATGATTACTCAGGACGGAACAGCATATTCCGCAGAAGGCTATACAGCACAAAGAGCACGAAATTTCTTGTCTGCTCTTCAGCCTAGCAAAGATCGCACCGCAACACTTTGTGGAAATTTATCTGAACAAGGTATTGGTTCTTCAAAAGTTCCACCCAGAGGACAGCATTATAATACAATGGGTGCTCATGTTTTTGGCTGCGGATCAAGATTTGACGGCGTGGGCAACGGAAGCGGAGCGAATTTTAAGAATGCATCCTTTAGTCATAGATTTAGAAGTGATTTAGATGGAAATAGTCCAAATTCTGTATATACTTTTATGCTCCATCGTAATATGATTAATTTTGCGGGTGGTGGAATATCAGTAGCGAATTAAATAATTTAAAAATTGTAATTTATATTATTTAATTTATGTTGGTATATTAAAGATGTCTCAAAATAAAATACCAAATGAGTTGAGAGTAGATTTAGTGGATGATGGTCAAGGACAAAGTCAGTGGGTTGAAACTAGAGTTATAGACCCTGTAGCGGGTGCATCGCAGAAGCAGGTTCGCTTTTTGTTGCCCAAAGAAGGGATTTTAGATGACGCCTACCTTACTTTTGCAGTTCAAGTTCCAAATGCTGATCATTATTTGCCCTTGTGGGCAGGAGCAATGTCTGCTTTTGAAACCGCAACGCTGATGTGCGGCGGCGAAGTAATGGCTCAGTCTAGGGGAATTAATCACCTCTGGACACTTAAAAATTTTTACCGCGATCCTGAAAATCGTGATAATAAACAAAGCAAACGTGTAGGCAGTGAGACTAGTATTATGGTTGATACTAAAGCTGCGGCTGGTGCAACTGATGTTGGTGCATGGGGTGTAGATACTAATCAGGATTCTATTTATGCCCCGACGGATACAACCCGATTAGTGGCGTCAGGTTATAGACCGACAACAGACGACGCCACCACTCCAACTTGGGAAGTAAAGCTTCAAGAACTCTTTCCAATACTTTACCAGACAAATTTACCTTTGGGGCTTCTTAAAGATCAGGTCTCAATTGTTATAAATTTACAGGATGAACAGGTTCGCGGAGATAGGTCTATTTGCAGCGTAGCTGGTAGTTGGGTTAGTGGAACGCAGTATAATCGTTTCCAATTGAATGTAGATTTAGTGTTTTACGAAGACCCTATTGATCAAGAGACTACAATGGATAAACTTCAAAGAAAACTAGATGCTGGTCTTTCTTTACCTTTTACAGATTATACTTATGTGCAAAAACACGTTCCAGCGGGAACTGTAGGAAGTCTGCAAAAAGACCAAACGCTTCTAGGGCTTGATCATCAGGTTGTAAGAAGAATTTTGATGGCTACACCTCTTGCTCCAAACTATTCAAGTCCAACGAGTAGTGGAAATTCTTTATTGGGAAATTATTGCAGTCTTGGCTCAAATCAGCAGAATACGCTTCAAGTAACTATTAATTCAGAACCATATTATCCTTCACCTTTGGATACAGATGGAAAAATTCAAAATCAATTATCGCAATGTTATGCTATGACGCATAAGATAAATCAAGCTATACAATCGGCAGTTGGGCAGGTGGATGCAAATGGAGCTTATCAAGCTGCTCTTCGTTTTATCACAGATAAAACGCTTAATGGGAATAGCCAAGCCGATCAAGAAGGCTATGGTCACTATTATGGAATACCACTCTGCCGCTCATTTGCAAATGTTCCAGGGGAGGGAACTGCAGTGGGACGCCAGAGCGTTTTACTTGAATTAGGAGATATGAAAGTAGCTGAAAATAATAATCCAAAAACACTGCATATATGGGCGGAATGTGAAAGAAATTTGCTAATGGCGAACGGCAAAGTTTTGGTCACTGGTGCATAAATGGCGTTTGATGCTTTGACGCTTTGACGATTTTAATTCTTTAAGTTAAAAATTTAAACAATTAAAAAACAATTTAAAAAACCCATCAAAGCATCAAAGTATCAAAGCTGATTTTTCCTACTTTAGTATTTTTTAGAGTGGCGAAGTTTTTCACAAATAAATATAATAAAAAAAATAGTTTAATATATTAAATGGCGACACCGCAACCGCAAGGTATAGCAGCAACTCAAACATATTTGATAGAATCAAATAGAGCAGCGAGTAATATTGATAAAACAGCACCAACGGAACAAAATGCACGATGGACGACAGCGACCGATTTTCAATTAAAACGGGGGGATAAAGTGAGCGTTGAAATGCTTACAGTAGAGGCTGGTCAATCGGCGACCAACCAAACCATAGAATTTACCCAACAAAATGTAAAAGGAAAAAATTATTGCGATTCAAAGATTGTCTTTGAATTTGGCTTTTATATAAATAATAATAGCCGCTATAACACGATGCTTCCATATAGAGTTACTTGGACTAATGGAGCAGTCCAAGAAGATATACCACAGCTTCCTGCAGCAAGTGATGTGCATCATTGTCCTACTAATTCTCCACAGATGCCTCCTCTTTCGCAGAATATTCCAGGGGCTTCCTTAGGATTTTCTCATTCACAAGGTCAGCAATATGATTCCTGTTATGTAATTGATAAAGATGGGAACTATAATTCAGTATTAGGTCTAGGAGCACATCCTATGACGTCTTGTCGTTTTTTAGTAATTTCAAGAACCGATCAATTAAGCACAACATATCCAGCTTCTACCAATAAAGGTATTAGTAATTTTTATCCTCCAAAATTTCCTATGACTAAATATGCTTTATGTGACGCCAAGCCACAAACTGCAGGTGGAACTCCAACTACAAAACTTACTTATGTTCCACCTAAGCTTTCACCGTGGTGCATGGACGGACATAATTTTGAGATCACCCCAGGAATGGGTGTTTCTATTGATAAAACAACGGGAATAGTTCCTCCAGTAAGCCCAGCATATTCGGGGGCTTATGGAACGCAGACAGACAGAAGAGTATTGGGAGTAGTTAAAAATATTTGGTCCTTATCTGAATATTATGGTGGTGAAGGACTGGGTCAATATGAGAATTATCCTCAAGCTCTCAAAACTGCAAAGGAACACGCAGACGTTCATGTAGGGGCTTCCTTATTTGACGGAAATTTAGTAATAGAATTACGAGATGACTATATTTATACTGCAGCCGACGACTTTAAACAACATAGCGGCATTATCGGTTTCACTCAAATAGGGGGGTGGAATGGGAATGCAGGAAGAGCAAATTCTGCTGTTAATGGGGGTGGAGGAGGCGATGGTGGAGATGGGGCACAAGTATCATTATGGGATAGAAAGGCTAAGGGAGGTATGAATATAGGCTCATTAAATTGGTCCGCAAACTGGTCGCGTCAGCGGAATTTTGGAGCAAATGCAGGAAATTGGAATACTTGGTCATTAAGTGATTACTATTATACAACGCCACAAGAACCTTGGATGTATAGTAATCATATTAAGGCGGGTCATCTTCTAAAACGGGGTGGGGGTTCTGTTGCCCACCCAACACTAGGAGAGGGTTGGGAAGGCACAACTATGAGACGTTTAGGAGGAGGGATAGGATGGGAAATTATGCGAACACAAACGGGGAACTTATTAATGCAACCTCAAGAAGTTGGGGATTATATAAGACCTGCTGCCCAAGCGGCTTATACAGGCTTTCCTGCTATTCCAAATGATACATTAGAAAAACGAGAAAGTTCTATAGGAATAGAGACGTTAAATATGATGAATTACAAAGACAATGCTCCTTACATAATGGTGTGTCCTTCTTATCAAGGGATGCAAGTTAATCCAAATGGAACAGCTCTTTGTCCTGATTTACAGCCAATGACTTGTTTTATAGTTTGCGAAGCAACCGAAACTTTTGAGGATGTAAATCATCTCGCCGATTTAATAACTTCGGCGTTTCATGCTGTAAATCCAGTAACAGCTCTATCAGGCAGAGGATCTGCTAAGGTTGAAAAAAAAAATAATTGCTTACCCTATTCAAGTAATGGTTACTTTCCACTGATGTGGAATAATTGCACTCAGGAACAACCCACTCTATGGACAGGGGCAGTAGCACCACCAGCTTATCTACCCAACACAGATAGTGGGACATTCTTGACGGCTGTGCCTGAGGAAGCCTCTTATAGAGGTCCTCCAACTACATTTGAGTATGTGTATAATGTTCTTCGCGGCGACATAGGGGACAGCGGAGGAGGTAATCCTTATAGAGAATTATACAATAATGTGCAGCCTGTATGGACAGGAAATTTAGTTAAATGCCTTCCTGCTAATGGGCGATTAGGTCCTGATTTAGAAAGTGGTGCAGGAGCTCCATTTTATTATAATCCATCGCAAAATAAGGACTATTTAAATTCTGGCGGAGCAGATGTATTGGAAAGTCAAGCACGAGGCACATTTTGGTGGTGGAATGGTATTTATGGAAATATGGGAGTAAAAGATTTATCTAAATGGATGGCTGGAGATAGACTTATTAAACACGCCGAAACGTGGAATTTAAATACTGAATATGGATTTGAACCTTCTTATGCCCCAGGTCTAGTTGTTGATCAAGACATCACTAGTGCTCTACAAAACCCAACTGCTAATGTAAATTGTCTTCCGCAGCAAGGTGGATGGATAGTGCATCCGCAACTCTATGCTTACGACAGTGGTTCAGTGCCGCAAACACCGATATTAGGTGTTCCTTGCGGTGAGGGTTTAGAACTTAATGTTACTGGTTCTGCAGGAGGACAAATTACAGCAATAAGAATAAACAATGGAAAGACAGGATTTCGTTACTATTTTCAAAATACAAATGTTGAATCGTATGTAGGAGGAACGAAAGGGCTTCGGTTAGTTCTAAGAAAGGAAGATTTTAATGGAACAGCAAATGCATTTATCGTTCTAACAGAAGAGCACTTCGCGGCAGGAGAACAACGAATGGTCGCAAATGGAGGTGGTTTAAAACCTGATTGTGGTAGAATTGTATTACTAAATACTCAAGTTCCAAGATTAACAGTTAGTATTAAGAATAATACACCCGCCGCCACCACATTCAACGCCACCGCCACGCCTGTGGTGGGGGATGAAACAACAGATATACAAAGTTCTTTTAGGGGGGCAGATATACCCAAGCATTTTGCAATCATGACTAATATGTATTATACTCAAAACAATGTGGATTTATTAAAAAAGATAATACGAATGAATGAGAAATATGATCATACGGCTAAGGATGCCGTAAATGGATGGGAAGCCCAAAATTCACCTTCACAAGCCCATAATTGGTATATAGAATTTGATATAGGTCAGGCGGATGATGGAAAACAGGTGAATGATAAGAAAGGAAAAATACAAATGTGGAATAATACTGATTTTGTAGCGTGGGCTTATAGTCCGCTTCCTATCGGTATAAACTTACTAGATTGTCCGCAAGTAGATGGTCCAAATCAGAATGCGGTCACAAATAATCCTACGGGATATAATAATGGCGTATTTTATAATATTCCTCTTAGCACATCTGCGGGTAATAGGGGTGATGGGATGATAGTCAGTGTAGATATTCAAAACGGACAAATAGTCCATGCTCAGTTAGTAGGAATAGGAGCGGGATATGATAATTGGAACCCAGGGACTGCCTCAATACCACAAATAGTGGCTACAACTTACGGATTAGGAACTCCAACAGGAGGGGATTGGACAGTAGATCTGCAAATAGTCACAGATGCGTATTTTGGTGAATTTCCTGACGCCCAGCCTGGGTTTCAAAACGGACCATACCCCTGTAATCCAAACCAGTGTTTTGATATTACGACGTCATTTGAGACAGTACCACCGCCACCACCGCCCTTGTATCTCTTAGATACAGTAAGAGGCTGGTGGTTAAGAAGTCCAGCCCCAATGGCTTCTAATGGACCTCATCCTTCAGCATTTAGAGATGAAGGCTTCATTAAAGGATTTAATCCAACATGCATTGATTCTAATCGTAATAATGAATATTTTATAAATCAACGCTCAAACTCACGTTCTATGTGCTGTCCAGCCCAATCAGTTCCAGCAACAGGATGGCGAGATGCATATCAAAAAGCAACGCGAACAGGTATAATAAGGGTGCATTCTCGCTGGTATTCACTATTAGATGAAGGAGGAGAAGATGGTGGTATGAAAATACCAGATTTTTCTTATGAACAGAATAATGAAGGCAGTGTTGCCCATACGTCACCTAGTATGAGAAATTTCGCAAAAGTGTCTGGAAATCAATGGTATATAGACCCTACACCATCAAGAACGGCAAATATAGGAGCATATCCTTATGTTTATACAACTAGAGATCAAGGTTATAAACCAGGGGCTTCTCCTACTTCTTGCAGAAAGCATTTTATTGGATTTACTGCCTTTAGAAGCTATAAACCGAAGAATGCGGATATTACTACTTGGGAGCTTAACCAATTCGGGTGGGGGGATCTGTTTGGTTTTTCACCGAGTTTTTATGATAATCCTGCAATAATTCCAACAAATAGTGATTTATTAAAACCAACAAATAAGCTTCAGTATTGTGAAGGCATCGCTGGTGGAGCACCTCCTTCGCAAACTACAGCGATAAATCCTGAACCTGCCCAAAGATGGAATCAAAATTCGTATGTGTGGGTGGGTGCTGGGAACGCTGAAATGAAGTTTGATAATGCGGCGAATAGGTTTAAATTAGGAGGACTTTATACTGAAACATTACTGCCTAAACTTAATGTAGTAAGTCCTGAAGGTGGAGGGTCGGGACCCGCTGCAATACCTGAGATTGGCGACCAAGAAATTTCTCTAAATACAGACCAAGAAGCAGCTCGTCAAATGATTTCACAAGTTGAATTTACATCAAACCCACCTTATAAAGACAATCTACGAGCAGGACCTGAAAACTGGGCAAGTAATACCAATGAAGATAGTTTCCATAACTATAAGGGGGAGAGCCCAGGCAATCCTCCATCTACGTGGTATGTAAATGCTTATCATAAAAATGCTGCAGGTGACGACCTAAAACCAGAAATGGGTCTGTATCCAACTGATTCGTATAGTAAGAAAGATCAAAACATTCGCGATGCACAAACGGGTGTTTTCCTTCATAAAATCTGGTTGGCTCCAGAGGGCTGGGAACCTCCGCCTGAGATAAATCTTGCTAATTACCACGATCAAACTATTCAATTTGAAAATGACCCCACTATTAATATGGGGAATTTACCAAACACAGCGGGGGGTGCTACACAGGTAGATGGAACTAAATGGATAGATGGAACTAAAAAAAATCGTGATACTATTATAGAAAATCTCATAGAAGCAGATGAAGATAATTGGAGGGGCTGCCTTCTAGATAAAATGGGATTTGATTACCATGATCTTATTCCACCTCATGGAGAACAACATAACCGATTTTCTGAATTTACGTATGGTAAAACAGATATTGCAATTCAAAGTGAAGGAGTTAAACCATTAATACAGAATTCTCAAGCAGATACAGCAGCGAATATTGATATGAGTGTATGGGCAGCTCCAAACGCGAGTGGGAGTGATCCTCAATTAAATCAGGGCACACCATTATTTTCAATGGGCTTTTTAAATAATGAGGATGTAATGATTGGAAATCTTATAACTGGAGAAGTAGCAGCTTCCAGATTTCCAATCTTATTTGCCTGTCCATTTTATTCAATCATTTCAAATATTGTAGAAACTCAATTTCAATCCAATGAAAAATCTCAAAATGTGGTATGGCTAGGAATGAAGAATTATAATGCTGGACAATACTATTATATCTATGCTAGTGATTATACCCAGATTGTAGATATGGACCGCACCTTAACAGAAGTAACCACCGAAATTCGTAATCCAAATACTGGAAGATTGGCGAGATTATCGCCCAATTCGTGTATTGTATATAAAATAGAAAGGCAGATTACTGTTCCAGTTCCAGAAATAGATGTCTTTGGCGAAGATGCAGAAGCTCCTATCAAAGAAGGTGCGGGACACAATAGTGCAGAATTAGAGGGAATGCTGCACTATACTAGAGATGATGTGGCGGGTGACGTAAGTCTTAAAAGCATGGAAGAAGTATTAGCAAAGGACCTTGCAAAAGGAAGCGAAGCCTTTGAAACAGGAGACGCCAGAGGAGTATTAAATGCGTTAGAACCACAACTTATTGCAGAAGAAAAGCGGGTGCTTGAGGCAGCAAAGAAACAAATAGAACACTCATTTCAGCAAGACGAATATGTAATGGATAGACCTAAATTAATGAAAGGAATTTATAAACTAGTAGTTGAAAAAGCATTACATGAAATTCCAGTAATAACGGGAGGAAGACAATTACTTAATCCGTATGTTATAGCAAATGGTATAGATACTGTTTTAGCCGAGATTGCCCGAGCAGTTAGTGTTATAGATGGAAGACAAGACAAGATAAAACCAGATCGCATTATAAAGGAACTTCGTTCTAAAGATGTATTTCTAGGTAGAAGCGGTCAGCTGGTGCGTAGGCGTGGAGCAATAGAAGGGAAATTAGCTGGGCATTATACTTTTGATGAACCATTATTAGATGAAGTCCAAAAAGTATTAGTGAGCGGTGGCGGCAGAGGAGGTTTAATACCTTTATTACAACGAGCTGTGGCTAAAAAGGAAATAGGTTACGTCCATTATCACGGGGGCGGTGGTGGCGGAGATGGACCTAATTTGGAAAATAAAGAAGAATTATATAGAGCAGCTGCTACGCAAAAACAACGACAAAGGGATTTAGAACGCGACCGCAGGTCTGTCCGCAGCGGAGGAACTCGTGAGGAACGAAGAAAAGCCATAGCGATGGCGAAACGACATGTTAAAGATCTTACAGAAGGAGGTGGATATGATGATAGTGAAATAGCATCAATGATGAGGCAGAATATTAATGCTGCTCAACGGCATCCAGTTCAATATATGAAAGATTTAGTAGAATCTGGAGGCGGCGGCGGTGATGAGCATGGAGCAGCTGCTCCACCCCCAAAGAAAAAGGAGGCTTATAAAAAGGGAGATACTCTGGGTGGCTATAGAATTCATAAAGTAGAAAAGAGAACAGACCTCCAAGACCATAGTGAGCTCTTGGATGCAATAGATGATGAAAAAAAGCGAGGTAAGTTAGTTAAAAAAAGGGCAAAAGTAGAAAAAAATATCTAATAATATAAATGGACGAATCTGATAAAATTCATCTATATCTGGGATTTATATTGTTTGGAATAAGTGAATTACTGCCTTTTATTAAATTAATGAAAGGCAATGGATTTTGTGATGTATTATATTGTGCTTTTAGAAAATCTAAATGTATGGTTAAAAAAGAAGAACTAGAGGCTATTCAGTCTGCTCTTGAACAACAAAATGTAGTATAAATTCTATCATTATAATCAACAAAGCCATTTAAATATGAAGGTTCATCAATCAGGACATATTGCCCCCATTGATAATTCGTTTTTGGTTTGAAAGAGTAATCTTTGATCGATGGAAAATGAATTCTAAATATCCAATTATATAATATTTTGTGTAATTTCATATAATATTATCTAATATAATTATATACTAATGACTACTCAATGGCTTACTTGGAAAGAAGGAGGAAAGAAAAGTAATGATTATATGACCCCCAAGTATGCGTGGGAAAATATAAAACATTTACTTGCAGATGATAAATATCAGGTAATTTATGAATCGGCGTATGGTGATGGTAATTCTGGTAAATATTTACAAGAGATTTTTCCACATAAAACAATTATTCATGAGGATATAGACTATTTTAAACGTGAAATCATGGACTATGATATAGAAGTAAGTAATGTGCCCTTTAGCTTATCACGAGAATGGCTTGAGGAAGCAAAGGCAAGAGGGAAACCTTTTCTATTTATCTTACCCACCCAAAAATTAACAACTCAATACTTTCGTAAGCTCTTCGCTGGAGAGAAAATTCAAATCGTTATTCCAAGAAAGAGAATTCATTTTAAAAAATTAATTAATGGAAAGCCACTAGAAGGTTGGGGAAATAATTGTGCTTTTGATTGTTTTTATTATACGTGGAAACTAGGATTAGAAGATGATATAATTTGGTTGCTTTAAACAAATAATAATCTATTTTATATATATAATGAAACCAGCTAAGGAAAAGAAAACTTATTGCACAGAATGTGGAAGGAAAATAATTAAATGGAGAGAAAATGCTTATAAAGACTACAAAAGGAGAAAAATGCACAGGACCTGTTGGAAAAAGAAACAAGATAAATATATAATCTTCTCGCCAACCCGCTTTGATGCTTTGACGCTTTGATATATTATCTATTATTTAGGCGTTTTCTTGTTATTTTCTCTTCTTTTAAGTGTTTTTTGTTATATTCTATTATTAATAGTATATAAAAGACTATATAACAAGCATATAAAAATTTTTATATGCTGTTCTTTATATGCTTTCTTGTTATGTTCTTTTATTCTCCTATTAAAGATAAGCAATTTCTGTTATTTTCTATTATTATTCTATTATTATTCTATTAAATACTTATCAAAGCGTCAAAGCATCAAAGCATCAAAGCTAATTATTTTTCATTTCTACAATCATTAGCCCTTTAATATATCCTGTTCCGCCTCCTTCACTGCCGTCCTCATCACTTAAAAATCTAAATCCACTCTTTCCATTTTTACGAGGCAGTCTTAAAAATTCAATATTAACATTAGGTTTTTTATATAAATAATCATGAAAGTATTTTGTATGTGTAGATGCTGGTAAAAGCATTACTATTGTAGAGTTTTTTGCTTTACTAGCTTTCTCTACAAATTTACCTATTTTAGAATCAAAGAGAGGATGTAGATAAGCTACTTCATTATTCCAATCTTGTTTTAAAGCATCGGTCTCTTTAGTATAGTATCTTTCACATAAATGATTTTTATCACTCGCACACAGATCTATAGTAAAATTATATTTTTCAAATAATCTTTTTTTAATATCTGTTGGAGTTCTTAAATATTTCATTTTCTTACTACAAGAGAAAGAAAGAGTTTGCTTTTGTATATTCATTATATATATTATATATAATGATTTCTTTTACTTATAACCCTTAAGGTTTTTTAAATAAAACTTATGCTCACATTTATGGGTTGAGCCGTGTAAAAGAGCTAATTCAGCCACCTCGTGTTTTTCATGGTCCTCTAGTTCGTTCCAACATTTCTCGGTGCAATACCCTAAATAACGACAATACTCATCTATAAAACTAGAATTAATATCATTATTGTTTTCTATATATTCTTTATTGCAGCCCAAGCAGTAATATGGATTATCAGGAACTTCCTTTTTTTCTGTTGCTAGTATTTTAATTGGTTTGGTCTTTTTGTAGTAATTGCTTTTTTTACTCATTATATATTATAATAAGAGATTATTTAAAATTTATTTTCTTATAATATAACATATAATGGACAAATTACGAGAAGAAATCAAAAAAGGCAGAGATATGACTGAAAGATCTTTAGCAGCTTATATGAGGAATATTCAAAAATTATCACGGGCGATTACTAAGAAAGATTTTAATAATTTAAACTTTTTAAAAGAACATAAAAAAGTTATAGATTTTATTGATGATTTTTCATTATCTTCACAACGCATTTTATTAGCTAGTATTTTAGTTGCTTTATCGCCCACAGGAAGAGGGAAATATAAAAAAGGTTTTGATAAAGTCGCAGAAAAATATACTAATTATTTAACTACCCAAGCAAAGGCTTATGATGATGGAATTAAAAAACAAAGGAAAAGCGACAAACAAAAAGGTAATTGGGTTACAATCAAAGAATTAGAGAAAGTTCGTCGTAAATATGGAGCATATATCAAGCGAATTGGGTATAGACAAAAAGATAAAGAGTTTAAACAAGGCAAGGAAAAGAGACATCGTGAATTAATCCAGAAGTATTTAGTTGCTTCTTTATATTTATTAAATGCCCCCCGCCGCAATAGTTATGCAAATATGAAAATTATTAAGAATAATGATTATAGAAAATTAAGCGATAAAGATAAGGAAAATAATAACTATCTTGTGATAGTCTCGCGTAATAAAAAATTCTTCAGTTTTGGTGATTATAAAACAAAAAAGAGCTACGGAGTTCAGGAAATACCTGTAGAAAAAAAGCTCAATTCGGTTTTAAATCTTTGGTTAAATTTTAATAATAGCGAATATTTACTGCTTAATAGTCGTGGGCAAAAGATGAGCACTAATGGTCTTACTAAGTTTCTGCAAAAAACCTTTGAACCAACAGGGAAAAAAATTAGTTCAACAATGATTAGACATATATTTTTATCTGAAAAATTTGATCCTGAGGTGTATAAAGAGATGAAAAAGACCGCCAAAGAGATGGGTCATTCTGTAGCTGAACAACAAGAAACGTATGTTAAAAAAGAGGATTAATATTACATTTAGAAATAATAGAAATAATTATATTATATATAAATATAATAGAATGAGCAACGCATGGATTTCACACGTAAAGGCTTATGCTAAGAAGCATAAATGTTCGTATCGCGAGGCGATGTCTAAGGCTAAGGCTTCTTACAAGGGCGGTAAAGGCAAGAAACAGACTAAAAAAGATAAAAAGGATGAATCAAAGGGGATGAAGGGTCGCAAAAAGGGGCGTAAGAGCAAAACGCACAAGGGCGATAAAGATTTTACCACGAAAAAGGGAGACAAAGACTACCATGAAGGGGGGAAGGATGTGAAGAAATCTAAAAAACCTTATTAAAGAGATATATACTTAAAGTTATATATCTATTTACTATAAATGAGTGATATAGATCAAAGTGAGTATTTGAATTTCATTAAGGCAAAATTAGAAAAAGAGATAGAAAGAAAGAAAAAAAGAGCTGCTAGAGCGAAAAAATATGCCCAAAGCGAAAAGGGTAAGGCTGCACGGGCTAGAGCACAAAAAAAATGGAGGGAGAAGAAGCGTCTCCAGAAATCAAAGCTTTAAATCATAGCCGTTTTCAGTTATTTATGTAGATATATATATTTAGGCATATATCTACTTAAACAATAGATTATATTGTATTACATAATATGTCTTCTACGAAAAAAACGAAAAAAACTCTTAAAATTATTAAGAAAAAAAAAGAATATAACAATGAAAAAAAAATCTTAAGTAATAATATAGAAATGAAAGAAATTCAAGAGATTGAATTAAAATTGGATTTAGATAAAACAATCACCAATAAATGTTTGACTAAAATGAATTATTTAGAACTTGTGGATGAAAAAAAACTCGCCGCTTTATTAAAATCAAAAGATATTCTTCATACAACCCAAATATGGTGGGAAGACTTTGGTTTTAAATGGAAGAATGGGCAGATGCCGAATGAACGAAATCACTTAATAAATATGTTGGAAAGTCTAGTAATAAAACACGATAAATATTATTTAAATGTTCTTCAGTTTTCTAAAACGGGATTTGGAAGAGTTTATCCTAAAGATGGTTTGAGCCAAAGTATGGTTAGAAGAGAATTAAGACATTTTTTAATGGGTGAGTTTTATTGGGATATTGATTTGATTAACGCCCATCCACAAATTCTTTATTATGTTTGTAAAGCCAAAAATATTAAATGTGAAAAATTAGGAGAATATGTTAATAAACGAGATGCGACCCTAAAACGCACTATGAGAAAACTGGGGTGGAATAGAGATACAGCTAAAAAATTTTTTATTGCCGTTATTAATGGTTCTACTATAAATGGCTTTTTTAAAAAGTTAAAGAAAGAAACGGGAAAATGCCCCGAAGGTTTTACCAAACAGATGAAGGAGTATGCTGATGAATGTAAGGATATAATAAAGTCAATTATTTCACTAGATAAGCAAAAAGGTGAAAATTCATTATATGATACATTAACAAAAGATAAACACTTCAATAAAGAAGGGACATTTATAAGTCATTATCTGCAAATGTGGGAACAAGTAATTTTAAATCAAATGGTCCAATTTACTATTGAAAAGGATATTATTAGCGATTTTGAAACTCAAGTTGTTTTATCGCACGATGGTATGATGCTAAGAAAAGACCTTTTTTATGGAATACCCATAGAGGAGTTTATTGAAGATTTAAATGAACATATTTTTGAAGTTACGGGAATGCCGATTAAAGCTAAAAGCAAAGCATTTGATGAAGCCATTGAGATTGAGAATTTATTAAAAAAAGAAGGTATTGATTGGACAGAAGAATATGTAGATGAATTTTATGAGAAATATGGTATTAGACGATATGATAATATATGCACTCACGATGATGCTATTACAGATTTATTTTATAACCAACAAAAAAGAAGATATAGATATTGTGAAACAACACTTTATAGTTTGGATAATCATGGTTTGTATAAAGAGTGTTCTGTAAATCGTTTAACAGCTGAATTTAATGATTATATGAAAGATTTCATAAAGCAATGGGAAAAGAATAATCATCAAGTTGAAGCAAAAGAACGAGACCAGATTCTTGAGTTTATAAATTCATTAGAAGACCAAAATAAAACTTTTCAAAGTAAAAAGGATAAAGCAATACACGATAAAAAAATAGCTGCTGCAAGAAAAAAATTAAATGGTGGTTTTATGAAACTATATGAGGAAATAGTAAAACTAACGGGGAAAGCTAATGATGGTGTATTGAAAAAACTTCATTCATATAATGATAGATTGAAGGTTATAAAAAATACTATCATTAGATACACAGACGACAACTTTCATAACATTTTAGATACAGATAAAAATTTATTAGGGTTTGAAAATGGTTTATATGATTGCAGAACACACGAATTTAGAGATGCGAACGATGGCGAATATGTTTATATGAGCTGTGGTTATGATTGGTATAGAGATGAAGAGATTGAAAAAATAATGGTTAAAATAAAAAAACTAGTAAGAAAATGCTTTAATGAAGGAGCTGATGCTGAGTGCTTGTGGCGGCTTTGTGCTCGTGGATTGAGAGGTGAGTGTAATAAAGAAGAAATTGCTATGTTTTTACTGGGTGGTGGAAGTAATGGTAAGGGTATTTTAATGACTTTGTTAGAAGTTGCGTTGGGTGATTATTTTGGTATTTTAGATAAAAAATTTTTTACTCACGAAAGACCTGATGGAACACGAGATCCTATGCTTTATGGGATTAGAAAGGCAAGAGTTATTTCAGTTGCTGAGCCAAATGAACAATATTCATTTATAAGCGATACTTTTAAAACCATTACAGGAAATGACCCTATTACCTGTAGAACTAATAATCAACAAAAAAATATATGTTTTAAAGCTGGTGCTCTATTTATACACGCGAATCACGTAGTTAAATTTAATAGTGATACTGGAGGCAATAGTATGATTAGAAGAATTAAGGCTCTTAATTTTCCAAAGAAATTTGTTAAGGAGGAAGATTATAAGAAAAATCAAGAACATAAGAAAAATAAATCGCCAGATTATAATGAAAATATTGAGCTTCAAGATGCTGATTTAAAAACATTATTGAAAACAGATGATAATTGGAAACGTGCTATTATGTGTATTTTAATGGATTATTTGAAGGATTACGATAAAAATGGTATTCGGGCTAGTGAAAATATGAAAAAGGATACAGCAGCATATATACAAGCGATTGCTGAGGATAAGGCTTGGTTTGATAATGTATTAGAAACTGGAAAATTCAATATAAGTCTTACAAGTTTATTAGAAAAATATAATGCTGATAATGCTTCCAAATGGGGCACTAAAAAGTTTGGAAGAAAATTAAAAGAATTCGGCTTTGATACATTGAATAGCTCTGGATATAGAGTGGGTGATTTTGATAATAAAGGGGAGCTTAGAGATATTACTACGTGGGATGATAATGGTAAAAAGAGCGTCGGGAAACCTAAGAAATGTAAATGTATGATGGTAAAAGGTGTTAAGATAAGGAAGCATTCCGCCGTTGGCGATGATTTGGATGATTAGTCAAATCCGTCAAATCCGTCAAAGCATCAAAGCATCAAAGCTGATTTTTCCTCAGTTGTAGAAAAAATATATTTTTTGGATTTTCTTTTTTTCTATTTTTATTTTTTTGTGAAAAGTTGGCTTTGATGCTTTGACGCTTTGATGAGTAGAATAAATTTTTGATAAATATATAATATATATATAATAACCTTACCATATATGGTAATAAACCTATAATAAATAATAAATAAATATACAAATATATAAAAATAAAAAGCTTTGATTACGTCAAAAGTCATCAAACAGAAGTTTGACGCCTTTAGAATTATAATAAAATAAAAATATCCTATAATTATATAATGCCGAAAATGAAGGTTGAGAAGGTTAAAGCGTTTGGAAAGACCATTAAAGTCAAGGAGGGAGCTCTGCATAAGCAGCTTAAGATGCCCAAAGGAGGGAAATTCACTCCAGCGATGCTTAATCGCTTATCAAAAATAGAAGATGGAAAAAAATTTAAATTTAAAGGTCACGAATTTAAAATGACGAAACTTATGAAAAAAAGAATAGGACTTGCAAAAGGATTTGCAACGGCAAGAAAAAATAAGAAAAAATAAATAAATTAATTTAAATTATTTATTTTTTATCTACTTTAAGCATTTGGAAAATTTCCGTTTGTTTTAATTTTTTTGGCTTCTTAACTTCGCATTCACATTTCTTAATAACATCATTTAATGATTTCCTTTTCTTAATGTTTTGCTTAGCACGTTTTTTGCAAACACCATGTTGTTTATAGATCTTATCCATTTAAATTACGTCAAGAAAATTTATTTTGAGACTATATATTAAATGTCTATAGTTCATTTGAGTTCAGTAGGACAAAATCCAGCGAATTTTAGTAATGAATTTCCAATGCAGATAAATCTAGCACCTAATTCGCAAGTGAAGTGTTTGGGTTATTCGGGGATGATGGCTGATTTCACAGCATCCGCAGGGCGAGATATTGCAGAGTTTATCACAGTACGTAAAGATATAAATGATGCTTTAGTAGTTTATCACGGACCAGTAGCAGCAGGAACGCCTGTGGAGGAAGAGCAAAACAGAGCTTTTGTCGTCAAAGTGCCCCCAGGGACATATAGCACTATGCAACCTGCAGGTCCAAATCCAGAATTTGCCCAAGTTTTACAAAAGGCATTTAATGATTGTGAGACGACCCAAGAGTTTTATAGAGGAGGTGCAACACCCAATAGTGGTTGGGTTGTTACTTGGACAGGAGCACCTACAAATCGTTACAATATACAGCTTATTGAAGGTCGCAATCGCCGCACCCAGCCTGGGTTCTGGGAGCAATATATTAATAATGGAGGAGGGAAAATAACACCACCTGCTACTATAGCGGGAGCAACTACCCTTTCGCCGCATCCTTCAGTAGCAAATAATCAAACAGTAAATCGCTATTTTGTTAATAAAAGAGAAGGGTTCAATGGAGCACTTTGGGATACAACAACAGCACTACCAGGGGCGACGTCCTTTGGATACACTATGGCTTTTACCGCAAGTGCAACAACCACCTATAAAGATATGTCTATAACTCATGGGATAGTTCCTGTGAGTTCTCTATCCGTTTGGGATCAATATTCTAGCGAAGCAACGAATTGGGCTGGAAATGCAACAGGATATGGAGATATGGCGGTTAATATAGTAAGAAATCAAGATAAACCAAATGGCTTCGTAGATTGGGCTTTTCCAAATGCTATATACCCCTGGGTTGCTTTTGGAATGACCATTCATCCAGAAAGTGGAAAAATAGGAATTATTACATCTGCTATGAGCAATGATGATGGCGATGGTCAATTGAAACAACCTTTGAATCAAGAGGTAAATTGGACCGAATACGCCGTTCATTTAACAGCAGGTCAGCAGCAAAAACTACATATATCTCCTCGTTTTGACGCAGCAGATAAAACGTATGATTTGCTATTTATGTATGATGATGGAACAGGTGCAGGATATATAACAGTAGAACACATGACTATGGGTTCTTATAGTGAATCGGCGGCAACCAACGCGATAATGATGGAGCTTTTATCGGCTCAGCATGTATATCACGTGGTGGCTTATAGCGAAGAACATTACACATCCACATCTTTAGATGTAAATATGACTACAACAAATAAGTGGGATAATGATGCAGGGTCGCCTTTTGGAGCAGATCCTAAGCAGCCCACGACTATAGTATTTCAACCACTAAGTCCTGACGTTTCTTGTCCTCAAAGATTGAGGGAAGTGGCGGCAAAATTAAGCGTAGAACATTGCGGATCGCTAGGCTTAGAATTAGGTTTTGAATCTATTTTTGAAACTAGTGCAACACAAACAAGCGATGGATGGAATGGAGACGATTTATCTGTGCCTTTTGTTACTACAACGCCCCTACTTGTGACCTGCCCTAGTTTGCCCATTGAAGGTTATGTGGGAAGTGGAGCACGAGGTGGTGCAAGTGCTGCAATATTAGCAGTAGAAGGGATGAGGAATAATATGCACATATCGGGCTTTTCATCAAGGCAGCCAGGGGAATGGATTGATTTAAATAATCAATATAATCTTACTTTGGATAGATTAAATATTAAACTTTGCGATCAAACAAATAGAGAATATGTGGGATTAGCCCCCGATTTTAGCTGTTGGTTGGTCTTCCGCAGCCCAGCAGCTAAAGAACCTACTTATGCAGTTAAAAGCGTGGGTGGTCTAAGAATCTAATTTTATATATATTATATTATATATATGAAACTAATTCATGGGGATTGTTTGGATAAATTAAAGGATTTATCCAAAAATAGCGTAGATATAGTAATAGCTGATTTGCCTTATTCCAGATTTAAACATCTAGACTGGGACAAGCCCATTGATTTAAAAAAAATGTGGAAAGAATTAAATAGGGTATGTAAAAAGACCACGCCAATATTTTTATTTGGCGATATGAAATTTGGTGTAGAATTAATTAATTCTAATCCAAAACATTTTAAATATGAAATCGTGTGGAATAAAATGAAATCAACGACGCCACTTCTCTCCAAAAAGCGGTTAGGAAAGGCAACAGAATATATTTTTATATTCTATCAAAAGCAACCATTTTATAATTATGCTGAATATCATCAAAAGAATAAAAGGGCGAAGATATATAAAAATGGATCATTTGTAGGAGCAGCCCCTATAAAGAAACAAACACATTATTATACACCATCGCTGCCGATTAATGTTATAGATCAGAAAATAAAACCGCATATAAAATATCAGGGCAGAGGAAATGAGCCGATGTGGCTTCCGCGATTACCATTAAATATAATAGAATGTAGCAAAGGAATAAGAAAACACAAAATAATAAAACACATTACCGAAAAACCTCAACAAGTGCTGGAATT
>Ga0310342_100000694_pt1 | contig 19567 bp, 16 predicted proteins | sample S15DNA20500_MG_FD_206155 | JGI IMG/M metagenome (GOLD analysis project Ga0310342, IMG submission 206155) | Marine microbial communities from station ALOHA, North Pacific Subtropical Gyre - S1503-DNA-20-500_MG | ecosystem: Environmental > Aquatic > Marine > Oceanic | place: Pacific Ocean: North...
CCTGCCGATCGGCCACGGTGCGGTGATGCTGTCGTGAGATCCCGCCTCGGGGAGCCCGAGAGACCCGATTCCTTCTCCCGCCTCTAGTTGACAGAATCTCGGGGTCGTCGGCGCGAACTGGCGGCGCAATTGGGGATTCCAGGATTCCTGTTCCGCTAAACGCCCCGGTTTTTGTGCGCCATAATAGGAAGTGTGAGCGGCGCCATTCCTGGGTTCAGGGGGTCGCCGCGGGTATCACGATTATGTGGGACGGTCGATGGCGTTAGAAGCGCTGTGGGTTCTCGGTCTTTTCGCGGTTTCGCTGCTGCCGCTAGCCACATGGTTGCGGCGCGAGCCCTCCCGCTTGGTGCGGATCACGGCAGTGACCGGCTGGCTGGTCGTGGCTGCCGCGCTGGGCTGGGCGGTGTTCGAATACCCGCGCCCGGTTCACGACGAGCGCCTGGTGGAGAACCGGCCCATCGAGGTTCCGTCGGATGGTTACGTAACGTCGCAGACCTGCCGCGCCTGCCACCCGCACAACTATGCCACCTGGTTCGGGTCCTACCACCGATCCATGACCCAGGTGGCGACGCCCGAGGCCGTGCTCGGCGACTTCGACGGAGACGATGTCTGGGCTCTTGGCAAGCGGCTCGTGTTCGAGCAGCGGGGCGACGAGTTCTGGGTCGAGCAGGACGTCTCCGAAGGGGATGGCGAAGCGGAAGTCTCTGCGCGCGAGTGGCAGCAGATCCTCATGACCACGGGTTCACACCACTACCAGGTCTACTGGGTAGCGAGTGGCAACGCCCGGCAATTGGATCCCCTGCCGGTCGTCTACCGGGTTCCAGAGCAACGCTGGGTTCCTCGGTCTGCGGTTTTCCTGGCCCCCCCGGTCGAGGAGCCCCGTGACGAGAGCGGCCGGTGGAACAACACCTGTGTCCACTGTCATGCGACGCAGGCGCAGCCGCGACTCCTCGGGCCCGAAGAAATCGACACGCAGGTTGGCGAGTTCGGAATCGCGTGTGAATCCTGTCACGGTCCCGGAGAGGAGCACGTCCGCGCGAACCGCGACCCCATGCGACGCTACCGCAAGCATTTCGACGACGAAGCGGACCCGACGATCGTGAATCCAGAGAAGCTTCCAGCCCGCCTCGCGTCACATCTCTGCGCCCGCTGTCACGGAATCACTGAGCCCCACAGTCTCGAAAAGTGGAAGAAGACACAGATCTCCGGTTTCGCTTTCCAGCCAGGCGAGGATCTCTCTGTAGCGCGGGAGATCGTGGAGTGCTGCGACGAGCCGGACACGGGGCTCACACCCGAGGAAATCGAGCGCAACCTTGCCGACGAGGCGCCCTATTTCTGGTCGGACGGCATGGTCCGGATTCGCGGGCGCGAATTCCAGGGGTTGCTCCGCACGCCCTGCTATACGGCGGGCGCCATGTCCTGCCTCTCTTGCCACGCGATGCACCAGCCCACCGAGGATCCGCGTCCACTGAAAGAGTGGGCAAACGACCAACTGAAAGTGGGCATGTCGGGGGACCTAGCCTGCCTCCAGTGCCACACGTCCTACGCTGAGGCGATCGAGGAACACACACATCACTCGGCGACATCCTCGGGCAGCCGTTGTTACAACTGTCACATGCCCTACACCGTCTTCGGGCTGCTCAAAGCGAATCGGAGCCACCAGGTGGACAACCCCGACGTTGCAAAGACCGTCGAAACCGGCCGGCCCAACGCCTGCAACGAGTGCCACCTGAAGGAGACGCTGGAATGGGCGGCGGGGTTCCTGGAGGATTGGTACGGGACGCCGCGGCCTCTGCTCGACGAGGACGAGCGCAACATTGCCGGTTCGGTCCTCTTGGCACTTCAGGGGGATGCCAGCCAGCGCGCGCTGGCGGCCTGGAGCATGGGCTGGGAGCCGGCCCTCGCGGTATCCGGGAGCGAGTGGACCGTACCTTTCCTGGCGGAACTTCTCCTCGATCCCTACGACGCGGTCCGTTTCATCGCATACCAGTCCTTGCAGCACCAGGGTCGCGCCGAGGATCTCGCCTACGACTACGTCGGTCCGGAACCCCAACGTGTTCAAGCCGCGCTGAGCGTCCTGAAGACGTGGGGTTCGAAGCCAGCCTCGGGTCCGGACGACTTCGGAGCGCGCGTGCTCATCAACCGTTGGGGTTCTGTAGACTGGGACAACTACGAGCGCCTGACGAAGGACCGGGACATGCGACCGGTCTACCTGGCGGAGTAACATGGCCGTTGTGCGAGAAAGCCCGGTGATCGCCCCTCCGTTGGCATCGCGGGAGCTGGCCGTGCGTCACCTCCGTTTCGGCTGGTGGGCTCTGCTGGTCTTTCTCAGCCTGGGTGCCGTTCTCGAGGGAATGCATGGCTTCAAGGTCGGCTGGTACCTGGACGTGTCGAACGAGACGCGTCGGCTGCTCTTTACACTGGGTCATGCTCACGGCGTGCTGCTCGCGGTGTTGAACGTGGTGTTCGGACTGACGGTGATGGTCGTCGGAGCGAACGAATCGGCCCCTTGGCGGATCGCCTCGCCGTGCTTGATGGCAGCGGCGGTGATCCTGCCGGGCGGATTTCTGCTGGGCGGGATGGTCATCTACGATGGGGATCCCGGCCCGGCGGTCCTGGTCGTTCCGCTGGGCGCTTTTCTGTTGTTTATTGCTGTTCTCCTGACCGCGCGTTCTGTGGGACCTCGGATGCTTTCCGGGGCCGCGCGCGGAACGGGACCTTCGTCACAGGAGTAGTTGCCCCCTTGGGAACTAGCTTGCGGACGGTCCCCATCTGCCTGGTGGTCCTGGTGTTCGGGCTCTCGCTCTATGCGAATGCCTCTAGCTGGGTGAGCGACCCGGAGCAGCTCGCCTGGTTCCCCCCGTTCGAGCCGGGGGTGGACCTGAACCGCCGGACCCACCTCGGCGCCGAGTACTACAAGATCGCCAAGGCAATCGTGGAGGGGCGCGGCTTCAGCGACCCGTTCGGCGCCGGCACCGGACCCACGGCGTGGATGCCACCGGCCTACCCCGCGCTGCTGGCTGCGCTCCTCTGGGCGCTCGGCAGCAAGGCAGCGGTGGGCTGGGCGGTCGTCCTGCTGAAAAACCTCGTACTCGTCTGGGTAGGCCTCCAGGTCTACGCGGTTGCGAAGGCAACTGCACTTCGCATCCACCCGGTGTGGGCCGTCACTGCATACGCCGTGTGGCTCGTCGGCTACTTCGGCTGGTTCTTCCAGTTCACCCATGACACCTGGCTCCTGCTCCTACTCGTGACCGCGGACTTCTCGTTCGCGCACCGCGTGCTGTCGAACGATCCACCGCGCATCGCCCGGCTGCCGTGGCCCGTAGCCTGGGGGCTGCTCGGGGGCCTCAACGCACTCACGAGCCCGATCGCCGGTGTCACATGGGCAGCCGCCGCCGGCTTCCTGCTCCTCCGCGACCGGCGCAATCTTCGGGCGCTGGCGATCGCCGGCGGGCTCGCGGCCCTGCTCGTCGCACCGTGGCTCGCCCGAAACGCCGTCGTCTTCGATCGTCTGATCCTGATGAAGTCGAACCCGTATTTCGATCTCTACTTCGCGAACCACGTGAGCCCGAGCGGCGTCTACGACGCCCAATTCTTCAAGGCGTACCACCCGTACTTCCACGCCCGGAAGCCCGGGTCGCGCTACAGGGAACTCGGCGAGCTGAAATACCTCGACCGCTTCAAGAACGCGTTCCACGAAAGGCTCCGCGCGGAACCCGAGGTATACCTGCGCAAGGCCGGCCGGCGGCTCCTGGCTGCCACGGTCGTGTTCCACCCTCACCGGCCGGACATCTCGGGCCGACATCCCCCCTTCCGCACGGCGATCCACGCATTGCCGTTGGTCGGTCTCGTCGTGCTCCTCGCTCTGCGCGGGCGCCGGCTCCAGCCCGCGCAGGGGCTCGCCGCAGTCCTCTACGTGACGTACCTGGCGCCATACGTCGTCGCGGCCTTCTACAACCGCTACCTGATGCCGGTAAGCGCGCTGCTCGTCCTCTTCTGCTTCTGGGGCGTGGACGCCGTGGCCGCGCGTCGCCGTGGACCGGCAACCAGGTCAAACGGATGACGGGCAGCTGACCGCGCGTTCAGCCTCGTATCGGGCCCGACGGTCCTACCTGGTGCGCTACCTAGAGCACTGAACTCTACGAAACCGGAGCCGAAGTTCGGAACTTCGAGCTGCGACACGGCGTCGGCCACTCCGGCCAGTATCTGCATGACGGGTCGTTATACTCCTGCCGCGGCCATGCTCAAGCGCCTTCTCCGCTACGGGCTTCTCATCGGCATTCTGCTGGCGCTCGTTCCGTTGAAGCAGCGCCTCGATTTCCGACTCGGCTACTGGTCCCACGACGCCGCCTACTACTACACCATCGCGCGATACTTCTCCGAGGGCGCAGGGCTGAGGAGCAACATCTCGCTCTACTTCCAGGGCTTCCAGTCCTTCCCTCACCGCGTCACGACCAGTCCCGTCTGGCCCGCCACGCTCGGCGCTATGGGGCGCCTGTTCGGGATCGAGCGAGTATCGACCCCCCTTCCGGCCACCCTCTACTTCGTGGCTCTCGTGCTGCTCTACTTCCTGGCTCGACGCCTGCGAAGCGGCATTGCAGGCAATCGAAAGGGGGGGATCTTTCGCGACGACCGGGTTCCAGATTTCGGCCACGTGGCGGTCGCCGTGTTCGCCACCAACGTCGTCTTCTTCCGCTACAGCCACGTCCCCAACAACGAGCCCCTGGCGTTCTCGTTGATGTTCCTTGCGTTCCTCTCGCTGGATCGCGCGGCGCGTGGGCATGGCCCGTCGTGGGCCGCCACCGCCGGGTTCTTTGCGGGCGCCGCGTTGCTGACGCGCCCCCAGACGATCCCCCTCTTCCTCGGCATTCCGCTCGTACTGACATGGTTCGGTTTCTCCGACCGGAGTGGGCGACGACTGGCCCCTGCCGCCTTGGTCGGCGCCTTGGTGCCCTTGGTGCCGTGGGTGATCTATCTGGCGACCTGGGACGCGCTGACCTTCAAGACCGCGATCGGGTTGGAGACCCAGCACGAGACCCCCATGCTCGAACCCTTCTCACAAATCGTCGAGACGGAGACCCTGTGGGATTTCGTGGTGGACCGACTCGGCGGCCTGCTCGTGGCCTTCCATCCTTCGAGCAAGCGCTCCTACGTCACCCATTTCTCCCTGCTCGCCTATCTGGTTCCGGCGACGCTGCTTTACTTCACCTGGCGCCTGACCCGCTCTCGATTCCAGGGCGTGACACGTCTTCCCGCGCACCTCGTCATGCCCGTTACGATGATCCTCGCTGGAGCCGGAATGCTGATTCCCGTGCATCTTTTCCACTTCTCCCACGCTAACCCTTGGCTGTTTGGCTTCCGTCACGGCCTGCCGCTATTGCTGCTGATCTTACCGGCGCTGGCCTACCTCGATACCCACGCAGGCCGTCTCTGGCGTCTCGGCGCCACCGCTGTGCTCGTGGCTTCGCTGTTCATGAGCGTCACGGCCATACTCACGCTGACCCAGAGAGGCTTCCGGACGGGAATCTCTCCCGTCGAGCAGGAACTCGTGCAGTGGCTGGACCGCCAGCTGCTGCGCCCATCCGTCGTGACCACCTTCCCCTGGCACGTCGGAGCCTTCAGCAGATCAGGCTATCACTGGACGCACTGCAATGAGAGACCCGCCACCACGATGGCCCTGCTGCTCGACGCCAGGGCCGACTATGTGCTGGTCTTCAACAAGGACAGACACTGCAACTTCGTCCGGGGTCTGGAGCCCCGCTTCCTGAAGCAGGTAAAGACCTTTGGCCAGGCCCACAAGCAGGTCCGAGTGCTCGCGGTCAGGGACCGCGTGGAAGCGATGCGTTGGGCGGAAGAGGCCAAGAAGATCGAGTAGCGCGAAGCCAGGCGGAAAAGCAGCGAGGACGCGGTGAGCACATCGCGTAGGCTGTCGCAAAAACGCAGCTCGAACTTCCTATGCTGCTCAGGCCTTGATGCATTCCATGCCAAGCTGCTTGTCCCAGCGCTCCTCCAGCTCGACCTCTGCGAACCGGTCGTCTCGGCTGTCTCCTATCGTTGCTCGCCTGATTTCCGTGAACCCGGCGTCAGCCAGCTCGCGCGCCATCGACTTCTCATCCCACATCGACAGGTGGGGAGAACTGCTGAATAACGCATACACGATCGCGCCCATGCCGCGACGGAGTTCGGTCATGCCGAGGACTGCAGCGGACATGAAATCCAACGAGGCCGTGTCGCTTTCGGAATCGAGGTACTCGCGGGCCAATATCTCCAGGTCCGGGAGCACGCATCGGAAGGTTCCGTTCGAGGCAAGCAGCGCGTGTGTGTTCCTGAGCGCCGTCCGAAAGTCCTGCAACGCTAGGTGCTCGAGCACGTGAGAGCAGTACACACCTTTGCACGAACCGGGACTGATCGGTAGTCCACGCACGATGTTTCCGAAACGGACGTGTCGAGGAAACGGTTCGAGACCGCGTCTTCGAATGAAGCGGCCGGCAATCGGGATGCGCTGCAGGCGCAGGGTCAGACTCGAATCGAAGTTTTCCCATCCCTCTGGACAACTCAGTCCGCAACCGTACTGCACATAACGCGAGTTCATTGCATCTCTGAGCATAGGAAGTTCGAGGGGGCATAGGAAGTTCAAGCTGCGTTTTCCTCGGGTCCGACATGTAGACATTCTGTCAAAATGGGGACTGGGCCCTTCGGGCGCGCATCAACACCGACCAGGAGGTCGTCATGAGCGGGGGGCCATGCGCCGACTCCGCCACCAGCAGGCTCCCGGGACTCCTCGCCCTGGAATCGCGACTCGAGTCGGTGCGCGAGTCGCCCTTCGACGTACCCGGCCTGCTGCGTTTCGCGCTCTATGTGGCGCATCGAGGCTACGTCCCAGGCCCGGGACGGTCTGTTACGCTTGCCGTCTGAATGTGTGGAATCGCCGGCTACGTCGCCGCGCACCCCGACCGCGCGCCGTGGGCCAGGCTCGAGGGGCTGCTCGACTCCATCCGCATGCGTGGACCGGACGACGAGGGCCTGTGCCTCGTCTCCACGGCGAATCGAACCGTGCAGAGCTATCGGACCGACCGCACCACGCCCTCGATTCGCCCCGGCCTCGACCACTTTGCAGACGCCGCGCCCCGTGTGCCCCACGATCTGGCACTGATCCACACGCGATTCTCGATCCTGGATCTGAGCGACCGCGGCCACCAGCCCTTCCGCAGTGCGGACGGCAGCGTCGTGGCCGTCTACAACGGTGAGATCTACAACTACCTCGAACTGCGCGAAGAGCTCGAGGCGGCGGGCGTCCGCTTCCGTTCCACCTGTGACACCGAGGCCCTGGTCGAGGGCTACCGCGCGTGGGGTGACGAAGTGTGGCCGCGGCTGAACGGCTTCTGGTCCGTGGCGCTCTACGACGGGCGGGACGGCTGTCTCGTGTTCTCGCGCGACCGCCTGGGGGTCGCGCCGCTCTACTACCGCCAGACCCCCGAGGGCTTCTTCTTCGCCAGCACGATCGGCGCGCTTCTCAACGCCTCGGACCGGCGGGTGGCACCCAACGTGGAGACCGTCGCCGGCTTCATCGAGACCTCCCTGAAGGACTTCGACGAATCCACCTGCTACGAGGAAATCCACTCCCTCCGGCCGGCGACCGTCGCGCGCCTGCGGCCCGGAGCCCACGACGCGCAGAGCCTCGAGCGCTCGTGCTTCTGGCGCCCACCCTCGGAGCAGTGGCGAGCGGAAGACGTGCCCCTCGGCGAGGCGGTGACGCGCTACCGGGACGTCTTTTTCGAGGCTGTCGACCTGCGCATGCGGGCGGACGTGAAGGTGGCCTTCGAGCTCAGCGGAGGTCTCGACAGCTCGTCGATCGTGGCGGCGGCCGCCTCGCTCGGCCATCGCGATATCACGACCTACACCATCCGGGTGCCGGAGCAGGATGAGGAGCCTTACGCCCGCTCGATCCTCGAGAAGTACGACGTCGACTACCGCGTCCTCTCGGACACGGATGCGAGTTTCGTCGACGATGCGGTCAAGTTCGCCGCCCTGATCGAGGAGCCCTACCACTCGCCAAACATCTACACGAACTACCGGATGCGTGAGACGATGAAGCGGCAGGGCGTCGACGTGGTGTTGTCTGGATCCGGCGGCGACGAGGTGATCGCGGGCTACGAGTCCTCCTTCTGGCCGGCAGCCCGGGCGGATCTCGAGCGCGACAACCGGCGAATCCACGCCCTCACCCACGACCTGGCCGCGCGGTTCCGGACGCCCCGGAGAGCGCTTGCGTTTCTCTACGGACTGGGCCGTGCGGCGCTGCGTCCGAACCACGCTCGGACCCGCGGTGCACCGGAAAGCGACCCGGGAGCCACGCCGGCCGAGCGCCTGGAGCGTACCTACCGGACCCTCTCGTACCACGAACAGCGGCTCTTCCACCTTCAGATCGGCCTGCTGCCCTACTACCTTTGCAGCAACGATCACTTCACGATGGCGATCCCCATGGAGCACCGCTTCCCGTTCCTCGACTACCGGATGGTGGAGATGGGCATGCAGATGCCGACCGCACACCTCTTCAAGAACGGCTGGACCAAGTACGTCCTGCGCAGGGCCATGGAGCCCTACTTGCCGCCGAAGATCACCTGGCGGCGCGAGAAGATGGGCTTCCCATTCGCTTACGACCGTTTCCTCACGAGCCATCGGGGCCGCTTCGAGCCGCTGCTGGAGGAGGTGAAGGCGCACGGCCTTCTGGCACGGGGCCCGACCGATTTCGAAACCCTGTTGAACGGCAACGCGGTCCGGCTCTGGAGGATCTGCTCGACGGGGCTGTGGCTGCAAGGGGACCACCACCACTGAAGCGACGCGAGGGAGCGCCCGGCGGCAGATCCCCCGCCCGCGCGTTGAGGGCTCAGCGGCGCAGCTCTCTGAGCATCGCCAGTGCCTCGCGGACGCTGTCTCGCGCGAATATGAGCGTCGCGAGCCCGAAGACGACGCCTCCCGTCGCGACGATCACCGCGACTCTCGGCACCAGCGCCCAGTCGCCCACGACGCCCCACTTGAGCGCCGCGATGACCGCGCACATCAGCGCCGTGGCCAGCAGGGGGCCCACCGCGGCGCTCGTCAGCCGCCGGAGCGGGATCCCGACGACGCGGGACGCGTACCAGAAGACCAGCGGCGTGGTCACGTACTCCGCGATCGTGAAGCCCACTGCCGCCCCGACGGCGCCGAACCAGACGCACGGAACCATCGCCACCACGTAGATGCTGGTGGTCACGCAGCCGATGCGAAAGAGCTCGCGCGTCTTGCCCGTCGAAGTAAAGATCGACCCCGAGAACATCGCCCACGACTGGGGGATCCCGGCCAGGCAGAGGATCCGGAAGATCGGAACCGCATTCTCCCAGGTGTCCCCGTACGCGACCAGCACTGCCTCGTCTGCCATCACCACGAGGCCCCCGGCGATGGGAAACCCGATCAGCGAGAGGAGCCGCAGCACGCGCACCAGCACGGCCGCGAAACGCTCCTTGTCCTTTTGAAGCTTCGAGAGCACCGGCAGCATGACGCGCGTTATGGGCCAAAGCGCCAGGATCACGGGGTAGTTCATCAACGTGAACGACCGCGTGTAGAGGCCCACCACCGTGGCATCCCAGAAGCGTCCCAGCAGCGGCTTCTCGATGTTGAAGGCGATGTAGTTGATCACGTTGAAGGCGGTCAGATAGCCGCCGAAGCGCACCATCTGGCCGATGCCGGCGGTGCGCCGCGGAAGTCCCGGACGCCAGCGCGCGAAGGCGAAGCTGCCCGTGGTCGCCGCCACGGCCTGTCCCAGCGCCTGCCCAACGAGCGCGAAGACGCCGTAGCCTTCGATCGCCATTCCGATGCCGATCGCGCCCCCGACCACCAGGGCGATCAACTCGTTGAGCCCCACGTAGCCGAAGTGCATTCGCCGGGTGAGGAGGGCGGTGCTCTGGGTCCCCGCAGCGCTGATGATGAAGCCCAGCGACAGCCACAGCGTGACCCTTGCCAGCCTGGGCTCGCCGTAGAAGTGCGCGATGGGGAGCGCGCAGCCGGCCAGCAGCGCCGCGAGCGCGGCGCCGAGGGCCACGTTCAACCAGAAGAGCGTCGAGACCTGTTGCTCGTTGATCTCGGCGCGCTGCACCGTCGCGACAGAGAGTCCGAGGTCGCGGAAGATGTTGAGGAAGGCGGTGAAGACCATGACCATTCCGAGCAGGCCGTAGTCGCGCGGAGAGAGCATGCGGGCGAGGGTGGCCAGCAGCACGAGTCGCGCGATCTGCTGGAGGACCTGCAGCCCCAGGATGAGGGCGCCGCCGCGAACCGTGCGCCCCCGCAGGTCGCGCGTCCCACCGTCCTCGATCAGCTTCTCGGGCGTTTGCTGGCTCATTCCACCCGGTTGGGGCGCGGAGGCTGCGGATACGAAGGACCCGAACCAGCAGAGCATAACACTTCCGCGGCACCGCCCGGTCGCACCTATGGCTTTTCGCTCGTGGTGTCGGCAGACGTCCTGGCGTGCCTTGTCGAACGCGATGCCCGACGCCGCGCTCCACCTCCCACACCTGCTCTCGACCGGAGACTCGGTGCTGGTCTTTCCCGAGGGCCGCCGGTCCCGCTCGGAACGCATCCGGACCGAGGCGCGCGCCTACGGGGTCGGGCGGCCCCGGATTGGGGCCGGGTCCGCCTCTCGAGGCTGCCATCTACCCGACGACCCCGGGCACGGGAAGGAAGAGCTGCGTTTTCGCGGAGGCCGACTGGTTGGCACCGGTATGGGGTGCGATCCGGGGCGGAGTCGCCGGGTGCTGGTGCCTGACGTGGATGGAAGGTGGATCAGGACCTAGTTCAGTGCGTACGGCGTCGTATGGCTAGCCCCAGGAGTCCGGTGGCGAGGAGCAGGCCGGTGGAGGGCTCTGGAACCAGCGTCCAGCCAATGACGTCGAGGTTCCCCAATGCAACGTAATCGACTCCGACGTCCGCTGCGCTCGGAGAGCACGGCATCGTCGAGTTGGGCCCGCTTGCGGTTCCGGGCTACCTGCTGACCGGGAACCCACGGGTGGCATACAACACCGGCGTCTTCGGGGGAATCGGGCGCCGGCGGCCCGCCGTGATCCTAGCCGCAACCCCGTATTGGGACCTGGCCCCCTCCCCGGTCCCTATTTGACAGAATGTCTACTTATCGGGCCCAGGGGAAACGCAGCTTGAGCTTCCTATGCTCCTCGGGTGCGAGTCACTCGGGAGCTCCACGCCCGCCCCGACGAACTCGCCGAGCAGCGCTCCGATCTGCTTCGCGCAGGTCCGGTCCCATCGCCGGTCGGAGGGCCGGCATTCGCGGCCTTCGCTTCTGTTCGGAAGCGGGTTAGGATCGTTGGCCAGATGTCTCTGCGCCCGGACACGCGAACCTTCCTGCAGGAGCACCTGGACCTCTTCTGCTGTCCGCGCTGCGGCGGTGACCTCGTCCAGAGTTCGGAAGAACTCGCATGCAGTCCCTGCAACGCGCGCTTTGCATTCGATGGAAACATCCCCCTGCTCTTTGCGCCCAACGACTGGGACGCATCCAGCGAGGACGTCACCGACCGGGTCAAGGAGTTCTACGAGGAGACGCCGTTTCCGAACTACGACGACTTCGACGACGTCGGTAGCCTGGTCGAAAAGGCGCGCAAGGGGCATTTCGCCAAGCAGCTAGATGATCAGATCCCGAGCGGGACGCTTATCCTCGAGTGTGGCTGCGGTACCGGGCAGGTCAGCAACTTCCTGTCGATCGCGAACCGCACTGTCTTCGGTGCGGACATCTGCCTGAACTCACTGCGTCTCGCACAGGAGTTCAAGGAGCGCAACGCTCTTGGCCGGGTCGGCTTCGTGCAGATGAACCTGTTCCGCCCGGCCTTCAAGCCGGGGATCTTCGACCTGGTCTTCTGTAACGGAGTCCTGCATCACACCTCCGATCCGCGTCGCGCGTTTCGCAGCATTGCACGCCTGGTGCGACCGAACGGCTACGTGCTGATCGGCCTGTACCACCGTTTCGGCCGCCTGATCACGGACCTCCGGAGGCAGATCTTCCGGCTCTCGGGCGATCGCTTCCAGAGCCTCGATCCGAACCTGCGCCGCGACGACAGTGCCAAGGAAAAGCGACGGGCCTGGTTCATGGACCAGTACAAGCACCCGCACGAGTCGAAGCACACGCTGGGGGAGGCGCTGCAGTGGTTCGAGGAGGCGGGGTTCTCCTTCGTCAAGAGCATCCCGCGCTCCGTGCCGTTCCAGCCGTTTTCGCCCGATGAGAACCTGTTCGAGCCGGAGCGGCTCGGCAGCGCTTTCGAGCGTCTCCTGGTGGAGGCTGGGATGACATTCTCCGGCAGCGGCGAGGGGGGATTCTTCGTCTTCGTCGGGCGAAGGGAACCCTAGCAGGCTGCGCGAGAACCCATTCGTCTTCGCCGCACAAGTTCGACTTCGCTAGAAGATCGCGTAGATCAGAGGCGTCACTGCACTGCTCGTCGCAATCAGCAGGCTCGCAGCGGCGAGCAGGAGCAGGAGCGGAATGATCCAGTACGCGCGGTTTTTGCGCGCGAAGCCCACGAACTGGGCGAAGAGTTTGCGACTGTACCCGACCCGCTTCATGCTCTATTGCCAGCGATCTCCGTCCCGCCAAGTCGGCTGCTCCCGCTTGTCGAGCAGATACGAACCCAGCGACAGATAGTCCATATCGGTCCGCATAAAGCAACGTAGCGCGTCCGCGGGTGTACAGACCACCGGCTCGCCACGAACATTGAAGCTCGTGTTGATGATGAGCCCGCAGCCCGTGCGTGCCTCGAACGCCTGGATCAGGGCGTGGAAGTCCGGGTATGCCTCGCGGCTGACCGACTGGACCCGGGCCGAGTAGTCCACGTGCGTGATCGCGGGTACGTCGGAGCGAGTCTGGCTCACGCGCCGGGTGAGGTCCGAATCGGTCGAGTCGCCCTCGGACACGGTCCGGCGTTCCTCGCAGACTGGAGCGACCAGAAGCATGTAGGGCGACGGCCGGTCCAGCTCGAAGTAGTCGGCGACGCGCTCCTCGAGGCAGGCGGGCGCGAACGGCCGGAAGCTCTCGCGGTGCTTGATCTTCAAGTTGAGCACGGCCTGCATGCGCGGCGAGCGGGCGTCTCCGACGATCGATCGGTTGCCCAAGGCGCGCGGGCCGAACTCCATGCGGCCCCGGAAGACGCCAATCACGCTCTCGTCCGCGATCAGGCCGGCGACTCGATTCGCCCACGCGTCGTCGTCCAGTTCTTCGTACCGGTATCCGTTCGCATCGAGATACGCGCGGATCTGCTCGTCCGAGAAGTTGGGTCCGAGGCGGCTTCCCTGCATGGCATCGCGGACGCCGTCAGCGTGCCGGGGGCTTTCCAGCACGTTGTGCCAAACGCAGAGGGCGGCTCCCAGCGCGCCGCCGGCGTCTCCCGCGGCCGGCTGTATCCAGAGATCGTCGAAGGTGCCTTCGCGCAAGAGCTTGCCGTTCGCGACGCAGTTCAAGGCGACTCCGCCAGCCAGGCAGAGGTTGCGCTTGCCGGTCAGCTCGCGCACGTGACGCGCCATCTTCAAGACGACCTTTTCGGTCACTTCCTGGATGGACTTCGCGATGTCGAACTCTCGCTGGGTGAGCCGGGACTCAGGTGCGCGGGGCGGGCCATCGAAGAGCGCCTCGAAGCGGTCGCTGGTCATCACCAACTGGTCCAGGTAGCCGAAGTAGCTCATGTCGAGTCGGAACGAGCCGTCGTCCTTCAGGTCGATGAGATGCTCCAGGATGCGACTGGTGTATGTGCCGCGCCCGTACGGCGCGAGGCCCATGAGCTTGTATTCACCGGAGTTGACTCGAAACCCGGTGAAGTACGTGAACGCCGAGTAGAGAAGTCCGAGCGAGTGCGGGAAGTCGAGCTGCTCGACTAGCCGCAGCTCGTGGCCTTCTCCGACGCCGATGCTCGCGGTTGCCCACTCGCCGACACCGTCGATCGTGAGTACTGCCGCCTCCTGGAACGGCGAGGGGTAGAATGCACTGGCGGCATGCGACTCGTGATGCTGCGTGAAATACGTCTTGGCCGGCGATTCGACCCCGAGCATGCCGAGCGCTTCCGCGATCCTGGGCTCGATCCAGAGCTTCTCGCGCATCCACGACGGAATTGCCTGCTTGAACGGAGCGAATCCGGCCGGCGCCACCGAAAAGAACGTCTCCAGAATGCGGTGGAACTTGAGAATGGGCTTGTCGTAGAAGGCGACTGCGTCGAGTTCGTCGCCCGCGACCCCGCCTTCGGCGAGGCAGTAGCGGACGGCGTTTGCGGGGAAGTCACTGTCGTGCTTCTTGCGCGTGAAGCGCTCCTCCTGCGCCGCAGCGATGATCACGCCGTCGTCGACCAGGCAGGCCGCCGAGTCGTGGTAGAAGCAGCTCAGGCCGAGGATTCGCATCAATAGAGCCGCTCGTAGCTCGACGGCTCGGGCTTCTGTTGCGCCACGGGCTGCCAGTAGCTCGATGCGTCGGCATCGAAGAACCGCTGCATGCGGTCGGCCCGGCCGCGGCGGAACAACCAGCCAAACGGCATGAACACCAGGACCAGGAGAACGCCGACCACGATCCAGGTCACGCCGGCGGTCAGACCCGCCGCAAGCGTCGCGAGCAGACGTTCGATCCCGGCATAGAGTACGCGCGGAGAAAGCAGACCCACGAGCAGGACCACTCCCGTCACGGTCAAGATGACCGTTCCGAACCACGTCGACAACCACGCGTACACGAGCAGGCCGATCGCAGCGCCCGGCACGGCCTGAAGCAGCGCCCGCCTTCGCGCGGGCCACGCAGCGGGCAGGTGCGCAGGCGGTGCTGCGGGCCGCCTTTCCTGCCAACTCCAGATGGCCGCAGCGGCCTCGGGTCGGCCCGGTCGAGTCTGCGCTTGATCCATCGTCGTCTAAAGGTTACCGCAGGCGGCGCGCGTTGCTCCGCTCAGCACCCCAGTGTAAGGTCGTCTGTTTGGGGAGAGCCGTCCATGACCGCTGCTTGGACCTTCGTCGGCAGGTTCGGCCTGGTCATCCTCGGGATGCTGGGCGCGTTGCTGCTGCTCGAAGGCGCGCTGCAGGCGGCCCGCCTGGTCGCGAGCGCGGCCGGCGCGCGTGATGAGACCGCGATCCTGGGCGAGCAGATGCGCGTGCTCTCGCTCGGCGACTCGAACACCTACGGTCTCTACGTCGAGCACGCCGAGGCGTACCCACAGCTGCTCGAGCGCCTGTGGAACGAGGACCCTCAGCGACGCCCCATCCAAGTGATCAACCTGGGGTTCCCGGGCACGAACTCGTCGACCGTGCGAAAGAACCTCCCGGGTCTGCTGAACCGGGTGCGCCCGGACCTAGTGACCGTGCTGATCGGCACGAACGACTTCTGGACGGTTCCGGTGCGTGACTGGGAGACTCAGGAGCGTGGCTTCAATCTGCGCGACTGGGCCTGGAAATTTTCGCGCTTGTACCGGCTCTACTACATCCGGTTCGCCGAGTTCGAGACCCCCGAACTCGGCGGGAGCTACTCGCTGAGCAACCCGCTTCCGTTCGACTCGCGCCACGCGAAGGTGAAGCAGGGAGGCGAGGAGTTCGAGTTCGGATTCGATGCCGCCACGGGCGGGCGCATCGAAGATTGGCCGCGGATACTGGTCGAGAATCTCGACGCGATCGTGGCGATGACTGCCGACTGGGGCGCCGACCTGGTGCTGCTGACGTATCTCTCGGAAGACCCCCCCTACAGCCACACCAACGCCGTGATTCGAGAGTTTGCGCGGCGCCGCGGCGTGCGACTGATCGATCCGGGAAGACGGCTTCGTCCGCGCTGCCGCAAGGGAAAGTGCGCAGAACTGCTTCCCGATCAGCACCCGAGCGCAATCGGTTACGAGTTCGTTGCAAACATCCTGTTGCGCGAACTGAAAGACCGGCAGTAGGAAGCTCGCCCGTCGAACACAGCAGGCCCAGACAATACCTGTCAGGGAAAACGCAGCTTGAACTACGGTGGTACGGTCACCAGAGGCGCCGGCGTTCGCTGGGTCGTCCTAGCGCCCCGCCTGCCCGTATCGGGGCCTACCCCGCCGACGCCTGGACGATTTCTCATCGGTGGAGAAGAAAGTTCTCTGCCTCGGCCGCGAACTCTTTCGGCTCCTGGAACAAGAAGCCGTGGCCGGCGTCGGGGTAGCGCTTCAAGCTGCCGTTCGGAACGTGGGCGGCCATCTTCACGGAGTTCTCGATCGGTACGATCAGATCGTCATCGCCGCCGGCGAAGAGCATCCGAGCCTGAGTCGTGCCGAGCGGACCCCAGACACCCGGGCCGTCTTTCCAGGCCTTCACGGCGGCTTTCTGGCGGTCGACCGCTTCGTTCGTGACGGTTTCCTGAGGAATCAGCAGGAGCCCGGTTCCGTATCGGAGGGCAGCTTCCACCTGGTTGGACGGAAACAAGACCGAGGCGATCTCGCGCTTTCGGGCAAGGCCGGTCGCCGGCGAGTTTACGAGTGTCTCGAAGGCGTCGCCCTGGGGCGGCACGAGTTGGGGGCCGCCCGGATTGCCGGCCGCCACGACGATCGCATCGACTCGACTGGCATGCAACGCGCCGATCGCAGTGGCGATCTCTCCGCCCATCGACCAGCCGAGGATGTTCGGGCGCACAATGCCGAGATGGTCGGCGAGTGCAAGGGTCCCGGCCGCCATGCCCTCGATGGTCAACGGCGCATTCGAGTGATCGTTGGATTCCCCGATGCCGGGATTGTCGAAAATGACGACCTCGAACGAGCGCTTGAGCTCTCGGAGAAGCGCGAAATCCCACTGGGCCATGGTCATCGTAATGCCGCAGATCAACACCAGGGGTGGCCCGGAGCCGAAGCGGAAATAGGCGTAGTCGACGTCGCCAACGCGGGCGTGTTGCAAGGGGCCGGCGAATTGCGCCCAGACGAAGTTCACTGCGGATCCGCGTGTGCCGCACGCGAGCGCGTACAAGGACGCCACCGCGAGTGTCGCCAGGAAGCTGGCTGTCGCCGCTCGTAGGTGACGCATCATCTCTGGTTCGCAACCGATTCGCTTGCAGTGGACCTTGAGTCTAGGTGGAACGGGGAACCCTCTCGTAGAAGTAGAATGGGTAGCTGCCAGGCAAGAGTCGTTCGGAGGCGGAGATCCGCTTGAGCAGTCGCCAGTCGGGCCGATTCTCCGCCACCCACCTTGTGAAGTGGCGGTGCCGCATATGGCTGTCCTCCGGTGCCGGAGCTTCTCTACCGTGATCTGATGACAGAATGACCACATATCGGGTCGCCACGGCGAACAGATGCGTCATGTAGAGGTCGAAGACTTCGTCTTCGACCAGGTGATAGATCACGTCCAATGACAAGCTGAGCTCGCTCTCGAAGTCGCCGTCGCTCGCGTCGAACTCGTTGGGATCGTATTGAATGAACCGCTTCGAAGCATCCGACCCGTGGCGTTTCCGGCACAGATCGATCGCTGTACTGGACACATCCACGCCGGTGTATTTCGGGAAGGTGGTATAGGAGAGCGTATTCCCATCACCGCATCCGAACTCGATCACCGACTCGATTCCGTGCTCTCGCGCGAACGAGCTGACGGTGCGGGCCTTGGATTTCGCCGCCTCCCCATAGGACCCACGTCCCGAGGTTCCGCCGCTCGCGTAAAGCCCCTCCCAGTAGGCGATCGTCCCGGGGAAATCGGGCGCTGGCTTCTTCACGAGCTGCGCGATCCACTGGACCAGGGGACCCACGACAGGCACCCCCTTGACGAAAGTGCGAAATCGCTCCATGAATGCTGCCAGCCGCAGCTTCAGCAGTTGTCGATCGGTGGGCACCATCCGGCTCGGCTCCTATTCCGAACGCTGGGCATAAGCATACCGCTCGCTTGGGCCATTTCCACGCGCTGCCTAGTGAAGATCTTGGGGCGGAGAACCGCGACCGTTTCACTTGCACGCCGGAGGAAGTGTAGGATGGGCCGACCGTCGGGAGGCGCGTTCAGGGTTCACAGTCTCGGCTACGTCGTCATTCGCACACGGGATCTCGACGCGTGGCACCAGTTCCCTGCGACACACTCGCCTACGCTCAGCCGGCGTGGTGATAGCATGGTCCTCCGGCACGGATGCAGGGAGGCGCGGAGTGATGACGTGTAGGCGGCTGGGACTCGTAACGCTGATCGTGGTTGGGCTTGCCTGGAACGCTGAGGCCGAGAATCCGCTGGGACGCTCTGGCGTCTTTATCGAGGGCGAAGCCGGCGTCGAAATTCGGGACACAGGGTTGCCGATCGCGGCGACGGACCTGACGATCCCCATGCTCTACCACTCTTGTCAGCGTCCACGGTGGATGCCGGAGAAAAACTGGCAGCGGAGGTGGTTTGAAGAAAAGGGGTGGCTCGTGACGGCCGATGATATTCCGGTGGCAAACACTCCCGGCTGTGGTTACGACGCATTCCCACCGGCGGTTTTGTCGGAGTGCAACGAACCGTTGGCAGCGGGCGTACCCGACATGCGGGGTTTGTGGGTCACCGTAGCAGGGGTCACCACCGGTCACGTGGAGCGGATCGAGCAGTGCGGAAACCGCGTCGTGATTACCTCCGCCGGCGTAATCCACGACATGCGGGCGGACGGGACCCTGGCGAACGGCGTGAACGACGTGACGCCCCCCGAATCGATTTCGCCGTGCCGAGAGATCAGCGTCTCCGCTGAATTCGTCGAGGGTCGGCTCGAACTCAAGCCATTCAATCTGTTCGTGGCGGTTACGCGAGAGCTCGATGGAGAAGACTTGATCTGGCGCGTACTCGACAATGAGAATCGCCTGGTGAAGATTTGTGGTGGCGCTTCGCCAAAGCGTCGGTTCCGACGACACGCTCGATGAGACGGCTCCCCGATCAAGCCCGACTCCTTCTACATGGAGGCGATTACCCCGCCTTCGTGACTACGGGATCCCCCACTTCGCAGTAGATGTGGTCCGGCGCGGCCCCGAACACCACGCCCGCGAGCAACGCGACCGAGCGGATCAGCAGCTTTCCGGGCACTGCAGCCGAAGACTCTCATGAGTCGACGGCGTCGCCCACATCTTCGTAGAGCGCGCGTCGCTCCGGCGGCATGGCGTCGAGGAAGGCCCGCGCTTCGTCGAGCGGCATCGCCTCGATCCTGCCGTCTTCGTGCTGCACCGTCACGCCCCCCTGTCGCCACATCTTGAGTCGCTTCGCGCGCACCTTCCTCTCGGGATGACAGACCAGGTTGCAGGCGCTGCACATGATGTTCGTCTTGGTGCCCTTCTGGGCGTCGTAGAACCCGCCGGGCACCTCGGGACGCTTCGCGAGGTCGTCCGCCATCTTCAACAGCGCGGGGAAGATCTGATCGTCGTCCTTCGGCAGCTGCTTTCGGCTCGGTCCCCAGGAGCCGAACTTCCCGTCCTCGGAGAGCCCCGTGATGCCCATCATGTGCGAGGCGCAGCGCATGTGGTGCTCGCGGGTCGAGTACCTGTGGTGGTCGTGCTCGCCCATCTTCACCGTCGTGAAGTCGGTGCGGCTCATGAAGCTGGTCGGGCAGACGTTGCCGCACCAGTTGCACTCGTCGCAGTAGTTG
>Ga0310342_100000697_pt1 | contig 19520 bp, 11 predicted proteins | sample S15DNA20500_MG_FD_206155 | JGI IMG/M metagenome (GOLD analysis project Ga0310342, IMG submission 206155) | Marine microbial communities from station ALOHA, North Pacific Subtropical Gyre - S1503-DNA-20-500_MG | ecosystem: Environmental > Aquatic > Marine > Oceanic | place: Pacific Ocean: North...
GGCGATTGAAAACCACGACCCCGCGAGGGGTCGCAGCACCCGCTGCGATTCCTTCCGAATCGGGAATCACGTCCCTTTCCCCCAATCCGGGATCCCCGGGGTAATACCTCCTATTCCCGAAACGGCTCTCCCCGTTCATACAACGGAATCCGCTTCTCAATCACTGCTAGGAAATTGCTTTTTCAGCCCTGTTTTTCCAGCCCGATCTGAGCCGGGGTAGGTGGGGGTGCAACCGCCACACCCACCCCGTGGTCAAAACCGACGGACTGATCTGGGGCTACAACAAAACCTGCTCCTTCGGACTCATGAAGTTCGACACCACCCGCCACGACCCGCAGGTCACCTTCGAATTGCTCGATATCGACGGGAAAAGGCACCATTCCCACACCCTCAAACGCAGCGAATTGAGGGCGCCCTGAGGGGGTGGGTGGGACATAAATCTGTTAACGTTAACGGTTTTAGTCCCGCCGGGAGGGGGAGGCGGAGAGCGCGCCCCAGGAAAGACTGTTCATTTGAACAGGTTCTAATTACTTAACCCTGAGTGAAATAGACGATAGATCCGGTCCCCCATTTTAGTTATGCTAGATCAACTAGATCCACTTTCTACGTCATGCTTACTATTGCCAGCAGTCAGGGAGAAGCCTTCTGTGACGGCGTCACACGCCGCGGGTTTCTCAGAATCGGAGCCTTGGGACTGGGAGGTGCGGCGCTGCCGCAAATCCTGCAAGCGGAGTCCAAGGCTCAGCGCAAGCCGCTCGATCACAAGGCCGTGATCATGATCTTCCTGGCGGGGGGGCCGCCCCACCAGGACATGTGGGATCTCAAGCTCGATGCGCCATCCGCGGTGCGGGGAGAGTTCAATCCGATCTCCACCAACGTGGACGGGATTCAGATCTGCGAGTTGTTTCCGCAGATGGCCAAGATGATGGACAAGTTTGCAGTGATCCGGTCCATGGTGGGGGCCGGCGGCGGGCACGATGCGGTGCAATGTCTCACCGGCCGCAAGCCCAACGGTCCGCAGCCTCCGGGTGGCTGGCCCAGCATTGGATCGGTCCTTTCCAAGTTGCATGGCCAAACCGATCCCACCATTCCCGCCTTCGTGGGGCTCTCCCCCAAGTGCGGACACGATCAGTGGGGCGATCCGGGCAAGCCGGGCTTCCTCGGACCGTCGCATGCGCCCTTCGCCCCGTTCCGCGGAGGGGGGAAGGACGACATGGTCCTGGAGGGCGTCAGCATCGAACAGCTGAACGATCGCAAAGGGCTGCTCAAGAGTTTCGACCGCTTTCGCCGCGACGTGGACAACTCCGGCGCGATGGAGGGCATGGACACCTTCACCGAGCAGGCCTTCGGAGTGCTGACTTCCAGCCGGCTCGCGGACGCCTTCAATCTGAGCAAGGAAGATCCCAAGATCGTGGAGCGCTACGGAAAAGGCACCGAGAAGCTCATCATGGACGGCCCGTGGAAGCGGCTCGATCAATTCCTGATGGCGCGCCGCCTGGTGGAGGCCGGGGCCCGCTGCGTGACGCTCGGGTTCAGCCGCTGGGACTGGCACGGAGGAAACTTCAAGCGCGGCCGGCAAGACTTCCCGCTCCTCGATCAGGGTGTCACGGCCCTCGTGGAGGATCTGCACCAGCGCGGCATGGACAAGGACGTTTCCGTGATTGTGTGGGGCGAGTTTGGACGCACTCCCAAGATCAACAAGGACGCCGGGCGGGATCACTGGCCCAAGGTCTCCACTGCCCTCCTGGCTGGCGGTGGCATGAAGACCGGACAGGTCATCGGATCCACCACCCAGGACGGGGGCGAGGCCGACGATCGCCCCGTCGAGTTCCCGGAAGTGTTTTCCACCCTCTATCACAATCTCGGAATCGACGCCCGTCGCACAACCATCGACGATCTGAGCGGCCGGCCGCGCTACCTTGTTGAAAACAGGTACGCTCCCCTGCCCGAACTGGTCGGTTAAGACCTCATCGTGAAGATCATCAGAATTCTGTGTTGCGCCCTCCTCGGCGCCGCTTCCTCGGCCATTGGGCAGGACGAGACCGCAGCGACCCCCCCGCCTTCGCTCGTATTGGAATGGAGCGACCCGAAACCATTGCAGCTGATCGGTCCGCATGCCCGGCATCAACTGGTCCTTGCTGCCCGCGAGGCACAGGGTCCGCCCCGCGACATCTCTCCGGAAGGGCAGTACCGATCGCAGCCGGAGGGGATCGTGCAAATCGAAACGGGTGGTCTGGTGCGAGCCCTCCGTGACGGCAAGGCCACCATCACGGCCGCCTTCCAGGGTGCGGAGAGCCCGCCGCTGGAGGTGACGGTGAGCCGCTTCACCGAGATCATCCCGGTCAGCTTTCCTAACGAGGTCGGTCCGGTTCTGACCCGCCACGGCTGCAACAGCGGCGGCTGCCACGGCAAGTCGGAAGGCCAGAACGGCTTTCGGATCTCTCTCCTCGGTTACGAGCCGTGGAATGACCACGAGTACCTCGTGAAGGAATCCCGCGGCCGCCGCATCTTTCGCGCCGCGCCGGATCACAGCCTCCTCCTGCTCAAGGCCTCCGGGGAACTTCCCCACCAGGGCGGCTCGCGCATCGAACGGGACAGCGACGACTACAAGCTTCTCGTGCGCTGGATCAGCCAGGGTCAGGGTCTCTCATACGGCCCGAAGGACGATCCCAAGACGGAACGCATCGAAGTTTCCCCGCGGGAGTGCCTGACACGGCCCAAGGGCACGCAGCAACTCCGCGTCACCGCTTACTTCAACGACGGAACTAGCCGGGATGTCACGCGCGCCGTGCAATACGAAGCCAACGACGAGGACATGGCAGAGGTGGACGAGGACGGCCACGTCACAATGAAGGATCGCCCCGGCAGCACCTCCGTCATGATTCGTTTCCAGGAACATGTGGATGTCTTTCGCGCGACCATTCCCCTTGGGGCCCCGGTCGACAATCTCCCCTCCGCCGCCAACCTGGTGGACGACCGTATTTTCGCCAAATTGCGCACCCTTGGCCTTCCGCCTTCCCCGCTCAGCGATGACGCCACCTTCCTGCGGCGCGTGACGATCGACATTGCCGGACGCCTTCCCCGCCTTGAAGAGACAAACGCCTTTCTCGCCGAAACGGATTCCGACAAGCGTGCACGGAGGATAGACCAGTTACTTGCCGACACCGACCATGCTGACTACTTCGCCGGTAAGTGGGCCGCCATCCTTCGCAATAAACGGACCGCTGCCCACCATGCACGCGGCAGCTTCGCCTTTCACGCCTGGATCCGGGACGCCCTGCACCAGAATCTTCCCTACAATGAGTTCGTAAGGAAATTCGTCGCAGCTTCCGGAGAGGTCGGGGAAAACCCGCCGGTGATATGGTACCGCACCGTCAAGGACAGCAAGGAGCAACTGCAGGACGTGGCCCAGATCTTCCTCGGGCAACGCCTGCAGTGCGCCCAATGCCACCACCATCCCTACGAAAAGTGGAGCCAGGACGATTACTACGGCTTTGAAGCCTTCTTTTCGACGGTGGCCCGCAAGCCCGGCGAACAACCCGGCGAGGAATTCATCTACCACAAGCGCGGGACGGCCAGCGCCAACAACCCCAGCACCGGCAAAAGCCTGAAGCCCACTCCGCTTGGCGAGAAAGAGCTGACCCTGGCCCCCCACCAGGACCCGCGCAGCGCCCTGGCGGATTGGATGGTGGGCGAGTCCAATCCGTTCCTGGCGAAAATGCTGGTGAACCGCTACTGGAAGCACTTTTTCGGTCGTGGACTGGTCGATCCGGAAGACGACCTGCGCGTCACGAATCCGCCCACGCACCCGAAGCTCTTGGACGACCTCGCCGGGCACTTCGTGGCGAGCGGTTACGACATGAAGGATCTGGTCCGGCAGATCTGCAACAGCCGCACCTACCAGTTGAGCGCCATCCCGAACGAGCACAACCAGAGCGACCGGCAGAACTACTCGCGATTCTATCCCCGCCGTCTGCCCGCGGAGGTATTGCTCGACGCCATCAATCTCGTTACCGACTCGAAGGAAAAGTTCGCCGGACAACCGGCGGGAGTGAAGGCGATCCAACTTCCGGACGACCGCTTCACCCGCGAGTCTTACTTTCTCTCCGTTTTCGGGCGGCCGGACATGAACAGCGCCTGCGAATGCGAACGCGCCGACGATGTCAACCTGGCGCAGGCACTTCACCTCGTTAACTCCAAGAACATCCGGAACAAGCTCGCGTCCGACGATGCCCGCGCCTTCCAGCTGATCTCGAAGGCGGAGCGCACCGACGAGGACCGCATCGCGGAGCTCTACCGCCGGGCATTCTCCCGCTCGCCGATCCCGGAAGAAACCGCTGCGGCAGTCGAATATCTCAAAAAGGAACGCTCCCAGGCGGCTGCCGCCAACGCCGAGACCGAGAAGAAGAATGCCGAGATCAAGGAGGAGGCCAAGAAAGGCAAGATCAAGACTCCGGAACAGATCGAGCGGGCCGGATACGAGGACATCATCTGGGCACTCCTGAATACCAAGGAGTTTCTCTTCAATCACTGACCTCGAGCCCGCGGCGCTCTGCCGCAAGCCGTCGGCGGCATCTCGCCAACCGTGCAACAACCGCAGCGCCTATGACCTTGATTCCGAGCCGGCTTTTCTCACGGTGGCTCACCGTGCCGGCAGCGGCCTGGCTCGGCAGTCTCTCCGCGGTGGCCCAACTCCCGTTTCCGGAACTGCTCTCGGTCTCGCCCCCCGGGATCAAGGCCGGCGAGACGGTGGAAGTCAGCATTGGCGGCAAGTACCTGGAGGATACCACCGAGCTGGTCTTTTCCCATCCGGGCCTTCGTTGTGAGGCGATCAAGATCCCGGCCACCGAATTTTTCCCGGAGCGCCAGGAGCCGCTCCGTTATCGCATTACGGCCGGAGCGGACGTCCCGGTCGGCCTCCACGAGATCCGGGCCAAGACCCGCCTGGGGTTCACGTCGCCCCGTGCCTTCGCGGTCAACACTCTCCCCGAGGTGCCGCATGTAGCCACCAACAACGATCCGAAAACTCCCATGCCGCTCCCGCTCGGCACGATCGTTAATGCTCACACCGATGCGGATCAAATCGACCACTACAAACTCGAGTTGAAGCGCGACCAGCGCGTCGTCATTCAATGCCGCGGAGAGCCGATCGATTCGCGCATCGATGCCACCCTCGTTCTCAACGACCCCAAGGGGCGGGAAGTGGGGCGGGACCGCGATACCCTCGGCCGTGACGCGATCCTCGACTATACCGCGCCGGAAGACGGGGCCTATATCATTCACGTTTTCGACTTCACCCATCGGGGCGGCGCGGAGTTCCCTTACCGGCTTCTCGCCAGCGGCGCTCCGCACATCGACTTCATCTACCCACCGGCCGGCCAGCCGGGGACGAAGGGAAGATACAAGATCTACGGAAGGAACCTGCCGGGCGGGAGCAAGGGCGAAGGAGTCCGCCTGGGCCGCCACGAACTGGAATCCGTCGAGGTCGAAATCCAACTTGCCCAACAGCCCAGTTCGGCCCTGGGAACCGACCCGGTCCAATCCGCCCTGGTCCCGGGGATCGACTACCGGATGGCGGCCAATGGACTGTTCTCGAATCCGGTCCGCATCGGTTTCGCGGCCGCTCCGATCGTGGTGGCGATCGAGGGCGCAGACGACCAGACCGTGAGCATCCCCTGTGAAATTCACGGCCGCTTCGACCAGCGAAGCGACTTGGATCGCTTTCGTTTCGAAGGGAAGAAAGGCGCCGAATTGTGGATCGAGTGCCTGGCGGAGCGCCTGGGAAGTCGCTGCGATCCGATCGTGATCATCGAGCGGATCACGGTGGACGACAAAGGCAATGAACAGATCAAGGAAGTGGCCTCCAATGACGACGCCGGGAGCGGCGCGGGCGGACGTCAGTTCCCGCTTCACACCCGTGACGCCTTCCTGCGATTCACTCCCGGCGATGACGGCCTGCATCGCGTGACGGTCCTGAACCAGGTCGGATTGGGCGGGCCCGGCACGATCTACCGGCTGGTGATGCGCCCGGCCGCGCCCGACTTTGAACTGGTTGCAACGCCCTGGAGTGCCACGCCGATCGAGAAGCGGGTGGATCGCACCACTCCCATACTGCGGCGGGGAGGGACGGCCATCTTTCGCGTCTTCGCCATCCGGCGCAACGCCTTCACCGATGCCGTCGTGCTCAGTGCGGAGGGCCTTCCGCCGGGCGTGACGTCGCGGCCCGTGACGATTCGCAAAGGGAAGGACGCCGCCACATTCGTTTTCAAGGCGGCCGACGACGCTCCGGATTGGAAGGGATTCATCAAGCTCAAGGGCACGGCGGGTTCGCTGGTCCGCGAGGCCCGCTCCGGTGCCATCTCGTGGTCGGTCTCGAATCACGACAACGAGCGATCCAAGGCCCGGCTTTCGACCCGCCACGCCCTCTCGGTGTGCGCCGACGAGAAGGCGGCCCTGATCGTGCAGCCACCCGAGCAGGCGAAGTACGAAGTTGAGTTGAACGGGAAGGTGGAATTGCCTGTCAAGCTCGTGAAGCACTTCGCGGTGAAGGACGACGTCGTGATCAGTCCGGCGGGATTGCCCTACACCAAGAATGCTCCCCAATTGAAGATCAAGGGGGGCGCCGGTGAAGGAAAGCTGGGCATCACGTTCAAGAAAACCGGCGAGTTTCCGATTGAGCCGGGGGAGTGGCAGTTCTCGCTGGTGGCCAGCGGGACAGTCAAGCACCGGCACAACCTGGCGGAGATCGAGCGCGCCGAGCAGGACCGCAAACGCGTCGAGGAACTCCAGAAGAAAATCCAGGAAGAGGCCAAGCAGGCCCGCGCCGCTGTCGATCCCGCCAAGAAGGGCGTGCAGGAGGCCGAAAACAATCTGAAAAGCGCCACGCCCGAATCGAAGGCCGGACTCGAGGCCGCCCTCAAGGAAAAGCAGGCGCAATTCAAGACCGCCGAGGACAAGGCCAAGGGGGCCGAGGACAAGGCCAAGGCCGCCGGAGAGGCCATGAAGGCCGCCGCCGCACGCGCCAAGCAGGCGGGCGAGCGCGCCAAGGAAAAGGAGCTGAAGCACGGGACCTACTCGCTGCCCATCACGGTCGTGGTGAAGCCCCCGCCGCCCAAGGAGGAAGGAAAATGAAGGCGGCCCGAGCTATCGTCGCCGCGTCGCTGCTGGTCTCCGCCGGGCCCACTCTTTCGGCAGCGGGCCTCCCCATCGCCCAGCTGGAGCGCGACACTCCGGTCGACTTCGCCAAGGAAGTCGTCCCGTTCCTGCGGAAGAACTGCTTTGCCTGCCACAACGAGAAAAAGTCCAAGGCGACTGCTAGGAAATTGCTTTTTCAGGCCTGTTTTTCAAGCCCGATCTGAGCCGGGGTAGGTGGGGGTGCAGCACGCCATCTGTCCAGGAGCGCGAGATTGATTCGTGGCACGGCCTAGTAAACCGCCAGGGCGCGGCCGTATCCTCCGGTCGAGTTGCGAATCTTGATGGGTGCGAAGAGGAAGAAAGCGTCCTTCTCCTTGGCGACCGCCTCGAGACCGCTCAAGAACTCCACGACATGAAGGCGCCGGCTGGCAGCGAACCAGGAGACCATCTGGGCGTGCTCGGGATCGACCCCGCCCGCCGTGGGGCTATCGATTGCAATGCAGCGCACCCCCTTCTTGCCGAGATAGTCGAGGGCATCGAGGGTGAGGGCAGGCCAGCCTTCGGACTCTCCGGCGAGGGGGTCGGCAAAGAACTGCTTGGCATCGGGAAGCGGTTTGAAGCGCGTGTCGACGTAGCCGGTGTGAAGGAGGACGACCTCTCCCCGGCCGAGGGCGCCGGTCTTTTCTTCCGCCGCCTTGAGGTGGGCGGCGGTGATCATCGGGGAGGCAGGCCAGTCGGCCTTCTTCGTGCTGCCGATCACGGATCGCAGATCGATTAGGCGGATCTTGCCCATGAGTTCATTGAGCGGGAGTTGGTCGGCGAAGAGACCGCCCGAAGGGAGGGGACCGTGAGCCGCCTCGTACTTCTTCAGCCAGCTCTGCACCTGTTTGGAATAGCGGGAGCGGTTGAAATCCTTGGGCGGGAGCACGTGGGCGGAAGCGGCGCAATGCGTGCCCACTTGCGAATCGAGAACATGAGTGCGCGCGAAGTAGGGCCCGCGCGCGGGATTGAACTCATTGAGCGTTTTTCCGAAGTAGCGAGCCGCTTCCCGGCCGGGCGCGAATCCCTGCCAGGTCACCGGGTGGTCGTCAGTCAGCACCACGCTCAGATCCGCGACGCGTTTTTCGCGCACCTTGGCGATCAGGCGCGCCGCCAGCTTCTTGTTGGTGATGGCGAAAGCGCGCGCCTCTCCGCCGGAGCCGGCGGCGTGCTTGGCGGCCGCGAGGACGTAGAGGGAGCCGGTGGTGGGCAGCGACTTGAAATTCGTTCCGCCCTCCGTTCCGATCATGCCCATCTTGGCTGCCCACAAGTGCGAGGGGACCGCAAAGTTGGGAAGGGGTCCCAGGCTCGGGCCGTCGCAGGCGAAGCCCCACACGCCCCGTTGTCCCAGGTAGCGCACGCAATCCGGATCGGGGCCGGCCCAGGCATGGTCTTTCTTCGCGAGGACGGAGCGCACATAGCGATCGCCGGCGGGGAAGGGCTTGTAGTACCTGTCTGAATAGTCGGCGCGGAAGACGACCACGTCGCCCTGCCGCAGGGGCCGGTGTGTCTTCTCCCATTCCTGAACCACTTCGGGTGGCACGGCGTAGCTCTCGCCCGGTGCGGCCTGCCCCGCCAATTCGTGCACATCGATCACGCAGGCCTCTCCCAGGAATTTCCAGGGCTTCACTTTTTCGCTGGTGATCGTTCCGTTCGGACCCGCCCCCTCCACGCCCGACCCCGGTCTCGCCATAAAGTGAGCGGGGGCGTCCCACTGCGTGCCGGTGTGTTCATCGATCAAGACTTGCTCGCGCCGGAAGCCGTCGAGGTCCAGCGTGTGCGTCTGCGTGATCATGTAGGGCGTCATGCCCACCGGCCACACGCACGGGAGCTCCGGCGAAACGGTGAGAGAGAGGTCAACGATCTGGGGATCTCCGTTGTGCGCGTCCTTGGCCTTTCGCAGCGCGGAGAGGGGAATGGTCGCAGCGAGGACGCCCGCGATGGCGAGGGCGGGTCCTAGAGCAGCTTTGGCTTTCATGAGACTACGGGTGGCATTGTTCGAGCCAGGCGGGCAGGGAGACGCGCGCCTCGGCCAAGCACGAAGCTAGGCTCTCGCCCACATCGACGGGAAGCTCAATTCCGTGCTCGAGGGCGGATTGCCGGTGCCGCCATTACTGCTACTGCTAGGAAATTGCTTTTTCAGGCCTGTTTTTCAAGCCCGATCTGAGCCGGGGTAGGTGGGGGTGCAAGCCAAAGGGAGCCGCGAAACATCTTTCCCTCGGGGGTCTGCGGGAAACAATGGCCAGTGTTCTCGATCTGCACAGCAAGTTTCCGCGGGGCAAAGAAAGCCTGAAACGCAAGTCCGCTCATCACGCTACAAAATTCAAGACACCCCGCGACTATCCATCCCTGACAAAGTACCAACCCAAGATCAACTACAAGAACAACGTTGCCCGCAGTTGTGTCCACTGTCACCAGATTCACGACGCACAGCGTCGATGGCATCGGGAAAAACGCGCCCCGATACCCGACACCGTGCTCTATCCCTGGCCCATTCCGGAAGTGGTGGGAATTACCTTTGCCTCCAAAATGCGCTCGCGAATCGCCAGTGTTCTTCCGGGTTCCGCTGCTGCCGAGGCGGGGATCCGCGCCGGTGACGATCTGAATTATCTCGACGGACAGCCAATTGTCTCGGTGGCCGACGTTCAGTGGGTTCTCCATAACGCTGGCAGCGAGGCATCTCTTCCCATCGTGGTAGAGCGCAATGGAAAACCTGTTTCCGTCGCTCTCAAGCTACAAAAGGGATGGCGAACCAAGACCGACTTCGGGTGGCGAACGTCGACCTGGGACCTGCGACGCATGGTCCTGGGCGGCATGTACCTGGCGCCGCTGGACAAAGATGCCCGAAAAAAGACAGGCATTGCCGATGGCGAGATGGCTCTCGTAGCAAGCCACGTCGGCCAGCACGGCGAGCACGCCATTGCCAAGCGAGCTGGAGTTCGCAAAGGCGACATCGTCATCTCAGCGGACGACCACAAATCGTCAGCCACCGAAGCCGGGCTCATCGCTTATCTCCTCCAGAATGCTAAGCCCGGCACACGAGTCGAGTTCACCTACCTCCGCGGCAAGAGCCGGAAGACGGCAGCGTTCCGGATGAAGTAGCTCCCGACGCCTGCGGGCGATGAAACCGTTACCACGAACGAAGGCTCGATCAACTATTCCGCCCCCTCTCCCCGTGTCTTGTTCTTTGCACCAAGCGACTTAAGGAACGCAATGAGGTCCGCAATTTCCTGATCGCTCATCGCACCCACGAGTCCAGCGGGCATGAGTGATTGAGGCAAGCGCTCGAGCTTCTTGACCAGTCCGGCAGCGACCTCGTGATCCTGCGCGGTGAGATCGCGCATCACGATTTTCTCGCGAGAACGAGTCACTAGTCTTCCGACGAGGGCGGTGCCATCTGTCTTTGTCAGGGTGTAGCCGGAGAATTCATCAGGGATGGTCTTGGACGGCTCGAGCAAGCTTTCGAGAAGCTGGGCGCGGTTAAGTCTGCCGCCAACTTCTGTGAGAGGCGGTCCAAAGTCTTTGCCTTTTCCATCGAGAACATGACAGGTAAGGCAGGCGGCAGCTTTGGCGTTGTCACCAAACAGAGCTCGACCGCGCGTGACATCGCTTTCCAGGCCGAGAATCTGATCCGGATCTTTTTTCATCGCGTTGCCGGCACGTAGTTCATCCGGGAGAAAGCGGTCGAACAGATCACTGACATGAACCGGCACATTGGAACGGGCGACGTGAGTTGCGATGGTTCCGCGTTGCTTGGCCAAAGCTGGATCGCGGTCGAGAGCACGCATGAGAGCCAGGGCACCCTCGGATGTCGCAACGAGTTTCTTGACGTGCTTGCCTCGGATCTCATCCGACTCGGCCGCCGCAATCGCCGCAATCGCTGCGATCCGCTTGTTCAGCGGATCATTGTTCCGTGGCTGAGAACTGATCCACTTGTGAATGAGTTCGATCCCTTCTCTGTCGACCCGCGACGAGACAAGATGCGGCATGCGGCCGGAGCCCAGCTTGGCCATGCGATAGTAAAGCACCGACTTCTGCGGTTCGCCGGGCACGATGATTCTGGCGTCCTTGATCCCAAAGTCGCCACGCTGGGGGATTTGATTGAATCCGATGCTCGCCAACGATTGATTGCGTTCAAGATACATCGGCACCAGCCCACCGCCATTGGGCCGGTGGCAAGACGAGCAGTTGTAGTGAAGATAAGTGCGGGCACGAAAGTCGAGACTGACGGCCCGGTCCTCTGGATCAATGACGGGAGGTGCCTTGACGACAGGTGAATTGAACAATCCGATATGATCGAGGGTGCGCAGTTGGTTGTCGGTCACTTGACCGTAATGATAATCCCGGTTCAGTTGAGCGGTGTCGAGAGCACGAGTGGTTCCGCCGCGTCCGTTGTGACAGCTGAAGCACGTCGCGCGGCTCAGAAACTCCCATCGTTGCCGGCGCAGCCCCTCCGCAGAGCCAGGATCGCGGATTTCAAACACACGTTGCTCGCCGCCATCCTTGACCAAATCTGCATCTGTTCCTTCGTCATTCCAGGCGTAGGTGTAGCCACGCCACCCCTCCGGATGCCGGTGCAAAATCTGGGTCTCGATGCGGCGCCGGCTCTTCGGTTTTCCGGCCTCCATTTCGAGCGAGAATGTCTTGGCCACCACCGAGTGACCAGGCAGACTCCATGGTGTTCCTGCATTGTTTCCGCCAGGCACGCCGATCTGCAATCCGGCAGGTATCCCGAGAACACGCTCCGTGATGGCTCCATCGGACCAACGTTCGACGTTCACGGCATAAGGAACCACGCCCGGAGCGGAACGGTGATCGGCCACCGACGCAAACAACCCCGTTTTGCTGAGCTTTTTCGGAAACGGGGGCAACGACTGATCCGCGGCTTCGTTCTTTTCGAACCGATAGATCGTCCCGGCGTAATCCACAACCAGATGCTCATCGTTGTGATCCTCGCCAAACGTAATAATCCGCAATCTCGAGTCGGCGATCTCGCGCGGCGAAGCTCCATTTTTTTTGTCCGCCTTGTTGTGGAGCGCCCAAATTTTTCCGGTTTCGTAGTCACCGTAAACATAGGCGCCCTCCAAATCAGGGAACGCCTTTCCTCGATAAACATAGCCGCCTGTGATGGAGCGCGCTTCCGAATGTGGATGCTGCGCGGCCGGAGGTGAAATGGGGGCGGGGCCCAGCGGATCATCAGGGTGGATTGGCTGAGTCCCCTCCATCACGCTCCAGCCATAGTTGGCGCCGCGCTCGACTTTGAAGACGAGTTCCCACAGATCCCAGCCGACGTCTCCGACCCACAAATCACCGGTCTTCGAGTCAAACGACATCTTCCATGGATTTCGATATCCGAATGACCAGATCTCGGGACGCACTTTTTCCTTTCCGATGAAGGGATTATCTTTCGGCACCGCATACGGCAGATCGCCGTTGGCTGGATGCACGTCGATGCGCAGGATCGACGAGAGCAAGTCGCTGCAGTCCTGACCGGTGCGCAGAACATCGGGCGGATTCGGCATCTTTCCGTCCCCGCTGGTAATGTAAAGATACCCGTCCGGTCCAAACTTGAGGCATCCTCCGTTGTGTCCGCCGGCAAGCCAGGTGAGCAAAATGCGTTCACTCTTCGGATCAACCTTCGGCGGATCTTCATCGGTCACCCTGAACCGCGAGACGCGTGTGCCATTGGGATCCGTCCCCCCGAGCACGTAGCAGATGTAAACAAATCGGTTGTCCGCAAACTTCGGATCGAAGGCGATGCCGTAGACGCCCTGCATTTCCGGCACGGCTTTTTTCAGTGCAAAAAAGAGATCGGGCTTCTCCACCTCCTCATCCTCGTCCTGCGAAAAGGAGTAAATGTTGCCGTGCAGTTCAACCATGATCAGGCGATTCGAATTCGGCAGCGGGCACATTTCGACTGGATTGCGGAATCGCAGCTTGGGGAACACGTGGCGCAAGCGATAAGGCAGAGGCGGCTCCGGAGTGCCCAAGATCCGCGAAGTGGTCCAGGGCACGCGGTTCTCGATCCCGAATGGCTTCGTCTGGGCGTCCGGGTCCTGGGCATCAAGCTCACGCGCACCAAGAATGCACAAAGCGCTCAGAAAAAGGACGCGGCACAACGAGAAGTTCGACATCGAGACAACCATAAAAAATCTGGTGAGGGAAAAGCAATAGCGGGATTGGTTCCTTGGCGAATCCACTCGCAGGTTTGACTTCAGTTCCGTGGTCACGGAATCACTGTCGGAATGATATCAGCGGGACTCGCCATCAACCGGTGAATATTCGAGTTTGACGATCTTGCCTTTGTCGACCGCCACATCCTCTTTCCAGTCGCGCCATTGGCCGCGTGGAAGACGAACCTGAACGGAGTAATTACCGCGGGGTAACAGTAATTGCGTCGCACCAACTGCTAGGAAATTGCTTTTTCAGGCCTGTTTTTCAAGCCCGATCTGAGCCGGGGTAGGTGGGGGTGCAAACACGGCGGCAAGACGGGTGAAGAATTGAAAACTGAAGTTAAATGAAACACTTACTACTCACAACAATCGCAACCGTGCTGGTTGCATTGTGTCCTCAAATCGCAGACGCTAGCCCATCGGAGAAGGAATTAGGATTATGAGAAGCAGTCATTCAAGACACAGCTTGTTTTTTGCCCTTCGATTGCCTTTGATCGCCGTCATGTTGGCCATATCGCTGACGCCAGGAACGCAGGCAAAAGAGCCGTTCTTTGAGATGCAGGATCTCTTTGGCGCCGTGCGGTTGCCCACGATTGTTATCGCCACTGATGGAACCATCCTGGCTTTCGCAGACGGTTGCCGGCTCTGTCGCCGTAGCGAGGATGGAGGAAAGACCTGGAGTGCAGCTCAAAAAGTGGGAGATTCTCCGGAGGGATATCCCAACGCTGCCAAGGCGATCGTCGATGAAAACACGGGCGATGTTCTGGCCGCCTGCCCCTCGAAAGGATATCAGCACCGAAGCAAAGACCATGGGAAGACCTGGTCCCGCGAGGATATGAAGGTCTTACCGAACCAGGCGGGTCACGGCGCCCTCGACGGAGTCCCCGTTTATACATTGGGATCGGAAGGAGGCATCACCCTGAAGATTGGGAAACACAAAGGGCGGCTTCTCATGCCGGTCCGATTCTGGCCGCTGCCTCTTGAGAAAGAGGGGAACGCGGATGAACACTGGCCCTATTGCTACAACACGGCGATTTACAGCAACGACGGTGGAAAGACCTGGCAGGTAGCCGAGCCCGTGCAAACCGGGACGGGCGAGGGAACCTTGGCGGAACTATCGGACGGCCGGATCTATTACAACTCGCGTTCCCATATGTCAGTGGATCACCGCCGCCGGATCGCCTGGAGCCACGATGGCGGGCAGCATTTTGCCGACTGGAGCGTATCGGACGAATTGTTGGAGAGCGCCGCCTTCGCTTCCAAGTTCGCGACTCAGCGAGGTTATGGCTGCAACGCGGGCCTGGCGCGTATGCCGTCAGAATCGGTCAAACAGAAGGATGTCTTGTTGTTCAGCACGCCCGATAATCCCGGGGGACGCCACCGAGTGAACATGACGGTGTGGGTGAGCCTGGACGGGGCGGCTTCCTGGGTGAAGAAGCGCTTGATTCACAAAGGACGAGGCGATTATTCATCCCTGACCGTCGGGAAGGACGGCATGATCTATCTCCTGTTCGAAAGGGATGGCATCAAGCAGATGAGCCTGGCGCGTTTCAACCTGGCATGGCTGCTTGCAGGGGAGACGGTGAAGAAACCGTAACCGCCTTGTCCTGCATCCGTGAAACAACTGCTAGGAAATTGCTTTTTCAGGCCTGTTTTTCAAGCCCGATCTGAGCCGGGGTAGGTGGGGGTGCAATGATCGCGCGGCACAGGCTGGCGATTCGCTCCTGCCGTTCCGGGCCCGGGCGATACCTCGATTTCGGCGAAGTGGACGCGGGCAGCACCATCACGGTGTGTTTCCCGATCGAGACCGAAATCCGGAATCTCTGGGTCGAGAAGCACGAGTATCGCTACACCTTCAAGGGGAACACGATCATCGAGGCCTTCCCGCGCGAGGAGCTTGGCGACCTGTACAACCGTGTCCACTACCGCAACCCGCGTGCACTCTGGCAGGAGACCGATCTGTACCTGCCCGAGAAGTTTATCAATTGGGCCCCGGAAGTGGATGGGTAGGCGGGGAGAAGATTAAGGCGAAAGATTAGGGCAAAAGATTAGCGTTTCTTGCTCTTCGTCCCTAATCTTTCGCCATAATCTTTCGCCCTAGTCTCTGGCCGATCATGGACGAGGACGACATCAAAGGAGAGCTACCCATGAGAAATCCAACACAACGCAGCATTGGGAACCTTGCAACTGCCGGCCTGGCACTGCTGGCCTGCGTCAGAGTCGCGTGCTATGCGGCGGCGGACGAGACGTCGGGGCATGCCGCCGCCCCCTCGAGCAGTGGACCGGTCGTCCTCGTGAAGGACGGTGCCCCGCAGGCAACGATCATCCTCGCCAACCAGCCGACCGAGACGGCCCAACGCGCCGCCGTGATTCTCCGGGACACCGTGCGGCAGATGAGCGGGGCGGAGCTGGGCATCGCCCGGGAAGTCGAGTGGCGGAACGAAGGAAACGCGATCCTGGTGGGACCGTCGGAGCTGGCTGCAGCGAAGGGCATCGACGTCAACCAGGAGTTCGAGGAGGGGGATCACTACCTGATCCGCACCGGCCCGGGATACGTCGCGCTTGTAGGGAACGACGCGGTCAGGCCCTTCGGGATGAGCGGCGGTAATGGTCACGGTCTGCGTGGAAGCGTGTTCGCGGTGTATGATCTGCTCGACCGCCTGGGCTGCGGCTGGTACAGGCCCGATCCGGCCTGGCACGTTATCCCGAAACAGAAGACCGTGTACGTGCCCGCGCTCGACCTCGACGAGCGGCCTGCGTTCGTGCAGCGGGATCTCCGGATCATGCACCGCCACCGCATGCTGCAGGACGCCTGGCGTCTCACGGGCCGCTGGATCCAGACCCACCACATCCTGAGCGCGCTACTGCCGCCCGAGAAACTCGGGAAAGACCATCCCGACTGGTTCGGTCCCAAGCAGCCCTGCATGACCCATCCCGGGGCAATCGGAGCCATCGCCGACCGGTTCCGGGAGCTTCTGGACGAGCATCCCGGCTGGACCAGGGAGTTCTCCATCACCGCCAACGACTGCGGCGGGTTCTGCGAGTGCGACACGTGCAGGGCAGTCGGCAACATCAGCGCCCGGCAGCTTCACTTTGCCAACGCGATCGCCCGGGAACTGGCCACAACCCATCCGAACCGCTTCCGGTTGGGATCCCTCGCCTACTGGTTCTCCCACGATCCGCCCGACCCCGTGATCCGGGCCGAACCGGGCGTGCACTTCCTGATCGTCAATGAAGGCGATCACACCAAGCCCCTCGACGCGCCCGAACGCCCCGAGGTCGCCCGGCAGGGCCGCAGCAACACGCGCGAGGTGACCGCCTTCGAGGGATGGCGCAAGACCGGCGCGCTGACCGGGGTTTACGAATGGTGGATCCCCGGCGCCAACAACGAGGTATGGCGCAGCGTACCGTGGTATTCCGGCGAGACGGCGCTGCGCAACCTGCGATACTGGCAGCGGGGCGGCATCAAGTACCTGAACTACGAGACGAATCCTGGCTGGGAGGTGAACGGCGGCTTTCCGCTCCGCTGGCCGCTGTACTACGTGGGGGCCCGGGGCATGTGGGATGCCGAACTGACGGCCGAGCAGATCATGGGAGAGGCCTGCCGGAAGCTGTACGGGCCGGCGGCCGGGCACATGCAGGCCTACTACGGCACCCTCGAAAAGGCCATGGCCGAGACACTGGAGTTCGGCCAGAACTGGCACCTGCCGTCGCCGGAGACGATTTACACCCCGCGCATCGAGCACGAAGCGTCCGGGCATCTTGCAGCCGCCGAGGATGCTGTCGACGACCCCGCGATCCTGGCCCGCATCGTCGAGGAGCGGCGCGCCTGGAACAACGCCCGCAAGATCATGTCGCGCCTCCGCCGCCCCTTCCAGGTGGTACTGGACGACAGAACCCTGGATTGGTCTGACCCACAGATCGACGGCCGCGCCATCCGGGATATCTTCTCACTCAAGCCCGCTGCGCCCCTGTTTGTCGTCCGCGAGGACGGGAAGCTTCCGGTGGAGGATAAGCAGATGTTCGATCTCGGGGAGGAGATTACCTTTGCCACTTCAGAGGCTGGAGAGATTAGCGCGAAAGATTAAGGGAAGAGATTGGGCCGATAGTCAAATTGCTAAGGAATCGCTTTTCTGACCCGGCTTCCCTGGGCGCCTGTTGGCCGGGGAAGGTGGGGGTGCAGGGGGCGGTGCTTCGCAAACATGGTGGGGACCGGAGGAGTGAGGAGTTTCAAGCAGACCAAGGTTACGATGTAACCTTGAAAAGAGGCACGGCGGGCAGGGTACTGCTAGGAAATTGCTTTTTCAGGCCTGTTTTTCAAGCCCGATCTGAGCCGGGGTAGGTGGGGGTGCAATAAGGAAGCTTTAATCACTGCAGAAAGTTAAACGGATTGACATCACTTACTGGGGGCATCTGCCAATCGTGCGTTGAGTTTCCGACGGGCCTGATCGATTGCGGACTGGATGTCGGGCAAGTGCTCGACACTGGCAGCATCACGGGCGTAGACATTAAATTGTTTGAGCATTTGCAGCCCTTCTTCGATGGATGTGCGAACCGCTGCGTTGCGCCCTCCGACGGTGATGTAAATCGGGCTGGTGTGCGCGAAGCGAAGCCGTGATGGCCGCATGCGATAACGCGATTCGTCTGATCCCTCGGAAAAGACAGCAAGTTCCTCATCGCTAAGCAGCTTGTCTTCTGCGGTGCATCGCGCGGCAATCCATGCACCGCGATGGATCGTCACCGTCGCCTCACCCGATGCGTGATGCGGGTCGCTGACCGGAATCGTCGCGCTGACCTCGCCGTTGACAATGATTTCAATGTTTTCAAGCGTCTGGGCCGGACCGGTCAGCACAGTAAGATGCACTTTGATCGTCGCGCCTTCATCCGGCAATGCGATCGTATCGCCGGGGCGACTGTTGTCGGCAGTGTGAAACAAAAGAATCGGACCGTTGGTGACGAAGTTTTGTCCGGCCATCCAGTGTTGATAAAATGCATCGATGTCGGCGTCGGGTTGCAGGCGCACGTAGGCGCGGTTATAGCCAGCGGGCGACTGCTTGACGCCAGTCGCCGACCCTGCGCCTGCTGCCAGTCGTAGCCCCCAGTTCAGCAGGCGGTAGTAGGTGTCGGTATTCATACGCATCATGCCCTCCTCGGTATTTGGGTAGGCGGGGAATCCAGGCACATTGAGCAGGTTCGAATAACGACTCCGCTGCTGATAGCGATGCATATGAAAGTTGTTGTTGCATACGTTTACGCTATGGACCAGCCCAAGCAGCGCATCGACACACACTTCGCGCGACCAACCCGCCTGATAATGCACCATCGCACCCTCGGCCACCGCATGCTTAAGATAATCGAGATTTGGACGCTGGCGATCGGACACCAGCGGTAGCGGCGCCTGAAGGTTCTGGATATACGCCGCACCCCAGCCATACTCAAGTTCTGCATCGTAGATACTCGTGGGCACACTATGATTTCCGAATCGCAAGTTTCGCTCTTTGCCTTCGCCGTCCGGAACAGGGTGGCCGCCTTCAGGTCCGTTGAACCATGTCAGTGATGTACCAAAGTCCAACCCCTCCGCCGTAAGCATCGGCGCCAATTTTTCAGGTCCTACGTGCAGATGGTTTTCACCGCAGGCGTAGCCGTGGTTTTTCATATTCACCCACCGTGGCAAAGTGATGGTTTTGGTCGTTGTTCCATCGGTGATGTCGATCACCTCCTTGAACCGTTCGTATTCCAGACCATGTTCGACGCGCAGCAGTGCCTGACCCGCTGGCAAATTCACACGGCTGCTACCCGCAGACATAAACCAGATATCCGGTCCGATAGTGAGTGAAGTAGCACCCTTGGGTACCCGGCATTTCTCACCCACCGGCCGCAGCAACACTCGGCATGGTAATGGTTGGTCGTGCTCATCGAGTACCGTCAGCTTCAGTTCTGCCCCTGCGAGAGGATTGGTAATACACGCCCCAAGCCATAGTGCCACCCAGCCAATGAACTTCCTTGATGTTCGCTGACAATGACTATTAGGCATTTGCTTTTTAACAGGCACTCAAGAATAAAGTACCGAAGTCTTAGACGAGTCAAAGGGATTGTATTAGTGAGCCTGTTATTGCTAGGAACTGCTAGGAAATTGCTTTTTCAGGCCTGTTTTTCAAGCCCGATCTGAGCCGG
>Ga0310342_100000698_pt1 | contig 19494 bp, 18 predicted proteins | sample S15DNA20500_MG_FD_206155 | JGI IMG/M metagenome (GOLD analysis project Ga0310342, IMG submission 206155) | Marine microbial communities from station ALOHA, North Pacific Subtropical Gyre - S1503-DNA-20-500_MG | ecosystem: Environmental > Aquatic > Marine > Oceanic | place: Pacific Ocean: North...
GCTTCTACCTCGTGGCGATCCTCTTTGTCCTCTTCGACATAGAGACCGTTTTCCTTATCCCCTGGGCGGTGACCTACAAGGAACTGCTCGGCAGCATGGGCTGGATCGTCATCGCCGAGATGCTTGTCTTCATCGGAATCCTCTTTACCGGCTATATTTACGCCTGGAGGCGGGGAGGCCTGGATTGGGATTAGAAAAGCTCCTCGGCGACAACATCATCACTACCTCGGTCAACTCCCTGGCGAGCTGGGCCCGCAAGAACGCCCTGTGGCCCATGCCCTTCGGCACGGCGTGCTGCGCGATCGAGATGATGGCGACCCTCTCGGGACGCTTCGACATGGCTCGATTCGGCGCTGAGGTGATCCGCTTCTCCCCGAGACAGGCCGACCTGATGATCGTCTCGGGAAGGATCTCGATCAAGATGATGCCCGTCCTGCTGAAGATCTACGAACAGATGCCCGAGCCCAAGTGGGTCATCTCGATGGGAGCCTGCGCCTCCAGCGGCGGAGTGTTCGACACCTACACCCTGGTGCAGGGCGTCGATCAATTCCTCCCGGTTCACTGCTACATACCGGGCTGCCCCCCGAGGCCGGAGTCACTGCTCGATGCGCTGATGAAGATCCAGGCCATCATCGGCGAAGAAGACGAGCGGGATGAGAAGGAAGAAATGGAAACCGCGACGCAGCTCGAGAAACCGGCGTCCGCTGAACGGGAAACAACCGAGCCCCCCCTGCCGGGAGGCTCCTGAGCTGGAATGACCGCCTGAAATGAGGACAACCCTGACACCGGAACAGATCACAGAGCGCCTCGCGAAACGATTCGCGGAAGGGGTCGCGGCACACCTGCCTCCCGGCGAGGGCTCCACCCGGCTGGCGATCGTCAGACGCGACCTGCTGCTGGACGTTCTCGGCTTTCTCAAGTCGAATCCTGAATTGAGCTTCGACTTCCTGATGGACGTAACCGCCATTGACCACCTCCACTTTGAGGATCCGGCCATCGGCGAACGCTTCGCGGCCGTCTACCAGCTCTATTCGACCGCGCACAACCATCGTCTCACCCTGAAGACGCCGATCCCCGAGGACGACGCCCAGGTACCGAGCGCCGTCGAGCTCTGGCGCTCAGCCCTGTGGGCTGAGCGCGAGGCGCACGATATGTACGGAATTCGCTTCGAGGGAAATCCTGATCTGCGACGGCTGCTGATGCCCGAAGACTTCCCCGGCTTCCCGCTCAGAAAAGACTATCCGCTCAGGGGACGGGGTGAACGGGATGCGTTCCCGCAATACCTCGACTCGGGCCCCGTCTCCCGCCCGGTCGCCGCAGCCTCCGCGGAAGATGCCCCCGAAGGCCCCGGGAACGGCGAGGGGGACGGCGAATGAACAAAGAGCGCGAGATCACGGACAAGCCTGTGGAACAAGACCCTCCGGATCACCTCGGCGCAGACCTCCTTCAAAAAGGACTGGCCGAAGATCCCGACTACCGTGGCGAGCATCCCGAACCCAGGTTCTTCATAACGGATGAAACCGAGGACGATTTCGGCGGGCGCATGATGACCCTCAATCTCGGCCCCCAGCATCCCGCCACCCACGGCACGCTCCGCGTGACCTTGAAGGTGCGCGGCGAGAAGATCATCGCCGCCGACACCGAGATTGGCTTCCTGCACACCGGATTCGAAAAACTCGCCGAGCATATGAGCTACCAGCAGTGGGTCACCGTCACCGACCGCATGAACTATATGTCGGCCATGAACAACAACGTAGGCTACGCCATCGCCTGCGAGCAGCTGCTTGGAGTCGAGGTGCCGCGCAGGGCACAGGTCATCCGGGTCATCCTCAGCGAGTTCTCGCGGCTCGCCGACCACATCGTCTGCAACGGCCTGGCGGGGATGGACGTCGGCGCCTTCAGCCTGATGCTCTGGGCCTTCGAACGGCGTGAGAAGGTCTACGATCTCATGGAGGCCGTCACCGGCACCCGGCTGACCACCAGCTATACCCGCATCGGCGGAGTCTTCCGGGACCTGCCCGAGGACTTCGACGAACTGGCGAAGAACATCGTCGAGGAGTTCAGAAGCTTTCTCGAAGAGATGAGATCGATGACGATCGGCAACCGTATCTTTGAGGACCGTATGCGGGGGGTAGGAGTCATCCGCGGCGAAGATGCGATCAATTGGGGCATCACGGGCCCCATACTGCGAGCCAGCGGAGTCGCCTACGATGTTCGAAAGGCCATGCCCTACAGCGGCTATGAGCGCTATGATTTCGAGATCCCCACCCAGGAAGACGGCGACAGCTACGCGCGCTTCGTCCAGAGGCTCGCCGAGTGCGAGCAGAGCCTCGACATCATCTGCCAGGCCCTCGAGGACCTGCCCGACGGGCCGGTCCTGAGCGAAGACAAGAAGATATCCCTGCCTGAAAAAGACGAGGTCCACCAGAACATCGAGAGCCTGATCCATCACTTCAAGCAGATCATGTTCGGCCACGGGATCCTGCCGGAGCGGGGACGGGAGGTCTACTCGGCAACCGAGAGCCCCAACGGGGAGCTTGGCTACTACATGGTCTCCGATGGAGAGATGAACTCCTACAAAACGAGGGTGCGCCCACCCTCCATCTTTCACTTCGCGGTGCTCCCCCAACTGATCGAGGGCTCGATGATCAGCGACGCGATCGCCGTGCTCGGCACCCTGAACGTCATAGCGGGAGAGCTTGACCGATGAGCGGCACCCCGATCGAGATAAAGCTGTTTTCAAAGAAGGCCCGCGAGTTTATCGAATGGCTCCTGGGGCGCTACCCGAACAAGCAGGCGGCACTCCTGCCTGTGCTGAGGCTGGCCGAGGAGGAATTCGGCAACATCGATGACTCCTCGGTGATGCTGGTGGCCGATACACTCGACCTCTCCCCCGGCTACGTCTGGGGTGTCCTGACCTTCTATACCCACTACCGCAGGGAGGGTGATGGGAAATACCTGCTGCAAGTCTGCAGCACCCTGCCCTGCGCGCTCAGAGGCTGTGACAAGGTCCAGCGCAAGCTCGAAGAGAAGCTGGGGATCAAGGCAGGCGAGACCACCGAGGACGGACTCTTCACCCTGAAAAAGGTCGAGTGCCTGGGCTCCTGCGATACGGCCCCGGTGGTGCAGGTCAATGAGAAGTACCACGAGAATCTCGATGTCGAGGATCTCGACGAATTGCTGGAGACCCTTCGTGGCTGAAATCAAACAGGAAAAATTCGAGAAGGTCCTGACGAAATACGTCGATGAGGACGGCTCCGCGACGCTCGAGTTCTACCGGGGGCACGGTGGCTACGAGGCGGCCGAGCGCGTCCTCAAGGAGATGAAGCCCGGGGAGGTCATCGAGGCCGTCAAGGAGTCCACCCTCCGGGGACGCGGCGGAGCCGGCTTCCCCTGCGGCGTGAAATGGTCCTTTGTTCCCAAGGAGACCGACAAGCCGAAATACCTGGTGGTCAACGCCGATGAGAGCGAGCCCGGCACCTTCAAGGACCGGGTGCTCATGGAGCGCGACCCCCACCAGCTGATCGAGGGCTCCCTCATCTCCGCCTACGCCATCGAGAGCCATGTCTGCTACATCTACATCCGGGGCGAATACTACGACGCCTTCCTCACCATGCAGAAAGCCATCGATGAAGCCTACGAGGCGGGAATCCTCGGCGAGAACGTCCTCGGCACCGGCTTCCGGCTCGACATGACGATGCACCGCGGCGCCGGGGCCTATATCTGCGGCGAGGAAACCGGGCTCCTGAGCTCCCTCGAGGGCAAGCGCGGCCTGCCGAAGATCAAGCCGCCCTTCCCCGCGGTCGAGGGGCTCTTCGGCTGCCCCACCGTGGTCAACAACGTCGAGACCCTCTCCTGCGTTACCCACATCTTCGACCGGGGAGTCGACTGGTTCAAGAGCATCGGACCGCCCGGAGGCCCGGGGCCCAAGCTGCTCTGCGTCTGCGGCCATGTCGAGCGCCCGGGGACCTACGAGGTGCCGATGGGGATCAATCTCCTCGACCTGGTCAATGACTACGCCGGTGGCGTATGGAAGAAACGCGAACTGAAAGCCATCATCCCGGGCGGCACATCGGCCAAGATACTGACCGCCGAAGAGTGCGACGTGAACATGGACTACGAGTCGCTCGCCGCCAAGGATACCATGCTCGGCTCAGGCGGAGTCATCGTCATGGACGAGAAGACGGACATGGTCAACGCGCTCTACAACATCCTGCGCTTCTACGCCCACGAGTCCTGCGGACAATGCACCCCCTGCCGCGAGGGTACCGGCTGGCTGGCGAAGATCTGCGGACGAATCCTGCATGGAACAGGACGGATGGAAGACCTGGACCTGATGATCGACCTGGCCCAGAAAATGTGCGGGCGAACGATCTGCGTCCTGGCGGACGCGGCGGCCTTCCCCTGCGAGAGTATCGTGCGCAAGTTCCGCCTTGAATTCCACGAGAAGATCAACGCCGGCGCCGGGCACGAGCGTGACATCCATACCGGCGGCCCCCTGGTGCAGCCGGGAGCCCTGAGCGCCCACAACCAGGAGCGGCTCGATGAGCTCCAGGGCGGGCACTGAAGAAGACAGCGCGAATAGAACCATAAGAACATGACTGAGAAACAGACGGTAAACCTGAAGATCAACGGCGAGGAGGTCGAAGCCCCCGCCGGCGAGATGCTCATCAAGGTCTGCCACGACCGGGGGCTCGACGTACCCTTCTTCTGCTATCACCCCGGGCTGGTCCCCGAGGGCAACTGCAGGATGTGCCTGGTCGAGGTGGCCAAGGCGCCCAAGCCCATGCCCGCCTGCACGACCCCGGTGGCCGACGGCATGGAGATCGAGACCCACTCCGGGGCGGCGAAGGATGCCCGGGCCGATGTGCTCGAGTTCATGCTCGCAAACCACCCGCTCGACTGTCCGATCTGCGACAAGTCCGGCGAGTGCCTGCTCCAGGACCATTCCTACGACCACGGCAGGGACGGCTCCCGCATGGTAGACGTCAAACAGATCAAGCCGACCAAGGACCTCGGCAACGGCGTCAAGCTCTGGGGGAACCGCTGCATCTCCTGCACCCGCTGCGTGCGCTTCTGCAGCGACATCGCCGGCAGCGGGGAGCTGGCCATGGTGAACCGCGGCGACAGTTCGGTCGTCGACGTCTTCCCCGGCTATCCGCTGCAGAACCCGCTGAGCGGCAACGTGGTCGACATCTGCCCCGTTGGCGCGTTGATCTCCGAGGACTTCCTCTACCAGGCGCGCGTGTGGTACGAGAAGAAGACCGACAGCGTCTGCCATGAGTGCGCGCGCGGCTGCAATATCGAGCTCCAGACCCTCAACAACGAGGTCAAGAGGATCGTCGCGCGCCACAACGATGCCGTCAACGACTACTGGATCTGTGACCACGGCCGCTACACCTACGACTACATCCTCGGGCCCGAGCGTTCGCTCGAATGCCGGCTGGGAGATTCCGCGAATCCCGCCAACGCTCCCGGGTTCCTGGCTCGAAAGCTCAGGAAATCCGCTGACGAGCACGGCGCCGACTCTCTCGGCGTGGTCGTCAGCGCGTTCATGAACAATGAAGCTCTCTATCTCCTGGGCTCGCTGCTGCAGGAGCTTGGAGTCCCGGCGGAGAATATCGGCGCCTGCGCCCGTACCGACGGCGAGGAGGAAGAATTCAAGGGCGGCTTCAGAATTTCGGCCGACCGTAATCCGAACCGGCGCGGAGTCGAGGCGATCCTCGGCAAAAACGCGTTCTCCTCACACGCCGATGACCTCCTGAAAAAGGCGAAGGCCTCCGGGCTGCGCTGCCTTCTGCTGGTAAGCGACATGCCCGGGCAGCCGCTGGCGGATGAATGGATCGAGGCCCTCGACGCGGTCGAATTCGGCCTCGTCTTCCTGCTTGAGAACGATTCCCGCATTCCGGAAACCGTCCACCTGCTCCCCGCCACGGCGTTCTCCGAGCGTGACGGCTCCATCATCAACGAGGATGGGCGGGTCCAGCTTCTGCGGGCCGCCACCCAGCTGCCCAGGGGAGTCCTCTCGCTCGATGAGCTCCTCCAGGACGCCCTTGTAGAGCTGGGCGCCAGGGAGAGCAGGCTCTCACCGCGCGGCCTCTTCGATGAAATGGCCGGGGTCGTACCGGCGCTCGCAGAAATACGACACGGCGACCTGGGAGAAGCGGGACTCAGCGCCCGGGGAGGCGAAGAATGAGCGAGAGGCTCCTGGTGGATACGTTGCGGGCCGGACTCATCTTCGGAGGCATCATGACCCTGGTGCCCATGCTCGTCCTGGCTGAGCGTAGAATCTCCGCCGCCATCCAGAACCGGGTCGGACCCAATAGGGTCGGACCCATGGGTCTTCTCCAGCCATTGGCGGATGTCATCAAGCTCCTGTTCAAAGAGGAAATCACTCCGAACCGCGCCGACAAGACCCTCTATTTCCTCGGACCATTCCTGGCATTCGCCCCCGCGGCAATCGCCTTCATCGCCATCCCCGTGGGAAAAGACCTCCAGGTCGCCGACCTGAGCGTCGGGGTTCTCTACGTGCTGGCGATGACCTCGCTGGGGGTCTACGGGATCAGCTTCGGTGGCTGGGCCTCCAACAGCAAGTACTCTCTCCTGGGCGGAATCCGCTCGAGCGCCCAGATCATCAGCTACGAGATCGCCATGGGACTGGCGATCGTTTCGGTCCTCATGATCTCGGGAAATGTACACCTCGGAGAAATCGTCGAGTGGCAGGCGGAGCACGGCTGGATCGTCTTCTACCAACCGGTGGCCTTCGTGATCTTCCTGGTGGCGGCCTTTGCCGAGAACAACCGGCTGCCCTTCGACATGGCCGAATGCGAGGCTGAGCTGGTCGGCGGATTTCATACCGAGTACTCGGGCATGAAGTTCGGCATGTACTTCCTCGGGGAATACCTGGCGATGATCGTCATGTCTTCGCTCCTGGTCACCCTCTTCCTCGGCGGCTGGGACCCGGTCTTCTTCGAGCTCCCCGGGGGAGCGGCTGGGACGGCCCTCTCGGTGCTGTGCTTCGCGCTCAAGCTCCTGGCTGTGCTCTTTCTCTACATCTGGGTGCGCTGGACGCTTCCACGCTTTCGCTACGACCAGCTCATGAGGCTCGGCTGGAAGGCGCTCGTCCCCCTGGCTCTCCTGAATATCGTGTTGACCGGAATCATCGTTTCCCTGCTGACAGAAACAGGCTGAGATGACTGAAGAAAACGGAAACGGAACAAAACGACAAGGGCGCGGCCTGCGCTTCCTCCTCTACCTGCCGGCGGTGGCGAAGGGGCTCTTCAATACCCTGCTGCACATCCTGAAGCTCAAGGGGCACAAGACGTTCACCGTCCAATACCCCGAAAAGCGCAAGGAGGTCAGGCCGGGTTTTCGCGGCGAACATCGTCTGAAGGTCGATGAGAATGGGCGTGAAAAATGCGTCGCCTGCCTCATGTGCCAGACCGTCTGCCCGGCTGTCTGTATCGACATCGTCGCCGAGGAGGCGCCCTGGGATGACAGGGACAAGCGTCCGAAGACCTTTGAGATCGACATGTTGCGCTGCATCTACTGCGGCATGTGCGAGGAGGCCTGCCCCTGCGATGCCATCGAGCTGACCGAAAAGCTCTACACCGTTTCGACCTCCCGCGCCGCGATGATCTACGACAAGGAGAAGCTGCTCTCGAACTGACGGCAGCGACCCGCAAGCCATGGACGCGCTCGTATTCTACATTTCAGGGATCCTCATGATCGCCAGCGCCCTGCTGGTCGTGACGCGCAAGAACCCTGTCTACAGCGCCATCCTGCTGGTCGTCTTCTTCCTGCTTACATCGGTCAACTTCCTGGTGCTGCGCTCCCCCTTCCTCGCGGTGATCCAGGTGCTGGTCTACGGCGGGGCGATCATGGTCCTCTTCCTCTTTGTCCTGATGCTCCTCAATCTTACCGAGGAAGAGCTCGATGAGAAGGTCGATCCTAGGCGCAAGCTCCTGGCCGGGGCCGGCTCCGCCTGCCTGTTCGTCCTCCTGTGCTGGGCCGTCAGCTCATCGGAGAGAATTCGCGCCGCCGGCGCGGTCGACCTCACCGGGAAGGTAGAAGGAAAGGCCTCCACCGCCGGCGAGACCAGGGAGATCGGCAAGGCTCTCTTCAGCGAACACATCCTGCCGTTCGAGTTCACCTCCATCCTGATCTTCATCGCCATCATCGGCGCTATCTATCTCACCAGGACCCGCAGGACGGTGAAACGGGAAAACACCTTGACCGAAGAGCCGGGGGAGGAGAACTCATGAGTCTAAGCCTCGACCTCTGCCTCTACCTCTGCACGGCGATCTTCTCGATCGGAGTCTACGGAGTGCTCAGCCGCCAGAACATCATCGTTATCCTGATGTCACTCGAGCTCATGCTCAACGGGGTGAACCTGGCGATCATCTCCTTCGGGAGATATTTCATCACCGTGGAGGGCGCCGAGTTGTCCGGGGTCGGGGCCAGCACCTCCCAGGTCTTCGTGATCATCGTGCTGGCCATCGCCGCGGCCGAGGCGGCGGTCGGACTGGCGATCCTGCTGGCCGTCTACCGGCGCTGGAGAAGTACCCGGGTAAGCGACATGAGGTTGTTGAAAGGATGAGAAGAGGTCATGGAGAGTTGAGCGATGGATAGGTGGATTTTCCTCATACCCCTGCTCCCCTTCCTGGGATTCCTGGTCAACGGCCTGCTCGGCCGGCGGCTCAGCGACCGGGCCGTGGCCATCATCGGCTGCGCGGCGCCGGCTGGGGCCTTCGCGGTGGCCGTGGCGGCCTTCGCGCAGGTTCTCCAGGGAGAATCGAGCACGCATTCACTTTCCCAGGAGCTCTGGACCTGGATCGAGGCCGGTAAGCTGAAGGTCTCCTTCGCCCTCACCATTGACCGCCTCTCGGGAATCATGTGCCTGGTGGTTACCGGCGTCGGCTCCCTGATCCACGTCTACTCTACCGGCTATATGAAGGGAGATTCCGGCTACGCACGGTTTTTCGCCTACCTGAACCTCTTCATGGCCGCGATGCTGGTGCTCGTAACAGCCGACAACATCGTCCTCATGTTCCTCGGCTGGGAGGGAGTCGGACTGTGCTCCTACCTGCTGATCGGCTTCTGGTATAAGGGACTGGCGAATTGCTCGGCGGGCATCAAGGCCTTCGTCGTCAACCGGATCGGTGATCTCGGCTTCCTGCTCGGTATCTTCGCCATCTGGGCGGCCTTCGGGACTTTTGAATTCAAGGCAATCAACGACGCGGCAGGGTCCGCCGAAGGGGCCGCCTTCTGGATCTGCCTGCTGCTCTTCATCGGAGCCTGCGGCAAGAGCGCCCAGATCCCTCTTTATGTCTGGCTTCCGGACGCCATGGCGGGCCCGACCCCCGTCTCGGCGCTGATCCACGCCGCCACCATGGTCACCTCCGGCGTCTACCTGCTCGCCCGGCTTGGACCGCTCTTCGACGCGGCCCCCGGTGTGCTGGCCATCGTCGCGACCATCGGAGCGCTGACTGCCCTCCTCGCCGCGCTCATCGCCTTCTCCCAGAACGACATCAAGAAGGTGCTGGCCTATTCCACCGTAAGCCAGCTCGGCTATATGTTTCTCGCCGCCGGCATGGGAGCCTACAGCGTCGCGATCTTCCACCTCGTAACTCACGCCTTCTTCAAGGCCCTTCTCTTCCTCGGCGCCGGAGCCGTGATCCACTCACTGCACCACGAACAGGACATGCGCCAGATGGGTGGCCTGCGCCACCGCCTGCCGTGGACCTTCGCGCTCTTTCTCATCGGGGCTCTGGCGCTCTCGGGCTTCCCCCTGACGGCCGGGTTCTTCTCCAAGGACGAGATCCTCCACGTCGCGCACTCGGGGCTCGGCACAGTCGATGGCCGAACCATCCTGTGGATCATCGGCCTCATCACGGCCCTCTTCACTGCCTTCTATACCTTCCGGCAGGTAGCCCTGGTGTTTCTCGGAAGCTACCGGGGAGCCCCGGAACCCCAGGCGGCTGAAGAGTCAGCGGCGCTCGGCCTGGAGCTCGAAAAGGTGGAAGAATCTCCCCTGTCCATGCGGGTACCGCTGCTCGCGCTCGCCGGACTTTCTCTCGCTGGAGGATTCCTCGCTATACCGCACTTCCTCGGCCTGGAGATCCCGGAGGACGGCAAGCTCGCCGGGCTGATCATCGGCGGCATCGTCTCCCTCGCCGGGATCGGCGCGGCCCTCGCCATCTACCTGCGCTTCCCGAGCATCCTGGAGCGTTTCCTGGCGAGCCCGCCCGGAAAACGGATCTACAGGCTCTCGACGAAGAAATTCTATGTCGATGACATCTACCAGGCCCTCATCGTCAGACCGCTCAACTCCCTGGCGGAACTCTCCTTCTACGTGGTCGACAGGCTCATCATCGACATCCTGCTGGTGCATGGCTCCAGCTTCGCGGTGGGCGCGATTGGCCACCTGCTCAGGCGGCTGCAGGATGGCCGCACGCCGACCTACGCGGCCTGGTTCCTCCTGGGGGCCATCGTCGTGCTCGGTATGACTCTCTGGATGGCGGGAGGATAGGAAGCCGACGTGACCATCACACTCACCCTGCTGCTGCCCGTACTCACAGCTATCCTGCTCCTGTGCATCCCGCGAGACAAGACCTCGCAACTCAGGATGACCGCGCTCTTTGGATCTCTGGCGACCCTGGCCTTCAGCCTGGCGCTGCTGGGCCGCTTCGACAGCGGGACCACCGGCTTCCAATTCACCGAAAAGCACGAATGGATTCCAAGCCTGGGGATCAACTACCACGTGGGCCTCGATGGTATCAGCCTCTTCCTCGTGGCGCTCTCCGCCCTGCTGACGCCCATCGCCATCCTCTGCTCATGGAAGTCAGTCGAAAAACGGGTACGGGAATTTCACATCGCCCTCCTGCTGCTGACCTCCGGCGTCATCGGGGTCTTCGTGGCCCTCGACCTGATGCTCTTCTACGTGTTCTGGGAGGTCATGCTCATCCCCATGTACCTGCTGGTCGGAGTCTGGGGCAGCGCCGAGCGTATCCGCGCGGCGGTGAAGTTCTTCATCTACACCATGGCGGGCAGCCTCCTGATGTTCCTGGCAATCCTCTACCTCTACCAGCACACGGGAAAATTTGGCGTCGAAGAGATCTATACCTCCATCAAGATGAACCCGATGACCGGCGCCGCTGGAATGTTCTGCTTTCTCGCCTTCGCCCTGAGCTTCGCGATCAAGATCCCCCTCTTCCCGGTGCATACCTGGCTTCCCGATGCCCACACAGAGGCCCCCACCGCCGGCAGCGTCATCCTCGCCGGGGTGCTCCTCAAGCTCGGCATCTACGGTTTCATTCGCTTCGCGATTCCCTTCTTTCCCGAGGCCGCGAACGCGGCGGCGCCCTGGATCTCCATCCTGGCGATCATCGGGATCATCTTCGGAGCGCTGATGTGCTTCGTGCAGGAGGATATGAAGAGGCTCATCGCCTACTCGAGCGTCTCCCACATGGGCTTTGTCGTGCTAGGGCTCTTCGCCTATACCTCGGGCAGCCTCCAGGGAGTCGAGGGTAGCGTTCTGCATATGGTCAACCACGGCATCTCCACCGGCGCCCTCTTCCTGCTCATCGGCGTCATCTACGAGCGTCGTCATACCCGCAGGATCATCGATTACGGAGGGCTGGCGCCGGTGGCCCCGAGGCTGGCCATCATCTTCTTCATCACGACGCTTTCATCGATCGGGCTTCCCTTCCTCAACGGCTTCGTCGGGGAGTTCCTGATTCTCCAGGGCGCCTACAGCCAGAACATCTTCTACGCTGCCTTCGCGGGCCTGGGGATCATCCTCGGCGCTGTCTACATGCTGTCACTCTACCGGCGTATCTTCTTTGGCGAGACCGACAGGCAGGAAAACGCTGAGCTGAAGGACCTCGAGGGCCGTGAGCTGGCCTTCCTGCTCCCACTTGTCGTGCTGATGGTCCTGCTGGGCCTCTTCAGCCCGTGGTTCACCGCCAAGATCCAACCCAGCATTGAGCAGTGGCTGAAGCTGGTCGAAACAGGGGGGGGATAAGAGAGCGGACCCATGAACGACCTGAGCACATTCCTCTTTTCAAAGCTGACCCTGGGGCAGGAAGCCGCCGCGGCGCCGCTGGTTTCATGGGGCGATTTCCAGGCCATCCTCCCCGCCCTTGTCCTCATCGCCACGGGAACGCTGCTGTTGATGATCGATTGTTTCAACCGCGGGCTCTCGCGCACAGGCGAATCGGAGCGCGAGCACTCCTCGCTGAGCGCGGCGATCAACTTCATCGGGTTGCTCGGGACGGTGGCCGCCGGGGCCTGCGCCTGCGCCTCGATGGAGCAGTCCCAGCCGGTCTTCGCCTTCGGAGACTCCATAAGGGTCGATTCCCTCTCCGGCTCCGTCACTCTCATCATCATCCTCGGCACCTTCTTCTCGCTGCTGAGCGCCATGGACTACCTCAGGCGCTTCGATGCCGAGCACGGAGAGTTCCACTGCCTGGTGCATTACGCCGCCGCCTCGATGATCCTCTTCGTACAGTCCAACAATCTCATCATGCTCTTCCTCACCGTCGAGACCCTGTCGATGGCCGTCTACCTGCTGACGAGCTACCTGCGGGACTCGCGCCGGGGTGTCGAGGGAGGCCTCAAGTATTTCATCCTCGGCTCGTTCTCCAGCGGCTTCCTGCTCTTCGGCTTCACCCTGCTCTTCGGCGCCACGGGGGAGATCAACCTCTCGGCGATCGCCGAGAGCATCTCCTCGGGTGAAGCCGACCAGTCCCTCCTGCTGGCGGGAATGGCCCTGGGCATCATCGGGCTGGGCTTCAAGGTGGGAGCCTTCCCCTTCCACAGCTGGCTGCCGGATGCCTACGAGGCCGCGCCCACGGTGGCCACCGGCTTCATGTCCGTCACGGTCAAGAGCGCCGCGATCTTTGTCCTGCTGCGTTTCCTCATGCTGGCATCGGGACAGGAGGGCGCTACCGGAGCCGCCACGGCGGCCGAAATCTTCACAGCGGTGCTGAGCCTGCTGGCGATCGCGACTATGCTCTTCGGGAACCTGGTCGCGCTCATGCAGGACAGCGTCAAGCGGATGCTCGCCTATTCCGCCATAGGACATACCGGCTACCTGCTGGTGGGAATTGTGGCGGCGCTCGGTCCCGGGGGAAAGGCGGCCGCCGCCGCGGTCATCTTCTACCTCCTGCCCTATACGCTCATGTCCCTGGCGGTCTTTACCCTGCTGGGTTATATGGGACGCGATGGACAGGACCGGGAGAACTTCGAGGACTACAGGGGACTCTCTACGCGGAGACCCTTCCTCGCCCTCTGCCTGCTGATCGTCCTCGTGTCCTTTGCCGGGATCCCCCCCACAGCCGGCTTCTGGGCCAAGCTCTACATCTTCCGCGCGGCGGTAGACGGTGGACACACCTGGCTCGCCCTCACGGGAATACTCACCTCGATCATCTCCCTGTACTTCTACCTGAGGCTGGTGGTGAACATCTACATGAGGCCGGCTGAAGAAGAAATCGACACCGATCCCGATTCCAACCTCGCCAGCGGCCTGGTGATCGCCACCGCTGCCCTGGCGCTGGTCATCCTCGGGATCTTCCCGGACCTCAACCTCGAAGCCCTCCTCGATACCCTCGGAGGGTAACTTGCGAGAAGCTGACCACCCGCGCCCTCAGAGGATCCCCAGGACCCGGTCCCAATCTCCCAGCGCGTCGAGAGCCCGGGCCGGAGATCCGACCGTCTCGGCTTCGAGACCGCTGATTGCCCCGGCTACGCTGGAGATGGCCTTCCAATAGTCGAGATCGTCGTCGAGGGCCGCGCCGAAGGCCGCGTCGGTATCGGCGATCCACTGCGCCACGGGAGCATCGGCTTCATCAGCTCCGGCGGGCAGGCCCGCGAGGTGCTCACAGAAGCCGAGGATGACATTGACGGCATCGCTGGCCCTGTCGAGAGCCGCCTCGCCGAAATCGAGGGTGTCACGATAATGCTCCGAAAGCAGGGCCACACGAACGACAGTTCCCCGGATCCCCGACTCGAGCAACTCACGTACCGGCACGACATTGCGGTTCGCCTTGTTCATCGGCTGCCCTTCGACACTTACAGGTCCGCTGTGAAGCCAGTAATGCGACAGAGGGTCCCGGTCACCCCCCTCGGAACTCAATACCGCGGCCTGGGCCATCTCGAATTCGTGATGGGGATTGATGTTGTCATCGGCCCCGGTGTGAATATCGAAATACTCCCCGAGATACTTCCTGCTCATCGCCACGCACTCGACATGCCAACCCGGGAAGCCGCTTCCCCAGGGACTCTCCCAGCGCATCTGGTGCAGGGCATCTGTGCGCCAGAGGTCGATATCGAGGGGGTTGCGCTTCTGGGCGCCTTCGGTGGTCTTCGAGTCGCCCTGGAGCTCGACAAGCTCCTCGAGGCTGCTGCCGCACAGACAGCCGATCTTCTCGTAGCGGGTGATATCGAGGTAGAGATTACCTCCCTCCGTGTAGGTGGCCCCCGCCTCCTCGAGCAGCCGGACCGTCTCGATCATCTCATCGACATGCTCGCGGGCCTTGGGATATTCGTGGGCGCCGCGGATACCCAGAGCCCGGCGGTCAGTGTGAAAAAGCCTCATCTCGTTCTCCGCCAGCTCCCAGGCATAGCCACCCGTACGCCCGGCGGCGATCTCGACGACATCTTCCTCGAACTCGTTGAGATGCCCGACATCGGTGATGTTCATCACCTGCAGGACCTCGTAGCCGGAGCGCTCGAGATGACGACGCAGGACATCGGCCAGCAGATAGGAGCGAAACTTGCCGATGTGGATCGGCTGGTTGACGGTCGGGCCGCAATGGTACATGCGCACCTTCCTGGGCTCGAGGGAGCGGAACTCTTCGAGGGCGCCACCGAGAGAATTCTTCAATTTCAACGTCATGAGGACACCTCGATTCGCCTGTGCTTCTTCTTGCCGGCCCGCAACATGATACAGTCATTATCAAGGTCGGCGGAAGTCAACACCCTGTCTTCTTCGGCTTTTTCATCATTGACGTAGAGCCCGCCCTGCCTCGCCAGGCGCCTTGCCGCGCCCTTGGAATCGCAGAGACCGCATTCATTGAACAATTGGATAGCGGCTATACCCTCTTCGAGTTCGCCAGCGCTCACCTGGTGGGTCGGGACCGAGTCCCCTCCGCCGCCCTCGCTGGAGAACAGGGCCCTGGCGGCCTCTGCCGCCTGCTCCGCGGCCTCCCGGCCATGGTTCAATGCCGTAGCCTCGAAGGCCAGCCTCCCCTTGGCGTCACGAATATCAGCGCCCTCGAGCGCCTCCAGCCCCTGGATCTCATCGACGGGAAGCAGGGTAAAGAGCCGCAGGAAACGGCCAACGTCCCGGTCATCGGTGTTGATCCAGAACTGGTAGTAGTCGTAGGCGCTGGTGCGTTCGGCATCGAGCCAGACCGCGCCGGCCTCGGTTTTTCCCATCTTCGAACCGCCGGCGGTGGTGATGAGGGGAAAGGTGATCCCGTAGGCCTGGGCTCCATCGACACGCCGGATGAGATCGATGCCGGCGACGATATTTCCCCACTGGTCGCTGCCGCCCATCTGCACCTGGCAGCCGTGGCGCTGGTTGAGCACCAGGAAATCGTAGGCCTGCAGAATGCTGTAGTTGAACTCGAGAAAAGACAGCCCGCTCTCGGAATCGATCCTCAGCTTGACGCTCTCGGCGCTCAGCATACGGTTGACGCTGAAATGGCGCCCGATATCCCGCAGGAAATCGACGTAGTTGAGCTCGAGAAGCCACCCTGCGTTGTCGACCGCGAAGCCGGTGTTCTCCCCACCCCCATCACCGCCGGGCTCGCCCAGTTCGAGATAGCGCGAAAGCTGGGAGCTAATGCCCGCGAGGTTCTCATCGACGCTGTCCTCACCGAGCAGCTTCCGCATCTCGGTCTTGCCGCTGGGATCTCCGACCCGGCCGGTTCCTCCCCCCAGCAGAGCGATGGGGCGATGCCCGGCACGCTGCAGGTGCACCAGCGCCATGATCGGCACGAGGCTGCCGACATGAAGACTGCTCGATGATGGATCGAAGCCTATGTAGGCGGACACGACATCGCCGCCCTCGCTGAAGAGCTTCTCCAGCGCCGCTTCATCCGTCGTCTGTTCTATAAAGCCCCGCTCACGCAGGGTATCAAGGAAACCACTCAAGCTTACCGCCTCTTGCTGTGGACCGATGTCCTGTCAATCGATGCTCACCATGGGATCGAGAAAATGCCGACGCTCACAGCAGGCCGTCGATCTTCTCCTTGTAGACCGACTTCGGATTCAGACCGATATCCTGGTCTACCTTCTCACCCCCCTTGAAATAGAGGACGCAGGGAACCGACATGATGCCGTAGGAGGCCGCCGTAGCCTGGGCCTTGTCGATATCCACCTTGCCGATCTTGACCCGGCCTTCATACTCTCCAGCCAGCTCATCGATGATCGGCGCCAGCTGCTGGCAGGGCCCGCACCAGGTCGCGCTGAAATCGACCACGACCGGGGTTTCCGAGTTCACGACTTCCTCTTCAAAATTGCTGTCATCGAATTCCAGAGCCACGTCACTCTCCTTTCAACTTCGATAAATTCCTGTCTATGCTCCCAGGCTATGGAAGAACCACACGGGCTCACACCTTCCAGCACGGGGATTTCTTACGAAAAACGCCCCGGTCCGGACACTACGGGGTGCGTATTATAGTCGAACCAGCCCTGACTGCAGGAGATTCTGGAGCGCAATTTCACACTTCTTTCGTACCCGCAGGCCTCTCAATGGAGGTTTTTGCCTGATCTGAATGGACAGCCACCGCATGGGCTCTAAAATAATTCTCAACGGAGCAATTTTACCCCCGCGCAACCCCTCCAGTGCCGACACGGCCGGCAGAGAAAGACCTGTATGAGTTGTAAGAATCACGGGCGGTCGGCCATGAAGGCTGTCCTCATCCTCCTGCTGCTCCTGGTAATCTCGGGCCCCCTCGGGGCTCAATTTGATCTGACACCGGGACAGGGCGGCAATAAAGAACACGTGAGCTGGAAAATCGCTCTCGAGCCCGCAAAGCTCGCCCCGGGAGAGCGTGGTGAGATCGTAGCCTCCTACGAGACCACGAAGGGGTGGTATCTCTACGCTCCAGATCATGGCGCCAGCACGGGCCTGCCGACCTCTATCAAGGTCGGCTTCACGGGAAGCGGGGCGGCGGGAGCCGAGCTCGATAAAAAGCTCCTCTACCCAACGCCGAAAAAGAAGGTGATCACCCTCTTTGACGATCCGGAAACGCACCTGACGCTCGAGGGAGCAGGCAAGCTCCGCCAGGGTTTCGTGGTACCGAAGGATGCACCGGAGGGAAAGCTCGAGATCAAGGTCTCCCTGGCCTACATGGTCTGCAGCGACCTTCTCTGTGACCCCAAGGCGACCTTGAACAAAAACCTTGTCGCCATGATCGGCGGCTCCGCCGCGGCTGCGGAAGAAGCGGCTCCCGCCAAGCCGGAAGCCCCGGCCGCCCAGGAGAAGAAGCCTGCGGTGGGCATCGACCTCGGAGGCCTGCTGGGCACTGCGCCCGAGGGTTCCAGCGGCGGCGGCAAACATGCCAGCTTCAAGCTGGAGCTCTCACCGACGGAGGTGAAACGCGGCGGCACCGCCGAGCTGGTGGTGCGCTACGAGATGACCGGGAGCTGGTACATCTACGCCCCTGATCACATCAGCCCTTCGGACCCGCCACTTGGAAGGCCCTTCGGGCTGAAGATTCCCTCCGGACAGGCGGCCGCCGGCGAAGGAGAGCTCATCTTCCCTCCCTCTCAGAAGAAGAACATAGGTGACTTCGGAGCCGGCCCCGAGATCCACAGCATACTCAAGAACACCGGGGAGATCCGGCAAACCCTCCGCGTGGATAAAGACACTGCGCCGGGGCAAAAGACCCTGGAGATCGAGCTGTCGTTCATGGCCTGCGATGAGAAAACCGGCATCTGTGACCCACCGACTACGACGATCCACACTATCGAATTCACGGTTTCGGAGGAAACAGCTGCGGTCACAGCGCCTCCCCCACCCACTGGGCCAGACGGGGAAGGCCTGCTGGCCTTCATCCTCGCGATGATTGGCGGAGGGCTCTTCGCCCTGGTCATGCCCTGCACCTATCCCATGATCCCGATCACCATCTCCTTCTTCACCAAGCAGGCCGAGACCAGGGAGGGCAAGGTCCTGCCGCTGGCGCTGTGTTACGGACTGGGAATCATCGTCTGTTTCAACGTGGTTGGACTCCTCGTTGGAGAAATCATCATCCGCTTTGCGCAGGACTGGCCGCTGAATCTCGTCTTCGGCGTGGTTTTCCTGGTCTTCGCCCTGAGCTTCTTCAATCTCTTCACCATTCGCCTCCCCTCGGGTCTCAACAATCTCGCCTCAAAGGCCAGCGGCGGCACCGGGCTGCTGGGAGTCTTCCTCCTGGGCGCGACGGTCGTGATTACCTCGTTCACCTGCACAGCGCCGGTAATGGGCGGATTGCTCGCCTTCACCGCCACAGAAGGCGGCAGCACCGGCAAGATCCTGCTGGGCATGAGCGTATTCGGCCTGACCATGGCGACTCCCTTCGTGCTCCTGGCGCTCTTTCCCGCCTGGACCAAATCGATGCCTCGCTCAGGAGAATGGATGCATACAGTGAAGGTGTTCCTGGGCTTTATAGAACTGGCCGCCGCGCTCAAGTTCTTCTCCAATGCGGACCTCGCCCTTTTCGGGGAAAAATTCATCATCAGCCGCCAGATGTTCCTCCTGGCCTGGGCGGTTATTTTTCTTCTTTCCGGCGCCTACCTGGTAAACATGCACCGCGGCTTCAAAGGTATCTCGATGATGCGAATCCTTTCGGGCATCGCTGTGGTCACCCTGGGTGTCTACTTTTTCCGCTGCGGCAACGGAGCAAAGCTCGACTTCATCACAGCCGCCCTGGCGCCCCCTCCCGCGGCGAGGGAATCCGGGGCAAACGACAAATGGACCCTGGTGAAAGACAACTTTGAGAAAGGAATGCAAAAGGCGAAAACTGAGGGCAAGCTCGCCCTCATCAACTTCACTGGGTTTACCTGAGTGAACTGCCGAATGATGGAGGTCTCCATCTTCCCGAAGCATGAGAAACTGTTGAAGAAGACCGTCGAGGTTCGCCTGCATACCGATCACACCGATGAGAAGCTGAAAACCGCCTTTACAGCGCTGCAGAAACAAATGGCCGGTAAACTTGCCCTGCCGATCTATGTCCTGGTTCATCCGGACCATCCCAAGACAGTCATATCAAAATTTGAAGGCGCCGATCCGCCCAGCGGCAGCAAATTCGCCAAGTGGCTGGAGGATGCAGTTGAAAGCGCCGACGAGTCGTAAAATAAAGCTCCAGCCACTTCACACGCTCCTCGTTGCCTGATCGGGCAGTAGAGTTTAAACTTATGCAGTTAAACCTTTTACGCCCCGGAAGGTGACAAACGTCGTATCGGCTGCTGTCATCCGTGATTTTTACGATGCAAACGCGACAC
>Ga0310342_100000699_pt1 | contig 19487 bp, 19 predicted proteins | sample S15DNA20500_MG_FD_206155 | JGI IMG/M metagenome (GOLD analysis project Ga0310342, IMG submission 206155) | Marine microbial communities from station ALOHA, North Pacific Subtropical Gyre - S1503-DNA-20-500_MG | ecosystem: Environmental > Aquatic > Marine > Oceanic | place: Pacific Ocean: North...
GATTTGGGGAGATACACGTTCTCGACATCTTAAAAAGGAAATCAACCGCAACAGCACGGCAATTGCCGATCAGTTCGAAGCACTTGACGGGTCTGCGACAACCGCCCCGAATTTTTCCTCTTCTGCCTGTTTTACTTCTTCAATCGGCTTGGCGCCGTCCAAGGCTCCGACCGTGTCGGTGATCCTGTTGTCGTCGGTACAGAGTTCCGCGTCGTTCTTGTCAGTCCATTCCTCGAACTCTTCCGGAAGCTCACCATCCGGGTAAATCGCATTCACCGGGCAAAGGGAAACGCAGGCATCACAATCGATGCATTCGTCCGGATTGATAATGAGCATATGAGGATCTTGAATCTCGTAAAAACAGTCGACTGGACAGTCTGCAACACAATCGGTATAGCGGTTGGCGACACATCGTTCTGTAACTATGTAAGTCATGCTTCTCCTTCTTTGTAAATTGACCCGGGCTCATTCTACCAAGGACCACCGACCTCGGGCAATACGGACAGTCGCGGAAGGTTGCATTCTTTGAAGGGTTGCCCCAAACTCGTCCATTCGAGAGAACGAAAGCGATGCTGAATCTGGTTTGTTTGATTGTCCTGAATCTTTTGCTGTGCGCTGAAGTGCTCGGCAGCGATCGCTCCGAAAAGCATCAAGGGGTGGGGGTTCTCGTAATGGCTCACGGGGGAGACCCCAAGTGGAATCAGGCAGTTACCGAGGCTGTCGAACCGGTGGGGCAACTTTGCCCGGTCGAGATTGCCTTCGGCATGGCCCAGCGTCACAGTCTTGCGGCGGCGGTAGCGGATCTGGATCGTAAGGGTGTAAAAAGAATTGCCGTCGTGAGGATTTTCGTCTCACCCGAATCGTTCTTGCATCAGACTCAGTATCTGCTGGGTATCAAGCCAAATCCGCCACCCTTCTTTCTACATCATGGCACGCAGACAGGACACTCTGAAGTTGCTCATTCCAATCAGCACGCTTCTGGCGGATCTGAGGGGCGGGCACCTATCTGGGTGGGGAGTGGAAGTGATGTGCCTGCACCGATCGAAATGAAGGCCCAGGTTGTACTGAATCGTGAAGGGCTCTACGATTCGCCACTGATCGGACAAATCTTGGAGGAGAGAATTCGCACCTTGAGCCGGCAACCAGAGAAAGAGTCGGTCCTGATCCTGGCGCATGGTGAAGGAGACGATGAACGAAATCAACGCTGGATTTCAAAGCTTCAAGCCTTGGTCAGGGGGATGCCGGGACTGGATCGCTACTCAGCGATAAGGGTGGAGACTCTTCGCGAAGATTGGGAAGACAAGCGAGCGTTGGCCGAAGCCCGAATTAGAGGTTTTGTAGAGAATCAGAGCCGGCTCGGTCGGGTTCTCGTCGTGCCCTTTCGCGTCTTTGGCTTCGGACCCTATAGTGATGTTCTGGAGGGGCTTGACCATGTCGCCACTCGGCAAGGACTACTGCCCCATCCCAACGTCACCGAGTGGATCAAGACTCAGGCATCGGACTGTTTCTCCCGGGCGGGTTGGGCCAACCCGATCGCGGCCGCTGCCGATGTGTCCGGATCGATGTTGAGATCCACCGATTCTCCGGTCAGCGCTTCGAGGCCCTGAGAAGTGGGAGATTCCGTTCTCGGAGGTCTCGTGGTCGTCGCAATTCTGGGAGGCAGCGCTCTCGCCACCCACCTTTTCGCGCGGGCCATGTACAACCGCTGTGATGAGTGTGAAGCCCTCAACGCGAAGCGCAGGACTCACTGTCGAATCTGCGGAGTACCCATAGACTGAAGGCCTGCTGAGATCGGGTTCCGAGATGGGTTCACGGAGATTGCTGGAGTTCTAACTGTCTGTGGACATCGAGCTGAGCCCGATGCTAGAATGCTCCCTTCTTCGGCGTCCCCATCGTCTAGCCTGGCCTAGGACACCGCCCTTTCACGGCGGCAACACGGGTTCAAATCCCGTTGGGGACGCCCTTCTTTCCCAGGCGATTTCCACCTTATCCTGCTGAGAATTAAGGCTCTCTGAGCCTGGTTGGACTTCGTCGTCTATTTCTACCAAGGTCGGCTGATTTCTATTATTTCTACTGAAAGTTGGCACAAATCTGGCACAAGCGTATTGACCGCGTCGCTGACAAGATGTCTCCAAGATTGGGTGAAGGTTGTGTCAAGAATTCTTGATATATGGCGGAGTTTCCAGTGAAAGGAATTGGCGGGGAAGCTGGTTTAGAAAGGTACAAGAGCTGAAAACATTGATGCTCGGAATGGCTGCTGATAATCTCCAGGGTAACGCATGACAACAACCGCCCGAAGGAGGTGGAGAAATGATCAGGTCAGTACGCAATATATCGTCAGCACTGAGAGCCCTCGTTCTGTTTCTGCTGCTCCCCATCAGCCTGAGCCCAGTACTGGGTACCTCTGCCGGAGGCAAACCGCCTGCGCTTTTGGAGATCGGAAGGACGAAGCAGCTCTTCGTCGACGCCTACATCATCGAGAGTCTGACGGATGCCCGTCAGGTCATGAACCAGGCCACGAAGCACCCCAACAACCCGATCCTCAAACAGGACCGTCCCTGGGAGGGCAACCTGATCCAGACGGGTACGGTGATCTGGGACGAAGTCGATCAGCTCTTCAAGATGTGGTACGTCACGGCCCAGTACGTGGTAGGAACCGACAGCCGGGGGCGAGCATGGACGTTCCAAAGGAGAAAAACCTCAACGCCTATGCGATCTCCAGGGACGGCGTGGACTGGGAGAAACCGGATCTTGGTTTCGTCGAGTTCCGGAGCTCTCGAAAGAACAACCTGCTGGCGGAAGAGAATCTGACTCCTGCTTTTCTGGACCCCAACGAGAAGGACCCGAACAAGCGCTACAAGACGCTGGTGAAAATCGGGACAAAGACATCCGCTGGCATGAAAATGGATCTCTACACATCCGGGGACGGCTTCCGATGGACTGCCTATGAGCAGAATCCGGTCATCAACACCTCCCCCGGAAAGGGACGCTGGGGGCCCACGGTCTTCATGGGGTGGGATCCCATCCGGAAGATGTACGGCGTCCACATGGAGAGTTGTCTCCACAAGGGCTGCCCCATGGGAAAGAGGGTCATCGGCCGGGCCGAGAGCCCCGACGGAATTCGTTGGAGTGAGGCCCAGACCATCCTCATCCAGGACGCGAGGGACTATCCCGACACCGAGTTCTACGCCATGGCGGCCAGCACCTACCAGGATCTCTACCTGGGCCTGATCTCTGTCTTTCGCACCACCAACACCCGACACTATCCGGAGGTGATCTCCAGCCGCGACGGCATCCACTACCAGAGGGAGTACAGAGAACCCTTCTTTCCCAATGGAAGCTACGATGGCGATTTCGACGACACCAGCATCTACGTGTTTGCGGCTCCCATCATCCGGGACGACACGATGCGGATCTTCTACATCGGGGCCAATTGGAGAGGTCCCGACACACTGAGGGAGAAAGGAGATCGAGCCCGTCGCGCCATCGGCCTAGCCACCATACCAGCCGATGGGATCGTCTCGGTGGACGGGGGCAAGCTGAGACCCGGCATTCTGGTCACCCGCCTTTTTGCATTCCAGGGAAGGGAACTATACCTGAACATGGAAGCCGCCAAGCACAATGCCGGTGCTGGTCTCCCCGAGGTGCGGGTAGAGGTCCTGGACTCGGATCACCAGCCCGTGGATGGGTTGAAGCTGGAGGAGGCTGATCCGCTTACAAAGACCGGCAGGCACCGGGTGAGCTGGGCCGGCCGGGGTGATCTGAGCCGTCTGGCTGGCGCGCCTATTCAATTGAAGATCTCCATCCACAACGCCAAACTCTATTCCTTTCAGTTCGAGTGATCGGGACCCGGTGAGGGGTGAGCCCTGAGGGCTCCTGTGGGTCGTCGGGAGCAGACGGATTGGAGACAGAGACATCCTAGAGCGGAGCGCTATTGATGATTCCAGGTCGCGTTCGATTTCCCGAACGCGGCCCTCAGGGCATGATCGACACGGCTCCGCTCACGACATCGTCCAGACCCTGCAGGGCGGACAGCACATCGACCAGTTGCGGACCGGGTGTGCTCAGCAGCAGAAAAGCCGTTCCACTGGCGTTGCCCCGGATCGTAAAGTCCAGCTTGAACAGGTCCTGCTGGGGAATGGGAGTAAAGGGCGCCTCGGCGTCCACTACCAGGAAGCCCAGCTCACCGTCGCTGCGGCTAGAGTCGTGGAGCACGAAGACGAGCCCCCCCCCGCCAGTAGGCTGGTTGCGCCGTCAGAGGCATCGAAGGTCATCCGACTCTGGTCGTAATCGAGTGTCCAGAGAAGCACGTTCCCCTCGTCGGGTCCGCCCGGCTGGCCATCGTCGTCACCGGGTCGGAAGAAGATGGCCGCGTCGACCGCGGTTCCAGCTCCGCCACTGGTGGTGCCCACGACCAGATCTGGGCCCGGTGCAGGGGTGGCCACCGAGGCAGGAATCATCAGCGGAGGATTGAGCGCCTCCTTCTGGTAAAGGTTCCCAACCTCCACGCCGACCAGCTCGCTGGTAGCCGAGTCACTTCCTGCCGGCAGCTGTGCGACACCGGCCGCCGATAGCTGGTTGAAGAGCACGGAGGTTTCGGTCGTCAGCGAAGAGGGGGGGAAGAATCGCCAGATCTACCGGATCGACGGCCGAAGCCCAGGGCGAGATGAGTATCCCCTGGCTGGGGATGCCCAGGCTGAGCCGATCAGCCGTCTCCTCGATGATGATCAGGTTGAAGGAGTCGGTGCAGCCAACTCCAAACCGGTGAGTCCCCAACAGATGTCCCGGTCCTCCCAGACCGGTTGCGATCTCGGTGATGCTGTTGTCCGTTGGATCCAACGCGACCACCCGCCCTGCCGCCTGAAGCAAGAGATAGATGAGTCCTGACCTCCAAGCCCGCTTTGACGTGGAGCTGGACGTCTGGTAGTTTGGCGCTCTACTCTGATGGAGATGGCATCGACTAATGGTACAGAGTATATGAACATACGTCCTGTCTGACGCGAGAGGGAAACCATGTCTAAAGCCCAAGCCCTGGCAGCCAGCTCCGGATGCTTCCACAGGCGACTGAGTCTCTCCAATGGCGTCCTGCTGGTGGCAGCGATTCTGGCTGGCCCGACGCTCTGTCTCCTTCCCGCAGCTTCCCACCTCACTGGAAAGGTCCTCACCGTCGAGGGCCCCGTGGATCCCGATACTCTCGGGGCCACCATAGTACAGGAGCACGTCTTCGTGAACTGGAACGTCTCCTCCGACGCTCCCCCGGTACCGGCGACGAAGGTGGGCTTCTATCTGAGGCCCCTCACTATGGACATGCTGGGGGCCGTCATCATGGGCTATCCCAACCGGGACAACCGGATCCTGGGAAGCCAGGAAACGGCCATCCAAGAGCTGGAGGAGTACAAGAGGCAGGGTGGGGGCGCCATCGTGGAGGTCACCAGCCTGGGGCTGGGACGGGATCCCCAGGCCCTGGCCCGGGTCTCCAGAGCCACGGGCGTGTCCATCATCATGGGAACCGGGTGGTCCCGCGACGACCGGTACCCATCGGACCTGTCGGAACGATCGGTCGAGGACCTGACTCAGGAGATCATCCGGGACGTGACGGTGGGGGCCGAAGGCACGGGGATCCGGGCGGGAGTCATCGGCCAGGTGATGACAGCCGGCAACGAATTAACGGCCAGGGAGATCAAGGTCATGCGAGCCGCCGGGCGGGCCAGCCGCAGCACCGGCGCCCCTCTCTCTGTGCACGCCGGATCCTATCTGGATGACTATGATCCAGGACCGATCCTGGATCTGCTGGAGTCGGAGGGAACCGGTCTGGGACGGGTGATCGTGGGGCATGCCGACAGCCTGGTCAAAGACATGCGCCGACTGGAGAGTGTCCTCAAGAGGGGCGTCTATGTGGGATTCTCTCTCCTAGGCGAATTTCCCATGCTGCGCCAGCGGGCCACGGCCGCCCATGTGGCGGACGGCATCCTCGAGCTCATCAGGATGGGATATCTGGAGCGCCTCCTCCTTTCGCCGGGTGTGGATCAGAAGGTGGATCTCAAGTCCTACGGGGGCACCGGGTACTCCTTCGTCCTGACCCAATTCGTCCCTCTCCTGAAACGCAAGGGCGTAACCCGGGACCAGGTCCACACTCTCCTGGTGGAAAACCCCAGACGAGCTCTGACCTTCGCCGCTCCTGGACCGGGAGGTGAGCAGTGACCCGTTCACGGGCTGTAGCTCTCCTTCTGTTTCTTGTCCTCTCCCTCCTGCCGGTCTCTGCCAGCCAGGTGGCCGAAAGTACGATCCCCGATCTGTCAGGCAAGATCCTCACGGTACTGGGGCCCATCGACCCCTCGGAGCTGGGACCCACGCTGGGTCACGAGCACATCCTCATCGACTACACCGGGGGGTACAAGGAAGGACGGCTCAAGACAGCAACTCGTGCGGCGGCTTATCTGGAGCCACTGACCTTGAAGAACCTCAGCGACGTCCGGTCCAGCCTGGTACTCAATCGAGACAATCTTCTACTCACCGATGTCGACCTGGCCATCCGGGAGGTCCTGGAGTTCAAGCGCTGGGGCGGGGACGGAATTATCGACACCACCAGCATCGGCCTGGGCCGGGATCCCGAGGGCCTGGCTCAGATAGCCCGGGGCTCCGGCCTGGATATCATCATGGGTGCCGGCTACTACGTAGAAAGCTACCACCCCCCCGAAATGAAGACGTGGACGGTGGAAGAGGTGGCCCTGAGCATCATCAAAGACATCACGGTGGGTGTGGACGGAACCCCTATACGCTCAGGTGTTATCGGGGAGGTGGGTGTTGGTTCCTCGTGGAGCGAATCCCAGATCAAGAGCATTCGGGCTTCGGCCCGGGCCAGCCGCATCAGCGGCGCCCCCATCTCCTTTCACCATGGAGGGAGGGGCGAGGGCAAGTTCACCACCCTGGACATGGTCGAGTCGGAAGGAGCACGTCTGAACCGGGTCATCATCGGCCACGCCAACCACATCGCCACCCAGCTGGCCTACATGAAACGCCTCCTGGAGCGGGGGGTCTACATCCAGTTCGATCTCTTCGGCGAGGTGATCCCGAGGGTGGGCCGGATCCACGACCGGGACGTGGTGGACGGTATCGTCGCGCTGTGCGAGGCGGGCTTTGGGGACCGGATCATGGTAGCTCAGGACGTCTGCACCAAGGCGCAGCTCAAGGCCTACGGCGGCTTGGGCTTCTCCTATGTCCTGGAATTCGTGGTACCTGAGCTCAGACGGCGAGGCCTGACGGAAGATCAGATCCGACTCATCCTGGTGGAGAACCCGCGGCGGGTCTTGACATTCGACAAACCCCGGCCTTGAGCCTGGGGTCGTCTTCTAGATTGACCTGTAGGGGCCGCTCTGCGAGCGGCCACGGGGACGGACGTTCTGGACCTGATTCGTCGAGGAGTAGGAGAGAGCCCTCCTGCAGCAGCTGGGAGAAATGTGAGGGCGGAGCTGGAACGGAAGTATTACTCCAGCCTCCACTTCGGAACTTCCAGGGATCCGTTGGGGTTCAGAGGCGTTGTTGCAGAAATAGGGCAACGGCGGGTTGCTAACATGCAGGGATGCCAAAACCTGACTTCATCTTTCGCTACCGGGTTCCGAACTGGTCCGAGTATAACCGAGCCCTGGTCCGTCGGGGGCAGCTGACTCTTTGGTTCGACGAGACTGCCATCGCTTCCTGGCGCCAAGCTGGGCATACGGGCGCCCGTGGCAGACCTTGTGTCTACGCCGACACTGCGATCGGGTATGCCCTGGTTCTGAAATCGGTCTTTCATCTGAGCTTGAGAGCGACCCAGGGATTTCTGCAGTCCATCACAACGATGCTGCATGTGGGTGTGGATGAGACAAGCAAGGACATCGTGGCTGTGGACATCACCACGAGCCGGGTCCACGACAGCCGGCAGCTTATACTGTGCTCAAGCTCATGTCAGTTGCAATTGAGATGCCGCGAAACGGGACTCTTGCATTTGAACCGCGTCGCAACTCGACACCGGGGAATAAATCGGACGGGGCAGTAAGGGGGGTAGTGAATGCGTTCCGGATTTTCCTTGACTAGCCTCGCTCTTCTGAGAGCCGCTTGACCTCGGGGAGGAGGTCACTCGGGAAGCTCAGAAACCAGCCTTAGGGTTGGGAGCGGGAGCTTCACGGGTACGCGGGAAGCTGCGAATATCACTTGGGACACTTTTTTTTGTACCCCCCTTTCAGCTCCGCTTCTCAGCGAACGTTTCGTTTTTCGAAAACGCATGGTACCTCGTGCCAGCGACGGAGCCAGGTCGAGTGTTCTGCCACAGTCATCAGGAGTCGCGAGGGGGACGCCTTTTCAGTGATCGATCTGGCAGTAGTATAAGACCCTCCTGAGTCTCTCCATCCATTACGACCGCGACAGGATTCTCCAGACGTAGGTGGCGGACATACTTCGTCTCGCTCAACGCGGGTTGCCGGCTGAGCCAGTCCCAGTCCAGCTTCCCCTGGTTCGTCCCGGACCCGACAGTGAAGTAACCCACTCTGGAGGTAGTGATATTTTGAAAGAAATGGGTCCCCTGCGATGGAGCAACCTCCAGATCCTTAAGCCCATCCTCCACGATGACGCGTGCGCCCCAGATGTCCTCCCACTTTATTGGGATTCCAAGCCAGGGGTCAGACGAGCCCCACCGTCCCATTCCGATCAGCACGTAAGGGACGTCGATCGAAGTCAGCTCACGGTTGTAGCGAGCCACTTCTCGTGCTGCCTCAGCACTGTGCCTGCGGTTGAAGCGAGTGGGGTCCAGGACGACCAGATCTCTGATGTCCCTGATCGAGCCATGGCCTAAAACTCGAGGGCTCTGGCAGATCACCGTGCCCCGTTCCGAGTCGCCAAGCCCAGCCAGGTTAGTTTCCAGGTCAACAACCATGGGTCGCATCTGGAGAAGGTAGAACTCCTTCGGTTGGTCAGGTGGGACCGAAAGATTGCCCGCAAACTCGATCTCCACCGGTCCCCCCATGGCCTCCTGAGTGAGGTCCAGAAGGCTGCTGAGAATATCGGCCAGAGGGAACGATTTCCCTTTGAGGATTGGGGCGAAGGTGACGAGGCGGCTGCCCGGACGCGAGACTCCGTCGTAGATAGCGTGGTTTTCATGGGAGTAGGTGGAACCAAGCAGGTTAAGGACCCCATCTCTTTCGGCCGTCTCGATCCCGAAGCGAGACAGTTCGAATCTAATTTCCCGTGCACTCTCGGCCTTGCCGGGCAGCTCCAGCGCCCAGAACTCTCTCTGGGAATTCTTCAGGGTATTTTCTACGGACGAAAACTGGACCAGATGTTGCGGATATTGAGGACTGAAGCGGAGCGACTGTTCGTCCTCCACCACCGCCTTTCCCAAGCCCAGAGCTACCTCGGCGATACCGTCGCTGGCCTTCATTGGCGACACAGGGTAGAAATTGAAGGATTTGGCTACTCCGGAAAAGTCTGGGTAGAAGCGGTCCTGGTGCCGGTTTCCGACAAGCTCCTGAACGATGACCGCCATCCGTTCTTCTTCCAATCGACAGGGTGTTGACTTGACATACTGCTTCGCATTGGCGGAGAAGGTCGATGCGTACACTCTCTTGATCGCGGTAAGGAGCTGCTGAAGCCGAACCTCGGTTTCCGGATGGCTGTTGGGGATCATGTAGGTGTTGTATACACCCGCGAAGGGTGTGTGCTGCGAGTCCTCTAGAAGGCTCGAAGAGCGCACCGAGAGGGGAAAGTGGATGGATTCCAGAAAATCTTGAAGAGACTCGATAGCGTCTTCCGGCAATTGGGCCTTGAGGAATTCCTCTCGGATGTTCTGGTTCATGCCGAGTGCGAAGTCCCGGAGTTGATTCTGGTCCAGAAATCTTTCGAAGACGTCGGTCGCAAGGACGAGGGCAGGAGGGATCGAAATCCGGACGCCCTCGAACCTGTCTTGCAGTTCGTGGGCACCGATGAGGATGTTGCCAAACCCAAGGCCCCTCGCCTTGCCTCCCAGAGATCCACCTCCGATTCGGGCGACGCTGCTAGCTTCGACGAAGGTCTCCCGGTCGTACTCGACGACGATGCCCCGGAGGCGCTCCACTCTGAGCGCGTGAAGGCATTCGATCAGATACTGGCGAAGCTGATCTACCGTCCCGTAATCGGTAACCTTCTGAGGTCTCAACTTATCAGCCAACCAGAACTCGGTCCGAGCCTTGAGCCAGTTGGAAAAATGATTCCGTTTGCCGTGGTGTAGCAGACTCTCGTCCGGAACCGACCGAATCTGCTCCTCCAAGCTCTTCAGATCGCTTGCCTGACCCACCTGGGTCCCGTCTGGAAGGCGGAATACAAAATCGCCGAAGCTGAAATTGCGCTGCATGAAATCTCGCAGCTCCTTCAGCAAGAGCGGCGAGTCCTTCAGAAGAAAGGAAGCGCCAAGCCCCTCGGCTATCTCGCGATTCCCGGGATCCCTGGACTGGAGCAAGATAGGAATGTCAGCGTGGGACTCCCCCACATTACGTGCGAACTCGAAACCAGCCTGGGGGTCGGGTTGACCCTTGCGAGGAAACTGGATATCTGAGATCACACCCAGAATGGTGTCGTGATGATTCTGGTAGTAGTTCCAGGCTTCTTCATACCTGTTGCATAGCAAGATCTTGGGACGAGCTCTCATCCTCAAGAGTATGTGGGCCGGATTGACGCCTTCGGAAATCAAATTCTGGGTGTGGCGAACCAATTCGGTATAGATCAGCGGCAGGTAAGATGAGTAGAATCGGACGCTGTCCTCGATCAGGATGATTGACTGGACTCCTACCAGCTGGCTATCCCGTGCCACGTTTTTTCGATCTTCGATGTATTTGATGATGGCGAGAAGAATCCTGAAGTCTCCTTGCCAGACGAAGGCCTTCTCCACCCCGCTCACGTTCTTTGGGTGCTTGAGTGCATCCAGCTGGCGGCTGTCGTAGGCCAGGGGCACGATGGGAACTTTGGGAGATTGTTTTCTTATCTTCTTCGCGAAGTCGAAGATGGATCGATCGTGACCTCGCAGGGTCACAATGATCAAGTCGAAACGCTTCAAGTTCTGACCCAGGCGCAGAGCCTCATCCGCGTTCGACACGCGAGTTATTCCGGGTGTGGTTACCAGGTTTAGACCCAGGTACTGGTTTAAGAGTTCCTCGTGGAGACGCCCATCTTCAGAAAGGATGAAGGAATCGTAGAGGCTGGCGACCAGCAGGACCTCGCGCACGCGCTCGCGCATAAGGTCTTGAAATCGCTGGAATCGGTTTTCGTATCCAAGCTCGAACTTCGACCGGTCGAAAACGTCCATAAAACATCCATATTGGGTTACAGGTTATAGGTCGCAGGTCCACAGATTATGAAAACGAAGTCCAACAGAGAAGCCGCGTGCGACTTGAATTGTGAGCGATAAGAGGCCCTTGCATAATCCAGCGCGGCTGAGGACGAGACTAGACAACGCCTTGGTCCATCATGGCATCGGCAACCTTGATGAATCCAGCTATGTTGGCACCGTTGACGTAGTTTCCTTTGCTCCCATAGCGATCGGCTGCCTCCACGCAGGATGTGTGGATGTTTTTCATGATCTGGCGAAGCCGGTGATCCACTTCTTCTCTCGACCATGAAAAGCGCATGCTGTTTTGCGCCATTTCCAGTCCCGACACGGCCACTCCTCCCGCATTGGCTGCCTTTCCCGGGCCGTAGAGAATCGAGCTGTCGAGGAATAGATGGGTTCCCTCGGGACTGGTCGGCATATTGGCTCCCTCGCATACGAGGAAGACTCCGTTCTTGAGGAGGTTCTCTGCGTCTTTACCGCTAATCTCGTTCTGAGTTGCTGAGGGAAATGCGCAGTCCGCCTTGTGGTCCCAGATCGGGTTGGAGTCCTCCGAGTAGTCGGTGGGAGTGTAAATGGTGTCCGGGTACGCCTCGGCGTACTCTTCGATCCTGCCCCGACGCTGGTTCTTGAGCGCCATCACGAATTGCAGTTTATCTTCATCGATGCCTTCGGGATCGAAGATGTGTCCGTTGGAGTCGGACATGGTGAGCGCTGTGCCTCCCAGCTGGGTAATCTTCTGGACCGTATATTGGGCCACGTTACCGGAGCCGGAAACAATACAGGATTTACCCTCGAGCGAGTCCCCACGGGTCGCCAACATCTCTGCGGCAAAGTAGACAGAACCATACCCGGTGGCCTCGGGACGGATGAGAGAGCCACCCCAGTTCAACCCCTTTCCGGTAAGGACTCCCGTGAACTCATTACGGATTCGCTTGTACTGGCCGAAGAGGAACCCGATCTCACGGGCACCGACTCCGATGTCACCTGCAGGGACATCGGTATTGGGGCCGATGTGTCGGCAGAGCTCGGTCATGAAGCTTTGGCAGAAGCGCATGACCTCGGCGTCGCTCTTACCCTTGGGATCGAAGTCGCTTCCGCCCTTGCCCCCGCCCAGGGGAAGAGTGGTCAAGCTATTCTTGAAAACCTGTTCGAAGGCCAGGAATTTCAAGATACCAAGGTTTACCGAAGCGTGGAATCGGAGTCCGCCTTTATAGGGCCCGATGGCGCTATTCATCTCAATACGAAAGCCCCGATTGACATGAACAGCGCCCTGGTCGTCGACCCAGGGTATCCGGAACAGGATCGCTCGTTCGGGTTCGACCAGCCTTTCGAGGATCTTCGCTTCGAGGTACTCCGGATGTTGTTCGAGGACCAACGACACCGATTCCAGTACCTCATGGATTGCCTGATGATACTCCGGCTCGCTCGGGTTTTTGGTTTTCACGGTCTCGAGGATCTCTTCTATGTATGCGTTCATCTTCGGCTTCTTCCTTGATTTGATTGTTGGGGAGCTGGTTATTGAGAGTTCGCTTGGATTCTTCCGGTCTTCATTCCTCCTCTATCGACACCCGTGGTTACCTATATTAGAACAGCGAGTCCAGTTGCAGTGCCTAACTGCTAGGTCTCTAGGTCCTCCGCGATATTGACGGTGTAGATGCAGCCTGCTAAAGTGATGAGCCGCGTACTCCAGGCATCGAAGGAAGAATTTGAAGCGCACTTGCTCGATTGAGGGGAGTTTGTGTCTGAATCGACATTGTGATCAAGAACAGGCTGAAATAGGTCTGCTCGCACCCCTATTCCGGAAACGAGGAAGGCCGCTTTAATGGATGCTCCCTTCACCCTAACCTTCGAGGACTTTTGGAGGTGGCTCAGCGCCCACCCCAATTGCATCATCCGAGCAGGCACACCGGAATCGGTCCTCTACGACGACGAGGATCTTCATTGGCATTTTGCCAGCGAGGCCGAAGGAACTCTTCTGGTCCAGGTCCTTCGTGGCAAGCTCCTTCTAGGCGAGCTTCTGTTGAGACCGGAGCAGGTCACGTATGTCCAGGGAGTCGCCGGGGAAGATGAAAAGGAGCACGTGTTTGAGCTGATCTCGGAGACGAAGACCGACCGCATCGCAGTCTACTTCTTCGTCCTTGCTCATGGCTACGAGGAGGAGGACCTTTCCTTTACGCCCGCCCGGGTTCATTAGTGCAGCGCGCCACAAGTTCTGAACCAGTGTTCAGCAGCCCCTCGTCGCCGCTGGCGTTGTTGCACGCGCTCGAGATTTAGCCCCGATATGACTCGCTCGTGACGCCTAGCCAGCGACAACGATTGACTACTGTCCCCTGGCTCAGAACTTATGGCGAGCTGCATTAGCCGTCTGTCCCGCCCTGAAGCACCGGTGTTGCTCGGTAGACGACGGTCTCCGAGGCAAACCAGTCCTTTACCGTTTTCTTCCAGCGAAGGAAGTGTGGGGTTTGTCCGTGGGCTTCCAGAGCCGCATCGTCTTCGTAGACCTCGTAGAGAAAGATGCGGGTGCTATCTTGTCGATCTTCGAGCACGTCAAAACGCAGGCATCCGGGTTCGTCCTGAACTGAATGCTGAGCGTCGTCCAACATCGACTCCATGAATTGTTGGCGATAACCAGGCTTGATTTCGATGATGACAACGAGGGCTATCATGTTGGCTCCTTTGTCGCCTTTAATCGGTTACCTGTTCCAGGATGGCAAAGTCGCCCGGATTCCAGGCCTGGGCAATGACGTAGAACTTGCCTCCCAGTTTTTTGATCACGGCATTGTGGATATGCTGGAAGTTTTCCAAGCCAAGGTCTTCCTTGGGCATGATCGTCGATATCAGTGTGTCGCCGTCAAACACGTAGATGGGGGCTCCCTTTTTTCGGTTGGGCCCGTGGAGGCAACCCACCACGGCATACTGTCCCGAGTAGTCGATGTCGCACGGGAATGATCCCTGGGGAAGCTTTAAGGTCGAACGGTAGTGACCGTAGCGGGTGAAGCGTTCTATCTCGGAGTTGGGGCGATCCGCCACGTCGATCCTCTTTTGTCCCGGAGGTACGGTGATGCCGTGGCCAGTCCCGAACTGGCCGGGCTTACTACCTCTGCCACCGAAGGCCAGGTCGTGCCAATGTGCCTTGAAGGGGGTGGTGCTCGCAATTCGCGCCGTCAGCACGAAATCCAGACTTGAGTACCCAGTGGTTACGTAGAAGAGCCCGTCTAACTGTTCGACGTCCGTGGGTACGAAGTTGCCGCCGCCCATGAAGTAGTCGCGGACTGCGGGTTGGTCGAAACTATCCTCCCTACTGGGAGCGCTCAGGGTATGGACCAACTTTCCATCCAGAGTAGTCGTCAATATCTGGCCGTTCGAGTTAGCGGGAAAGGTTAGATAGGGCGATCCCTTTGAGTCGTGCCAGATCGTCGTATTGTGCATGTTGAACTGTGTCACGGCCTCGGGTGACTGCAGCATCCGCGTCGTCTTCAGGTCTCCACTGATCTGGATGATGCCGGCTCCGGGTAGGGCAAAGTAGACTTCTCCCTTTCCGACTCGGCGGTCTATGGCGAATCCTCCATGCGCCTTCTTCAGGACGTCGCCGGCTACTTGTGGAAGGTGGTCTCCCTTGTACAGAACCCGAAATCGCATCTTGCCATTCCCACTGACACCAGGAGCTGACGCGGTCAGCGACGCCGTGGGCAGGAGTGTCACCGGCCCGTATGGAACGACGCCAGGATGTCCATGAGGATGCGTATATCCCAGAGGAAGAGCTATTAGTAGAAAGACGAATCCGTAACCTATCAGCCTGGTTGGTCTCAGCATCGCGTACAAACCTCCTTTAGTAGCATATGTGTATTTGTGTTCCAGCGTACTTGACCGCAGCCATACTGTCGGAGTCTATTAGAGAAAAGGCCAGATTTAAACCCAATCCTAGATTCGGACCAAGACATCGCTATAGCTAGCGGGCAACCTCATACCGCCGAGGAACGATGACCTGCGGTGGATGTGTCCCGTTCAAAAAGGCCGCTTCAGCGGCCTGGCGCGAAGCGTACTAGACCGGTCCTTCAGACGGTGTCGCAAAAGTCCACGTCAGAATCCACGACGCCAACAGAGCAGGTCTAGCTGCCACGTCTGTGATAGACCCTTCCAAGGAGGCTGCTAAAGGCAGCGTACGTGTTCGGCTCACCTTGACCTGGTTCGAGCACTCAGGAGTAGGTGAATCCTGAAGGGATTCCGTATTTCAGTCCAGGGTTTCCGAACCCTGGGTCATCCTGTTCCGCCTTCAGATCTAACCCTGAAAGGGTTGAGTAATCATAAGTACATCGTTTTTAAATATTTTTCAGGTGGCCTAGATGAAGCAGTGTACGCAACCCTTTCCGGATAGATTTCTGGAAGAGAGGACTGACAACCCAGGGTTCGGAAACCCTGGGTTGAAATACACAATCCCTTCAGGATTGACTTCGATCTCTAGGACGCTGAAAAAGGACGCTGAAAAATCTACAGAGAAGCCTTTCTGACTCAGCACTGTTCTATTGACCAGCAGGGATCTGTCCGGACTCTAAAACGGACTTTTGCGGCACCCTCTTCAGGGCCGGGTGGGCGAGCAAGCAGATGCCGGAGCCTGCTTTAGCGGGCTTCTCGAATACAGGCTTCAGCCAGACTCCGGGTCGAAGATGGCTAAAGCCGCGGTTCGAGAAGGACCTTGAAAGGCCCTCCGGAGGGATGGCGTCGCAGCCGAGCCCGGCCTGAAGGCGGGTCTAATACGCGTTCGCGCTAGACCGCTGAAGCGGTCTCTTTGGAAACCGCATCACGGCGAGGCATGAAACTTGATCAGTTTGTTAACTTTTTCTCGACCAAGGAACTCTAGCGACCAGTACCCTCAGAAGGGGTTGCGAAGTCCGACTTGCGATTAGAATGGTTTCGACGCATGCTGGTGGAGCGCAGTACCAACCGGAGACAGCCAATCTTGACATTTGGACTAGACGATCTGCTGAAGCTCGCCGCCGAGGATGCGGCTTCCAGGCCCCTTCAAGAAGGCTTGAAGGCGGCTAGCGAGGGGGTCGGAAGGGCACTGGTGGATGCCGATTTGAGTCGGGCGAAGCCGGAGCGCATTGTCCAGATCAAAAGAGCTATCGCTGGCTCGGGAGCGCGTCCGAAGTTAGAAGGGTTTGCTGAACTGGCGGAGGAAGTAGCGGCACTAGGCCTATTTATTGGAGCTGTGCGAGAGGCCGGTAGTATTACCGATGAAGAGCAGGAGGCGGTTTTCGATGCGGTTGAAGAAATTGGCTCAAATGCGCTCAAAGTTATCAGGGAACTGGTCGAGACTCGCTGATTCCTCAAGAAGAGCGAACGCAAGAAGAGCGAGTGGGTGGCGAGTTCTGGTCGTCGTGGTGTTCGTGGCCTTGGTGTCGCATTCCCAGCCTTCTGCTCAGACGACTCCCTCCCGAAATCCGCACACCTCCTCCGCCGATGTGAAAGCCGGTGCTCGGGTCTTCAGAAATCAATGTGCGCTCTGCCACGGTCTTGACGGCACCGGGGAGGCTGGCCCTGATTTGACGCGGCGCGAGTATCGCAACGCGAACGACGATTCCCGTCTCTTTCGTCTTATCAGTCGCGGTATCTCGGGGACCATCATGACCGACATGCGCCTCTCGGACCGCCAGGCCTGGCGGGCTCTGGCGTATCTAAGGACGCTACAGCAGCAGTTCCGTCCACAGAATTTGAGTGGCGACCCGGAGCAAGGTAGGATCCTATTCGAGGCTAAGGGAAAGTGTCAGAACTGCCACATGATCAACGGATCGGGTGGGCGCCTGGGTCCGGATCTGAGTGATGTAGGCTGGCAACGAGCTCCCAGGTATCTGAGGGAGTCGATCCTTGACCCCAGCGAGGAAATAAGTCCTAGCACGAAAATATTCGCGGACGGGTCACGGCGCTATTGGCCCGTGCGGGCCACGCTCCCAGACGGGAGCGAAGTCGACGCTGTAATCCTCAATGAAGATACCTACTCGATTCAGATGATGGATGAGGACGAGCGGCTTCTTTCCTTCAGGAAGGCGAGCCTGAAGACGATTCGTAAGGGAGAAGTTTCGGCCATGCCCAGCTACCAAGAGACTTTCAGTGAGAGCGAGCTGGACGATCTGATCGCCTACCTGGCTTCACTGCGAAAGGAATGAGGGGCGGAATGAATTGTCTAACGCGAGTTTCCCGTCTTCGCCAGATTGCTGAGGCGACGCCAACGGCCACTTTTGTCACGGCACTGCTCCTCGTCGGCCTGGGAGGATGCGGGGACACTCCCCCAGTGTCTCCAGCGCCCGATCCCTCTCCATCCGAGGGAGTTACCTACGAGGATTTGTTGGGATCTGAAGACTATCCAGGGCATTGGCTAACCTACTCGGGTGGCTATCGCAGCAACCGGTACAGCCGGTTGGAGCAAGTAGATACGACCAATGTAGACCGTTTGAGGCTGCGCTGGGTGTTCCAGATGACGACCTCGGAGAAGGTGGAGACGACTCCCCTGGTTGTCAACGAGACCATGTATTTGACCGGGCCTCCCAACGACGTTTTCGCTCTCGATACGCGGACGGGGCGTCCCTTCTGGTCCTATGAGCACAAGCTGCCTGAGCGGATCAGTGTCTGTTGTGGCCGGGTCAACCGGGGACTGGCTTTGCTGGAAGGGCGACTCTATATGGGGACCCTGGACGCTCACCTGGTTGCACTGGACGCCAAGACCGGTTCTGTAGCCTGGGAAACGGAAGTCGCGAATTACCAAGAGGGCTATGCGATCACGGTGGCCCCATTGGCCCTCAAGGACAAGATCATCATGGGCATCTCCGGTGGTGAGTACGGCATTCGGGGATTCCTGGATGCCTACGATCCCAAGACGGGTGATCGTCTCTGGCGTTTCAACACCATCCCCGGACCGGGTGAGCCTGGGAACGAGACCTGGGAGGGAGATTCCTGGAAAACAGGAGGAGGGCCCACCTGGGTAACCGGTTCCTTCGATCCGGAGTTGAATCTGATCTATTGGGGAACAGGGAATCCCTCCCCGGACTGGAATGGTGAGGTGCGCAAGGGAGACAACCTCTATTCTTCATCGGTGGTGGCCCTGGACGCGGATAGCGGCGAACTGAAGTGGTATTTTCAGTTCACTCCCCACGATGTCCACGACTGGGACGCCGTCCAGATTCCGGTGCTGGTTGACGGCGATTTCGGTGGGAAGCAGAGGAAGCTGATGCTGTGGGGAAACCGTAACGGCTTCTTCTATGTTCTTGATCGGGTGTCCGGGGAGTTCCTGCTGGCCAAGGCATTCGCAAAGCAGACCTGGGCCGAGAGAATCGATGAGAAGGGACGCCCGGTGCGAAGGCCGAACACGGCACCCACCGAGGAAGGGACTCTCGTTTACCCGGGCGTGCAGGGTGCCACCAATTGGTTCTCTCCCTCCTACAGTCCGAAAACAGGACTTTTCTATCTTTCGGTCTGGGAGCTTGCGAACCTCTACTACAAGGGTGAGGCTGACTATAGTCCGGGCAGCCCATTTTGGGGTGGTCTGATTCAGGGAGCGGGTGGCGAACCGGGTTGGGGAGCGATTCGGGCACTGGTCCCTCAGACTGGCGAACTCGCCTGGGAGTATCGTCTTCACACCGTACCCTGGTCGGGTGTCCTGACAACGGCGGGAGACCTTGCCTTCGGCGGCACCAGCGACGGTCAGTTCTTCGCCCTCGACGCTCGCACCGGCGAAGAGCTCTGGATCGCCCATCTAGGAGGGACGATTGGCTCCAACCCGATTACCTATCTCACGGAGGGCAAACAGCAAATGGCCATTTCTTCCGGGAGCGCTTTGTTCACGTTCGAGATCGATTAGCAATCCGAACCAGGTAAGAAACCGTAAATAAATAAAGATAATAATATTTAGTTTGTAATGCTATGCTGCGCGTGCATGGATACACTGACCGAATTGACTGAGAAATTCCGGTCTGTATGGCCCCTGTTGGATGAACGAACGCGGCGGATTATGGCGCCGCCAGTGAAGCGAGAGCGTTGGCCATGGTGGAGTCAGTATGGTCCGTCGTGCCTGTGGACTGTCGCGCAAGGCAATCTCGAAAGGAATCCGTGAAATCGAAGAGGGTTTCGCGCCCACCGCCGGCCGCATCCGCCGGCCCGGAGC
>Ga0310342_100000701_pt1 | contig 19475 bp, 17 predicted proteins | sample S15DNA20500_MG_FD_206155 | JGI IMG/M metagenome (GOLD analysis project Ga0310342, IMG submission 206155) | Marine microbial communities from station ALOHA, North Pacific Subtropical Gyre - S1503-DNA-20-500_MG | ecosystem: Environmental > Aquatic > Marine > Oceanic | place: Pacific Ocean: North...
AAGGCTTTACACTTTCAATTTCCCATACATGGGTTTCTTTGCGGCTGCCGAAATCAAACTCTGATCCCTTTTCAACCTGATGCTGTTTACGGAGTTTGTTAAATTCTTTTGCGGTTTTAACCTGGCGAGAACCCTTGAACACTACCTCTCCAAGGGCTTCATTGTTTTCGTTCTTTAAGACGATAGGTACGCCTATATGTTTTGCTGGGATTGCTCTGCCCCTGACTTCCAGCGTCTTACCGCCGGATATAATCTTTTCATCCCAAGGGCCACGGATGAATAGTTTTGTTATTTCTCCTTTTTCGTTCCAGGGGAGTTCTTGGGAGATTCCGCTATCATCTCGTTTAACTCCCTCTCCTCCTTCTCGATGTGGGCCAGTTGTTTCAGTTGTTTCGTTATCAACGACTCCTTCTCCTTTTTGGACAGGTTCTGTCCGTATATTGCGTTTCCCTTCATAAAGAGTTCGGAGGATTCCTGTAAATTGCTTTTCATCGATTTCGTTGGCATCTTTAAGCTCCTTCAGCTTTTGTTCAATTTCCGCCAGGGACTTGTCAACTTGCTTCCTGGTTTGTTCCTGCGGCCCATTGACCTGCTTAATCTGGGCAAAAACCTTTTTAACATTCTCGGTTTTATTATCACCATAGAAACATCCGGCAGCCCCAAATTTATCACAAGCGGTACAAGTCCACAAGCCTTCTTCCGCTGTCCTATCGGCAATACTAACAAAACTCGTTCCTTTTTTGGTCGTCATCTTTCCGCCATCGACAGGGCAGAGCTTCTTGGTCATCTTGTTAAATACCTTCGGGAACCGCTCCTTTACATCCGCCCTGGTTATTTCTCCGCCTTTCATGTTGACCGGCAGATACACCGCGACTCGATCGTTAATCTCTTCCAGTTGACTTTCGCTCATACCGTCAGTAATGGTGACCGCCAGCTGCATGTCCGGATTTTCCATCGCCAGGTTAAAGTTAGACGCATCGATAGAAAGCATTTTTAGATTGAAGTCGCTGACCTTTTTCAGCATGTCAGGTCGCTTGGAGAATATCTGCATTCGAATCCCACGGCGGTTTAGCTCTTTGATTAAAACAACCTGGGCTGCGGATAAATCCCCTTTATCGTTGATACGCAAAGCCAGCCCCTCATGCCCTTGCGCGGTAACATTGTAATTTTGAGCGACCGTATCTGCCAGGACATCTGGGTGATTCTCCGCAACCCATTCGGTAAATTCTGCCTTCATCAGTTCCGCTGGTCTGGCATTTGCCAGGGAAGCGTAGCACCAGATCGCGCAATCCTTACTGGGGTTACAGTTCTTAAACGATCCGGAAATATCGGTTTCCGCTTTGCGGTTGTCCCCGATAAACTGATAGGACCTGGCAAATTTTAAAGCAGCCTCTGGGCTATGTTTAAAAGCCTTAATCATGGAATATCGGTTCAAATCATCCTTACCCCATAACTTACTTGTCGCTATGTCCTGGACATCACGCCCCTCAACGGCTCGATAGAATAACTCGCGGATCGCCATCCCCCTCATAGCCGCAGCTGCCCAGGCAGTTCCTTCATGCGTCTTCATATTGGCCTTAAACAGCTTTGCTTCGGCCTTGCTCATGCGACCAATGGTTTCCTTTACAGCTTCATTAATCTCTGGATAGGGGGTGTTTAGGGTTCCTGTTTCCTCTGTCCTGGACGGACCTTTCTGCGCCGCTTGCTCCAAGATATCAGGGCTGGTCGGATCGAACTTCTTAGCATGGATGGATTTTATTTGTTCTGGATGGAAGGCGATGTAGGAGTCGCCTGGTCCCTCGGCGTGGTTTTGATAAACTATACCATCGTACCCCAACTCCTCAAGCTTGTTTTTTACAGCGGCAATATTTTTTCCTTCGTCAACTATATCCTTTATGGCTTTGTAAGCCTCGTAAGGTACAGCCGCCTCCTGGATTGCCTCTAAAAATAGTGCCGGATCAGAGAAATCCCCAGCATCATTCATCCTTAGAGGATTCTTAATACTAAGATAAACAGGAATGATTCTACTATCTCGATCTGCCTTAACATCCATTCCCACGGCAGATTTTATCCTGGACAAAGGTTCCTCTCTTCTCCAGGTAGCTAAAGTGCCAAGCCTGTTGTTGGCTTGCTCAATCGTGCCAAAATGAGAGCCTAAATCGAACTCCGCCTCCGTCTTAAAAACCCCAAAATCTTCCTCTGCTTGTGTCGCATGATAAAGAACCAGCGGTTCACCGGCTGCATCCACTACCTGGGAACCTTCGAAAAACGCATCGAACCCTGGTTCTGCTTTAACCGCAGCGGCAGCCTGGTCTAAGGTTTGGGTTTGGGCTTTTTCACCTTTTAAGTCAGCGGCTAAATCTGGGTCATCTTCAAACATCTTCTGCAAACCTGCTTCAGCATCCGATATCTCAGCTTTTAATTTAGAGTGTTCTTCACTACCTTCCTTAGTTTCATTTAATTGTTTATTTAATTTGTCTATTCTTGTAGTTACAAATCGTGCCATTTCTGGAGAAATCCCTGTGCCTTCTCCGGTATCCATTCTTTCTAAAAATTTAATTTGTAATTTAACAGCAACAAGATTTAATCTCATTCTAGCAAGTTGCTCTTCAACCGTTCCCCTTCTAGGATGATCTTTTAGCTTTTTGTTCCCTTCGGGATTAGCTAATGTTTTTTCTATAAAGGACTGTTTCTTTTTAAGACCTTCAAGATTGAAATCCTGGAATGTATGTAAAACTGATTGTTGCTCAGAATGTAAAACATCTTCAATAGATGGGGTTGCAGCGGTAGGTTGGTCTAAGGCTTGGGTTTGTTGCTGATCTCTATTTCTCTCCAATCCTTTTAGTGATTGGTTGCGTACAGTTTTATCCCCATCGATCACGCGAAAACCGTCATATCCTTTTTCTCTTAACTCTTCAACCGTAGGATCGCCCATTGCCTGGTGTTCTTCGACTGTCATCACCAGGGGTTTTTTTATAGAATCGACCTTGAGCGACATAATATTGTTAAATTCCTCAAGGGACATTTCCATAGCCTCTGCCGTGACTCTTTGGTTAGTAGCGTAGACCGTAGCCATCTTCGTAGCGTTCTCTTCCGAGGTTCCGCCTTCAATCAACTGGTCGCGATGGTCGTTTAAGATGTTGTCAAACGTATCATTTTCTTTTTGCCCTTCCATGTGCTTACGGAGAATAGTTTCTGCATCGTCATCGAGCCTTTCTGCATCTTCAACGTATTGCCGCGCTTCGGTAGGAGTGAACCCATCAGCATCAAACTTTGCATGCGGCATCAACGCAGCATGCGCTTCGGGGTTCCTGGCAATATTCGATGCATAATCTGGCAAAGGTATCCTGATCGGGCTGTCGGTTTCCAGGGCGGTTTCGTATTGATCTGTTAGCCCCAACTCTTCCATCACCGCAGCTGCATCATCCTGGTAAAATTCCTGCACCGCTGCGGAGTCCACATAAACGTCGCTGACCGGACCCTCTTCGGTAACAGCTTCTACATACTCGCGGTGCCTATCTGGTAATTGTTCTGCTAGGTTGGATTCCTGGGCGTTCTCTCCCAGGGCAGTCATCATCTTTTCGTTAATATCAGCCTGGCTGACTTTCTTTCGTTCTGCGTAGTACCGAGCCATTCCGCCAGGAGAACCCAGCACCGCAGACCCAGCAAACACTTTAATGCCTATGGTCCCTATCTGTTTGGCCGCTTCTTTTAGTTTCCTCGGCGTATCTAATTCCGAGTCAATATCCTTTGAGCTTATATGCCTGGCAACTTCTCGACTTAAAAAGTTGTTTATCTCCTGGAGAACTTCCGTCCCAGCCTCACCTCCGGCAGACTTAAATATAGTCGCTATCGCCAATACCAAAGCCTGTTTCTTGGAAACGGTCCCAAGTTTAGCCTTCTTAGCAATCGCCTTGACGATCGCTGATTTGATCGGCTTGGTAAACAACCCAATTCCTATCACTTCCAGGGACCCATTCACCCAGCCGACGACATGAGAGGTATTCTTTGCCAGCCCAGGCTCAAAACCCATGCCTATCATTTCTTTTTCAGCATGGCCAGCTTCAACCTGTCTTGCCTGGTTAAACACTTCTCCCATCGCAGCAATCGTACCCATAAGGGTCCCAGCTGCCGGAACGGTTACAAGCTCTTCGGGCAACCCAGCGAGAGGCCCTGCTTGCCCAGCTATAGCCGCAGTAGTGGCACCACCCAATGCTCCGGCGGATGCCTTTTTCGCAATTTCATCCAGCCCCTCAAACACTTGACCGACCAGCAATGCCGCTTCTCCCAGCGGTCCTGACGGACCAAAAATACCATCCTTGTCCGCATGGTATCCTTCCAGGATTTTATCGATCTCCTCGATCCTTTTTATACTTTCTAGTTTTTGTGTTTCATTGAGATTACCTTTGTTGTAGATACGCATTCCTTGTTCGTGAACCAACCGGCCTTCATCGAACATATTCCCCATGTCCTTCCAGATAGTTTCGTACCAGGACAGGTTCTCTATGTCCTCCGGCACCGCCATGACTTCCGCCAGGGTTCTATCTTTAAGCAACTCTTTGAGGAAAGGAGCTTGCCCCAGGGCTTTATTAGCTTGGTTGATCTTGATCTGATTCTCTGCAAACTTCGGATCCGCTTCGACTCGTTCCGCTGGCACCTCTAACTCACCAGCCATTTGCTGATTTTTAATTACTTCCTGCGGATTACCTTCCAGGGATGTTTCCAGGTTATGTTCAACGCGAGCCGCATCTTCCTCTTCCTGGATACCATGCATCGCCTCACGCAACTTCTTGAGGCCATCGCCTTCTACCGCTAAAGGAGAAAGTCCAGTTTCCTGCTCGCCTGGGTCAGGCTCGCCGATCAACGGTTCATCGAGAACCGGATCGCGTTCCATCTCATAGTCAGTCAGTAAACCCATTTATTCGTTCTCCGATTTTAATTCTTCAGCTTGTTTAATAATATAATCATAAGCCTTCGCTGCGTATGGTCCATAATCACGCAGAATGATTGGCCTGGCTTTCTTCATACCGGACACGCTCAGCCCTCGGCTATGCTCTAGCAAGGTTCTGCCGGAAATAGTTTTATTCCCATCCGGGTTTTCTATACGGACAGAACTTAGAACAACCTTCGGATGTTGCCCTCGCCAAAATTCAGCCAGAACTTGATAAGTATCGACCTGACCGCTTGCCTTGATCTCACCGGCCAACTGCCTGGAAGTTTTGCTGTCCATCTCACTAAGCCATACTTCTATTTTGTTGATAGGCACAACTTCATCGTCTACCAGGACATACATGTTTTTAGTTTGTACTCCGTCTGCCAGGGCCTTGTCGTAATACTCATCAGCATCATCGCCAAACTGAAAAAATCCTTCCTGCGGATCGGGTTTATCCCCTGGGTCTGCATAATAAATCTTATTGTTAGCAATGCGTCTTGCCACGGTTGTTTTTACATGGGGAGGCATATCACTACCCCAATCACGTTTCCAGTTATCTTCCTCACGCTCTGCCGCACTCCCCAAAACTGCGAACAACTGGACATTGTCTATTTTCTTCTTATTGGTTGCCGCTATCAATTCGTTATCCAGCCGCGTTGTAATGCCGCGTCCTTGAGTCGCGGTACTAGCAACGGCAATCGGATATTTCTTTTCCAGTTGTTTTTCGTATTGAGGGGTTAGCGTCCTCTCGACAATCGCTTTAAACTCTTTATCATCTGGCTTTCTCCCATTGTTTTTCGGGTCTGCTGTAAAAGCATCGACTTCGGTTTGGACCGCTTCCCTAGCCGTTCCTCGCATCGGTGCGTAGTCTGCTCCTGTCCAACCCCACCTATCAAACCTGTCTGCCAGCCTGTCTTTCCGGCTGCCTTCCGCTCCCTCTTTCAGTAGAGTAGTTTTTCTTCGCATGAAAGATTGCAGGGCTTGTTGTCTAAGTTTGCCGCCAAACTCTCTCTCTATATTAAGAGCCTTGAATTTAGCCGGATTGTTGTAATACATTTTCTCCAGGATTTCATAATTAGTAGAATGTACTTCTTCTGGAATATTCTGGACTCCTAGAAGTTGCTGTTTGAGTTCAGCATCCAGTTGGTTTTTTTCGGTGACCCCCAGGTTATCGTAGTGAGCTTGCATCGATGGCGGCAGGTTGTTAAAGTCAATCGGAGTGCCAGCGTCCCCACCTTCTATCGAAACTTGTCCATCTTTGACGTTTAACTGGATTTGTGGGTTAATACCCTTGTTTTGTCTTATCCACTCGAAAACAGCATTGGCGGAGTTCTCGGTCCTTTTCGCATCGCCTTTAGCCGCTGCCGTTTCTAAATAACGGTACTTAACCATCGCCGCACTTGAAATTTCCTTATTTTTCTCACCGAATATAATGGTCAAAGGATTGTTAGACTCCAATGCCTTGGCTGCCAGTGAAGAGGACTCAACATCCACCGTTTCTTTCCACATCCTGTTCCCTATGGTTTTGCGAGTTGCCTGGTTAATATCTTTCTTATGTGTTTCAAAATATTGTTTGGCGGTCTGCAAATTCTCGGCGCGTTTATCTCCGCTGTTTAAAAGATTATCAATCACGCCCTGGTGTACCGTGGACTTGTATACATGTATATCTATCGCGAGAGAGTTTTTATCGGTCAGCCCCATGGCCTTCGCATTCGCCCTGATCGCATTAACTCCTTCCAAGATATGTTTGGTGCGTTTTGCATCAGCCCCTGGCGTTCCAGTACCTGCCTGGATTGCCTCTGTCGCAGCCCACTCTGCCGCTTTCTTGTTAGACGCGATCATCGCTGTTACTCGTTCTTTATCTTCATGCAGCCCGATCGCATGCAGGTGAGCGGATCGACGATCCTTGATGATCGTATCTACCGCCAGTTTTTGTCGGCCATCCATCTCTTGGTACTTATCAAGAAAATCATTATGCAACCTTGACATCTCCCCACGTTGTGTAAAGGCGGCCTGGGCATCAGGGTCTTTCTCATCCCAGAGAATCTCTGCCCCTTCTGGGCGATGGTAATCATCTATCTGGTTTGGCCTTAAAGGGGACTTATAGTTTTCCCAAAGAGAAGATTCTCTACCTAATATCCCTTTTGCATTGTTACCTCTTTTATTAGAAGCAGATCGTTTCCGCGCAAACTCGTATTCCTTCCAGGCGGACGATGCGTCCTGCACAATCGTCAGGTCCAACTGGTTTTGTTTAGCAATCACAAAGTCCTGTATTTTATCCGCTGCTACACCGAACATTTTAGCAAGTTCCACTTCCTCCCCTCCCAGGTTCTCGATCGTAGCGGTATTACGAAACGAAGGGGCGTTAAGTGGTTTTAGTTTTACAGTTGGCTCATTAACGAAAGGCATTCTTGGCATATTATTTAACCTATTTTTGAATATTTGTATCCAGCGTAATCACCGGCGGAACCTAACAAGCTCGACATAAACGCCATTGTTCCTGCTCTACTAGGGCTGATAGTCGATGCCTTTGCTGACGCGATATCTGCTTCGTTTTTATAATTAAATTTCTTGATATTTAATCCAAACACTTCGTTGTCGGTATTCGCCGCAATCGCTTCTCGATCAACCGCCTCGATCACGTTGGTACTCAACAATATATCCAGCGGTGTTCCGCCGGTCATCAGGATATTCCTGGAACCCCAGCCAGCCTTTTGGCTTGCCTTCATGTGCTTGTACCTTAACCGGTTGGCATTCTCTTCGGCGCGACCACGTTTCTCGGCGTTGCGTATTTCCGCCATCGTCAGTATCTGGTTGTTCTGCGCGTTTTGGATAATGTGATGGTAGTAGGATAGCTCGGTAGTGGCTTCTGCCGTTGCCCCATAACTAGCCATCCCTGCCTTGAACATACTTGTCGCTGCGAACATCGTTCCAAAACTCATTTTCCGGCTCCCTTGTGATATTTATTAATCTGGTAACCCTCTAACTTGTAGCCCAGTTTCTCGTAGAGTTTTAAAGTTCTCTCAGCGTCCACTCCGGTTGATATCCCGAACCTAAGAACTTCGGCCCCATTCGCGAAAGCCCAACTCTCAAACGCTTTAATCAACCGATAGGCTGCGGTCCCACCACGCCTGGATTTTGTTACAAACAAACAAAGGTCATTCGCCATCAGCGCATTCCCAAAGTAATGAGGGACAATCACCCCACAAAACATTCCTATCGCTTCGCCGTTGACTTCCGCCAGGAACGATGCCCCATGCTCGGTCATAGATGGGGAAGCTGCCAATGCTGTCAATTTCGCTTCATCAAAGTCAATCATGTCGAAAGTAGGGGCCTCTTCATGCATTTCCCTTCCCAGCCTCACCAATGAAGGAATATCATCGGTATCTGCCTTTCTTATCACCATGGCGGTTTTTGTTTTAGGCTGCGCCAAATTCAACCTCCGTTGTTAAAGATAATACGGTTAAGGGCGAGGGGTCCGTTTGCCTAACCACGATCTGCCCACCCCTGGTCCAGGACGCATCCAGGGCAATCTCGATCTCGTTAGAAACTAACGCGGTCGGTTCGCCATAAGCCTCGCTGGTTCTTTGGGCATATGCCACCAGGTGATCGTAATCCGGTCCCACCTGGGAAGGACCTCTCGTTGTATCCACTCTAAGATGTATTTTTGAAACTGATTTTAATTGTCCCTGGCCCAGACCGTCCCCTTTAGCTTGCACGATAGGGAGTGTTTGAATGTCAGACGTATAGGATAATCCAATATGAATACGGCCAGCCCCCTGGGTAAGAGTAATCGATCCATCCGCTGCCACGGTTTGTTTGGGAGCTACCGATCCATCCGCATAAATAGCTACACTTTCACCTATCAGGTGATGCAACCCATTCACAACGGTGATTTCTTTTCTCGCTTTGCCCCCTGAAACATAGGCCGTATATGCGGCTCCGTCGATTCCTGTTTCGTTGGTCACCGCAATCCTGATCGGGTCATCGCTCGCAATCGCCAAAATACTGGCGGTACTGAGTCTTGGTGTTTCCGTGACCGTTATCACATTAGCTGCTGGGTTTGGTGCGGACAAGTTGGCTATGTTATTTAACCCAAGGACTCCGCCAGTACCGACCGCTATATTGTCAGCAACACCATTGTTAGTCCCATCTCCCAAGGAAAATTCGTTTGGGCTTGCCGGGGGGTCAGCAGCGGTAGCCGTCATAACAACGGTCGAACCGTCTGACAGGGTTAAGGTGATCTTGGTTCCGACCGCTATATTGGCTGCATCGGTGACCGTAATCGTCGCCGAACCATTCGCCCCTTTCAGTTCAAAGGTATTTGTTGCTTTATTCTGCACGGTGTACCGGTTGCCATTGAGCTCGGTCATTCCTGTTTCCGTGCCTATCCCTGCCATATCTGTAATCTGTACCATATCGCCGTCTGAGAAGCCGTGTGAGGCCGCTGTGATAACGACAGGGTTAGCTTGGGTTGCTGCTGTAATCGTCTTAGGATCGTCATACGATAGCCCAGAATCCACATGAAAAGCATCCTCGACCTCGGAAAATATCCTGGAATGCAACCGCTCGATAAACCTTCGGTCCACTCCATTGATCCTGCGCTTAATAACAGCGTACAACATTTTCTCGCCGCCGCTTTCTGGGATAACAGCTACAGATTCAAATTCCCCGTCAGTATCATGCAGATGCCACCCTAGAATATCTGGCTTCTGGCCGGACAGATACGTCAGCCCAACCAGTTTCCCGTCTGACCGTACCGACCAGATAAGGGATACAGGTACGCTTGAATAATCCCAATCCGTGATTGTGTAACCATCAAAGAGGTGCGGGGCTATTATCGATACATCTCTAGGCTTATATTTATCCGTTTCAAACGAATAGTTCATGTCATACACATGACCGCCCAGGTTGGCGATAAAAAGAATCGCATCACCCGATACGATCGGTCTTCTCTCGGAACATCCGACATAGCTCTGCGGTCTTAACGCAATGGTCGTGGGCGTGAGAGCATCTGAGTTCTCGGTAAACAGAATCCATTCGGTAGCGCTGGTAAAGATCACCAGCTTATCTAAGGGAACCAAATGCCTGATACGATTGAACTGCCTGGAATCGAGGGAGAACTGGATCGCATCGTCGTCCTGGGAGGGGATCGACTTGCTTAGATTCGCCCCCGATCCAGCACGGCTCATCCATGTTGTTTGAGGATTATCGTTGGTTGCTGAGAAAGCTCTCCGCTGGTCATGGTAAGAAACAGAAGACGGGTAATTATCAGTCGTCCCGAATGGGGTTTGGTTCTCAGGTGGTGACGTCAGGAGATCAGCTTCGATATTGTCATCTTTAAATGTGAGGTCAGGGGTTTGACCAATGTAGCCATGCACCCCATTATCGTCCTTATATATATTGTATCGAACCGCACCAGTAACAGCGCCCCAGGTAATCGTGTTGTAGTACGTCGCGGTCGTTAGATCGTTGGTTACCGATACCTCGCCCGAAGCGACCGATTCTTCTAATATGTCAGACTCAAGGGCTGTGACCACATACTTGTAAGTCACCGATCCAGAGCCTACGGTCGCCGCCACCGCAACGCTACCTGGAGCGGTAACGCTTGGGGCGAAAGTAATAGCTGCCAGGGTCCAGCTGGTTGCCCCCAGTCGTCTTAGTTCACGGGGGGCGTACGTCGGATGACAGATTGTCATAACATCGGCTGATTGCTCGTACTGGAGTTCAAATAAATCTGCTGTTACATAGGGTGTAACCAAGGTAAATACTCTAGCCGCTGTCCCGGCAGAACCGTAAGCGGTGTACGCCGATGAATTAATGTCGTTATCTTGCAGATCGGTGATCTCGAAGGTGTTTGTCGTCTTACTGGCAACCTTGTAATACCTGCCATTGAGCTCCGTCATGCCGACCACGGCAGCGATATACACTTCTTCGCCATCTAAATAGCCATGGCTGGTTGCAGTAATCACGCAGGGATTCGCCTGGGTCGCGCCTGATATGGTCTTAGTCGCCTCTAGCACTGTGGCCCCCTCGGTATGAATCCTCATGTAGAGGTTGCCGAACTCCAGGCAATAGGCTTGGTCGGTATTAAAAATATAGGGGATTATTTTAGTTGCCGCTGAACCACCGTCTTTGACTTCCTTGACGTACTGGAATCCTTGGCGGTTGACCAATGGACCATGCGGAAGTGGGTAGAAGTTAAGACATTCCGCGAGTCCTGTCTGGTAGTGATTAAGATCGATGCGTCCGAGCATTTCGGGAGCAATAACCCCGCCCCCGAATGAGCGTTGATGTATTCTTGCCATGTATGCTTCCCTTTAAGTTCTAGCTTTAATCCCGCTAGGTTTATAAGTAGCGAGATTCAAATCCGTCTTACTCAACTGTTTACCCTGGGCCGCGTCAATCGCTTTCGCTTTCCCCATATTGAAGTTGTATTGCTGGATCGCTATTTCCTTGATCTTAGCTTCCCTGGTAATCGGAAGGGCTAGATAAGAGGCCAACAGCCACGACAACGCATGGATAAACAAGGGAGGATACTTGGTCGTATCTTCTATGATCGCCGTGTACCAGAGTTCCGCATTATCCGTATTCGCCAGGATAATGGTGCCATGAGTCACATGGCTCTCGGTTACAAACTGGACCGGAGTATTATATTCCTCAACTACTAACTGTCTTGCCACCAAGTAAGGATTCGGTACGGTGTACCAGTATTGCCAGCCGGAAGGGGCTGTCCCTGAAATCTGGGCCAGAATCTGGCGGCGTTTAGCAAACCCCCAATCAAACTCTGACAGGCATTCGTCCCTGGCAATCGGATAAAACTTACCGCATTGGGCCGCTTCCGCGCTCCCATCAGGCGGCACGATCGCCGTGATCTCAGCCTTGTTGCCTATGTGTCCTAAAGCTAGGTTGCAAATATCAACTGCTGAAGCCATTTACTTTCTCCGTTTAGAGGACTTCTTTTTTTTCGGTTTCTCCGCTGGTTTCTCCTTGGATTCTCCCATCGGTTCTTCCCAGGGGTCTTTCTTGACGTTGTGGATGTTCCCTCCAGCCCTAGTCCCTGTGATCTTAGAGGTAAAAGGCATCGCCTCTTTAGGTGGTGGTAATTCATCCTCCACTCCAATCATCCAGGCCCCGCGCTCTGACTCGTCCTTAATTTCAAAAATGTCACCAGGTCGCCTTCGCTGCGCTCCATAATAGCCCATGACTTTCGCTTTAACTTTAATGCTCACAAGTCACCTCTTTTTTAGGTTAAATCATCTACCACCTTCATGCTGCCCCACCACCAAAGCCACCGCCAAATCCTCCACCAAATCCCCCAGGAAGCCCGGATGATTTCCGTGATGATGACACTGGTTTCCTCAACTTCTTTTTTTTTCGCTTTTTACGCACTTCCGCACTTTTAACGCTTACTGTCCCACTCCTACGCATCTTCATTGGCAGTTGTCCTCAAAAGATTAGACCATCCAGTAAAACACGGCGGCGACTGCCCAGCCAGCCATGAACCAGATGAAATTATTCCAGTTCAGTTCCATGTCGTTTCTCCTTATTTGAGAATGCTTTCGCTCTAACCATTCTTTTGTGTTAAGCCACATTAATTATTCCGCATAAAGGTGAAGTGGCGGGGAGCGAAGGAGGACCCCCCACCACCTCTGAGGGCAGACGCTACCTAAATAGCGTCAGCGTAAGATGCCCAGCTGTACGCCTCTTGATCTGATAGATAAGCATCTACCGTGATCGTTGGCGACGTACCGGCTAAAACATACTCAACCCCGATATACCTAAGTACACCTTCAGTTGGGACTGCCATTGTGAAGTTGTATCCTGCTACCAATGTTCCGGCAACAATCGCTCGACTTGACAAGACAGTTCCTAAAGAAGTCGCAGCACCTGTAGCAACGCCAAATGTATAAGTCTCATCGGCGGAGGTGAAGTCAGCTGCAACGGTTACATTAAAATGAATGAACATGGGTTTCCCCGCTCCGATCTGCCTGGCAGTCTGAGTAAGGTCAACCACATTCGTGGAGTCCGCTGATGCCGTAAGGGCCTGTGCGGACGAAAACTCTAGTCTTGCATCTACTAAGCTCATAACTATATCTCCTAAAGATAGTTAATGTTTATATTAATAAGCACCCACCTGTTATTAGGAGATGGTAGCTTCTGTACTGGTTAAAGAATCACAACGCCTGACAGGAATGCCGTCAAAGCTCATAACGTGTTTGCCTCCCACCTGGTCCATCGTAAGATTGACGTTGGTGGTGTTGGCGATCTGCCGACGGAGCGTAGAACGAAGAGTGCGGTTCATATAGAACGCAGGTCGTCCCTTGCTTGCATTCGGCAGCAACTCGATAGCTTGCGCCATGAGGTCAGTAATATCCGCCGAAGACCCGGATTTATCCCCAGTTAAATTAGAGATATCAAGGTTGCAGATACGAACTACATATCTCCAATCGCGAACCGAGAGCCCGCAGTCCCACTTGTAGTGAGAGCGGTAGGCTTCCATGCGACCTGAGTTGGAACCATCGGAAGCATCTTCCAATGTTACCTGGCCCTTGTCGTTGAACTGGAGGCCAGCCTTAGACCCCTTGGGATAAATACCGTGAACGGTATCATTACCCCAGGATATCAGCCAGATCGAACCATTGTCCGAACCAGCACCGCCGCCGAGGATGATATTATCCGCGTTAGCTGGACCTGAGTTATCGTTAAAACGAGGCGCGAACCCGGTAAACTCTTCCGGTGCCGTGCCTTCGTTCCCATACATCACGGTGTTAGCGAACTCCTGAGACATCCCCTCGATATGAGCTTTGTCTTCAGTCATTCTGAATGCAGCGGTGTTGCCGTTCAAATCTGCCAACGCCTTGTCGATCTCCGCATACGCCTCAAGCATTCCGGTCGTATCGGTGACCTGGACGTTTTCAGCCTTGTTGGGCTGGACTCCGCCGTACAATTTACGCCAGGTTGGAGCCGGTAGGCCCGCCCTGATTGTGGTTCTATGCCCGGTGGGTAGGTTACCTTCGACCCAGACCATATCGTCAAGCATCTCGTTCGTTTCGTTGAGTATTTCAACGATCGTTGCGATTTTGCCGTCCGGGTCCGTGGCCTTGGCAACATCCGCCAGGGTTGGATTAGTGACTGCTAAAGTAGCCATAATTCAATATCCTCTACTGTAATGGTTAAAGTTATTTATGTGATTCTCCATACATAATGTCCGCATGAGTCTTTTGCTTTTCTACGGGTTTCATGTCGCCATGGACATGAGAATCCTCACTCATAGCTTGGTTGATACGGTGAAACACACGAATCATAGCAGGATGATTACCCCATCCTGACTCGTTCATAAGGACTTCCACCTCCGACATCTGCTGCCCTTTCATCGGGCCTTCATGATGTAGAATGGCTTTACCATCCTTACCTACCGCTGGTTGTGAAAAAGAGTTCATCACCTTTCTCGCTCCCGCCATGTTTTCCGATAGACTCGAACCACCAAACTCCTTGTCAGTCATGGCTTCGCTAGCCCATTCCTTACGTTGAGTTGAGATTAGAGCTTCGTAGGAATCTTTCTGCTTCCCTAGAATCTCAAAGTGCTTGTCTACCATCTTTTGGGCAGTTGCCTGGTCGAGATTAGAATCCTTAAACAAACCGCTAAGGTCTGCTTTCGTGGAGTCGTCGATCTCAAACCCTTCCGGCGCGTTGTACTCGATCTCATCCTGCGGTTGCGCTTCTTTGCTTTCACCGGCCTCGCTATTAGTTTGGCTCTCTTGGGTTTCAGCTTGTTCCGCCGTAGCTTCAGCTGTTGCGGATGTATCTTGTTCTTCGCTCATAAATTTCTCCTTAAATATTCAATAAACATTTTTTGTGCTAACTCTGCGTCTGCCTCTGCTATCTCTCCATAAATCCTAAGACCTGCCTCACGCTTCCCCATGGCCTTGTAAATCTCCACATTGTTGGTGCCTGGGATCACCTGGAATACTCCGTGAAATTCCACCATCCCGCTTATGTAACGCCTACCAGGCGCGGTGTTCAGTATCTGTCTTAAATCATCCAGCCGTTGGTCTTTTTTAGACCTCGAATCATCCTGTTTTTTCTTCCTCGCTTCTGGATCGTAATCGCTCATAGTTGAGTGAATTGTTCTGCCACGTTATCAAGCGCCGATCCGTCGCCAGACTGGGTTTCGCTTAACGTCTTAGCTGTCTTTGCCAGTTCCGGGAGATTCGCAGCTTCTTGTTGTCTAGCCTGGTCAGCCGCTCGTTGCTCGCGGATAACAGCCACCTGGTCGTTCGCCACGATCAAGCTAGGCGAGATACCCAACATATTGCTGTATTCATCGATGATCTGGTCGGCATCTAGTTTATCCAGGGCTTCCGGCTTGATCGCGCCCATCTGCCCAACCGTCCCTACGATCCGGTCAATCGCTCCGATACCTACCGCCTTTTGAGCCTGGGCCAGCATGGAAACATACTCTATGTTGATGTTCATGCCGGTCAGTTCTTCTGGTGGTGGCGGGAGCATCCCCTCCTCTAGCGCGATCGCGAACGCGTTCTCTATCAATGGATCGAGTAATTCGTTCTGGTTGCGCTCCAGGACGGGTCCTAACACCAGGAGTTTCTCTTCGTGGCGCTCCTCGATCTCCCTAGCCGTGATCTGTCTGCGATCTGACAGCGCTATCATCTGGAATAAGTCGGTAAAAAAGGATGAGTTGATCCTATTGCGAACATCCTGAATATCTTCCAGGAGGTGCTGCAAGTTCAACTGGACCTCGAAAGCGGATCGGATACCGCCGCTTGGAGCCGCAGGGTCGTAGTAGCTGATTCCACCAGGGAGAACGTCTTCGCTCCCACGCAGGGCCGTTGGCACTTGCAGGGGAGGATCAGCCTGGTAGTCAATCCCCTTAGCTTTCTTTAATTGGTTATCTTGTAATTGAAGGATATCACCCAAGGCAGTCATGCCAGGACAATCAGAACCGTAAATATCGCCGCCCCTGACAATCCATCTTGGGGTCAAGCCAGGGAACTGCTTGAACCCGGATTCTCGTAGGGTCCTGTTTTCCTCCGCGTCCACCTCGATAAAGACGGACTCGAACGGAAAGTTGATATTGTCTGATTTAGTTACATCCCTCTCGGTTCGCGGTTGGATCGCATGAACTACGGGATGCCATTCATCGCGAATACCACGATCGTATATTGCCTGGACTGCCCGGCTAACATTATCATAACCAAACTCATTAACTATAGGACCTGTCTGCATTTCAAATTCTCGGTAAACCGTGTCAACCGTAGAACGGTTGCTCTGCCCCAGGAAAAACTCTCCTACTGTATGCGGGTATAGACGGATTAAATCCTTCTGATCGCGGAACAACATAGCGCAACCGCTACCAAACGCCCCCATCTCTTCGTACAATCCATGCAGAACCCTATAGGTATTTGACCTGGCAAAGACATCTCGAAGGACCGAAGCCGTTTCGTCTAACCAAATGCGAACTGGGTGGAATCCCATAAGATCACGATCAGGGAGAGCTAGCTTAAACCACTTCCTAGCAGGTGAGCTCATCCCGGCCATCATGCCAGCGGCAAGAATGCCGAGAGCCCTGGTACCCGTAGAGTCAAGAATGTCAAGGTTCCTGCGCTCTCCCTTGTTGCGATCCTGGAGGAAGTACCGCCCGGACCTGGGCAAGAGGTTATCGGTAATCTTTTTCCAATGGCTGATGTAACTCTCTCGCTCTAGCTTTAAGCGAGCCAATCGCCTCATGTATTTTGCGTTGTTTTGGACTTCTAGGTCTGCCATTTTGTCTCCATTATTAGCTCAAGCAGAAGATAGAATACTTCCGCCTAAGTTCAGGTCTTCGTCCCCTATCCCGGTACTCCCTGTAAGGAGCGTGTTGGGAGTTGCAACCCCGCTTCTCGCCTTGGCCGATTTGATCTTATCAGCCGTGGCTTTATTTGCATCTTTAGATGCTTGCTCCACTTTTGATACCGGCATGGGCGGCAAAGCTGGCTGTTTCGGTGGATTCATTGCCTGGGCTAGTTGAATCCCTGTCCCGACTACTGCCATCGCTGCCATTACCCCAGTTCCTGTCATCTCAATATACCTCCTCACATAACCAAGAATTTGTTAATAATCTTACGTTTTGTTTGTTTATCTGGTCTGTAACTTCATCAACCCATTGATACGGAACTTCTCTAGGGGCTGGCCCCCAATCCTCAACCATCGGACCCGCAGCTTCAATCCCGTTTAAATTTATCGCTCCAATAGGTCCAGTCATTGGGCCAAACATAACCATACGCCTTGCCTTGATGTTTCTAAGGCATTCAATCCTCCACTTGTACCTAGATTCCTCTACCGCTACCCCCGTAATAACATTAAACGGCCACTTGATTAAACCTCTAGTAGACAATGATTCCATGCGTTCAACGCGCTTAGTCATCACCTCGAACTGATGCCAATTAGCTTTGTCCATCGCATCAAAGACTTCCTGTATAAACTCCAGGCGGATGGCTTCGTGGAATAAATCGCTCCCCGCTGCAACCATATAAGCCGATGGAGTTTTGTTTTCTAGCGGCTCTGTAATCCTCTTCATGTGCATCTTCGGATGGTAGTCCGTGCCAAGTGCTTGTGACTCCCAATAGGTTGGGCAGTTGTCGCATCCGGGGCTTAATCGTTCACAACCCGTAACAATGTTCCAGGCGATAGCATTCATAGTGTCCACGCCTTGTGAATGTGGGGTTGAGTGGAAAGAACTAACCCGTCTTTGCCAGGAGACAACACCGCTCCCTTGGTAAATGACTGTATTCCAACCGTTACCCCGTTAGATAAATGGCCAGCGATCGGGTCTAATGGATGCGCTTTCATGGTTACTATATCCCCTGCGAGTAGAGCTTTATGCTGCCAAGGCCCAGGTGGAACTTCTTTAGTTTCTTTCATCCCATATTTAGCTGTGATCCGGTCCATAGTTTCAGTTACCGATCCCTGGGCAAACTCCTTCAACAACCTAAACGCCTTAGTGCGCGTCTTGTATCGACCACGAAACCATTCCCCGATATCTACTTCCGTAACAACCCTTACTGCGTCTGCTACAAACATGCAGCAATCATTGGTCCCCCACTTAAAAGGGGACTGAGCCCTAGCCTTAAACAACTCTGAGAGTCTTTGTTCCCAACCCTTGGTTCGTTTCATTAGCCACCTAACATTGATTTACCGGTCACCAATCCTTGATCTCCGATTCCCTGAGCTCCTGTAAGCAAGGTCCCACCAAATCCACTAGCAGCACCCAGCCCAGCGGTCTTCTTGGTTTGCTTCTGCTTAACAGCTGTTGCTGCTGGCCTTGCTACTTGCTTAACCGGCGCTGGTACATAAGGAGCGGGGGCTGGAGCTCTTCCTCCGCCGCCACCGCACATTAAAACTGATAGTAATTCAAACATCTTTTAGCCTCCTAATAGTGTTTTCCTACCTAAATTGCCTTCGTTACTGCCGCCACCTATAAGGTTTCCTCTCCGGTCTGCGCCTTTTGGGGAAGAGGCTGATGTTTGCCTGGTCCCAGATTTAGCCCCGGATTTAGTCCCAGTAGCAGATGATTCAGCCTTCGCTTTCGCTATTAGTTTGGCGGCATCAGGAAACATCAAGTTAAACGCAGGTGTACCTGGCGTCGTAAATCCACACATTATCGTTTCCTCGCAAAAGGCCTGTACTCTCTACGTTTCCTCGCCATATCACTACGCTTGCCAGCCATTCCTTTCGGTGCTACCGGGTAAGCGAATGTAAGTGCCAGGGCATCTGCCATGTCTGGAGAAGCTAAGCCACGTTTCTTCATGTCCTCTTTCTTTTCAAGCTGTATCTTGTTGGTAGGAGTGAACCCGTATTCCAGGCCGGTAAGGTCGTCGATGAGCTCCCGATCGTTAGGAATCGCTCCACCGTCCAGCCATTCACGCATTCCACCCCACATCTCGGCACGTTTGTTGTTGTACCTGGCATCTTCAGCCTTGCTGCCGAAGTTAACCTCGATGCAATCGACATGGAGTTGCCTTAAGCGATCCACAACCCCGCCACCAACTCCGCCACCATCAACGAATACCGTGTCTACCTGGTTGATCGCGACAAGCTCTGATACTCTCGCTGCCAGCTGCATTGTGTCAAGGTCCCTGTACTTGGTCCATTCGATTGTCCTGGCATCTCTGCCTCTTCTCAGGCAACAAACAGATTGGTCGTCACCGAATCGGGCTACATCAACGCCGAGGATCAATGGTTCTTGCAGGTAGCACTTCGCTTCTCGTTCCACCGCATCATCCACCATATCGCCTGATATGAACTGCATGGATGAGGTAGATGGGAACGTGCCTCTAACACGAACCTTTATAAAATCAGACTCTTCCCCGAAGTCATCAACCCATTGAGATAGCTTACGCTTGTCGGTCATGCGACAATTACGACTATCGATCTGCCTGGTCTTCCATCGGTGTTTGAACTTGCCAAAGCATTCTCTGAACCGTCCAGTGTTCCTGGTTGGGTTGCCAAACACAAACCACATAGCCCCAGCTGTAGTCATCGC
>Ga0310342_100000702_pt1 | contig 19463 bp, 21 predicted proteins | sample S15DNA20500_MG_FD_206155 | JGI IMG/M metagenome (GOLD analysis project Ga0310342, IMG submission 206155) | Marine microbial communities from station ALOHA, North Pacific Subtropical Gyre - S1503-DNA-20-500_MG | ecosystem: Environmental > Aquatic > Marine > Oceanic | place: Pacific Ocean: North...
ACCTTACATACACGGGTAATGATGGTGGTGGAGATCCGGGTGCCGGTGTTTTAATTGTTGAGTACATCCAGAACAACAACCTTACGGTATAGGGAAACACAATGGCTGCTAACTCAAACCCGCATGACAACACGTATAACTCAACGACATTTTCCGGTCCCGTTAAGGCAGGCTCTCGCTGGGAGGGTGCAAATGCCGCATACAAGGATCTGGATCCCGTCGCAAATCCGATTGACGTAAGCAAGCTCGCTAACACGGGCTATGCGATTTGCTCGCAGTCTGCGGCGGTGATGCAAGGTACGGGCGGTTCAATTAACGTAACCGACATTAAAATTCCCGCCGGTAGTATGCTTCTTGCGATTCAAGTAATTGTCACTACCCCATACGATGCCGTTGATGATAAGGAGTTGCTGATTGGTGCATACACGGACGCTCCGGCCCACGGAATGACAACCCTTGGGAGTTGGTTGAAGGTGGGGGCGGTAGGTGTATATAGCTATTTCGACAATTCCAACTGGACCTCTACGGGCGTTGGGACGTATCCATTAAGATGGAAGGATATAAGTTACATGTACGAGACTCCCACTGACGCTACCCGGAGTCGTTCCATAGATATCGCCACACATGCCAATTCGACTGGCCCCGGAAGAGGGATCCTGACATTTTCCTACATTCCCGGCCTACACCTTCTGACGTGAGGATATAGATGTGAGTAGATCAACTTTTAGTGGGCCGATTCTGGTGGGCGTAGACGACTCTTCATTCGTTGAATCATTGAATCCCATTGTTATCAAGACAGGCCCAAACTGGGGCTTTTTGAAGATGGCGCAGTCGGCTCCGATTACGCAGAATGGCGAGATATGTTTTCCGACAACGACCACGAAGATAGGGATGGTCATTCCTGCGCGAAGCACGATCACTAGGATCTCATTTCTTATTACAGTAGCGTGGACGAATAGTCTGAGAATTGGTCAGGCATGGGGCACTGGGCCGGATGGGATACCCAATAATTACGATCAGGACGAACTGGCTAACGATATCCCGATGAATACTGCTGGTCTCGGAGTCTATGTTGTGAATGTAGGGGATACCGATAACTTGGCTGGAAACGAGATCAATAACTGGATGAATAATAGTGATAATGTCACAGATACTGCGTTGGGTGTGGATAGGTGCATTGTTTCAAAATCATTCGGTGCTGGTTTGGGCGAAGCCATCCTCACTGTTGAATACTCGCAAGCCGTTGACCTAGAAGCGATTGCTTAGGAGATAAGAATGCCCACAACTACTTTTGCAGGCCCCGTTAAAGCTGGAGGGATCTCCACTTCCACTGGGACTACCCTTAGCGAGAACGTCGCCAACCAAGGCTTTGCGAAGATGGTTCAGGTGGCTGCCATTACGGAATCGGCAGACGATCCGTCATGGACGGACATTGTGATTCCCGCGAACAGCCAGATTGTCCGCATCGCCTTTCTTGTTACGGCTGCCTTTACTGGGAGTTCTGCGTATGTAGGCAAGTCGGGCGATGACAGTTGGTTTGTTTATAACATTGATTTGGATGCGATAGGTCTTAAGGAAGTTACGACTGAGATTTATGGTGGGTACGAGGGGCATTGGAAGGATACTGGAGATGCTGATATCCATCTTACATTTTACGATGCTGGTTCTGCTGGCGCAGCCACCCTCATCGTCGAATATGTCCAGAACAACAACCTGACGGCTTAGGAAATACAATGGCTAACAATCCCCATGCAGAAACCTACAAAGGATCAACCACTTTCAGTGGCCCCATCAAGGCGGGTTCACGTTGGATGGACGTTCCCAATTATGACCGTGATACCGTACCCGGCACTATTGCGGTAAAGGACTTACCCAATGCTGGGTATGTGGTGTGCTCGCAGTCATGCGCGGTGGAGCAAGGGTCACCCCTCGAAACCATTACAGATATCAGGTTACCTGCTGGTAGCATGACTATTGCGATTCAAGTCATCGTTACCGCTGCTTGGACTGGGACCGACAAGGGGTATAGGCTTGCGGTTAATTGGGGAGCCGGCCAAGGGGCTATTACTGACTACATAGATTTGACGGCAGTGGGTGTATACAATTTCGATCCGGGAACTACGATCAATCGTATAGAGCGTTGGAAGAATATTAACTTTGATAACGATAGGCTGGGACTGACCATCCAAAGTGTCGATATATACGGACAATCCGAGAACGCAGGAGACGGCAGAGGGATCGTTACAATGAACTACGTACCCGGTCTGAACCTCTAGGAATATAAAATGAGTAGATCAACTTTTTCAGGTCCGGTTCTGGTTGGTGTTGACGACTCGCAGGCTTACGAGGGAACATCAGTTACTACAGGCCCCGACTGGGGCTTCGTCAATATGGTGCAGTCGGCTCCGATTCAGGAAGGGACTACAGACCTTACTTATTTCACCGGGATCGTTATTCCGTATAAGAGTATTATCACCCGCATCAGCGCGTTAGTCTCGGTTGCGTGGGCCAGCGGCACTAAGGATATCCATGTGGGGATGGGTTGGGGTGTAGTTCCTGCTGCCGGTGGTGTTTCCATTGACCCACAAGATAAGAATGATCTTATTAACAGTTGGGTTTTGGATACGGTTGGGGTGACTTCTGTTCCTACTGCGGATACGTTGCACGCGCCACCGGAAGATATTGATAACTGGATGAATGTGGGACAGCGTGGTGCGTCCGGCGTGGCTACTGATGCCGAGAAGACAGATCGAATGATTACTTGGGACACTGTGACTCTCTCACCCAGCGACGTAGGCCGTGCCGTCCTCACTGTTGAATACTGTCAAGCCGTTGACCTATCGGCGATTGCTTAGGAGATTAATATGGGACCGATTACAACCTCATACCATGAGGCAGATGCTCAGGTAACGACAGCGCCTGCAAGGCTCTACGGCTTACTTGTTGGCGTCAGTGCTGCTGCTGCGAATCCAAAGGTTATCCTAAAGGATGGCGATAGCGGGGGAACGGTACTCTTTACGGCAAACCTTGGCGATGCAGCTTTGGGTCCTGTTTACATTCCCTTTCCTGCGGATACGTACATTAGGTTTGATACAAAGATGTATCTGGATATTTCGGGTAACGTCAGTGACGTTACGTTGTTTTATCAGACGTAACGATGAGCGTTCAACCGGTGACATTCTGGTCAACATTAACCATAGTGGCATCGGCTGTAGGCGGTGTACTGGTACTTCTATTCACCCACATGGGTGAGCCGAAGCACGCAGCCGCAGCGGACGAACGAGATGTCGGAGACATCCAGATCCGCGTAGAGCGCGTGGTTACCGAGGTCGCGAGGAACAAAGAAGTCCTCGATGAGGTAAAGCAGGACGTGAAGGAGATTCGCGTGGAGCAGCGTGCCTACACGGATTCAATCCTGCGTGCGATACGGGAGTCGAACTAGATGGCAGTAAACACTACAACTAGCTTTCTTCCCGACATAGGAGAGATCGTAGAGGAAGCCTACGAACGTGCTGGCCTGGAGATGCAGTCTGGCTACGACCTCCGCACCGCACGGCGGTCCCTCGACCTCATGATGCTGGAATGGCAGAACCGAGGGGTGAACCTCTGGACGGTCGAGCAAGTAGACTTGGGTCTACTTACAGCAGGAAAAGCGGATTATGCTCTTGCCTCTGGAACCATTGCGGTTCTTGAGGTTCTTCTTCGTGAGAACGAGGGCGTTACAGCTACCCAAGTAGACTACGAAATGGGACGCATCTCTCGTGATACCTACGCAGGGATTCCCAACAAGCTCACTCAAGCGAAGCCTGTTCAGGTTTACGTTGACCGTCAGCAGGGCGAGGTGAAGATAAACCTCTGGCCTACACCTGATAGCTCAACCAAGTACAAAATCATTTACTACCGCATGCGCCGTATGACGGACACGGGTCCCGGTGGTACCTACGATGCAGATGTTCCTGATCGTTTCTGGCCCGCTCTCATTGCTGGGCTTTCGTACAACATCGCCTTGAAACGCCCCGAAGCTTCGGAGAGAGTTCAACTCCTCAAGCAGGCTTACGAGGAGCAGTTTGCCTTTGCGGCAGATGAAGACCGAGAAAAGGCTCCGATCAGGTTCTACCCCGGCGGGTACACCTATACATGAGTGCCTACGCAGTAGGCAGGAAGGCCATTGGAATCTGTGATCGATGTGGATTCCAGTACCCCCTGCATGAACTCAGAAAAGAGACCATCAATCAGTTTCAAGTCAACCTCAAAGTTTGTCCAGAATGTTGGGATCCGGACCAGCCTCAGAACCTGCTTGGGAAGTTTCCCATCACTGATGCTCAGGCTCTACGGGATCCGCGTCCAGACACTGGCGCAGCAGAGAGCCGTAGCCTTTCTGGATTTGACCCCGTTAGAGGGATGGAACTTAGAGGATCAATAGGAATCGCTCATGGAGCGGTCAGCTAGGAGAAAGTTATGCCGAAGGTAGGTAAGAAGCATTTTTCATATACCGAGAAAGGTATAGCCGCCGCAAAGGCGGAAGCGAAGAAGGCAGGCACGACGTTAAAGTCTGAAGCTAAGAAGACCAAGAAAACCCTGAAAAAGGTAGAGTCGAAGGGAAAGAAGGGTCTCAAAAAGTCTGGAAAGGTTATGGAGGATAGCCTTCGCTCTGGCCTGAAGAAGGCTTTTAGCAAGGGTGGTTCCGTCCCGAAGGGATACGTTGTTGCCCGTGGAAGCGGCGCAGCGCGCCCGCAGTACTTTAAGAAGAGCTAACGGTGTCCTTCACGCTAACGACCCTCAAGGAAGCGATCAACGAGTACACCCAGAACACCAACTGGGGCAGTGCCACGGGAGACGGTGAGGGGCAGATCAATGCCATCATTCGTCAAGCCGAAGAGCGCATCAACTACATCGTTCAGATCGCCAACTACAATACGAAGTCCACTTCGGGGGACCTTGCGTTATCTGGAACTTCGGTGACCGTTGCTGACTCCGTTACGGCTCCGATTGCTCCGGTCTACTTCAAGATTCGTACCGGAGCAGACGTAACGGCAAATGCTTGGTCTTATCTTCTTCTAAAGGACTACAATTTCCTTCAGGAGTATGCCCCCGTAGACAGCGCAACCGGAACTCCGAAATACTATGCGTTTTACAATGACGCACAGGACGTTACCCCGACTAACGTAGCGACATTTGCATTTGCTCCCATTGCAAGTGGTGCCTTTGATTACGAGATCCTCTACTTCTTTGAGCCTGCGTCATTGGTCACGGTAGATGCTGCATCACCGGATACGCTGACATGGCTCAGTACCCATGCCACCAGTGCATTGCTCTACGCCTGCTTGGTGGAGGCGTATACATTCCTGAAGGGTGAGGCCGACTTGATGCAGCTTTACGACACGAAGTTCAAGGAGGCTCTTCAGGCTCTAGTCATGACGGAGCAGGGGAACTACCGAACTTCGTTTAGAGATCGTAAGAGAGCAGCGTAATGGCAGTCATTGCTGGCATGACAAATTCGTTCAAGAAGGAGCTTCTTGAGGGACTTCATGACTTGGAAAATGACCCGTTAAAGATTGCTCTTTACACGTCCGAAGCTGACATCACCCCCAACACGACTGTTTACTCTGCAAGTGGTGAGGTTACGAGTTCAAACTACGCGGCTGGTGGAGACGCTCTCGCAGGTAACGCAATCACCCAAAGCGGCTCCACGGTCTATGTAGACTTCACTCCAGACCCTTCTTGGGGTTCCGTAACTTTTACTGTGCGCGGTGCGTTGATATACAACACTGCCGGTGGGCTCAATAAGTCTATTGCCGTGTTGGACTTTGGGCTTCCGATAACCGTTACAAGCGGAACCTTCACCGTTAGATTACCAGCGGCTGATGCAAACGATGCGATCATAAGGATTAAGTAGGAATGCCTTACACAAGTAGTCTTAACATTGAAAAGATCGCCACGGGTACCGGGACTGGTACTTGGGGTAACTCGACCAATGTAAATTGGGACCGCATTGATGCTTTTAGCGGTGGGTATATCTCCATAAGTCTTACCAGTATCACTGCGTATGTACTGGATACTTTTGAGGGCGCTGTTCCCGACGCTGCCGGAACAGCCGGAGATGGAGGGGGTACGGGGTGGAATAAGAATGTTGTCTTCACTGGAAGCCCTGGTGGAGCCGTTACGGTTACGATCAAGCCAGTTACTTCTAAGAAGTGGTATTTCGTGAGAAATGATACCGACGAGATCATTACTTTCCAGCAAACCCCTGGTACTACCGTATCGCTCGCGGTGGGTTACTCAACGATCATCTATTGCACTGGCGCTAATGTGGTTCGTGCTATTGATGATCTTGAAATAGATTCATTGAAAGTTAATACGCTTATCCCGATTGGGGCAACGGGTAGCACTACGAATGTAGTGATAGGAACCGATGCCGGAGCGGTGGCTACGGGCGCAGCGGATAGCGTGCTTATTGGGAAGGAAGCAGGAAAGACGATAACCACTGGTGATAAAAATGTCGTGATGGGTGCATTGGCCGCTAAGTCTGCGGGAGTTGACATCGAGGAGAATGTCATTATTGGGTACAACGCGGGTCTTGGTCATGACGATAGTGGTTCTGTCGTAATTGGTTTTAACGCATGCAGTACTGGAGCTTCGGGCGCTGGGTTAAATACAGCGGTAGGCGGTGAAGCGGGCCGCTATATGACAACTGGTTTTTGGAATACATTTGTTGGGTACGGTTGTGGTAAGTCGGATAATACAAATAAATTAACCGCTAATTCATGCGTCGCTGTTGGTGCTGACGCCCTTAACGCCATAACGAGTGGATTCGGAAATACCGTAGTTGGCGCGAATTCCCTCAGTTCGTGTACCGATGGGGCCACGAATTCAGTGCTAGGCGGTGGGTCTGCCCAGAATCTCGAAAGCGGCGACGGCAATGTTGTGCTTGGTTCACTCGCAGGTGTTGGGCTAGTCGCTGAAGACCGTAACATTCTTATTGGGTATACAGCAGGCTTTGCCGCAACGGGTGGTGGTGATGACATTCTGGTTATCGATACTGCGAGTTTTGGAGCAAACCAAAGTGCTAGTTACTTCATTTACGGTGACATGGGGAATGATCTTCTGAACTTTAATTCAGCTTCATCCTCCGGTTCCCATGTAAAGATTCAGAATACAAATGCCGCAGGGTCTGGTTATAACTTCTTGGAATGCGTTGCCGATTCGGACGGTTCCCCCGCTACGAAATTCCAAGTTCGCGGAGATGGTCAGGTTCAGGTAAACGGAGTAGAGGTACATGCAGCAGACTACGCTGACATGTTTGAATGGTCCGATGGGAATCCCGAAGCAGAGGATCGCATTGGCCTAAGCGTTGTTCTGGATGATGGGGGCGTTCTTCCTGCCACAGTCAGAGATGATCCTGATGACATCGTTGGTGTAGTGAGTGGTACCGCCTGCATGATTGGAAACTCTGCATGGGGTGCTTGGGAGAAGAAATTCCTCAAGGATGACTTTGGCAGGGTGGTGATGGAGACGGTAGACGATGCGGCCACTCCCATCCTCAACCCTGAGTACGACGAGGCGAGGGAGTACCATGCCCGAATGGCTCGATCCGAGTGGGCAGTCATCGGCCTAACGGGCCGCATCCATCTCCGTAAGGGAAGCCCCACCCATCCAAGCTGGAAGAAGATCCGAGACGTATCCGCTGTTTCCGAGGAGTGGTTGGTTCGGTAATGCTCAAGAAGCTTTCCTTCCAGCCTGGAATAAACAGGGAAGGTACCAACTACTCCGCAGAGGGCGGGTGGTACGACTCCGACATGGTTCGTTTCCGGAAGGGTCGCCCCGAGAAGATCGGGGGTTGGATAGAACGTTCCGCCACCACGCTCTTCGGCGTTTGTAGAAGCCTCCATAACTGGCTCAGCCTTGCGAAGTTCAACTACCTCGGTATTGGAACGAACGCGAAGGTCTACGTTGAGTCAGGTGGCTCCGTCTTTGACATCACTCCGTCCTATGACTACGGAACTTCGGAGTTGATTCTAGGTATAGATACATCTGATCCGGTAACTGTGAGATTGGCGGTAGGGGAGGCGGATCCCTCTCCTGCCTCAAACTATGACGGATGGATCGTTGGTGATGCAGGAAGGATTTCCGATCCCACTGTCAGTGGTGCATCGGGTGATGCGGGTGGTCCGTTTGAGTACGTCATCGTAACGGCTATTGGTGGTGGCCCAAATTACGACCTAACGGTTACCCGTGAGGCATTTAATACTGTTAATTCCGCAAAAGCAATAATTGAAGATACAGCAAGTGCCTTTCTCCAAGGGCCTACAATGGAACGCATTCCACCTGCGAGAGTTGCGAACCCTCCTATTTCAACTTCCCCTGTTACAGCCGCAGCAGGAACGAATGGGTGTATTGGCGTTACGCAAGGGTCGAATAGGGTCCTGATCCGACAAGGATCCCATAGTTGTCTTGTTGGGGACTACGTGGCGTTTCTGAGAGTGGGTAATACCGGGTGGGGAAGTTCTACGTTAGTTGATTTGGATTTTCTAGTACCCGCTGGGTTCAGGGTTACAAATGTATTTGACAATTCATCCATTGGAGATGTCAATAACAACTATGAAATCGAGATCGGGACAACCGATGCAGTTACCAAGTCAACCGTAATAGAAACCACTGCTCTCACCGATTCTGCTACTGAAATCATTGTTGATGCCATTACTGATTTTAGTAATGGTGACTACATAAGAATTGATAACGAGTACATACAAATCAATGCCGCCCCTACGTCCGTCCCAGATAAATTTCCTACAGTAATAAGGGCTCGCTTTGGTAGTACTGCTGTTGCTCACAATATAGGCGCAACAGTATCAAGGGTTGATTTCTTTCTTCCGGATAATATCGCCAGCAATCCAACATTAACCTACTTACTTCATGACGTGAATGCAGGTGTAGGTAGCTACGTTGGGTCAGCGGGCTGGGGCGCGGGTGCGTGGGGTGCGGGTGCGTGGGGAGAGCCCTCGGCTACGGCTGAAACTATTCGCATCTGGTCTATCGATAATTATGGTGAGGACTTGATTCTATGTCCCAGAGACGGGATTCCCTACTACTGGGATACATCGAATAAGGTTACGGATGGTGCCCCAAATATTACGGGTTCCGTCACAGCGGCTCCCGTTGCTCAGGGTGTTGCGAATGCACAAGCAATGCCGTTATCGACAATCGGTAACAGGGAGGATCCCGGGTACTCAGTAGATGGGGCAGGGGGTACGCCCGGAACAACTAGCTTTGCCCCTACCAAGGTTCGCCAGCTTATCGTTTATCCGTCTACTAGAAGCGTGATTGCGTTTGGCTGCTCTGATCGGAATGGTGACTTTAGTCCGATGTTGGTTAGGTGGTCTTCTGATGGGTACCCCGGTTCATGGGATCCTCTCGATACGGATAATCGAGGAACAACCGGATATACCTATTTGAATACAGGATCAGAGATCATTGGTGCGTGTCGTTCCAGGGCAGAGATTCTAATATGGACAGATGCAGCCGTTTATAAAATGGAGACAGCAGAGGCTCCCTTTTACTTTGGTTTTACGGAGCTTGCTTCTGATATTTCAATCATGGGACCGATGGCCTATACCGCCGCAGCAGGTTCCATCTATTGGATGGGTGATCGTAATTTCTATACCTACGGCGGAACCATACAAACCGTTCCATGTACGGTTCTGAATTATGTCTTCAGTGATCTGAATTACGCACAGAAGGAACTCATCTTCGCTGCGAACAATTCCGAATTTAACGAAGTTACGTTCTTCTATCCTTCTGGTGGTGTCACGGAAGTTGATAGGTATGCCACGTTTAATTACGGAGAAAACGTTTGGACTATTGGCGTCCTTGACAGGACGGCTTGGAGCGACTCCGGTCTACGAGAAAAGCCTCAAGCTGCCCAAGTCGTATCGACAGACCCTGAGACATCGAAGATATATGAGCATGAAGTTGGGACTACAAATGCCGGAACCGCGATAACTGCTTACATAGAATCAGCCTATTTTGACATGGACGAAGGAGATCACTTTTCCTTTGTATCGAGAGTCATACCGGACGTTAGGTTTGAGGATGGCGATACAATGACTCTGGAGATAAAGAAAAAAGATTTTCCCAACGACAGTGATGAAGTGACTTATTCCTCAACGATAATGAGCAACACGACTCAGAAGTTTGTTCGTGTTCGCGGTCGCCAGATGGCGGTCAAGTTTGAGTCTACTGGAACTGATGAGAAATGGAGGCTTGGGGACAGCCGGATTGACATTCGGCCTGACGGAAGGAGATAGGGCGTGAGCATTCTTGAGAGAATGATCAACAACCTCGCCCAGCGGGTAGAGAAAAACAGAAATGAAGCCAAGCAGAAGGAGTTTGGCCTTCCTAAGTTCGTAAGGAGAGAGAACCTATTTGCTCCTGATTTAGGAGTGGAGACTCACCCCGCGGCCACTCCCGGTACGGTTACCTCAGTAAATGGAGCAGGCGCTGATGGGATCACGGTTACAGGCGGTCCCATTACATCCTCTGGGACTCTTACCGTTGACCTAGATGATACTGCCGTTACTCCGGGTTCCTACAAGGCAACCGACTTAACGGTAGATGCCCAAGGGAGGATCACTGCTGCATCGAGTGGCGGATCCGCTGCGGCCTATTACTGCGGGTCGAAGACACTCGAATCAGGCGCGACCACGGTGGCTACAAATGGTGTGACTTGGGCAACAAAGCCGACTACGTGGACCGCTAATCTTTCGAGCTTGTGGGCAGAGGATGGGACCACTGGTGACATAAAATACACTGGGACTTCTACTAGGAAGTTTTACGTCTCTTGGGGACTGACGCTCGATTTTTACACGTCTGGGAGTGGGTACGGGCAACTAACAACTATTACCGGGAAGGTCGAGAAAACTCCAGACGGTGGTTCTCCCGCAGACGTTGCCGGTTCGATACGAGAATCCGGCGGCCGACTCCAGTATCTCAGTGCGTTTGCCGCTTACTTCTTTTTGTCGCACGTCTCCGGTTCGGCGATTGTCAGCATGGCAACCGATGACAAGCTCAGCTTTCGGTATGGGTTCGCTAATCCCTACAATGTTACAACAACTTTCACTGCAACCCTCGTTGCGTCCACTACCGCTGGCTATGCAGGGACAACAAAGGGAGCGACTTTCAACATAATCCCAGCGGAGTTTGCGGAATGAGTTGTGAGTTTAATGACATACTTGTTTTGTCTATGGCTACAGATTGGTACCTGAAGCTTGATGTGGCAAGGGATTCATTGACTCCAGAAGAGATCGTTCAGATGGAAGAAATAGGTGTGATGCTTGAGGAGATGGGTCCCTTATCTGTGGGCGACGAGATCCATGCAATCCACGAAGCCGTGAAAGAAATCAAGGATAGGCAGTAGCGCAACCAATGGAATACCTACGCATACTAGGAAGCGGTGCTTTGACCACTGGCTATACAACGGTCTACAAGGTCGCAAAGGCAATCGGTGGCGATAATGCCCGTGGTCCCATCCCTGAAGCGGTAGTGGGTTCCATTATTTTATGCGAGACGAATAACGTTGCGGCAACCGTGAGCATCCGTGTCGTTCCGAAGGCAGACACTGGAGGGAATCAGCATGAGATCTTTGACACCCTTCCGCTGGCCGCGAATGCAACAAAGATCATTTCCCCAGGAATAACCCTTGCGACTGAAGACAGTATAGAGGCCAAGGCCAGTACGACGGATGTGAACATGTTCGTCTTTGGATCTGAGATTAAATAGTCATGGAATACATTGTTCAGGAAAATGAAACGATTGCTGACATCGCCCAGAAAACGGGTGCCGATCCGCAGGAGATCATCTTCTTGAACTACCTCGATGAGTCTACGCCCATACAGGCTGGAGATTTCCTTGAGGTTCCCGGTGAGGCGGGGAGAATGCAAATGGATAACTTTCAAGAAGGTGGTGAAGTCGAGCAGGTTCAAACAAAGAAACCTTCTCCCGGCCCCAGCCTTCCCATTATGGGCAAGAGTGCCATTCCCGATTCGGGGATGAAGCAGAAGAACTTCATTCAAAATGCTCCCAAGCCCAGCGTTGGGAAGATGCCCGCTGGTGCAATGCAGGGACAGAAGAAGTCGGCGAAGAACATTCGCAAGATTTTCTCTCAGGGTGGCGGAAAGAAGATGATGCGCCCCCAAGGTGGCATTGCCTCTATGCGGAAGCCGCAGGGTGGAGGAATGATGGCTCCCCCGCCCGGGCAGCAGGCTCAACCGCAGCAGCCCTCTGGTGGTGCGGGTGGGCAATGGCTCAATAGCTTCATTGAAAAGCGGCGGTTCGCGGCTGGTGGTCCGGTTCCGCAACAGCAGGCCGCTGCTCCCCAATCCAGCTTCTCTGATGTCTACCAAAGGACATTGCAGAACTTGAGATCGGGTGGTCTGCGTGGCGCTGGTCAAGAGGCTGGCGCACAACCTGCTCAGCAGTTCTTTGGGGGTGGATCTATCCCGTTACCCCAATCGCAGCAGCCGCAGGCATCTGGCTTGGGTGAGTTCCAATCGAGGCAGCAATCCCTTGAGCCTATGAATCCCTACCCGCAGGGTCAGCTTGGTCAAGGCCCGCTCAACCAGACCGCAGAGGGTCTAGCGGGTCTCGGTCGAGGGGGGGACTCAATGCTCATGCACGTCAACAAAGACGAAGTGAACCAGATGGCAACGAGCATCAATCCTCAGACGGGACTCCCTGAGGCGTTTCCTTTTGCGGCAGTCGGGGCAATTGCTGGTGTATTGAGTGCGGTGGGTGGGATTGTGGGTCAGATTGCCGGAGGGGGTGGAGAAGGTGGCGGGATGTTGCAGCCTTCTGGGAATTCTCAAAAGGCACCATTTTCTCCTGCTCCGGACCCTAGAGACAGTCAGTCGGCAGGTACTAGCCCCGGAGAACAAATGCAGAAACCCGCTCCCGGTGGCATTGTGGGTGCGCCAGAGATCCCTGTTCCGGAAGCCGTAACACCCGCTGCACCATCTTCATATCAGTCGCAAGCTCCGGCACCTCAGACACCTCAGGCACCTCCGACTCAACAGAACGGTGCGGGGTTGACTAGCATTCCTGAAGTCTTTAAGCGTGGGGAGAGAAGAAACCTTAACCGTGGTATGAAATTTAGAGAGGGTGGCCTAGCCCTCCTTGATAGAAACATTCCTCGTCATCCCCGTGATGACTTCAGATACTAGCCGTTAGGAATTAATTATGGCTGCCGCATATCCCGAAGGAATACAGTCTCTCCCCCTTGAAGAGGAAGAGGACATCCAAGCAACCGAAGAGGGTCCCTTTTCCGACCAAGGAATGATGGCCGAAGAGGACGCCATCGGTTCCGTCGTGCCTGCGCTTGAAGGTACAGAACAAGCTCAAGCCATGACGGAAGCGCCACTTCCTGACGAATTTGAGTCTGTCGCGAGACCAGAGAACTATGGAACATTCGACCCGGCGACGGGTGATTTCGTGTCAGTGGATACGGAAACCATCTACCCGCCGACTGTGAGAGAAGAGGAGGTAGTCGGACCAGACCCTGATCCTTCATACGGATATTCAACTGGCATTCAGGGTTTGGGAATAGATTTATTTGATGAGACTACGGGAGAATACTCATTTGCTGGCATTGTTGGTGACGCTGATCGCGCAAAGGCATTGGAGGATTTTTCTAATTGGGTAGGTGCGGGTTCCGAGAACTGGACGTTAGGGGATTGGGAAGCATACGAGCAATTGAATGCGAGCCTAGAATATGGTGAGTATACCGCTGATGATAAGGCGACTATGCTTTCTGAATTCAATGACGTTATGGATCTCTTTAATGCCCCATCTGATTTAAGGAGCAATACAGACTTTTCCAATGATCCTCGATTCTGGCAATTGGTTGATGCAATGGAAGCTAAATATCCAGACGGCATTCCCTTGTACAGAAACTGGGGAGATGATGAGAAGGCTAGTTTCAGGGCTCTCTTTGATACTGGCGCTAGGTCTCCGGATCAACTTGATCATTCTGAGGAGGATGGATGGTCTTTTACTCCCGAGGGTGCCCCTCTTGGCTGGAGTGAAGTAGGTGATGATGGCAGTATAGATGCCAGTGCAGATCAAGCCTACGTCGATAGCATTTACAATGCAATGGTGGCTGATGAGACGCCGGGAAATATACTGGCATATGAAAATGCTCGTGCCTTTCAACAGCTACGTCAGAAATTGAATCACTTCGGTCGCGGTGAGGTAGATTTAATTACCGGTGACGTTATGGACATTCTAAAGGAGGGCGAGAAGCTTTCTGAGAATGAATTGTATATCGCTTTCATGTCTGAAGGGACTGCTGAGTGGACGCGAACCGACGAGGATCTTCTGGAGAACCTCAGACAAGGCGTTGATCGTGGGGCAGAAGAGGATAAATCAGAGGCCGAAAAGAAAACGGACCAAGATCTTTTTGATGAGTACTTTCCGGAAGGTCATGACTTCTCTGGTGGATCTATATATGAATACGGGGATCACTACGATGCGTTTCTTCTTCGCAAACACGGAAATACCAGTCGCTACTGGGAGTTATTGGCTGAGACATTTGAGGAAGACGGAGTTACCAAGAAGACAGGGGCTAGGCCCGGTTCTCCAGAGATGTTTGATGTTGGCGGTCTTCCGGCTGATGCAGGGGATTCTCCTTGGTACAGCCCAGAAGCCAGTACTCATAATCCGCTAGAGGTTGCAGGCGAGGGGATTTATGGGGTTGGGGTTCTTCCCAGTTCCGAAGGGGCCTTGCAATCGCCGTTCGGTGATGATTGGACCCTGGAGACCCCTGATTTGTCCGAATACTTTTCTTTGGATGAGGAGGGTAAGGAGGATTTTCGCAATCGCTTTGAGGCTTCCGAACAGTTCTTTTCCTATCTCCGTCAGGAGATGGAGGATGCACAGATTACGGATGTCAACCAATTCCTGTCTTCAATTGAAGATAGTGAAGAGCGGGCGAATCTTGAAAAGGCATATCGTTATTATGGTCAGGAATGGGATGAAACTTCAGAGGCTTACTACGCCGCAGCACAGAGTGCCTGGGATAAATTCAAGAACACTACCTCTGGCGAGGAACTAAAGAAGCAACTTGCACAGCAGTTAATCCCGTTTGCATCAACACTTGCCGATTTTCTTAGTGATTCTGGAATAAATTGGACTGTTGATGACGTTGTTTCCCTCCTGTCGGGAGATGCCATAGATCTAGGAGTAGTTGATGATGCTGGTGATGGTGCCGATGCGGGAGGTATTACTTCCATGGGCGAGACTGGTGGTGAGAAAATCGGTGATGCACTTGGACCCAACTCAAGCAATTCTCCTTCGGGGAATGCACCCGATTCAAAGTCTGCGGTAGACGATGCGGATAATGGAACCACCACGAATAGCAATATCTCAACTCCAAACAATCAGCTTAATACCTTTAAGCCAGAGAATGGCTTCGATGGCTTCGATGCTGTTTTCTCTCCTAGTTCTGGTGCAACGGTTGGTTCATTTTCCGAAAGGGATACGGTTGCGAAGAAGGTTTGGGGTACAGCCTCCGACGTAGCGCGCATTGGTGGCTTGGGTCAACGTGGTGAAAATATTGGAACAGACATTCCCCAGTTCGTGATGGATGCACAGGCATCAGGTAAATCCGAGATAGATCCTGTTTCGTATTGGTTGGGTCTCAGTAAGAGTGGTAAGGACTTGGCTATAGCCGAGGCCAAGAGTGCTGGTCTTAGTACTGAGATGGCTACCTATCATAATTTAGAAGACGATTTGTATCGTACCAATGGAGATCTAACGGAATTTTATCTTCCTTCTTGGGCAGCGGAAATGATCTATCCGGATTCTGGTGAAAATCAGGGTAAGATCGGGAATGAATTCGGTGGAGAATATGAAGGAATGTTTCCTGACTACAACTGGTGGCAGAGCATTGGTGCTGAAAGGCGTGCAGGAGTTCAGGGATTACTCACCGAGGATCAGAATGAATTGATTCCGATTCGTAGGATGACTAAGAAAACGATTGATGGAAAAGATTACGCATACGTTGATACGATATTAAGGTTCAGTCGAGGGGATGAAGGTCTTGAGCCGGTTTGGGCTACAGAGGAAGAGGTTGACAGGAGCATTGGTTCCTTCTTGGGAGTTGAGCCGGTTGGCTTTACAGATTACGTTAGGTGGGCGATAGCGGATAGCGATGGGGAACTTGATCCTATTTACCAGTTCCAGACAGTCCCTACTTTCGCTCGTTCTGCGGTTGGCCTTGGGCGTCGTACCGGAAACTGGGAAAGCCAAGCGAGAGTAAGCAGCACGGCTGAGAGAACTAAAACCGGAGGTGGCGTTAAATCGACTAGTAAGGGTTCTTATGGACGGGTCAGCCCGATTACATGGACTCACCCGAAAGACAAGACGAATGTCGATGAATGGCTCGTCCACGCATCCGATGATCTATCTGCAACTGCTTGGAACTATTGGCTAAACAATTATGATGATTACATTTCTCAAGGTGGTCAGGCCAATGAGCGTAAGACTGCCGTTCCTCTTCCCTCGTCTATCTTGGACTATGAACTTTCTGAAATACCGATAGAAAAAGCTATTGGGGCTCTAACGGGCTCAAGGTTCGTCACGAGCGAGGGGAAGAAGGGGCCGGGTTATAATTATATTGAACGCTCGGTACCCGCTTATACCAAGGTGGCTTCCAATGAATCTCCGTATACCGCGAATCCAGCAACATATTTTGGTACTGGGCGGGAATACTTAGACTACGGTGACGTAGGACATACCAGTTTTGGTTCTGTTGCGTTTGATGAAGAGGACTTCTTTTCACAGCTTACGGATACAGAGGATCCAGACGTTCCGCAGGGTTATTACACTGCTGATGGGAGTAGCGGTAGTACCTTCTGGGAAGCATTGAGTCTATTCATTCCATCGTATGATTCATATTTGCGATCTTACGATACTGCAATTTCCGGAGAAGACACTCTTCCTGTTTTTTCTGATTATGTAGACAGAGTTCGCATTAACGAGAGACCGGAATTCGATCCAGATAATGTTTCCCTTAGTGCTTCTCGGGAGTTGGCCTTCCAACAAAACGTAGTTGGGGATTTTGAAAAGGCAATAAATTCAATCAATCTTCTACCGGGGTGGAATGGTCGGCATGTTGCTGACGTTCCTGACTACGTTCATGATAATGAGAGATTTAACATTTTCACTGATGCCGACGAATGGGGGTACCCGGCGGGGCAGTGGTCGTCGACTGCGGCGCGGGAGGTAGGAGCAGAGGATTACAAGCTCAAAGACCTTAGCGATATATTTAAGTCTCCAAGAACTTATAGAACGCCAGAAGAAATCAAAGCTGCTGGAGGGAATGCTGCTGGTGGGATCGTTGGTCTAGGGTATGCAAACGGGGGGGAAGTCGCAGAGGTTTACGATGAGCCTGTTTCCCCGGTTGGGGACATAGAGAACCTTGAGGCTCTCGTTCAGCAGGATCCCCTTCTCCAAGAAGTGGTGGATGCGTTGCTTGGCAGTCACCCGAACCCCGAAGCTGTCATTCAGGCAGCTACTGAGAAGTACGGTCAAGAGATCATAGCTGCTCTTGCTAGGTTGATTCAGCCCATGGGTGGTCCCCAGTCTCAGTATGTCCCGGGTGGTGGTGGAGGGATGAGCGACAATATCCCTGCAACGATTCAAGAGAGTTCCGGAATAAAGTCTCCTGCTGCCCTTTCCCCCGGAGAGTTCGTGGTGCCCGCCGATGTCGTTGCTCATTTAGGGGACGGCAATAATGAGAACGGGGCAGAGAAACTTCATGGCATGATGGATCGTGTTCGCGTTGACAAGACTGGCAATGAAGAGCAACCCGAAATGATTCAGGAAGAGGAAGTTCTTCCTGCATAGGAAACAAAATGATAACGCCTGTTCCCAAGAAGTATCTTCATCTTGTATGGGATTCAGCGAGGGAACATTTACTTAGGTTTGAGAAAAGATCCGGATGCCAATTCACTGTCGATGAAATTGGCAAGTCTATATTTGACGGGGAGCAGCAACTCTGGATCTTGGTGGATGAGGAAGAAAAGATTACAGGTGCGATTGTCACGCAGGTATTGAGTTACCCAAGGAGCAAGTCGCTAGAGATCATGGCTTGTGCTGGTAAAGACATGGATGACTACATGTATGACAGCATGGATGCGTTTGAGAAATTTGCCCGTATGAATCAGTGCGATTCGATACGGCTTGAGGGAAGAAGAGGATGGTTAAAAGTCCTGAAGCCTTATGGCTTTGAGGAAGCGGCCATCGTTTTGGAGAGGAAGATTTAATGGGCAAAGGTAAGCAAGCGCAAACTAAAACGGAACAGAAACTTCCGTCGGAGATAGCTCCGTATTACAAGGATCTCATGTTCCGGGCCGGGAGGGCTTCGCGTAAACCATTTAATGCTTACGAAGGTCGGCGTTTGGCTGCCTACGATCCCGCCGAGAAGAGATTCCAGCGGGGAATTGAATCTCTCTATGAGAGAGGCCCTCGCCCTGAGCTTGGAATGGCTACGTCTGCGCTTGGTCAGGCAGGCGAATATGCGGGAAACGTCCCCCAGTGGGGTTCTGAAGCCTACGAAAAGTACGCTTCTCCTTTCTTTGAAAATGTAATTGACGTTGAAAAGCGAAGGATCGGAGAAGATTGGGATCGTGATCTTGGACGTAAAAGGATGGACGCTGTTGGCGCGGGGGCTTACGGAGGCTCCGGTCAGGCCATGCAGCTTGCTCTCGGGATGAGAGATAAGCAAAGGGCCTTGGAAGAGGCAGAAACCACAGGTCGCCAGCGTGCTTGGGAGCAGGCACGGGTTGGATTCGGAGCAGACCGAGATGCCCTTGCGAGTGCAGCGAATCTTCAAACGCAAATTTCAAGTCAGTTGCAGTCCCTTGCACAGACCCAGCAGACGCAAGCTTTTGAAAGGCTTCAATCCCTAGAGGCAATGGGTGCTGGCCGAAGAGAGCTAGAGCAAGCTGCTATCGATATTGCCTACCAAGACTTCCTCGATGCAGAATCCTATGAAAGAAAAATGCTGACTTGGTTTGGGTCTCTTCTGCATGGCGTTCCGCTGGGAGCGGATCAGGACGTTACTGGTACCCCTGCGACTGGTTCTCAGGGTGCCAAGATTGCCGGTGCCGTTCTTAGTGGCATCGGTAGCCTTGCTAGCGCAGCCGGGTCATTTGGTGGTTCCAGTGGTGCTACCAGTGGAACCTAGTAATAGGAAATTATCATGGCATTGAATCTTCTCGATTATCAAGAACTTCTTCGCAACCTGCCCCAAGGGCAGGTAGTGGGTCTGGCTAAGAAGGGCGATCCTCGCTCATGGATGGCAGGCGATGAGCTACGCCGCCGTGAGGAAATGCGCGATGCCGCTCAGGCGGAAGCCGCAGAGGAACAGGGTCAAGAAAATGTAATGGATCAATACATTGCTCGTGCTT
>Ga0310342_100000704_pt1 | contig 19442 bp, 16 predicted proteins | sample S15DNA20500_MG_FD_206155 | JGI IMG/M metagenome (GOLD analysis project Ga0310342, IMG submission 206155) | Marine microbial communities from station ALOHA, North Pacific Subtropical Gyre - S1503-DNA-20-500_MG | ecosystem: Environmental > Aquatic > Marine > Oceanic | place: Pacific Ocean: North...
TCCCAACCCGGAACGTTGCTGCTATTCGGGGGCAACGTTGGTGGAAGATGATCGGGTGATTGCCATGTATCACGGCACCACGGTTGGTAATATGGTGGCGGTATCCAGCGATCCGTTGTTGTTAAACTGGCAAAAGGTGACGGGGCAGCCGGTAATTCCTATGGCCAATGCCGATGGACCACCCCTGCCCTATCGCGTGTTTGACCCCTGCATCTGGAAGAAGGACGATTACTATTATTCACTCTCGGGTGGCACGCTTCCGGCCACCGGCCACAAGGTGAAGCGGGCAAACTTCCTCTTTCGTTCCGCCGACCTGGCCAACTGGGAATACTTGCATCCTTTTGTTGAGGATGATCTATTTACGCTGGTTGGCGATGATGGCGCATGCCCATATTTCTGGCCGATTGGCAATCGTCATATTCTGTTGTTCTACAGCCATATGAGTGGGGGTCAATATCTGCTGGGCGATTACGACAAAGAAGGCGATAAGTTTGTCGTGACGGCACATGACAAGTGCAATTTTGGCCCGTCAAATCCGTGCGGTGTACACGCCCCTTCAGCTACGCCTGATAGTGAGGGCAATGTCATTGTGATCTTTAATATGAATCCGGGCAGGCCCACGAAGAATTGGAATCAGATTATGACCTTGCCTCGCAAGTTGATGTTAATCGGCCAGGAAGATTTGCGTGTGGAGCCAGCGGGGGATGTGGAGTCGTTAAGGCGTGAGCACGTTCATGTAGAGGGCAGGACACTTCCGGCCAATCAAGATGTGGTGCTGGATAAGGTGAATGGCAATGCGATGGAGATTGTGGCTGAGATAGATTGTAAGGATGCACCAATGGTAGAAATGAATGTTTTGCGCTCACCGAATGAAGAAGAAGTGACACGCATTATGTTTTTCAAAGAACGTGGGATGCGAAACAGACAGTTGAATCTTAGGAGTAGCTTAGTGACGATTGATTCTTCTCGCTCCTCGATCCTATCCGATGTACTGACCCGCGCACCAGAGACAGCGTCTTTGCTAGTCGATCCAGATGAAAGGCTACAATTACGAGTGTATGTTGATAAGAGTGTGGTGGAAGTTTTTGTCAATGGTAAGCAGTGTGTGGCTGTAAGAGTATACCCCGGTCGTGAGGACAGTGTCGGCGTATCTTTGCGAGCTCAAGGACAGGATAGTGAACTCATTTTCTTGGATGCATGGCAGATGGAGAATATTTACAAATGAGATAAGGGAAATGGCAGGCGCATGGATGGGATCAGAGGCCTTAAATAGGGAATCCAAATCCGTAAACATTGGCTCAAAAAACAGGCTGGCTAGAGACTGAGTAGAAATGACCTGCACTAAGGGAATGGCAAATCGGCTTTGACGGGCGGCCCCAACGGCTTGTGCTAAGTGCTCCACCGTAAGTTGACGACTCTGGATCTGGTCAGAGGTAATTTGGATTCTCATATTCAGTCTTTATTAATAGAGGAGGATGTTGGCTGCAACGGTGAAAATAGCCAGCTAATCCAGATTTTAAGGTTGGTGTCTTAGTTTGGAATTTTTGCTTGGGCCTTTTTCTGGTGGTGTATATTTGTCGATTGGACTCTAGTCTTAGCTGGGAAACGGACCATCAACCAATCTGCTGACTACCCTTAGTATCATAGGCTTCATCAATCCGCCAATCTAAGCTGGGAAAACTAGAGCAATCTTCAATTGCTTTGACAATGGACCAACCAACCTTGTTTAGTTGTCGAAGGTGTCTATTGTTGGATATTAGGTGAAAAACTATTCCAGCCATCGGCAGAATCCAGAAAGCTCAGGACCGAATTTTAAAGGCTAAGCCCAATACAAGCTTAACCATGGACAAAATAGCTAGTTATAATTAGGGCCGCAATAATTAAAGTAATTGGTTTCATTAGCTGATGTTAGTTAACTTAGACACAGGAGGCCAGACCCAACGGTAGCTATCTTGGTTCCTAGTAAAATGCCCGAGCTTGAGTCAGTACTAGGATTAGGCTATTCTTGCTGAGTAGAGTTATTAAGTTCCCTTTTTATCGCCCCAAATATCGGTTTGCAGTCGAGGCGAATAGCGGCAACCATGTTGCTGGCAGATTTCCACTATCCAATTTTGTTTGGCTTGAATCTGATCGCGGCTAATTCCCTGTGGCATCAAGACGATGACTGAGGCTGGGATCTTCATCTCTTGTTCCCACTGCTGGATCTCGGTTAAATCCTGTTCTGTTTCCACTACAAACAGCTATACTGATCCAGAAATTGCCTCAGCACTGGCTGGTTTATTCGCCGCCGTTGATGCTGCTTGAAATGACGATTACTGGCTACAGGATTAGAGTTTTCCAGTTTGGAACTAATTGACAGCAGATCGGCTTCCACCTGTTGGAACTGAGTCTCGTTAGTTTCGATGGTGATATATTGTGACCTTGCTGGCGCAACTGTTGACACAGGTGGGTCAACTCTTCAGGTTGCACGGATGGTTCTCCACCGGTCGTTACCACTTGTGGACAATTGTAGGCCAGGACAGCAGCCACTGCATCTTCTACCGGAATATCTTTGTTTAGTGATGCGCCACGTTTTTTCTACCCGACAGGCCGGCTTGGCGGAACAGGGGCAGCATACCGACACTGTTTTCACCGGCGTTGTCGGGTAGTGTATTCCTTACAATCTCGGCACAGGTCACCATCAGGTCGGAGAGACATACCAGTTCGTCGCACTTGGTTCCGGGTTCGATCACGCCGGGCCAGTGATCGATGCACGGAATGCGGTGTCCTCCGTCCCAGGCGTCGGACTTATAACCCTCGATAGGGCCCACTCGGATGATGGCCCTGTAGTTCCATTGCCTTTTCGCCACCTTCCCTGACCATCTTCTGATACTCCAATGTAATATGCACACCCCGTTGTCGCTGGTAAAGATGACTAATGTATTGTCGGCCACACCATGTTTCTCCAGCGAGGCAAGTACCTGCCCGAATATGTCGCCGGTCTCGACTACCAAGTCGGCATAAAGGTTATTCAGCCCGCTCTTTCCAATACACCGCTTGTTGACTGAGAGTAACGACCCGTCAGGGTAGGCAAACTACCGTAGGTTGGTCGACAAAAGAAATGTGGGGACGAAACAGATAAAGATGCTGATAGGTAAGGCCTTCATCCGATCTAAGAAATTTACACCAAAATGTGTTCGCGATTTAATTACGGGTGTGACAACAAGTCGTTGATGATCTGTCGGATTTTCTGGTAGAGTTTGGGATCAAACCGGGCATATTGATGAAAGACGATCTTGCCCTGTTGGTTGATTAGGTAGAGGACCGGTTTTTTGCGTTTGTTGCACTCTGCTCCGTACAACTGATGCACCTTACCTTCCCAGTCGAGCAGTAAAGGAACCGGGGGCGGTTTCTTTAGAAGTTGCTTCTTGATGAAGTCGCGGGAAATGAACTTAGGAATGTTCCGCATGTCGCCCAGAATGTAGCTACAAAGCGAGGCCCGGCCTTTGAAATTGGCCATTACTGCCCGGCCCCACCGGTTGTCGTCCTTCCGTAGTTTGCGATTGCCGACAATCAACAGGACGACCGATCCCCGCAATTTTTTGAGCTGATACGTTTTGCCGTCGGCCGTCTGCAACCGGAAATCGGGAGCGGTATCGCCAACGGTCGATGGTTTGTCGTCTGCTAACAGCAGCGATAACATACTGCAAGCCAATAGCAAACAGACAGAATTGAACTTGATGAATGATATCACGCGCATGATTGAGGTTATCTGTTCTGTTGCTCCCGGATTAAATTTGGCCACATTTTCTCTAAGTCGGTATAGTTGGCCACAGTAATAACGCGACTGGGCCCAAATTGGGTTTGGTTTTGATCAGTCGTTGTCAGTTTATCGTAGTAAGCGTCAAGCGCCAATTTAAGTGCCATTTTCCCCCGTTCATAGGGTTGTAGATCTACTTCGGCGTCGTGTTGACCAGAGATAATCAGGGCTGTGGCCACACGACTGGCACCAATACCGACGGTTACAATCTGCTCGGTCATCCCGTACAGATCAACACTTTCGACTGCTCCAACGGCCAAATCGCTATTGACGCAAATTACTGCTTGTACGTTCTGGGCGTAGGCTCTAATGATTTGGCTAGTCAGTCGACGTCCCTCGTTCGTATTAGCTAATGAGGATTTAGATAGTACACGGATGGTCTGGTATCGGTCCAAAATGCGATAGATACCGATGGTAAGCTGACGGAAAGAGGGCGATCCTAACGGTCCTTCCAAGACCAAAATGTTGCCGTGACCTTCAACCTGTTCAACCGCATATTTGGCGGCTATCTCACCCAACCGGATCTCATTAATAGCTAAATGGCCTCTGATCTGAGAACTTCCTAGCATGGTGTCCAGCGTAATAACAGGGATCGGTCGTGGTCGATCAGGACTCTTGGCTTCCCGCAAAATGGCGTAGGCAGATCGGAAATCGACTGTACTGAGAATCAATACCTGAACTCCCTGGTTTATCATGGTAGTGACTTGCTGACGCTCCATAGCCGCCGGGTTTTTTCCTACTTCACCGTCCTGAACTCCGTTCCAGACGATCTCGATTCTATCCAGGTGTTCTTCGGCGTTGTAGGTGTTAGCCTGATCGATCATAGCTTGTCGCATCAGGGTATAAGTTGGAGCCGTGGTTTTGGGTACATTGACCCCGATTTTGATCAGCAGACGATCATCTTGTCCACAGGCCAGAAGATAGAAGCAGATACCAACGATTAAGAAACATTGGAGCCAAAACTGGGGAAGAAACACAGTTTACTCTTCGAGCGTGGTTACTTTGTTTTAAATTTGGTGTGTTTACCGACTTTGGTGCGCATCTGTTCAGCTTCGATTTTTAACTGCCGGTCAGCGTATATTTTGGCCTCTAATAATTGAATCTGGTCTAGCTGTTGTTGCGCTAGTTGCCATTTTTTGATCGTTAAGCTGGCCCGGGCAAACTCGAGTCGGTAGGTGATATTATCGGGCTCGTGTTTAACGGCTTGTTGAAAGTGATGGATAGCTTGTTGGTTACTGGCAGGTGGCAGCCCACCGTAGATCAGCTTGGCCATCACTGACAGAACACCACTGACATTAGCGAGGTTGTGATGCCAACGTGCCAGAATATAGTGGGCATAGTGGTTGCCGGGATCCAATTCAACCGCTCGGTTAGCCACATTTTTGACGACCACTGCTAACTCGATCTTTTTCTTGTTTCCTTCGGTCTGGGTTCGGCTACCGACCGCTACTGATAAATAGAGATAGCATTGACTGTCGTTGGGCGCAATTTCCACACTCTTTCTGGCCATCGTTTCCGCTTTCAGAAAAAGCAGATGTGCCTCTTTTTCAGATTCCTTTTGCCGGGACTGATACTTTTGATTGCCCAACTCAGAGTAGGCACGGGAGAGCCGCCACAGTACTCTCGAGTCGGCGGGGGAGAGTTGCTCAGCTTGCCGTAGGTTTTGCAGACAGCCCTCAATTTGTTGCTGTTGAAATTGTAGATCTGCTTGCTGAATCAGTTGGTCAATCTGTGGGTTAGCAACTGCGTTGAGGGCAATCCACAACAGAAGTGAGCATAACTGTTTACGGGAGATCATCGGATTTGGCCGACAAGGTGAATGTTGCAATTATACAAGACTAGCCTGTCGGTAATCGTATATATTTGCAACATTCAGTCAAGGGTACCCAAGCGATCGGTTATCGGTAAGCACGGAAGGTCTGCTTCTGGTGACCCAAGTTCTCGATGGAGAGTTCCACTACGTCGCCGTCTGATAAAAACTGCGGTGGCTTCATGCCCGACCCAACGCCGGCTGGTGTTCCCGTTGAGATCACGTCGCCCGCTTCCAGCAACATAAACTGTGACAAATAGTGTACCAGGAAATAGGCATTGAAGATCATGTCTTTAGTATTACCAGACTGTTTCACTTGACCGTTGACCTTTAGTTCCATGCCCAGATGATTGACGTTACCGATCCCGGATTCTGAACACAGATACGGCCCCAGTGGGTTGAAGGTTGGGCAGGATTTCCCTTTGGTCCATTGCCCTCCCTGCTCAAGTTGAAACTCTCGCTCGGAGACATCCTGAGAGATGCAATAGCCGGCGATATGATCTTTAGCCTCATCTAATGACTCCAGATAAAGGGCATCTTTGCCAATAACCACACCCAGTTCCACCTCCCAATCGGTCTTGGTACTATTCTTGGGGATGGTAACGTCGTCAAAAGGACCACTCACGGCACTGGTACTTTTTTGAAAGATAACGGGTTTGTCCGGCGGTTCCATACCGGATTCCGCCGCATGGTCAGAATAGTTCAAACCGATACACATCAGCATGTGAGGTCTAGCCACGCAGGCACCCAAACGGGCATCTGCTGGAGTGTTAGGCAAATTTCCCCCTTTCTTCTCCACTAAAGCGCGCAATTGGGACATCCCATCGTTGTTGAAGAAATCCCGATTCCAATCTTCAAAATGAGCAGAACAGTCTTTGTGTACGCCATCGACGACAACACCTGGGTTTTCCTGGCCTTTTGGGCCGAATCTGAAAAGTTGCATAATTTTCCTTTCTGCCTGATAAGCAAAAGTATCAGTTAGTAATGAATGAATGTGAGTTGATGAACTGCTATCAGTTCCCGGTTACTTACTTGTCGCTATTTTGGTCTTGTGATATACTCAGCCCATCACGTTGCCGAAAGGGAGTTATAATGATTAAGCTTGGCACTATGTCGCTGAATGTCCGCGGCACGACAGCCACTGAGTTTGCCCAAATTGTCTCTGATTTAAATCTGGATCTGATCGAGCTACACTCCAGTGCGTTTGAATCGACCGACCTCGACTATCTGCGCAACCTGAAAATGGATCTGCAAAAAAAGGGCCTGCCACTCGGTTACATTGGGATCAGCAACAACTTCGGTGTTCCTGTCGAGCAACACCCAGAACAGATTGCCCTGATCAAAAAGTGGATCGACGTCGCCAGTTTCATGAGTTGCCCACTGGTGCGGGTTTTTGCCGCCTATATTCCCGAAGATTGCCAGGATGAAGAAGCCCTGTGGCCACCGATGATCAAAGCGTTCAAAGGGGTAGCTGAATACGGTTACCAGAAAGGCGTCATTGTGGGGTTGCAAAATCACAACCACAACAATGTCACACGGACGGGTAACAACCTGTTACGGGCACTGAACGAGACCAACCACCCCTACTTTTCGCATATAGTCGATACGGGTCAATACGCTGGGTCTCCAGGCGCCAGTGGACACCACGGTAGTGCCCATCCGAATTTTGACTGCTACGACAGTATTGCCAAAACTGCCCCTTATGCCGTTTATGTCCGGACTAAATTTTACCATATCGACTCTGGCGTTGAGGAGTGGCTCGATTATTCACGAATCGTACATATTCTGAAAGACCTGAACTACAACGGTGGTATCTCCATCGTCTATGAGGGGGAATCCGATCCGATCGAGTCGATGCGCAAAGCAGCCGTATATTTGCGTTCCCTTCTGTAGGTTAGGTCTGCTAAGCAGGCCGGAATTGAACGGCTAATTTCTCGGCCCAGGCTTTGTTAGCATCGATCGTCCGCCCGGCATTGTGAGGGGTATGCACCACGTTATGTCGACCTAACAGAGGATCATCCAATGGTAGTGGCTCAACATCCCAGACATCAGCGGCTAGACTGATTTCATCAGCTAAGACTCGCTGACGGATTGCATCCACGTCACAAATCTTGGCTCTAGTGACCAGAACCACCAAACATCCACGGGGCAACGCATTGATGTGGTCCGCTGTTACAATACCATGGGTTGATTCTTGAAGGGGCACCATCGGCACAAAGATGTCAGCATCCTTGACCAGTTGATCTAGATGCCACTCTTTCCTAGCACCTGCCCGGTGGAAACAGGGTTCGCTAGCATATGGATCATAAGCCGCCACATCAGCACCCAACATGCTAACGAAGCTAGCGTAGCGACTGGCAATGTTGCCAACGCCGACGATCCGCACCCGTTTGCCGGCGATGGTGCCGCTGGTGAAATTTGGGTTGTCCCCAAACTGCCCAGCACGTGCCCCCGGACGGCCTATCCCACCAGGTGGGCTATAGTCCCACGGTTCAAGCGATGTTAAGATCTGACGGTGGAGTTGTGGAATCCGGCGTAGGCCACACAAGGTCAGCGCTAATCCGTACTCGGAAACGGTTTGTCCCCAGAACCCTTCACTGGGATGGCTATAGGTCTGGATGTTGTGTTCTTGTAGATGTTGATCGACCTGTTCAGAGGTATCGCGGCTATAACTACCTTGAAAAGTAGCCTCTTTCAAATCGGTGAATTTTTCCAGGCAATCTTTGGTGACCGGTACCCCCAAAGCAGCTAAGCGGCAGATGCCAATAGGGTCTTTAATAATCTGACCCAGATTTTGCCCATTATCGTTATCCAATCGGTGAAACTGGACTTCCCCCTGTGCCTGCCACAGGTGATGAAAGTGATCAGCCGCAAACGACCAACTCAGTTCAAACCGGGGGTGAACTACAATTAAGCTTTTTCCCATCTTATTTTATCTCTTCTTCATTTTACAGATAGCATACGAAAAATTAGATCCGATGTCAAGGGCAGGAAAGTGCTGGTTCTTACTATCGGTTGGCCTGATTCTGACGAGCTTAGTTGGATGTGGTGAAGATGAAGTAATCGCTAAACCAAAAATTGCATCCCAAGTCGTAGATCTAACCGAATTTGTCGGTATATGGCATCTCAACCACTACGAACCCCATCCCACGACACAATTACCGACAGTGACTCTGATGCTGATTGAAGATGGCACTTGGCAGTCGGAAACTAAACTGCCGTTGACCTCCGGCGGTTATCTATCTGTTCAAGCTAGGGGCCGGTTTAGAATTGAAGCAGACCTGATCAAAAGCGAAACCGAACAGGTTACTGCAACGCTGCCCACCAGTCAGTTGGAGGCGAAAACACAGGTATTTCAGGGGGAGATTATATTTCAGCTGGAGAAAGATTCGCTGACGCTTTACTACAGTGACGGTAGTATTGCTGTTTATCAGCGGCAAAAAAATAGCGAATGAGCAATTTTGGGTTGCCCATTCACCAAGAGAGATGATTAAAAGAGATTGAAAAGTTTGTCTAGTATCGTTTAGGAGGCGGTTGCATCAGGCGAATGCCCCGATAGTGATTAAACTTGAACTCAAACGGAACTGTTTGATACCGGGCAGCAGTTCCTTCCGGGGGGGCTTTTTCGATAGGAATATGGACGGTGAGGTCTGTGGCATTGAGTTTCACCTGTTGGAAGACCACGAATCCTTCCACCGATTCGCCTGGTGGGATACCGTCTTCTATTTTCGCAACCTTTTTTTCAAGCAGGATTTCCCGGGCTTTCGCTAACCCATTTTTAACCAATAACCCACCGATGCGGCTCATCATCATCAATCGCTCTTCCAGATCCTCGTAGTTATGGCCACCATACATATTTTCGCCTTGATCCTCAATATGGCACTTTTTGACATCGTAAATTACTTTCTGCTCACGGTTATTAGTAATCTTGACGTAAAAGACGTCGGTTTTATCGCCCTGATGAGCGGCTTCTCTTTCATAGAAGGGAGAACATATGTTGCCGCGATTATACTTGAAATCGAGGTCAGCACTTCGCCAATAGATGATCGAAAACTCGATATCATCCTTTGTGGTAGTGATCCCATCGTTTCTTGGTGCAGCGTCGGGATCAAATTGTTCCCGCGCATCTTCCATATTGAGAATAGCATGCCCTTCGGGTAAATTTTCGGCGTCGGGAGAAATAGGCGGAAGGTTACGCTGAGAGTTCGCTTTGGAAATCGATTTTAGGCTGTTTTTCATTGCCTCTTGACAACCGACAATGGCCAGGATCAACCCAATAATTAGGCTGATCTGCATCAATTGAGATAATCGTTTCATTTCTACTCCTATACGTTACAGCAATCTGCTGAATTTTATGATTTTTCAGTATAGCACAAGGCTACCGGGTTTTCAAATTGTGCCTGGTTTTTAGATCTAGGTCAAATTTGCCCTAAACTCAACTGGCGTTCGTTTCATCAACGGTCTTACAGCACCGTAGCCAGACGTTATCTGAAACTGGATCGTATCCCTTCCAAGCATAAGGATCTACGCCAGAGACCGGTACCACACCGCGCCGATCAGCACTGGCAACATGTTCACCTTCGGCTAGATGCCAAGGTAGCAAAGACCAGGCGTTGCAATAGTGATTCACCAAGACACGGCGGTAAGTTTGACTCCGATTCTTGCGCGATCGATGTAAGAGATAACCATTAAAAACGATCAGCGTACCAGTTTGAACTTCAACGGGGATTTCCTCCGTTTCGTCGAAACCGTAGCTTTCCGCCGCAAAATCTAACTCATCCGCATCCCGGTGAGGTTGCTGAGGGTAGAGATAACCAGAGCGGTAAGAGCCTGGTATAACCCATAGACAACCATTTTTTACATCAGCATCATCCATGGCGGTCCACGCTCCGATCAGAGACCGGTTCCGCGAGTTGGAATATAGATTTCATCCTGGTGCCACGCCTGTCCTTGAAAGTTGGGCGGTTTAACGAACAACATCGATTGCATGCACTTGACGCTGCCATCCCAGAATGGAACGTGTGCCGCCGTAACTTGGCTTAGTACACCACAGATTTCAGGGTGCTTGACATGTCTCTCGATGACTTCGCTGATAAAATGGGGTTGATGGATACACAAGATTGATTTCAGCACTTCATTATCTGATAGGTGTGCCTCGACCGGTTGCAAAGACTCGCAAGGATAACCGCCTCTGGCCAACTTGAGCGTATCCGCTCTCAATTCTTCAATTTCTGAAGAGGAGATTAAATCTGGAACGGCCAGATAACCATTTTCAACGAAAAACTCAATCTGAGTCTTTGATAAAACTGTAGGCACTTCAATTTTAGGTCCACTACGCATTGGATTCTTCACCTAACAGAGCTGATGTGAACGCAATAAAGCGGTCAATTCCATTTTAGCCTGAGCACTGACCTGATGCAACGGATAGGTCGTATGGTCAGCGCAGATCCCCAAAATTTCGGCACACGCTTTTAAGCAACTAACACCATTGCCATAACGATATAACTGACCTAGGTCCAGCAATTTTTTCTGCAGTCGTTGAACGGTGTCCAGATCCCGGACTTTAGCCGCTTGATACAGTTCGACAGCAGCTTTCGGATCGATGTTAGCGATTGAGATGACGGCGCCCTCCGCACCAAAAGCAATGGCTGCACCTGCCATGGTGTAAGAACCAAGCAGAATGGAGAAATCATCTCTGTCGCCCAAGTAGGTCTGCAACTTTAAAAAAATTGTCCAGTCTGCTGTACTGTCTTTAATGCCAGCGATGTTTTTGCTATCATCAACAATCTCAACCACGATTTCCGGATCGATATTGGTTTTGACCATGATTGGAATGTTGTAGATTACAACCGGTAAGTCGGTACTTTGCGCTACCTGACGATAGAAGGATTTTAGCTCTGGATCCGACGAGGGATAGTAATAAGGAGGTGTTGTTGCAACCGCCGTCACCCCGAGTTCTTGAGCTGCCTCGATATTGGTGATCACCCTTGAGGTACTGGCATCCATAGCCCCGCAAATGATCGGAACTCGCCCAGAGACAGTAGCAACCGTGGTTTCAATAGCAAATCGACGATCCGCATCTGAGAGAGAGACAAATTCACCGGAACTGCCGAGAAGGTAAATCCCGTGTATGCCATGTTCGATCAGACGGTTGATCTGTTTGCTTAATCCGGCCCCGTCAACCCGTTCTTTTTCGTCGAGAGGCGTAATAATAGGAGTGTAAATACCTTCAAATCGCATAGATTCCACTATATTTAAGTCAAGTTCAGTATATCAAATAACATCATTTTCGTCAAGCATTCCATTTGATTTAACCAGTGGATCGAGTAACAACTGACGCAAGAAGTCCTAAAAATTACATCAACAGGCTTATTTAGCTGCGTGTTGCAGTCGCTTCTTGACTCCGGCCCAGGAACAGATCGGACACTGCTGCGGATCGTGTCGGCGAGCAGGACAGTACCCACGACCGAAGAAGATGATCTGTAAGTGAAGTTTGTTCCAGTTTGACTCTGGAAACAAGCGTTTGAGATCTTTTTCCGTCTGTACCACATTTTTGCCGTTCGATAATCCCCAGCGATAGGCCAACCGGTGGATATGAGTATCGACAGGAAAAGCCGGATGACCAAACCCTTGAGACATAACCACACTAGCTGTTTTGTGGCCTACGCCGGGCAGAGCTTCTAAATCGGCAAAATTTTCGGGCACCTCCCCACCGTGCCTTTCCACCAGCAATCGGCTTAGCTGTTTCAGGTTCTTAGCTTTGACGTTTGAAAGGCCAATTTCCTGAATTACCTGTTTAATTGCCGATTCCGGTAGTTCTGCCATCTGCTGTGGTGTATTGGCTAAGGCAAATAGAGCCGGTGTTATTTGATTGACTTTTTTATCGGTTGTCTGAGCAGAAAGCATAACAGCAACGAGCAAGGTGTAGGCATTACGGTGTGTCAACGGGATCGGTACGTCCGGATAAAATCGATCCAAAACCTGTTGAATTCGCAATACCTTCTCCGCTTTCCTCATACCCAATCAATCCCCGCTGTTGCCTTATCTTCTCTATCCCTAATTGGTTGCAAGTAAATTATACCACAGGTCGTCAGGTGCGGACGAAGGTTTACTTTTTAGCTGAAATCTACTATAATGAGGGTTAAGCGACCGCATTGAAGGCCAGAAATGAACATCCTATTACTGATGGCAGATCAGTTCCGTTTTGACGCCATACGCTGTATAGGCAATCAACGGATCCAGACTCCACATCTGGATACACTGGCGGCATCGGGGAAACTGTTTACTCACGCCTTTACCCCGTCGCCAGTCTGCGTAGCCGCTCGCATGTCGATGATAACCGGACAGCGCATCAGTCGAACACATTTTGTTGATAATCAGTGTTTATCCCCGGCCACACCCGTTCTTCCAACATTGATGACTACCCTTCACGACGCAGGTTATCGGACTCAAGCTGTTGGCAAAATGCACTTTCAAGGCAAACACTACGGTTTTCACGACATAAAAACCCAAGAGGAGTGCCCGAGGGTACGAATTGATGACGACTACCTAATGTTTCTGAAAGAGAATGGCATTCCAACGCGATTCCCCCACGGTTATCGAAACCTCCTCTACTTTCAGCCGCAGACCACGGCTTTGCCAGAACAGTTTACGCCAGAGGCGTGGGTGACTGATCAATCGATCCAATTTTTGACCGATCACCTCCGTTATTGTGGCTCACAGCCCTTTTTTCTTTGGTCATCCTGGATCGCTCCCCATCCACCTTTTGCTGCCTGCTCACCTTATGATCAAATGTATTCACCAGACGATATGGACTTACCCGATTATATGAACCGGCCTTTGTCAGATTTACCGGAGACCATCTGGTCGAGTCGGGCACGATTAGATGGTGCGCATCACGATCCTGAACGAATGCGCCGCATTAAAGCCCTTTACTACGGTAAAGTTAGCCATGTGGACGCCTGTATCGGTCGACTAATGCAGCATCTGGATCAACTAGGGCTATTTGAGAACACGATTGTCATTTTCACTAGTGATCATGGTGAGATGTTGGGAGACCACGGCTTAGCCCAGAAGCAGGTACCGTATGAAGCGTCGATCCGAATTCCATTCATTATTCGCTGGCCGCATATGACTCAACCGGGTCAAATCAGTCACGACTTGGTCAGTTTACTGGATCTTTTCCCGACGTTGATCGAAGCAATGGAGCTGCCTTATCCCGGTGACGTTGGCGATTTGGCAGGTGAAAGCCTCTACCGCAGCCAAGTAGAGGCAGACAATTCATCTGGTCATCAGTTAGGAACGGACCGAGAGCGGATTTTTATCGATCTCTACAGTGGCAAACAGCGTTGGGTTGCAGTCAGATCCCGCCAACAAAAGTACGTTGCCTGGGCTTCAGGCGAACGGGAGGAACTCTACGATCTGGCGGCAGACCCGCAAGAACACCATAACTTAGTTTGTCAACAACCGGAGCAAACGGCTAGCTTTAGAACCGAAATGGCAAATTGGGAACGGATTAATGGATTACCTGACACTTTAGATGGTGATCATCTAAAGTCTTATCCAGAAGCGAAACCTCCAACAGAGGAAACATGCCGAGAGGTGATCATCAACCAGGGGAGATGGACTCAGAATTTGCCCGCTGAGGAACGGGACACCGTAGAAACATATGCTGCCGCCATTCGCAGTGCTCTTTCCAAAGAGACTTTTGACCCGACCAAGTTAAGTATCGATTCCTACATTCAACAAACAGAGCATCCGGTTGTGGATATCCTAAAAGATATAGACACCTAAAAAATGATCAGGATCTACCAGCAGACGATCATCGTTTCACCAGAAGTTATCGACGGCAACGGCCACGTCAACAACACGATCTATCTTCATTGGATGCAAGATATTGCCATCGCCCATTCCAGTGCCAATGGTTGGTCACCAGAACAGTATCGAGAGATAAAGGCAGGTTGGTTCGCCCGTTCTCACTATCTGGAATATCTGAGACCAGCCTTTGCCAGCGATCAATTGATGGTCAGAACCTGGGTCTCTGGCTTTGCAAAAACACGAAGCGTTAGACAGTACCAAATCGACCGCCATCAAACGGTAATCTTTCAAGCCCGGACCGAGTGGGTCTATTTTGATTCCAACAGGCAGCGTCCTGCCCGACCACCGCGGAATCTGGTCGAGTCCTTTGAAGTGGTAACCGATATTGAGCGTGAGAATCTGTAGATTTATTAAATTAGTGATTGACAATACCCTCCAATCGTTTTATCGTTCGAATTATCAACCGGCCCCTCCGTTAGCAAGGTAAAGACAGAGGTAAAGACAATTGAAACTGAAAACACGAGATGTACAGACTTTCCAACAACGAGGATACTTAGAGATTCCACATCGGGTGATCGAGGAAGATCATCTTCAGCAACTGCGAAAATCTTACGACCAGGTATTTAGCGAACGACGTGGCACCTCAGGACAGGGACTGCGCAACTTGTCGGGTACAGAATCGATAACTGACGCGACTGAAGACGAGCATGCAGGCGAGATGTTGCAAGTAATGGAGATGTGGCAGAAGAGTAAAGATTTCCAAGATCTGCTTTATTACGATCCATTGCTCGACATTGCCGGGAGTCTGATCGGTGAAAATATCCAGCTATTTCACGATCAAGCGCTTTACAAACCGGCTAAAATCGGTGGGTCTGTGCCCTGGCACCAAGACAATGGGTATTGGCGGTGTCAGCCAGCAGACCTGGTTAGTATCTGGATCGCATTAGATGATGCAGACCAGGAAAATGGTTGCATGAATGTCATTCCGGCGAGTCATGTAGCCGGACACGTTAGTCATTCACGTGCTAAAACCGGAGATCGAGAACTGCCAGCTTTGCTGTCCATCGATGCGGCCGAAAGTAAAGCCGTTTCGGTCCCGCTCAAAGCCGGTCACGCCATGGTACATCACTGCTTAACAGCACACCAAACCCGGCCGAATCGGTCAGACCGTGATCGACGTGCGATAGTGATTCACTACATGCCCGTCGGAACCGAAAATGGCGAAGGCGTGTTATTGAAAGACAATCTGTTGCTGAGAGGGCACAACCTGCATTCAAGTGGTAATGCTGGTTCAGTGTAGAAGAAGCAGATGCTACTAAAGTTGGCATCCCCGGAGGGGCGTTTCAAGGTGGATAATGCGGAAGTTTCCGCCCAATTACATTGACCGGCAGTACAAGATGTTTAATAATCTGATGGATAGACTTATTGCCCAATTCGTATTTGAGGAAAAGTGGTGGAGATTAAAATGAGGACGTTTGCTTGGCTGTTAGTACTCGTTGAAAAGGCCATACAGAAATTCATGCCAACCGGGCTAATTTTCTGACAGACGAAAAGTCATTATATCCGATTGGTCTACACTGCAAAATCCTGCTCATCGCGCAACCAAATCGAGATTTGGTTTGTCATACCAACAAAAACCTTTCCACAGAGGGACTTTCTGGTCCAAAGAAAACCTTAACAATAAAGTTTGACAGATGTCAAACAGTGCTAGACTTCTTGCATTTATGTTAGAGTCATGCCTCGTTTGATAACCCAAAGGCTCGTTTTGATGCTGCCGACTGGCAAATTCAAAGCGAGCTTCTTTATTTTGTGTTTCCTTACACAAGCCGTTTTTGCCAATAGAACATCAGTCGATGATAAATAAAGGGTAACTGTTCGGTCCATCATCATTGGCCTACTGTTAATTCCCTTGAATAGCTATTGGATTGCAATGATGGAGTTGATTCACAACTCTGGCTGGTCGACCAATATCTCCATTTTCTTCAACGCCATCTTGACCCTATCTCTTCCTGCTGATTCTCAAATTCTGCTTCCGCCGATTGTCACCATCACAGGCACTTTCCCAACAGGAATTACTGGTCGTCTACATGATGGTCAATATCTCTTCGGGTATTGTGGGTCATGACATGATGCAGATACTGGTACCCAGCCTGGGACACGCCTTTCAGTTCGCTACCGTGGAAAACGAATGGAAGGTCCTTTTCTGGCATGAGATCCCACCCTGGCTGATAGTCAGCGACAAGCAGGTATTGAAGGGTTACTATCAAGGTGATTCCTCGTTCTATATCCAGCCTCATCTGCTTGGATGGATTGGCCCAATCGTCAGGTGATCACCGTTCATCTCCGTATTACTATTCGTCACCTGGTGGTTGAACGTGATTTTGCGCAAGCAGTGGGCCGAAACCGAGCGACTTAGCTATCCGACCATCCAGTTACCGTTGGAAATGACCAACCCTGAAACAGACCTGTTTCTCCGAAAGCTGTTCTGGATCGGGTTTTCGATTGCGGCGCTGGTCGATTTGCTGAACGGTTTATCCTTCGTCCTCCCTTCTGTTCCTTATCTGCTCCTCAAAGTGCATAGCTGCCGGAATCACTAATAAACCGTGGAGCGGTATGGGCACTTTCCCCACCTCTTTTTACCCTTTCGTCATCGGCATGGGCTTTTTCATTCCGCTGGACCTATCCTTCTCCTGCTGGTTCTTTTTTCTGTTTTGGAAAATGTTGATAGTAGTAAATAGTGCATTGGGCGCCGATGGCTTGTCCCGCTTTCCGTTTATCAAGGAACAGGCTTCCGGCGGATATCTGGCTTTATGCCTGATCGCTGTCTGGTTGAGTCGGAGACACCTGGGCCGGGTCTGGCGTAAAGTACTGTGCCATTGCCAACAGCCTCGACCTATCAACAGTTGGACGATGCCGATGAACCAATGCGTTACCGAACCGCTGTGTTAGGGCTTATCGTCGGAGTCTTGCTGATTGTGTGGTTTTGCCATCAAGGGAGCATGTCCACCGGCGTGGCGTTGACCTTTTTTGCCTCTATTTTGTTATCGTAACGGCAGTCACCCGGATGAGGGCTGAACTCGGAACGCCGGTTCACAACCTACATTTTTCGGGGCCGGACGAAATCCTAGTTAGATTCATCGGCAGTCGTCGATTGCGAACCGGTAATCTAACCATGTTCTCTCTCTTCTGGTTCATTAACCGGGCCTATCGAAGCCATCCGATGCCTCATCAACTAGAGGGGTTTAAGATGACAGAGCGAACCCGGGTAGAGAGTAAAAAGCTGGTTCGCGCCATGATGCTGGCCGCCGTTGTTGGATCCATGGCCGGGTTCTGGGCCTTGCTGACGGCCAGTTACCATCATGGCATGAGAGCATGCTTTCGGACGCGAACCGTGGGAACGGCTTAGCAGGTGGTTGATAACAAGCAGCGAAACTGACTATCCGGCTGCGCTATTTACCTTGATCGGCTTTGTTTTTACTATTCTGCTATCGATGATGCGCCTGAGGTTCCTCTGGTGGCCGCTTCATCCGGCTGCATTCGCCATTACCACTCACTTGGGGAATGCACTTGGTCTGGTCCTGTCTGTTCATTAGCTGGCTGGCAAAATTGATTGTTCTCCGCTACGGTGGTATAAAAACCCACACCCGGATGATACCTTTCTTCCTGGGATTAATCGTGGGAGAATTCGTGGTGGGCGGTTTCTAGACCATCATCAGCATCATCTCTAGCATAGAAACCTACAGGTTCTGGGTCATCAGACAACTTACCAACCTGTATCTGGCCTGAAGAAAAGCATGGATACATTGACCAACGTTTTTTAGCTGGGGTTTAATTATTGATTGACAGCGAACTGCTATAGTGCTAAAGTGTAAAAATGCTATTCTGGGTGTAGAAAATTGTCACTCCGAACAAATGGCAATCCAGAATATGATGCTGTGAAAAGGTGAGGTAGAGATTCTACCAACCGAATTTAGTCGACTTTATAGTTTTAGAAGCAGAAAGTTAGAAGTAGGAGTAGTATCAAATGTCAGGAAAGAGTTTAAAACGACGTATCCATGAGGGTGAGATTATTATTGGTAGGGGAGCCTCCATCATGGCAGATCCAGATGAACTCAGATCTATCTTGGATGAGGGGGGATTCGATTTCATCTCAACCGATAGCCAACATTCCGCCTTTAATGAAGAACGATTGGTTACCTTCTGTAATGTGGCTGACGAATTCGATATTCCAGTGCAATTCCGGATCAAGCACACACGTCATGCTTACCTGATCGGCAACTATCTGGATCTGGGCCCAACAGGCATCGAAGTTCCACAAGTGGAACTGGAATCGACAGTCGATGAAGCTGTCGATGCCTTTTACTATCCTCAGGTTGGCAAACGGAGTTGGGGAGGGGCTTCGCGCAAAGTCACACCGGACCAAAGTGGACGCTTAGAGTATGCCCAATGGTGGAATGAAAACGGCGTTCTCTGGATGCAGATAGAATCTATTAACGCAGTGACCAACGCCAGAAAGATAGCTAAGCCAGGCATTGATTGTCTCTCTTTTGGCCCGGCGGATCTGAGCTTCAGTATCGAAAGCTACCCCAACCACTTTTTGCAAACGGTCGATGATTGTGCTCAACACGTGGCAGAACAGCTTAAAGGCACCGGTGTTGCTGTTTGTCTTCGAGGCGTCGACCCAGAGGACCGGGACCGATACATTGATATGGGCATTACCATGTTCCTCTAGTTTAGAGCTTGTTTTATTTATCAATCTACCAATCAATATAGGCACAGGACACAACGATGATTGCCAATACACTGTTCTGGGCAGGAAGACTTTTACATTGAGTATTGTCACTTCTCTTCCCCTATCATATTTTTTCCAAAGCCCAACAGAAAAATCATGGCACATCACACAGGTAACAATACAAACATAACCATTCGTCCTCTCAATGAGGCAGGTATTCCGAAGATTTACGGTTTCTTCAACGGATTCCCCGGGGCGAGTCGCAAGTTTTATCACCCATATAC
>Ga0310342_100000706_pt1 | contig 19435 bp, 12 predicted proteins | sample S15DNA20500_MG_FD_206155 | JGI IMG/M metagenome (GOLD analysis project Ga0310342, IMG submission 206155) | Marine microbial communities from station ALOHA, North Pacific Subtropical Gyre - S1503-DNA-20-500_MG | ecosystem: Environmental > Aquatic > Marine > Oceanic | place: Pacific Ocean: North...
GTCGCGATGACCTCGAGCCACATCTCCCGCTCCGTCGATGGCCCGGTGGGCAGGTTGTGTCCCGCGCCGACGTTTTTTACGTTCACGGTGAATTCCAGGCTGCTTCCGGCCACGGCTCTTCCCGGTGCATCGACGCTCAGCCTGGCGGCGGTGCGCAGGAACTCTTCGACCTCGCGGCGCTGGTAGCCAAGCCGGGGGAATGGAGTCACGGCGACATCGACCCCGATGAAGTCGTGGCGGTGGAGACGGTTGCGCAGGGGGCCGCCGGGAGTGGCCCTGCCGGTGTAGGTCTGCATATGGCAGCTGAGACAGCTGGTGTCGCGTGCGGGATAGGGGCTGGCGATAAACTCCTCATGGGGTTTTTCGACCTTCACGCCGCGGCGATTCACCACGTTGTGGCAGCTGCCGCAGAAGTCGGGATTCTTCAGGCTGTCGTTCGTTGTGGAGGCGTGGGCAGGTGTCTGCTGGGGAGCCGGCAGGCCGCCGACGAGCGGGGCGCCCGGCTGGATTTTAAAGCGTGCATTGGCGGGATGCCCCTCATCCAGGCGAACGCTTCGATGGCAGACCTCGCACGAGACGGCGGCCAGCGATGTTTTCGATAGTCCTTCGGGATCTTTCGTGGCGGCGGTTACCTCGCCGATGCCCGTGCCGACCGGGGCGTGGCAGCTGATGCAGAAATCGCCGATCTCGCCTCCTGTTTCCTTCTGCGCGAGGCTGTGCATCGCGTGGAAGACGGGATCGGTGATGGCATAGGCGTGCATGGAACCTCGCCACTCTTCGTAATGCCGCGGGTGGCAGGTCTTGCAGTTCTCGGCGGGCTGGAAGTCCCCCTTCTTCCATCGTGGTGCCGGAGAGGGAGCTTTTTGGGGGGTCTCCTCCGAGCGTAACTCCACGGGGGCAAGGAGCCAAAGGCAGGCGAGGGTGAAGAGCAAGGTTCGATGCATGAGGCTACCTTTGTCCACTCCCGGTTTTACTGTTCGCACGGTTCAGGACGGTACGGAAGCCGGTCTTCGCATTGGCGAAGCCGTCTCCGATGGGCAGCTCCAGGAACCAGGAATAGCGAAAGGTCGTGGGGATGGCCTCAAAGTCGGAGCCGGTGATGAAATACGAGGAGGGGATTCCGCGGATGGACCTGTCACGTCCCCAATGTGGTCCGCGGGGATCGGCGATCACGCCGGGGGAATAGTTGTCCACGTAGTAGCTGGGGTTGTACCAGTCGTTGACCCACTCGAATACGCCTCCGATCATCTCCTGGACGCCGAAGGGGCTGTCGCCGAGGGGGCTGAAGGTGCCCACGGGAAAGAGCTTCTTGCCCCAGAGGTGGTTCAGGTTGGCGTGGCGGGGGGTGGGCAGGTCGTTGCCCCAGGGGTAGCGCCGGGAGTCGTTTCCACGTGCGGCGAATTCCCACTGGGCCTCCGTCGGCAGCGTCTTGCCGTGGAAGAGAGCGTAGGCCTTCGCGCCGGCCCAGGTGACATCTACGACCGGCAGGAGCTCGTGCTCTTTCGCTACCTGGAATCGTTCCCCATTCCAGGAGATCATCCGGGCGAGCCTGGGCTCGGTAAAATCAAGACCTGCGAGATCTTCATAGGAGAATCTCAGGAAGGGGACGAGGCCGCCGCCGCGCTGTTGCCCCATCACAGCCGCCCTGGTGACGGTCAGGATTCCCTCGGCGAGGGCCGCCTGGAGAAAGCGGACGTATTGGATATTCGTCACCCTCTGCAGATCGATCCAGTAGGGGGCCAGGCGAACCTTGTGGGCAGGCTTGTCGGCCATGTTCTGGCCGGTCCGGATGAAATCAGCGCGTTCGATGTCGGTCAGGTTGTCGCCCATCATGAAGGAGCCGCCCGGAATGAAGACCATGCCCCCGGTGGCCGGCGTTCTGATGGAGATGGTCTTCCTGGTGCTGATGGGCTCGGCGCTGGAATCCTCCAGCCTGACCGTGACGGTAAGCTCGCAATCTCTCCCCGCGCCCGGGGCCTCCCAGTAGACCAGCCTCGATCCGTTGGAGAGCAGCTTTCCTGAGGAGGCCTTCCAGGTGTAGGAGGCCCTGCGCGGTAGGGCGAGCACAGCCTCGAGTTGGACCTCGCTGCCGTGGAATACCTTTTCCGGCCGCACCACGATTTCCGCCCTGGCCCCTGGAAGGGTGGTGGCCTGCCGCGGCTGCCGGCAGCCGGCCAGTGTGAGGGCAACCGCGAAGAGGCCCATGAGAAGAGGCAGGGCTCGGCTTCGCCTCAGGCGTCCGCCAGGGACTCTTCCCACCGGCCTGCCGTACTCGGTGATGAGTGTGAATGGGGGTCTCAAGTTGTTCTCCAGGGTTTTTACCGCCAGGACTTAGAATAAGCAGGCGACGGGCAGCTTTTCAAGGAACCGGGTGGTAAAGATTTAACCTTGCGAGGCGACGATCATGGATATACTAACGACCTGATTAGAACCATCTTACCGACGATGGACAGACTTCTTTTCCTGCGGAATTCCTGGCGGGAGAGCGCGTCTTTCGCTTCGGAGTCGTCCGATGAAGGCGTTTTTCCCGGGCCGGGAGGTTACCTGATGCAGCTCGTTTACTATCCGGATCCCATTCTCCTCAAGACCGCCAGGCCCCTGGAGCGGATCGACGGAGGGCTGAGGGAGAAGACCGCGGAGATGTTCGAGCTGATGTACTGCGAGAGCGGGGTGGGATTGGCCGCCCCCCAGGTGGGCTGGGGCGTGAGGCTGTTTATCTTCAATTGCCTGGGAGAAGAGGACCGCTCCGGTGAGAGGGTTTTCATCAATCCCCGCATTCTCGGCAGGGGGGAGGATTACCTTGTTGAAGAGGAGGGCTGCCTCTCGATTCCCGAGGTCAAGGGGAAGGTGAGTCGTCCGGATGAGATCCTTGCCGAGTTCCAGGATCTCTCCGGGGAAATGCGCAGGGAGGAGTTGTGCGATATCGAGTCCCGTGTCTTCCAGCATGAATTTGACCACCTGAATGGAGTGCTGTTCCTGCGCCATCTCAATACCACGGAGAAGCTCGTCGCGAAGAAGATGCTGCGTGAACTGGAGAAGGAATACAGCGAGCGTGGGGAGACCGCCGGGAGTGGGCCTCCAGGCCGCTCCGGGGATTCTTGAAACAAGATGGATCGCTACGACAACCTAGAGTCTGCGGCCCGGGGGCTCGCTTCCGGCATCGGGAGAGTGGCGACGATCGGGTTTTTCGATGGGGTCCACCGGGGGCACCAGGTGCTGCTGGGTGACCTGAAGGACTGGGCCGTAGAGGTTGGCGGGGAGTCCGTGGTGGTCACCTTTGGCGAGCATCCGCAGGCCGTGCTCGGCGCCCATCCTCCCGTGCCGGTCGTGTCGCTCGAGCATCGCCTCCTCCTGCTGGAGCGTGAGGGGATCGATGCGGCCCTGGTGCTCGATTTTGATGAGCGGGTTCGGGCACTGACTCCGGAGGATTTCGTCAGGTCTGTCCTGGTTGAGGGTCTTGGAACTCGGGGGCTGCAGATGGGGTTTGACAGCGCCTTCGGCAACAGGCGCCTGGGAACCTTTGAATACCTCGATGAGATGAGGGACGAGCTGGGCCTGGAGATCAGGAGCTCCCGGGCTGAGATTCTCGAGGGCGTCGCCGTCTCGAGCACCCGGGTGCGGGAGGCCGTCTCGAATTGGAACTTTGCCGAACTGGAAAACCTCCTGGGGCATCCCTTCTCGATCATGGGTACGGTGGTCGAGGGGGATGGCCGGGGCCGGCAGCTTGGATTCCCCACCGCCAATCTGGCCCTCCCGGGAGTCTCCGTGCCTCCTCCCGGGGTCTATTTCTGTGACGTGCTCTGCCTGGGGGAGCGGCCGCACGGTCGTCACTCCTGGCCGGCTCTCGCGGCTCCTGAACGCCCGGAGGGTTTCTTCCGGGGTGTCATGAATATCGGACGCCGGCCGACGCTTACAGATGGCAAGGAGGCCTCGATCGGCTCGATCTATGATCCCAGGGTCGATACCGTTGAGGTGCACCTGCTCGACTACGAGGGAGATCTCTATGGCCAGTGCCTGGAGGTTTTTGTTCTTTCCATGCACCGGGGAGAGAAGAAATTCTCGAGCGTGGAGGAACTCACGGCCCAGATCCGCAGCGACGTCGAGGCGCGCCTGGGCTAATCGCCCACAGGTTCATCACAGGGGCAGGTGAGGATCGGGGTCTTGACGGCGTTGACCTCGTCGAGACGTTTCACCGGCTGGTTTACCGGCGCCGCCTTCAAGAGCTCCGGGTTTTCTCCCGCCTCCCGGGCGATCTGGAGCATGGCATCGCAGAAACGATCCAGGGTCTCCTGCGTCTCGGTCTCCGTCGGCTCGATCATCAGCGCCTCGTGCACGACGAGGGGGAAGTAGATCGTTGGGGGATGGTAGCCCATGTCGATCAGTCGCTTGGCGATATCGAGAGCGCGGATGCCCGTTGCCTTCTGGTTCCTGGCGGTGAAGACGACCTCGTGCATGCAGGGAGTCTCGTAGGGGAGATGGTAGGCCTTCTCCAGCCGTCGGCGGATGTAGTTCGCATTCAGTACGGCGTGTTCGCTCACGCCCCGGAGCTCCTCGGGACCATGCGCGCGCAGGTAGGCATAGGCCCTGACGAGGATCCCGCTGTTGCCGAAGAAGGTGCGCACCTTGCCGATACTCAGGGGGCGGTCCGCGCAGAGCTCGAAGCCGCCTTCGGAATGAACGATTCTCGGTACGGGGAGGTAGGGCTCGAGCTCGTCGGTTACGGCGATCGGCCCGGCTCCGGGTCCACCGCCGCCGTGGGGGGTGGACATGGTCTTGTGAAGGTTGTAGTGCATCACGTCGACCCCGAAGTCGCCGGGTCGCGTGATGCCCAGGATAGCGTTCATATTGGCGCCGTCCATATAGAGCAGGGCGCCGGCCTCGTGCAGCAGGGAGCTGATCTCTTCGATGCCGCTTTCAAAGATTCCCAGGGTGTTCGGGTTGGTGATCATCATCGCCGCCACATCTGGTCCGAGCGCCTCGCGTAGACTCTCGATGTCGATTGTTCCATCCTCTCCGGAGTCGATGTTGCGGGTCTTGAAGCCGGCGATGGTGCAGCTCGAGGGGTTGGTGCCGTGCGCGCTGTCGGGGATCAGGACCACGTCGCGCTCGAGCTCGTCGCGCTCCCTGCAGCGGGCCTTGATCATCATCAGGGCGGTGAGCTCGCCGTGAGCTCCGGCCGCCGGCTGCAGGCTGATGTGGGGCAGGCCGCCGATCTCCGCGAGCATTTCCTCCAGCCGGGAAAACAACTCGAGGTATCCCTGGATTTCCCGGGCATCGTAGAGGGGATGCGCCTGGCTGAAGCCCGGGTTGCCCGCCACGACCTCGTTGATCCTGGGGTTGTATTTCATCGTGCAGGAGCCGAGAGGGTAGAAATTCGTGTCGATCGACATGTTCAGGGATGAGAGCCTGGTGTAATGCCGTACAGCCGAGGCTTCCGCAAGCTCTGGAAGAGCGGGCGTCTCCCTGCGCAGCTCGTTTTCCCCCAGGCACTCGGCCAGCTCCGGGATGCCGTTGCCGGGCTCCGGTGGTTCGACGCCGCGACGTCCCGGGCGGCTCAACTCGAAGAGGGTCGCTTCGGCGGCGGGGATGGGAATTGATTCCGGTGTCATGCTTTTGCCTCCCGCAGCTCTTCGCTGAGCACCCTGCCGAGCTCGTCGCCGAGGTGGTCGATATCTTTCTTCGTGACCAGCTCGGTAAAGGCGAAAAGCATCTCCTGGTTGCGGCCGGGGAAGAAGCGTGCCAGGGGCAGCCCGCCGCCGATGTTCCGCTTGGCAAGGGCCCTGTAGACAGTGTCCGCATCCACGGGAAGCTTCAGGGCGAACTCCTGGAAAAACGTCGCGCTCGAGACCGCCTCCACGCCCTCGAGCCCGGTCAGGACGCCGTGGGCGTAATGGGCCAGGCGGGTGCTGGCCTCGGCCACCTTGCGGATGCCGTGAGATCCTAAGAAGGCCAGGTACATGGCCCCCCTGAGTGAGCACAGTCCCTGGTTGGTACAGATATTGCTGGTCGCTCTCTCTCGGCGAATGTGCTGCTCCCGGGTCTGGAAGGTCAGCACGTAGCCGCGCTTGCCATCGCTGTCGACCGTCTCGCCAACGATTCTTCCGGGCACCTTTCGAACGTGTTTCTGCAAGGTGGTGAAGAACCCGAAGGTCGGGCCGCCGAGGTTCGGAGAATTGCCCAGCTGCTGCCCGTCACCGATGGCGATGTCCGCTCCGTAGGCTCCGGGGTCCTTCAGGACTCCCAGCGAGATCGGGTCGACGATGGAGATGAGCAGTGGGCGGTCCGGCTGCTTTTCAGCGCCTTCCTGCCCACAGCCCAGCAGCTTGCCGGCGTTTTCCATCGGCTCGATGAGGCCGAAAAAATTCGGGTTCTGGAGGACCACGGCCAGCACATCGTCGCCATCCTCCTCGAGGGTGCGGGCGATCGAGTCCATGGCGGTCAGGTCATCATCGAGCCCTATCGTTCTGGCCTCCACCGGATGGTCCGCCAGGTAGGTGTCCAGCACTCGCCGGTATTCGGGGTGTACGGCATCGGACACGAGGACCGTATTGCCCTTGCGGCGGACCGCGTAGGCCATGAAGACGGCCTCGGCAAGGGCCGTACCGGCGTCGTACATCGATGCGTTAGAGATCTCCATTCCCGTCAACTGGCAGAGCATGGTCTGGTATTCCATGATGGCCTGCAGGGTGCCCTGGCTCACCTCCGCCTGGTAGGGAGTGTAGGCCGTGTTGAATTCACCCCTGCTGGAGAGGGCGTCGATGGCGGCCGGGATAAAACGCTGGTAGGTTCCTGCCCCCAGGAACGATGGCCTGTTGTCCATGCGGGCGTTGCGGTCCGCCATGGTGCCCAGCTCTCTGATGATCTCGGGTTCGCTTGCGCGCTCCGGCAGTTCGAGTTCTCGCCCGAGCCGGATCTCTTCGGGTATGGAGCTGAAGAGCTCTTCGATGCTTGCGAGGCCGAGCACCTCGAGCATGTTCTCGCGATCCCGGGCTGTATGTGGGTAATAGGCCATCAGCTGGTCTTGTGAATACGCGTTCGTGGAGAAGAATCCTCCACGGATTCAGTGTTCCTCTTCTTTTGCGAGCAGCGCCTCGTATTGTTCGAGGTCGATAAGTTCCGAAGCCTCATCCGGATTGGAGATGCTGATCCTGATCATCCAGCCGGCCCCGAACGGGTCAGCTGCCAGTGGTTGGAGATCGTCGGCGAGCTCCGCGTTGACCTCGACAACTTCGCCGCTGAGTGGAGCAAAGAGCTCGCTGGCGCTCTTGGTTGATTCAATCTCTCCGAACGCGTCTCCCCTGCCGAGCGTGGCTCCGCATTGGGGGAGGTCGACAAAGACGAGGTCTCCAAGCTGTTCCACCGCGTGATCTGTGATGCCGACAGTGACGGTGCCGTCTTCGATGCGGGCCCATTCATGGCTTGGAGAATATTTGAGATCTGCCGGTCGAGTCATTTGCTATACCTCCGGATCTGAATCTGAAGTGGAGCTTCTCAACAGTCCCTTCAGCTGGTCACTTCTTCCCGGTTCGCGTCAAGGTGCGCAGGACGGCCGCCTGGCCTGGAAGCCGGGGCGGCACCGTATTTTCAGACTGTCTTTTTCCTTTTTCTTGAGAAAAAAGGCAAGTGTTCGAGTCGCAGTTTCTCGCGTTTTCCTCTCAGGTCGACCTCCGGCTCCGGGGCCTGGCCGCCGGCGAGCCTGTCAAGGTAATCGCAGTCGAGATAGCCCATGGCGATCGGCTCCTGGATGGTCGGGGAGGGGGCGCCGCTGGTGATCCTTCCCACCTTCTCATCCCCGGCGTAGATCTCCATTCCAGTGCGGGCGATGCGGCGGCTCTCGACGATGAATCCGCAGAGCTTCTCACTCGGCCCCGTCTCCTCGATCTCCCGCAGCTTCTGCTGTCCGGGGAAGGGAGTCTCCTTGTCGAGCTTGACGGCGAAGCCGAGCCCGGCGCAATAGGGGTTCGTGGTCTCGTCGATGTCGTTTCCGTAGAGGGGCATTCCTGCCTCGAGCCGGAGAGTGTCCCTGGCGCCGAGGCCTATGGGAGCGGTTCGATTGCCGCCGGTTTCGAGCAACTGCCGCCAGAGCCGCACTCCGGGGTCCCCTGCGAGGTAGAGCTCGAGGCCATCTTCCCCGGTATACCCGGTTCGGGCGGCGAGGACGGGCTCCGATTCGTATTGCGCGGAGATGATCTGGTAGTAGCCCAGGCTGTCCCAGGCGTTTTCGGGGGCCTCCAGCAGGGGAATGGTGCAGGCAAGGGCGTCGGGCCCCTGGATGGAGATCATCGCCTCGCTTCGCGTCAGGTCTTCAAGCTCCGCCTTCCGCCCATCGCGGTGGCTCGTCATCCAGTCGATAATCTTCGTGGTATTCGAGGCGTTTACGACCAGCAGGAACGACTCCTCGAGCCTGTAGACAATCGCATCATCGAGGATCGTGCCGTCCTCCTGGCAGAACAGGGTGTAGCAGGCATTCCCGGTCTCGATGGCAGCTGTATCGTTGGTGATGAGGGCCTGGAGCCATTCCTCGGCCTGCGGCCCACTGATCGCCAGGCGTCCCATGTGGCAGAGGTCGAAGAGCCCCGCGCTCTCGCGCACCTGCTGGTGCTCCTGGGGGATGGAGGTATAACGCACCGGCATCTCCCAGCCATGAAAGTCAATCAACATGGCTCCGAGACGCTTGTGTTCTTCGTATAGAACCGTACGTTCAGGTTCGTTTGTCACTCACGGTACCCCAGGTTCCTGATGCCTCAGCCAGGCAGTTGTCGCTGTCCTGGGCCGAGCGGGAGCTGCCTCAAAAGTCGAAGTCGTCGTCTTCAACCTTTTTCTTGTCGACCTTCTTCTTGTCTTCACCTTCGTCTTCGCTTTCACCTTCGTCCGCAGGGGCGGTTGGATCCGGCTCGGGTTCTTCTCCAGCTTCCTTTTTCGAGCCTTCCTCTTTTTTGACGCCCAGCTTGTCGCGGAGCATACGGACGGCTTCCTGCTTGTCAAGGAAACCGCAGATCTTCAATTTGCGAATCCTGAATTTGACGTCTTTCCACTGGAAGCCGACAAAGCCGCTCTGGTTGAGCTTCTTCGCCTTGATCCTGTTGGCAAGCTCGTCGGACCCGCCCACATCGTAGGTGGCTCGAAGCTCTCCGCCACCCTCGGCCTTGTCCATATCGAGCTCGACGACCCAGTTCACCGGGCGGGTCTTGGTGTGCCAGTAGTTCGCGGTGCTGCCCGGCTTGCCCTGCATCTTTTTCCAATTGGGCGGGGAGGAGCCCTTGATGCTGCCGATATCCAGGAAGTTGGTGCGGTAGCGGGATTTCTTCTTGGAGCAGACGATCGCTCCCCAGTCTCCCTTGCCCGTCATGGTCAGGATATTGAAGGTCCATGACATTCGGACCTTGTACTTGAAGGGCAACGGGAAGAGAACCATCCCGAGAGTGTTTCCATCCATGGAGATCTGCGCTTCATCCGGGATGTCGGTGCCGCCCAGGAGCATTTGCGGATCAACGAAGGAGACGTGAGCCTTGGAGGTCCTCAGCTTGTTGATTTCTTTTCCGAGCTCCTGCCCATTGGTGTAGTCGAGTATGACGCCGCCGGTGTCAGGGTCGTAATTGGCTTTGCTGGAGAGCTCGTGAAGGTTCTCGATCAGGAAGGCCTCATCCTCGTCATCAAGCTCCTGGGGGAAGAGGGCGGGGTCGATCCCCGCGACGCACGTGGGGCTGAGGGTGGTGGCCACAATGCCCCCCGTTGGAGGCAGCCCGGTTCCGGGCGGGCGCGGGGCTGTCCCCGGCGGCGGCGGCGCCGTTCCCGGCGGGGGCGGAGGCGGTAATCTTCCTGGTCCGGTGCGGGCTGCGAGCTCCAGCTCTTCTTTGCGCCGGCGGGCGGATTCGACATCGGCGGCCTTCTGCTCTTCCTTGATCTTCGCCAGCTCGGCCTGGAAGGCCGCCTCGTCGAGTACCGACTTGAGCGCCTCGGTGTAGGTCTGGGCCGCCTGGGTGTATTGTCCTCCCGCCTGCTGGAATTCACCGCTCGCCATGGCGGCGTTGGCGGTGAGCTCCATGCTCTCGGCCTGCTGCCAGCGGCCGAGCGCCTTGGCATCGGCGCCTTTCTCCATGGCCCTGGCCTTGTAGCTCTCCATCTTCTCCTTCAGCTGTTCCGCGAGGATTCGATATTGTTTGTTCTCCTTGGCGATGAGAGCGGCGTCTTCGAAGCCCTCCCGCGCATCGGTGAAGTTCCGCTTCGCATCGCTGAGGCTCGAGGCGGAGGCCTCCTCCAGCTGGGCCAGGGCTTCTTCGTAGGCCTCTACAGCCGGTTCGTAATAATCCGGGGCGTTGACCTTGGCCTCGGCCTTGTCAGCCTTTGCCTTCGCGGTCGTCGCGAGTTTTTTGGCCTTCTCCACCGCAGCGGTCTTGCCGGCGGCCTCTTCGGCGTTGGCAAGGAGAGTCTTGAACTCATTGCTGGCGCGTTTGTAGTAGTTCTTCGCCTTGCTCCTTGTGTTGGCGTCGAGGAAATAGGCACGGGCTTTTTTTGCCCGGCCCATGGCCCGGTCGAAATCTTCCTTGTACTTCTTGTCGAGCCCCTTTTCTTCACACTCCCGCTGTAATGCGAGAGCTTCTTCCCGCGCCTGCGCCGTCGGTCCGCCGCCGCCGGCCCGTTTCGTTTCTTTTTCCTCTTCCTCCTCCTCTTCTTCTTCTTCTTCTTCTTCTCTGGGCTTCAGGCTCTTTTTCTTCTTCTTGTCGCTGGAGCTCACCTCTTCACCTTCATCCGATGAGCCGCCTCCGCAGCCTGTGAGGGGGAGCGCAGCCAGGAGGGCGAAGAGAATCAATGTGAGCAGAGAGAGGAAGGAGCGAACGCCGATACCGGCCGATCGGACAGCCGACGGCGTTGGTTCGCAGGTTTCATTTGGACGAATGAAGTCCATTTTTTAGCCCTCGATAAAGCTGTTTGATTCTGAAGTTATTCTTCAGCACCCTGGGTGATGAGACGAACTCTTCGTGAGTTCTCGCGTGGAGAAAACAGGTTTTTCTCACCTGCTCAGGCTCAAGTTAAAACCATGCTCGCGCCCTTTTCAACTATCGTGATAAAGCAGGAGCGGGAAATGTCGGGAGCGCGGCAGGTTCAGTTGCTTACGGACTCTTTCAGGCGTTCCTCAAACTCGCCCATCTTGCAGAACTTATCGTAACGGTCCCGGATCAGTTCTTCGCCGCTGAGCTTGGACAGCTCCCCGATGTGCCGGAGGATAGACTCCTTCAGCCTGTCGAAGATCAGGGGTGGATCCCTGTGGGCGCCGCCCAGGGGCTCGGGAATGATCTCATCGATGATTCCAAAGGAGTCGAGGTCCTCCGCTGTGAGCTTGAGAATATTGGCGGCCTGCTCCTTATGTTCAGCGCTCTTCCAGAGTATCGCGGCGCATCCTTCGGGAGAAATTACCGAGTAATAGGAGTGCTCGAGCATCAGGATCCGGTTGCCGATGCCGATCCCGAGCGCTCCGCCGCTGCCGCCTTCTCCGATCACTACGCAGATCACGGGCACCCTTAGGGTTGCCATGCCCATCAGGTTGCGGGCGATGACGAAGGCCTGCCCCCGCTCTTCAGCGCCGATCCCGGGATAGGCTCCAGGCGTATTGATGAAGGTGACGATGGGGAGCCCGAACTTGTCGGCCATCTTCATCTTGAGCATAGCCTTTCTGTAGCCTTCGGGATGCGGGCTGCCGAAGTGGCAGGAGACCTTTTCGGCGGTGTCTTTTCCTTTTCGATGGCCCACCAGGAGGACACGTTGTTCATCGATTCTGCCGAGTCCGCAGAGCATCGCAGGGTCGTCACGAAACGATTTGTCTCCGTGGAGCTCGATGAAATCAGCGACGATGGCCTTGACGATATCAGAGGTCAGCGGCCGTTGGGGATGCCGTGCCAGCAGGATCTTCTGCCAGGGAGTCAGGTTGTTGAAGATGGCCCGCTTCTTCTCATCGCATTTCGTGACAAGCTTTTCGATCTGGCCGGAGAGATCGACCTCGGTCGATTCGGCGAAGGTACGAAGCTCTTCGATTTTCTTCTCCAGCTCGATGATGGGCGCTTCGAAATCGAGTCGGTGGCTGTTTGATGATCTAGCCATTTGGCTGCGGTTCCTCAGTGGCTCAGTTCTCCGGCTGCTCAGCTGCTCCCCAAGTGGTTCCAGCCGGGCCACCTCACTTACTTTTTCCCCTGAAACGGCATTCTAGTATGCCCGGATGGAAAAGCAAGCAGATTGGCAGTCTTTGAATATGCCGCTCGACAGGGGTTTTATTGGCAGTCGGGCAAGGTTATAATCCCGCCGTATTATTCCAGAGGAGATCTTGATGACGAGCCTGCGAACCTGGGAGGTCGAGGTCCATTGGCGGGAAGCCTGTGGTGATGACCCCCGTGCTGTAGAGCTGCGGGGGCAGTTGGCTGACTGGCTGGATTGCCGTGACTGCGGGATCAGGGTCAGCTCGCTGTTCTACCTGAGGGGAGAAGCCCTGGAGGAGGAACAGGTTTCCCTGGCGACCGAGCATCTTCTCAGCGACCCGGTTACCCAGGAATGCGAGCTGAGGGACCTCGGCGATGGCGAAAAGCTGTCCGATCCCATGGCTGGTGGGGACGGGGGCCATGTGGCCACCGTGCGGAAAAAGACCGGTGTGATGGAGCCTGTGGAGGAGTCCCTGCTGAAGGGGCTCGATGACCTGGGCATGGGGGGGCTCATGGTTCGCCTGGCGCTGCGGGTCCGTCTCTCCCGCTCCATGACGGCTGAGCAGCGGGAGCTGGTTGGAGAGAAGGTTCTTTCCAATCCGGCCATCGAGGACGTCTTCTGGGACCAGGAGGAGATCCCGTCGCCTTTTTCCGCGGCGGCTCCCTATGAGTTTTCACTTGGCAAGGTCGAGCTCTCCGGGGTCGACGATGATGGCCTGGTCGCCCTCAGTATCGAGGGACAGCTGTCCCTGAACCTGGACGAGATGCGCACCATCCGGGCTCATTTTGAGAGCCTGGGAAGACCCGCCACCGACATCGAGCTGGAGACCATCGCCCAGACCTGGAGTGAGCATTGCTGCCATAAGACCCTGACGGCCCGGATCGAGCACGAGGGTCCCGATGGGGAGAAGTTCGTCTATGAGAATCTTCTCAAGGAGACCATCGTTCGGGCCACCGAGGAGCTCATGGCGAAGGAGGAGACACCCTTCTGCCTGTCGGTTTTCAAGGATAATGCCGGAGTCGTGGCCTTCGATGATGAGTACGGCATCTCCTTCAAGGTGGAGACCCACAACCATCCTTCCGCTATCGAACCCTACGGAGGAGCGGGTACAGGTATCGGGGGAGTGCTCAGGGACACCCTGGGTACGGGGCTCGGGGCCAAGCCGATCGTCAATACGGACGTCTTTTGTTTCGGACCGCCGGATCTCGCCATGGAGGATCTGCCCGCCGGTGCGCTGCACCCCCTCCGGGTCTTGCGGGGGGTGGTCTCCGGCGTGCGTGATTACGGCAACCGGATGGGCATACCGACCGCCAGCGGCGCGCTCTATTTTGACGACAGGTACATCGGCAACCCCCTGGTCTATTGCGGCTCCGTCGGTCTGATTCCAAGGAGCATGGTCGAGAAGGTGGTCAACCCGGGGGACCGCGTGGTGGCCCTCGGTGGGCGTACCGGCCGTGATGGAATTCACGGCGCGACGTTTTCTTCCGTCGAGCTTACCGAGGAGTCCGAGACCGTCTCCAGCGGCGCCGTTCAGATAGGCAACGCCATCACGGAGAAGAAATTTCTCGACGTCCTGATCAAGGCCAGGGACCGGGAGCTCTACCGGTCGGTGACCGATTGCGGGGCGGGCGGATTTTCGAGCGCGGTAGGCGAGATGGGAGAAGATACCGGAGCGCGGGTCGATCTCGAGAAGGTCCCGTTGAAATACGAGGGCCTGAGCTATTGGGAGATCTGGATCTCGGAGGCCCAGGAGCGCATGGTCTTCGCCGTGGCGCCTGAGAAGTACGCGGAATTTGAAGCCCTGGCCGAGTCCGAGGGAGTGGAGTGCACCGATATCGGCGAGTTCACCGGCAACGGAAAGCTCGAGCTCTTCTACGAAGGCAACCAGGTCTGTGACCTCGGCATGAAATTTCTTCACGACGGTCGCCCGCCGGCCTCTCGCGCTTCCGTGTTTCGTAAGCCGGTGGCGGAGGAGCCCGGGGAGGGCTGCGATCTCGATGCTGGGGCGCTGCTGCGCGCCATACTCGCCTCTCCCAACGTCGCCTCGAAGGAATGGGTAATTCGTCAGTATGACCACGAGGTCCAGGGGCGCAGCATCATCAAGCCCCTGCAGGGAAAGGACGCCGATGGCCCCGGGGATGGGGTGGTCTTCACGCCACGCTATGATTCCCTGCGCGGGATCGCGGTCGGCTGTGGCATGAATCCATGCTATGGAGATATCGATCCCTATCGTATGGCCGTTTCCGCTGTCGATGAGGCGATCAGGAACATTGTCGCCTGTGGCGGCAATCCAGCCAGGACCGCGATCCTGGATAATTTCTGTTGGGGCAATACGGATCGTCCCGAGACCCTCGGCTCCCTCGTCGAGGCTGCGAGGGGCTGCTACGATGCCGCCATGGCGCTCGGTACACCCTTTGTTTCCGGCAAGGACAGCCTGAACAACGAATTTCGTACCGGGGCTGGAACGCTCTCTATTCCGCCGAGCCTGCTGATCTCGTCGGTGGCGATGGTCGAGGACATCTCCTGTTCGGTGACCATGGATCTCAAGGCCCCGGGTAATTGCCTCCTGCTCGTGGGTGCCACCCTCAAGGAGCTCGGCGGCAGCCACTATGCGAAATTCTCCGGTGGCGGGGGAGATGTTCCCCACCTGCCGCCGGAGGCGTTTCAGATTCACCAGGCGATGCACGAGGCGATCCGGCAGAGGCTGGTTCGAAGCTGCCACGATCTGTCGGAGGGAGGGCTCGCGGTTGCCGCTGCGGAGATGTCTTTCAGCGGCGGGGTGGGTGCGCGGCTTCGACTTGCGGATGTACCCCGGCCCGGGGGAGAGGATGGCCTCGATGATCCGGGACTGCTCTTCTCCGAATCCAATTGTCGCTACCTTGTCGAGGTTTCAGAGGAGAACAAGGATGCCTTCCTCTCGATCTTCGCGGGTCTTCCGGCTGCGTCGATCGGCCAGACCTGCGAGGGTGAGACCCTCGATGTGGTCGGCCAGGATGGAGCCGAGGTGGTGCTCTCCGAGTCGCTTGAAGGGTTGAGGACGAGCTGGAAGGAACCGCTGATTTTCGATGCAGTGTGATTTTTTGAGAACGATATTCGGGAGTTGAACGCGATGGCTAAAGTCCTCGTATTGCGAACCGCGGGGGTTAACTGCGATGAAGAAACCGCCCACGCCTTCAGGCTTGCCGGCGGCGTGGTCAGCGTCCTGCATGTCGGCAGCCTGCTTCGAGGTGAGGAGCGTCTTGAAGAGTTCGATGTTCTCGCCATCCCCGGCGGCTTCTCCTATGGAGACGACCTGGGGGCAGGAACGGTCCTCGCGAACCAGCTGCGGACCCGCCTGGCAGGGGACCTGCATGACTTTGTCGATGAGGGGAAGCTCGTCATCGGCATCTGCAACGGATTCCAGGTGCTGGTGCGCCTTGGGATCCTCCCGGGCTGGGAGGGGGACAAGGCGGCATCATTGATCGAAAACGTCTCGGGTAAGTTTGAAGACCGCTGGATCGATCTCCGGGTGGAGACCGACCAGTGTCCTTTCCTCGATTGCAAGGGCGAGTATGGCGCTCCCTGTCCGCGGTACCTGCGCGCGCCCGTGGCGCATCGGGAGGGGCGTTTCTTCCTGCGCGATCCCGACCTGGTTGAGAGACTGCGCGACAATGGCCAGATCGCGTTGACCTATCGCCAGGGCAGTGGGGATGATGACCCGGAACCGGCGGCGGCCGGCGGCGCCTACCCCGCCAATCCGAACGGTTCGGTGATCGATATTGCCGGCATCTGCAACGAGAAGGGAAATGTCCTCGGTCTCATGCCTCATCCGGAGCGTTTTGTTCATCGGTTGCAGGGGCCGTCCTGGACCAGGAATCCTCCAGGGGCCTCTGAGAGCGCTTTAGAGTCCCTCTCGAGTGCGGGAGATGGTTTTTCAATCTTCTCCGGTGCGGTAGGTTTTGTTAACGACAGGGCCGATAAAATTCGTTAAAATCCCTGCGCCTTTAGGGGGTTGAAGCCCCGAATCCGGTTTTTCGTCGGTATTAAGGCACCAAGAGTATTTATGTATCCACGGGCGGCGCGCGCTGTTTGTGGTAGGTCTGGCGGCGCCCCTTTCCACCAGGCCTCGGAAGTGAAGAAGAGAATTAGAAGCCCGGAAGTGAAGAGATCCGGTCTTCAGGACCACTGTTATCAAGAGGAGGGCTTTGTAATGAAAGCTCGTTCGTTAAGGACCCTTACAGGCATGGTCTTGATGCTTGTAATCGTCACGGTTTCGTCTTGTCAGGTCAGTTCCAAGGTCGCGACCCGGAGTGGAGCGCGGGCACGAAAAGCGGGTGAGGTGCTGCCGTTGATCATCAGCAGGATCTCTCCGGTTGCGGACCATTTCTATTCCACGACTGAGAAGGTGGCGATCCAGCCATCCTTTGACCCGGGGATGATCAATCTCGAGGCGGTAACGAATTACAAATTGTGGCTCAAAGATCCCGTGGGCGGGACCTGGTCGCAGGTTGTTGATTCCGAGACCATCCCGATTCAATACGAGGCGGCCGGTGAGGGTGTCTACGGGGTCAGGATATCGGTCGTACTCGAGGGTGAGCGTGAATTTCTCACTCCACAGGGCACGGAGGCTCCCCAGCTCTGGTTCTGTGTCGACAAGACCCCGCCTGCCGTCAAGTGGACAGGCGCAGGGAAGACCTTCTTCTTCAGCGGCAAATCGAGAATCAGCCTGGACCTGGAAGTTTCCGAGCAGCAGCTCGGCAAGAGTCCCCTCGAGGTGGAATGGAGCATGGACGATGGAGCGAAATGGTTTCCGGTGACCACGCGAATCGCCCAGCATGGAGAGCAGAGCTTCTCCTGGTTCTTCCCGCAGGGGGTGGAGAGTGAGATCCAGGTGCGCGCCACGGTGAAGGACCTGGCGGGGCTCATCGGCTCCGACACCATCATGCTTCGCAATGAGGGTGGCAACGTGGTTTCCTCTCTGGATGAACCCGCCGTCGAGACGGCCCCGGCCGAGGAGGTGGCGGTTGCCGTGGCGTCGGCTCCTGTTGAAGAGTCGGTGGCGGAGCCGGGCATACCCGAGGAGCCCGAGGTGGTGGTCGAGTTGCCGCCCGCCCTCGAGTTTATCTCTCCGGAAGCGGAATGCCTGCTCGCGGGGGTGGAGGTCGAGGTGGCCTGGAAGGTTCGCGATGAGCCGGCTGAAGAGGCACTCGATTCCCAGGCGACGGTCGTATTGGAGTTCTATTCGTCGGCCGACGACAAGTGGAATACGGTTGGCGATGCGCTGATAGAGACAGGAGTCATCATGTGGACGGTTCCCGAGATGACCATGGGAGACTGCAGGATTCGGCTCCTGGTGAAGGAACCTGTCAATCCCGACGATGGGACAGATCCGGAGGCCTTGAGCTTTGAGAGTCGCCCCTTTGGGGTAGATGCCAGCGCTCCGGCGATCGCCTGCGAGAACCTGCCCGAGATCGCCGGTGGCCTTTTCAGCTTCGAGATCAACCTTACCGACGAAGGCTGCGCGACGCCGGAGGGCGTCCAGGTCTTCCTGCGGGCGGAAGGTGAGGAGTTCTGGAATGCCATTGCCGCGGACAAACTCAGCACGGAGGCTTCCGCGGAGTCCTTCACCATCAAACTGGACCTGATGGAGAATGCCGAGAAGAAGTACGATCTGTATCTCGTTGCCACCGACAGCCTGGGCAATGTGGCGGCCGCGCCCGGCGTTGCGAGTGAAAGTATCGGCGCGTTCCAATTGGACAATACGGCTCCATTGGTGGCGATCGGAGAGCCCGGGGCGGAGTGGGTAGGCGGTCTGCCGGCTTCGCTGCAGATCCAGATCGATGCTTCGGACTGCGAGGGTCCCCTGGTTTTAGAGGGGCGCGCGGCGGATGGTGCCGAGGAGTGGATCGAGCTTGCCAGTGTTGATGATCCCGCCTTTGTCGAGGATGGCATCAACTTCAATGTCCCCCCCGGCTGGAACGAGATGGAGGTGCGTGTCTCGACCAGGGATGCCCAGGGCAACATCGGCTACGGAGCGCTCGCGCCCCGCCGCCTCAAGAACCCTGTAAGGCTGGACACCCTGCCGCGCGGCGGAGTCTTCCAGGCCTTTGACAAGCAGGAGATCTCCTGGACCCTGCCGGAGGCGGTTTTCCAGTCCGGCAAGGACCTCTTGCTGAAGCTCGAATATCGAGTCGGTGGATCCGGGGCATGGGAGCTTCTGCATGAAGATGCTCCCGCTCCGGAACAGTCGAGCTATGAGTGGGTGCTGCCGGACGCGACCGACGTTGATTTTTCCATCAGGGTCAGCCTCTACAGGGGCGCCGATTTGATCGGTGAGGACATCTCGGGCAGCTTCCGGATCGAGGGGCTTGCCAAGAGCCTCAAGGAATCCATGATCATCATGGATTCCGCGAAAGAGAAGGAACGGGCCTGGAGGGATCGCTATATCGAGATCATCCCGGCAGGGGGGCCTGTAGATGCAAGCGCCCAGGAGGAGTTGACGGGATTGGCGCAGGCCGCGGTCCGTGATTATCGAAAGGCGGTTGAACTCGATGCGAAGAATTCCGAGGCGGCCTTTCGGCTCTCGATGCTGCTCAATGATGTCAATCCTGAGACCCACTCGGATGATATTCTCAGCCTGCTGGAGGCGTGCCTGAAGGAGGATCCCGAGAACATGTCAGCCCAGCTTAATCTCGGGGCCATCCTTATCCAGAGGAATGATCTGGATCGGGCGCAGAGCGTTCTCGAGAAGGCGCTGGAGCAGGAAGATACCGGCCAGGCGCGCTTCAACCTCGCCTTGGCGCTTCTTTTCAAAGGTGATGCGGGTGATGCGAGGCTTGAGTTCGAGAGAGCGCTCGCCAAGGGTGGAGATGTTCCCGAAGGACTCGCCTGGTTCTACATCGCCTGGTCTCACGCGGAGGAGGGCAATATCGATACCGCCCGCGATGTTTACGCCCGGAAGAAGGATATCATCCCGGCTGATTTCCAGACGATCATTGAAGAGAAGTTGAAATGATCGACGTAGAAAAGGGGGACGCCTGTTCGGGCGTCCCCCCTTTTTTTTTTACTCACTTTACGGTGGAGAGCTTCGCGGAATCCCGCGTTCTAATCGTCTTCGATGCGCAGGTCCTCGACGATGAGTTCGATGCTCTCCTTGTTCTGCCATACGTTCACCTGGGGGCGATAGAGAAGCGAGATGGATGTTCCCCGGGTGATCTCCCCGCACCTTTCTCCCATAAAAAAAGCCACAGCCCTCAACGCCCTCCGG
>Ga0310342_100000707_pt1 | contig 19422 bp, 22 predicted proteins | sample S15DNA20500_MG_FD_206155 | JGI IMG/M metagenome (GOLD analysis project Ga0310342, IMG submission 206155) | Marine microbial communities from station ALOHA, North Pacific Subtropical Gyre - S1503-DNA-20-500_MG | ecosystem: Environmental > Aquatic > Marine > Oceanic | place: Pacific Ocean: North...
AAAGAAATTATTCAACAAATTTAAGAAATTATCTCATGGGCATTACTCTAATAAACAAGAAATGGATGACCACACTCAAACATTAGATTCAGTTCTTAATGTATTAAACGAAGGAATAGCAGCAGTAGGAGGAATTAAACTATCTCGTCAGCATATTAATGGAATTACACAAGGGGAATATGACATAGCTAGTAGGTCAATGACGATGTTCTTAAGTAATAACGCTCCTTATTCTAATAACAGCCAGTCCCCACAGGAAGTCTATGTACATGAATTACTCCATGCTACTACGGCTCTGGCAATAAGAGAGAACCCATTAGTTGCTGAGCGTATAGAACGGCTGTATACCCAAACTGAAGATGCTCTAAATAGTAAATGGGGAGAAGGCAATGGATATAAGGTATTTTTAGCTAAAGGGGTTACGCCTTCCAAGAAAGATATAGATATGGCCCAACGCCAATATAACTATGTATTTAAAGGTAAAGAGAAAGCCAAGCTTCATGAGTTCTTAGCTTACGCGGTAACTAATAAACAAATGATTGATTTCCTCAAGACCCAACCTAAACCTGTAAGAGAAGGTCTCCTAGGTAAATTACTAGATATGGTTAGCCTAATTATGAATGTTATTAAAGAAGCTTTCGGCGCACGAACTTATCGAGATACTACTGGTAATGCATTCAATGAAATGATAGCTGCTACAGAGCATTTAGTAGCTATTCAAGCTAAGCATCAAAGTCTCTATCAGAAGTATGTCAATAGGACTTATGATGCTATGGATAGATCTGATGAATTTCTTAGACAGTTTGCAGAAGATATAGCTGTAAATGTTGCTGGTAATCCTGATGATGATAAGCGTTTTAAGGGTGCCAAAGGCACATTGCGTAAAGGTACTCACATGATAACAGGTGGTCTTAATACCATTTTTGGAGAAAGCGAAGGATCAAGAAAAGCTAGACAACAAGTTGATAGAATCATGAGTAAAACTCTAAGGGGTATTGCCGGTGAAATTGGAGCAGGCACTCTTACTGAAGCCATGATTGAACAACTGTTGCACGTTAAAGTTAATATTTCTAAAGCACGACAGCAAGCTGAGACGTTTACTCTAAAATGGTTTAATGGGGATCCAGAAGAAGGATTAAAGGGTATCTGGAAATCCGTCGATCCTTTAGATAAACATTCTATGCCTGTTCAGACAAAAATAGCATTAACTGAGATAATGCTTAGAACTGATTTGTCTGCTCTTCGTAATAAAGATACAGAATTTGAATTAAGTCATAAAGAAATTATGGATTTAATTGGCGGCGATAAAAATAGTACGACTGCCAGGAGAGTAAAGCAAAAGGATATCGCTAGAAAATTACGTCTACCTCATTCAAGTAAAGCACTAAAATATGCTGCAGAATTAGGACATCATATTGTTACAAATAAAACTAGATTGAATAGAGCACATATGAATGCTAAATCAATTGCTCTTAAGTACATATCAGATAACCCTACAGATGAGCAAATAGCATTAATAGATACGTACGCAACTCTATCTGCGTTAGATCACACTGATGCCACTCAAAATAAGTTAGTTAAAGATTTATCTAACGCGGAATTTGCCAGGGATTCTAAAGAAAATGGTATGACCGAATTAATAGATTACCATATTGAATATAAGAGAACTTCAAAGAGAGATTTATTTCAAGACAATGGTACCCAGATGGTTAAAGGATACATTGTCGAACGAGTAGATAATTTTACCCATGTAAAGGTTGGTACTAAAGCTGATATAGCTAGAATGAAAAGAGAAGGATATAGCGAACACTATGAGTTAACAAAAATAGATCCTAATCAAACTCATGATACTTTGTTTGTTACTCGTAGCATACCGGAAGTTACCGACGTATCAGGTGTTATGTCTACGACTAATCAACGAAATATGGGTACTACGTTAACTGAAATATTAACAAGAGACCCTGCATTCCATCATAAGAAAGGGCCCAATATAGGAAAGCCTAACTTCTATAATATAAAAATTAAAGTCAAAAAATTTATAGCTGCACAAGACAGAGCAGCTGAAAATTTAGACTGGGATGATACGTTAAAACTTCGCCCTGTTTTTGATGAAAATAATAATATTACTGATTATCGCGTAATGATGGACAATGACTGGAAAACAGAGCTTCTACAACCTGATTTAGAATACGATCATGTGTTTGCACATATGAGATCCTCAGCAGTTGATCGTAAAGAAACGATTGAAAGTGATAAGAAAACCGTAGAACTCTTGGTGTATGAGCAAATGGAGATGATGGACTCCCACCCAGATATGAAATGGGTGGACATTATGGATCCCGCCTCTCCATACATTGACAGGTATAGAAAGCTTCCTAGAGAGGTACGAGAGCTTATAAAAGAGTACGCATTAAATGGACAATTTATGGTTAGAGAAGATGTTGTTGATAAAGTATTTGGGTATAAAGCATTTGATCTAACGCAGTTAAAAATACTGCAGTCAGGTGACCATCCTCTTGCTAAACGGATTGCCGGGGCAACTCATCATGCTATTAAGCAGACAGTTGGTTACGGTAAAAACCGGGTAGTTATTGCTATGCCTCAAGTAGTAGTTGGAAATATGATGTCTAACATATACCAATTAATAATGAGAAAAATTCCAATAGACTTTATCTTTCATAAAATTTATGAAGGTATCTCTGAATACAATAAATATGATAGAGATACTAAGGAACGCACAAGGTTAAAGGCTAAGATTAAAGCTAAAGGCTTAGATGAGAAAAATAGCGACGAGGCTATTAAAGTAGCGAGGCTTAACGATCGTATCGAAGGTAACTTGATCCATAGAATGAGTGCTGCAGGATTAAACTCACTTATCGTAGAAGATATTAATGACTCACAAACAGATGGTTATTTGAATAAACTAAAGAAAACTATCCCTGGAAGTTTCCCAGCAGCTCAGAAGTATATAGATAATATACCTCCTTTCGTAGGAGATGCTGCTGCTTTATTATTTATGACTAAGAGTAGTAAGCCATATCAGATATCTAGACATATAGTACAACTGACAGACTTTTTAGGTAGGTATGTGATGATAGAACATGCTACGAAGGTAAAAGGGAGGAGTTTTAATGAAGCTATGCATGAGGCGCTTAATGCATTTGTATTGTTTGATGAAGCATTAGTTCCGGCATTAGAAGCAGTTGATGCGGTTGGAGCTACTTCATTCCTTTCTTACTATTTACGTAATGCTAGAGCCTCTAAACAGCTCCTTCAAACAAGTCCTACAGGAGTAGCTATGTCTGCTGCATTTCAACATGCTACGGGTATACCTACATTAGGTAATGTTAATAGTTCTTGGATTGGTGGAAAATTCTCTCCTAATTATTTTCAAACAGATGATCTATTTGATGAAGCAAATAATGTAACACTCTACGATATTGTCATGAATGAAGGACGCAATCTATTTGATTGATGACCTACACCATATAAATACTAGATAGCCTAATGATGCTATTAGTACTACTGGAATTAATATAATAGATCCAATTAATACAAATAAAGCTATTGCAATAACCAGGCTTGCAATCAGGATACTTTTTATATTCAGTCCGATTGAATAAGGTATCTCCTGATTACGATTATTAAACCTGCGGTGCATTTCATTATGATCGCTTACTTCTTTAGCTAATTGTATAGTTTTTAGAAAAGCGTCCCTATCTGCCTTTTTCATGAAAATAGTGAGTTAATGTTAGATAAATCGTCAGTTTTAGGAATTTTGGCCTCGTCAGATGCCGCTGAGTCCACTATCTCTTCCTCCTTGACCTCTACCCTCTCGGTATTTTGAGCTTCCTCGGCTAGTTCTTTACTAGCTGCAGCCATTCCTTCAGCAGCTATTTTATCTATACGATTCTTTTTGATAGCAGCTTCTTTAGTTTTATTTTCAGTAGTTGCGTCTATCTGAACTAGTGCTTTAGCTTCTCCTTTTTCTTCAGGAGTTAATTGACGTCCTTTTTCTTTTTCTAGTTTATGTAGAGCCATCTCTTCTGTAGTACGACGTCTTCCTGGTTTAGAATCAAATTCCCATTTAGAAGCTTCACCTTTACTTGTCATACGTTTAGTATTAACAGTAACCTCTACTGTTTCATTAGGTACATTATTAATAACAAGATTTTCTCTAATAAAGCTACGTACTTCTTCGCGTACAATAGCCTCTATATCTATATTCATACTTTCTCCTTATAATGTAATCCATAGTAAGCAATCATTAAAGAGTCCGATCTTCCATCAAGTAAGCCTCCTTGTTTACCATGTAGTTCAGCTTGTGGATACAAGTACTGAGCTATCTTAGCTACTTGCTGTTTAATAGCTTTAGCTCTTGTGTATTTCCCTGAGCTTTTAACAGTTACTCCTATGTATTTTTGCCATACTTGAGCAACTACTAATTTAGCTTCTTGGCCATGTGTAGCAATTTCAGCAATAGCATGTGCTTTACCAACACTACGCCCCATGCCAAAATTAGATTTAGCAGTCATACCAGGGAATCCATGAATATTTTCTATCCAAACTACGTCTGGTTTTTGGGTATGAAGCCATTTAGATGCGTCAAATGTAGTAGTTTTAGCTAGATCTAACAGAGCTATGTATGCTGGATCCTTATTATCCAACACACATATTGCTCCATTAGCTCCAGGGTCTATCCCGCAGACTCTCATTAAATTGGAGGATCATCTGTTTGGAATAGTGAATCTTTAGATGTGTCTGTAGATGCACTCCCCATAATATCAGCAGCAGAATTACCGCCTTTACTTTTGGTGGATTTATCGATAACTGTGCCTGTATTCTTCTGAGCCCATTTATCAAACTTAGTAGCAGCTTCTTTACCAGTAATTTCTTCAGCAGTTTTGCCTTCGGTATTACCAAAGAATTTACATTGGTTTACAGTACGAGATGTACCCGTAGATACATATTCGCCCTTTTCGTTCTTAGCTTGTTTATCTTCAATTACTTGATGAACAGCTACTTTAACGGTTTTACCAATTAAACTCGTTATTACTGGTCTTTCAGTAGGCATCTCTTTCTTATGCTCTGGATTCCACACCTTAACAGTTTTCTTTTCTGCAGAATCCATACATTTAGGCAGACGGTCACCTGTGACAGCTACGCACATGGAGTTTGCAACTGAATATCCGGGGAGAGGATAGTCTTTACCATCCTTTGTATAAAAGGTTTTATTACCTTTAGCCTTACCGGATTTAACCCAGAAGCTTTCTCTGAGTTCTGCAAAATTTCCACTATTCTTTTCAAGAATAATGTTGAAGCTTACGGCTTCAGTTTTGGACTGGTTAAGATACACCATCTTAATGGTGGCATCATATACCCCAGATTCCCATGCAAATCCACCGCCTGTTCCTTCTATAGACTGTGTTTCTACATTTTTAGGAAGTTCCCATTCACTCATAAGTTATATCCTTTCGTTTTGAGTGTTTAAATAAATAGCTATAAATTAGCCGTTATTATTAGCTTGAGCTTTTTGTTGAACAAGATACTCATCTAATACTTTAGTGAATTCTTTAACAGACATGCCTGGTTGTCTTTTTAAAGTTGCAGCAGCAATTTCTTGTACTACACCAATACCTACTTCTGTAGCAGCATGTACCATTTTATTGATTAGGACAACTCGTTGTGGATCTATCCTATCTCGTGCATTATCTGTAATTTCATCATTACCTGGATGACTCATAATCCTCCTTATTTATAATATTCATGAAGTCGATTAATTACATTTTGTAAATTATTATCTATATAAGTTTCTTTTGGTTCCCACATTCCCATAGGACTTCGTACTCTTTCATTTACTGTGTCTTTAGTTAATCTAGTTTGATATACATACTTAAATCCTAGATCTTTTTCTTCTTCTGTAATTTTATATAATTTAGACTTAGCAACTTTATCGTCTAATTTTTCTAAAGACATTTTCTTAGTAGATATTACAGTACTAAAGAAGCTTTCTATTCCTACGTTCATTAGAGATCCCTTAACCTTAACTACAGTCTCATTTATCATTTCGGATTCGTTAAGAATGTCAGTAGTATGAGCTAAGAACACCACATTTTTAGTAGATTTAGCTACTATTTGAGACATTAATTGTTTCATGTATTGGGCGTATTCTCCCCATGCCGTTCTAGAATCGGTAGAAGGTATAACTCTGGTACTCTCAAACATATCCATAAGGTATGTAAGAGTATCTACAACAATAGTGTGTACTTCAGCCATCTTTTCTGCTTCACCAAATGCCTGATATACTTGGTCTGTATTTGTTATAGTTAGTTCTTTAAATTTTGTTTTAAATGGTAATTTTTTCCCATTCTCACAATTTAAATACATTACTCCTTCTGGCTTATCCATAGCCATTAAGCTAGCGCTTTTACCAGAACTGGATTTACCTGAAACCAATACTAGATGATTATTAATCATTTATTATTTCTCCTTTGCCATTCTTTTAGACCTTCTTTTAAACCTAAAGGTCTTTTCTTCTCTTTAATTGATTTCTGCATTTTTATAACTGTCTTTGGTGAATTTACAGCGTTAACCATTCCCATAATTGTTGTAGTTGTGTTATGAGTTACTTTATCTTTTGCAGATAATTTGTAATATTTAGTTGATGCTAAACTTGATATTACGGCTTTGCTTTTTCTAACCATTTGTTGATGAGCTCTAGCGCTTTTAGCAATTTTTTCTGCGTCAGTCATACGTTGTATACCGACATTATGAATAGCTTTAAACTCTATTCCGTATCCTTCTCGGACAATTTTTCTAGCACTAGTTAAAAAATTATTTTTGTCCCCATGATGAGAACAATCTCCCATTGCTGGTATAGATAACTCTTCATAAGTAATTCTTTTTGTTTCTGTTGCTTTTAACAGAAATTGAATTAACTGCTGAGTTTCTATAGTTCTGTGAAACTTTTCATTTTTTGGGTTAATTTCAAGACTCATGTTTCCTCCTTTGATCATTGAGTTGTTGAACTTGTTCTTCGAGATCCCAAACTTGTTTTTCAAGTTCTTTGATTTTTTCTTCAGATTGATCATCGAATATCCTGTCCCAGGTATTACCACATACCTCCCATAATGAAGAAAAAGCTTCTTTTACTTGTGTTTGGTCTTTATCTGGTATACCAAAACCCATGTTATTTCCCCCTTTTTTGAAATTCTTTACTAATTGATTTAACTATACTGTTTCTAAATTGCTCTTCAGGCAATGGTGCATCTAAAGAATTATTAAATTCCTCTAGTTTTTCTACTATGTCACCTAATGCCCAGTCAGCATCAATTAACACCATACCAAATCTGTATAGGTGATTAGCTCTGTTGCCTTTGGCTGTATGAGTTTTAAACCACCGCTCAATATTACCGGCACCAGTAGCACTGATTTGTGCCTTTGTTTCGTCAGATCGTTTAGTTTCTGGAATAAACATAGTGGCGTCTATAGTATTTCCTTTGTTGTATTCATACTGTCCTGGGTGCCCAGCCCATTTTCTAGCAATATCTTTAGCACCTTCATCTACAGGAAATGGTAACCATTCAAATACATTCATCATGAATTTAGAGTATTCTCCGGTAGTTAATTTGAGTTGGTGAGATATAGGTAAAATAAGCCTAAATCTATTTATTTCTTTAGTATGTCGTTTGGTAGTGGAAATTAGAAAAGTATAGTCTTCTAATAGCACTTTAACTGTGGGTATATTTACATCCCCATCACAATCCAAAATAAGTAGATCAAATCCTGGAATAACATTTTCACTCTTACGATGACCATTAACGAATCCATGAGCTGTATAATGAAACCCTCCTGCAGTAGTTAATTTATGCAACATGTCAAACGGAGGTTTTGGATCTCGAACCTCAAAGTTATATGCAATATCTTTACTAATTGCTACTGTTAGAGCGCCCAAATCTGTCTCTAAGAGAGTTTCTCCTTGAAAAAACTCAATATCGTCTATTGTTCGTCTTTTAATGATAATGTTGTTTCTATACCCAAAAGCCATAGCTAAAGTCATTAGTTCCTTTCTTTGAGCCTCTGAGCCTCTATAGAATGGTAGTTCTTCCATCAATTCATGTTGGGTTACCTCTTGATTACAATCGGCTAAATAGTGGGCTAAACGCTCATAAGGACCTTGTTTCCTCATCAGTGTATGAAAAGCTTCTCCTGAGTCCTCAACTATACTAATTGCGTAATCTAGGTGATTTTGTGTGATTTCCGTTGAATTATCAGCAAAAGTATAAGCTCCTGCCAATTTAAGAGCTTTGTAATGTCGATGTGCCATTTCTGCTTTATGAATACTTTGATGATCTTTGAAATTATCAGCTAATTCCTCACATTTCATTTGATATTCAAGTAAATAAACATGATTAACCTCTGACATTTGTAGTACCGGATTAAATGGTCTTTTAGCAAAATTAGTAAATGTTTGCTGAATTGCCACCATATCCTGAGCTAGAGTTTTATCCGTCATCTGTTTATATCGTTCTTGTGCAGATGCGTATTTGGTTCGATGATTATCTATTGTGTATCCATATAATAATCTACGAGCATACCCAGTTTCTAGAAATTGCTTGAATTCTTCCTCGGTTTTTCCTCCGTCTAATAGTTTAGTAGGTGTACCAAACATCATTAAATTAGTAGGAGTAGTGCCTGGTACTTCTTCTGATCTAGTATTTTCTAGAGTATTCTTGATTAGTTTTTGTTTTATTAGACCTACGTCATAAAGTTCTAGAAATGTATTTAATATATCTGTGTTAGTAATCATATGTGACCCAACTTCATCTAATTCAAAATTCATAGATCCTGCAGAAGCTAGTAACAGTTTCTCCCTCATTTGTTTTACAGCTGGAGAAGTTCCACTATCAAAACTAAAAGCCAGTTCTCCTAAACCTGCAAATTGTTTCTGTAATTTAGCTAGGTTTTCTGCGTATTCTTCATCATATGGTAATAGAGTTTGTCCTAAGCTAATTCGTCGATTGCTTCTTTCTTGAGCTATCGTATCTATGTTTTCTTCAGCTTTTCTTGGAAATATATTATTTAAAAATTCTTTCCTAAAATGAGCTATAAATTCGCGTTCTAGAATGTTAGTGGAGTGCCCTTTGCCTGTTCCTGATAACATTAGATTTAGTACGTAAGTATTAACTGGAATTACGCCTCTGTCTTTTGTTTGGATATTACATCGCATCATGGATGCAACTTTAGATAAATAGTATCCAGTTAAAATACGAAAGAAATGCTTATTATCGTTATTAACTTTACGAACAAGGATATCGACTATCTTTTCGGAAAACGGATGGTATTTTTTCATATTATCTCCCTAATACGGTGACATGTATCTACTTGCAATCCATAAACCAGCATAAAATACAGACATGGCTATAATGCAATAGAGTGAAAATATTCCTAACATTTCATACCATGCTGGTAAGTTAGAAACGGAATATGTAGTTGACTGTGTTCCTTGTTTTATATTTAACAAAATAGTTAATCTATCATTAACGTCACAAGAGTTAAGTAGGTCTTTCATCCGATCCTCCTATATCTTCAATAAAGTCCAAGGCTACTTCAATTAAAATTGAATCGTCTTTACCATCTATACAATCATTTACTACTTGTTCTAATACATGACGTATGTATTCTATTTTTTTCTGTTTATTCAGAGACATCACTATCCTCTTCGATAGGTTTGATAATTATTGATACATAATCAACATCAGATATAACGTCTATAATGCCGTTTTTGCTAGCTGTATCTATTTCTGAAATCCAGATTGGAGTGTTTGCTTGCATAATATAATCTCTATAGTAATCCTCTGAATGATCAGGTCCTACAAATGAAGCTTTTATAGCGGATTCACATACTGCAAGAAATTGGGCAACTGTTATTGGAGTTTGGACAATCGTAAATGCCAAATCAGAAGGATATCCATGATAACTATGTGGTGTACCTGGGTACCCTTCACTCCACATATCATTTCCTGAGTTATTAATGTGAACTGGTAAACTAATTCGTTCTTTCTGTAATGCCTTTATTAAACTGCCTAGCGTCATTTGATGTTGCGCTCGTTGTTTAGGTCTATTAGCGTATAAATCAGGTCTAGATGTTTTAAATTCCTTTAGTTTTTCTTTTAGTATCTTCTTTGTATCTTCAATATTATCCATAGAAGTCTCCTTTAAAAGTGCGCCCTTGGGTGGCTTCGAACCACCGACTTTCTGCCTCTTCTCCGCAGAAGAGTACAGCTGCTTTACCAGCTAAGCTACAAGGGCAAAATATTTAGTTTTCTGATCTACCTAATCCATACTTTGCCCTAATTGTTTTAAGATGCTCTTCTGGTATACGATCTTCTTGTTTTGCAGGATTAACTTTATATTTTTCGTTTGGTTCTATTTTATCAGGACATTTATCATCAGCGTGTAGTCCTTCAATTTTTCCGCTTTTTGAGAAATAATTTCCGAGTATATCTTTGAATATTTTCATAACTATTTCCTTATAATTATCTTGTTCATAATGTTTAATAGTTATTTCACTGACTACATATTGACATCTAAGAATATCTTGCTGTAGTTTTTCAATAGACATATATTCTCCTTAAATAAAGATCGGCGGAGGAACGAGCTACGCACTTGTATTCTGTTCCTCGCTTTAATGGATACGCTGGCCTAGGACTGCTCGACGTCCAACCGAACTAGTAAGAAGGTTACCAGGCGTTATGTCACTCTACATAGGCGTACGATCCTAATGCTAGAACGACTACCTTTTTATCTTATCCTAGCAACCTTCTCTTATAACATTAACCGTCCGTCATCCAAATATTTTTGAGATTGCGTACATATTGGTTGAATTGGACAATAACGACAGTGTTTAACTTCTCCTGGGATTGTTTTAATTATTCCACCACCTTTCTGTCCTTGAAATTTTAATGCATCATCCATTGAAGTAAAGGTACCTCCATTAGTAGCCCTAGTACTATTAGAATCTTTATAATGTTTATATTTTGCTTCTGTAGCCCAGAGCTCTTCTTCGGTACATTCTGGTAAACCTTCTTGTGGGGTATCCCATAAATTTATAAGCGCTTCTACTCTATTTTTAATCCAGTTTTCAGTTTCTTCAACACTCCATAATGCATATTTTCTGGTTATTGCTTTAAATTGAGGGTAATCCTTTTTCTCTCTAGCTCTAGTAGACGACCAGTCTGTGAAAATATAACTAATGTTAATGTAATCACTGGTAATTTTATCTGGACTTAGCCATTTATAAATACTGCCTTGTTTTATATAACTATCAACATTACTCTCAAAGATATACGCCCAAACACTTGTAGATTTAAAATCGTTAAGTGTACCATCTAGAACTAAATCGTATTGACCTGATACAATAAAAGGTGCACCGGAAGCATCCTTGACATCTGGAACTTCCTTTTCTACCCGTTGTTCTACATATACTGCAGTTTCGCCATCTTTTAAGTATGGTGGATTAATTTTTACACCATTGGCAGCATCTTCAGACATACCAAATAACTTTAAAGCTTTTTTAATTGTGTCAGGATCTGTCCAAGCTGTTTCACATCCTTTATGTATTGCATTGCCCATACGAGAAGCTACCAACTCCGAAATATCTACATTTTTTGCTTCAGTAGGATTTTGTTTAACTAAAATTGTTTGACGAATCGGTTTTATAAGTCCAGTAGCACTAATTACATTAGGTCTCTCGTCATATTTATACTTGTCGTACATTAAAAATACAGCTAGTGGTAACGATATATCATTTTTATTTGTGTATTCAAATGCCATTTAATAATTTCTCCGTTTTAAGCATACTTAAATGTTGTTTATAATCACGCCCCTTAGGAAGGGGTGTTAGAACAATACAGCCTTGAAATGGAGCTCCTCCTATTTGACATTCATCAAATGGTACTTGATACCATCGTGGAAGCCACATAGATTCTATTTCTTTATTACCCATGCATAAATATTTTTTCATACCCATACGTCGTCGTTCTCCTTCGTACAACCCTCCAATAATTTTGCTACTTTTAGTTCTTTAGAATATTGGGTGTATTCTTCAGAAGTCCAGTAACATTGTTTTAGTGCTTTATCTATATTTCTTCGTACTATTATTCTTATCATTGTTTGACTAAGCTTATATTTTTTTGCCATTGCTTTACCTTTTAATCCTGAATGTACATCCATTATTATCTTAAGATTTCGTTTAGAATGTACGTCGTACTTAGTACATGTTCTTTTAAATATTTCTCTAACTCTGTCACTTAATATATATTTCCTAAAGTGAAATAATGGTTGCTTAGATTCATGAGCTAGATAATGCAACATTGCCATATCTTTATTCATGAGTTTACGTATGCATTTTTACTCGCTCTAGTTAGAGCAACATAAAATAACCTGGCTCTAGTAGCACTATCACGACATTTATTTATATTTATTTTATCTATGAATACAGCAGGAAATGTGCCTCCCTGAGCTTTGTGTGTAGTACCTGCGAATGGTGGACGTAAATCGGCTAAAGAAGCTTTTATTTTATAATAATCTTGCCATCCTTTTTTAGATTTATTGAGAACGGCCTCGGCTTTCCATTCTTTAAGAACTTTATCAGCGGCTGTTTTAGTTTTTGGAGAAAATACCCTTTTTATATTTGATTTTGAATATTTATTGTAGTCTCCTTCTACAACTACATGGTATCCAGGTATGTCATGTTCTTCTCCTTCATTATAACTAATAATATGTACCGTTTCATTATTAGTTAAAATTGTTTTATCTCCTTGCATAACTACACTATTGGCAATTAATCTTTCTCCTTTATAGAAAGGCTCAATAGTATTGTCTAAAAAGTATGCGGCTTTACGCACCATACTATTATAATTGATAGCAGATTCATTTGTAAAAGTACATAGTGGAATATCTACTTGTGCTCCAGTAGAGTAATTCATGTATTTTTGTACAAATTTGGTAATAAACTCTGCATGAGGGAGTATATGAATACCTTCACCTTTAGAATTAATATCTGTTTCCAGTACAGGCTCAGTCTTCCTAATCCCTTCAATATATTCACGAAATTCGTTAGCTTTTTCGAGAACAGGATTACCTCCTAATTGTCGGTGGACTTGAGTAAGTGTATATGTAGATAGTGAACCATCAAAGATGCTACATGTGTCTGCTGGTGGTGGGAGTTGAAATGGATCTCCTACAAATAATAATTTTAAAGATCTATGTGTGACAATATCTACAATAGATTTTAAAAATTTATTTCCAATCATAGAAGCTTCATCGATTATTACTACAGACTGATGCGGAATATCGCATATTCCGGCATTTGTAATAGTTTCTTTACCGTATTTGCTAATAGTAGGACGTAATTTAAATAGTGCATACCCTGTAGCAACTGGTGCTCCTACAATATCTTCCAATACGGTAGCTGCTCTGTGCGTAGTTGCACATAGTTCAACAGTAGTTAAAGGAGAATTAATATTTATTTCATTAATAATTTCCTTTATTACAGTAGTTTTACCAGTACCTGCTGATCCAGTAAGAACAGCTATTGTGGGAATTCCATTTGAAACACTGTTAACTAACTCACCACAAATACCGTTTACTGCATCAAGCTGATCCTGTGAGAATTGGAAAGACATCAATAATTTCCTCCAATGTTGCATTGTTATTTAATTGAGTTAATTTGTCCCAAGATTTACCTATTTCAAGCGAGGCTTTCATTGGTACATTAGTAGATCTAATTACGTCATCATCGTTCCATTCCATTTCTTCGATAAGTACGTCATTCAAAAATTTGACGCTTTCGGGTTCCTCTTTTACTAGAAAATACCCGGCATCATGAATCATATTGCACGGAAGAATATTTGTACTGTGCCCAGCTTCTTCTATTCGTGCGTTAGTCGCATTCATAGCCCTGTTAAGTAGCATTCCCCAAGATTGAGTTATTGCGTTATTAGCGCTACGAGCTTCTTTATCCGCTTCATGTGGAGTTTTAGAGTTTCCTAAAACACACTGGGATATTATCGGAGTTCTTAGCTTTAGACCGAATGCGCATTCTACGTACCCATACTTTTCCATAAACAGTTTGTTCTGTTCGTTGAATTTTTTAGATATTTTGTATAATTTATGGAATGCTTTTTCAATTTTAATAGCTTGATCCATTGAGAACCCAGTTCGTTTATGAAGAGTATAGGCTGTGCCCATATATTGTAGAGCGAAAGTAGGACCTTTAGATCTACGTCTTAACTCTGGGTATTTATTCTGAATGGAATTAATACTATCTACACTTGTTGGATCTATATCAGGCATTTGATCTGCAAAATATGTTTGAGCTCTTAGTGAATGCCCATCATAACCATCGGTGTATACTTTAATTCGGTTAGGGTCTTTACTTAAAATAGCTCCTATGCGTTCCTCTAGAGCAGAAAAGTCTGCACCTGCGAATAGCCATCCATCCGGTGCAACTATACAGCTCTTGACTAATTTACCCATAGGGCCATGAGCTGGAAGATTTGTTAAATTTGGAGAATTACTAGCCAGTCTTCCTGACTGTGTTCCTCCAAGTTTTAGATTTCCATGAAGAAAATCTTTTTCTTGCATAAATGCTTTAATAAAGGTGCCGTTTATTTTAGTTACTTCAGATAAATCTTTTATAAATTTAAGAAGATCCAGGATATCTTCATCTGTAGTGTGATTCTCCAGGTCTTTTAATACGTCTCCTCCTGTAGCAGGAGCCCCAGATTTTGTTTTATCTATTATTGGTAGATTTAATGAATCAAAGAGCAAGGCACTTAATTGTAAATGACTGCTAGGGTTAAATTGAAGATGTTTAAAATCATCAATTGGTTTAACTAGTTTCTTTAATTTAGCATTAGCTTTTATACAAGTATTCTTTTGTAATTGAATATTAAATGAACGTGCACAATTATTAAGTTGTATTTGCTCGTTAAGAACTTTTTCTTTAGCTGTTAAAATACTATGAACTTCCTTAACTCTATCTGAGTTCATAGGTAATCCAACTAACATCATTTTAATTAGCGAGTATAAACTAGGTTTGAATATTTCTAGGTAGGGACGAGATGCCGTCTCACCACGATATTTCTCCCATATGTAAAATGTGGCTAAAGCATCGACGAGGTTATATCGCAGGATCTCTTTCTTTGTATATTTAGTTATATCCTGAATTTCTATAGCGTAATTGCCTACATATTCTAGCGCCACTTCCTTTAATTTAAGAGATACTTTGGTAGTAGCATTTTTAGCTAAATATGCCAATATCATAGTATCATCAAAATTTTTAAAATATTTTAAGCCCTGCATCATCCCTTTGTAATCTGTAGCATGCTGCATCCAGAGACTTCGTATAAGTATCTTGGCGTCAAACAATCCGTTATGAAATAACAGTTTTCCTTTGTAGGTCTCTAAAAATTTTTTTAGATAATAGATTCCATTAATAGATAGGTCAATTGCTACTCCATCGTGTTTAGTCCATGCAAAAGCAATAGAGACTATCTCAGCTTTGAGATCTAGTCCTGTAGTCTCTATATCTGCAGCTAGTACTGGATACTTATACAAACTATCTAAGAGTTCTCTATCGGATCCATGTTGGAATCCATATTCTGCAGAGTTAATGAGTACAGATGTTCCTGTACCAGCAATAGCTTTAATTCCTAATTCTATTAACTGAGCATTTTCAGGTTGTTTAAATAAAGATTTATAATTAGGAACGTATACGCATCTATGTTGCGAGTAACCGGACAAAATGCCACTTACAACATTACCGTAATTGTCGGATACCTTAGTTGTTTTAGTAATAAACTTAAAATAACTGCTATCTGCTATTACTAAATTAGTAACGCTATCTGGTATTTTATTTATTAGTTTAGCTAAATAAGCTTTAGCAGTTTTAGCTAATATTTTAGTTGGGGTATTATAAAAAAGAGGTAAGACGAGTACAGAGCTCTCTGCTACTCCCTCTTTTGCTAGTGGGTTTAAGTAGTAATTATTAATCTCTACTGACCCCATAGCGGTTTCTTTACATAGTAGTACTGTGGTGATCGACATAAACAGTTTCCCCAATAGTTGCCGGTTCATGATCAGAATTACATATCCATAGAACAGGATAATCTACTGAATCTATTTCTGATTCTCCGTATAAGTCCGTGAAATATATAAGTGCTTGAGTAGGATGTTCTGCTACGTAGTCTAAGACTGGTTGAAATCTAGTCCCTCCGCCTCCATTAAATTCCAAAGACATAATATCAGTCGTTTGATCAATAGTATGTATATGATGGATTTGTGAATCACAGTCAATAATTGTCATACGTTCTGGATTAAACACTTGTTGAATGCCTTTAATTTCACTCAACATTTCTTGTAATTCTTCATCTTCTATGCTACCGCTGGTGTCTATAGCAAATGTTAAATGGCCTAGACCATAGCTATGTAAACTAGGCATATAAGTGTCTGAAGGATATCTGCGATTCTTCCTCGCCCACGAGTACTCTTCGCGTACTCGCTGGTCGAGAAATTTATGTAATATAATTGGCCACGGTAATTTAGGATTTAATAATTTATCAATTATTCTTGAGATTTCATCTGGAATTTCCCCAGCTGTTTTGGACATTTGTGCTTGAGTTCGGGCTCTAACGATAATATTTGTTACTGCTGAATCTAATTCGATTCCTTTTTTGTCTCCTTCTCCTTCACGGAGGTCAAGCATTAACGCTCCAGTATCGAAATCTTTTCCTTCTTTTATTAGATCGTCGTATACGCCATCAGTAGACCATCCTTCTCCGTATTTCTTATTAAGTAATCCTCCAGTAGGTATTTCAAAACCTGCCTTAGTGAGCATGTGGTTGATAATGTAATCACCCGCGCAATTCCAAATAATATGATCTCTATCTCCTTTACGAGCCATATGTTGAAATGCTACATGCCAGCATTCGTGTGCCATTAGTCCAGCAAATTGTGTAATTGTCTGGCCTTTTAAAAATTCTGGATTATATCTAATAACAGTTCCATTAACGTCTGCTGTTTTAGTTGCATCAGTGATGACGTGTCGCATGCCTAAAGCAATGGTGGATATAAAAGCTGATCTAGTCATTAACTCAATTTTTGCTTTAAGTAGTTTTCCTTCCAGTTCTTTCATATTATCTCCTAGGACATGTCATCATCATCCCGCATACCTAAATATACTGGGTGTCTTGGTGCATCTTTTACACCAATTTTAAAAGATTTATATTTAATAGCTTGACCTATCAAACCATCTTTATATTTCCATAATTGATTTCTTGTAGCGTCATCAAAACCTGTACCAATATTAAATTGAATACCGGTGTGATTATCTTTACAAACAAGAGCTCCCATTGTTCCCATAGGTACTTTATTTTCTTTATGAGAAGATCGTTGACTTCTTCCTAATTCGTTAACTTTCTTCTCATTATTGTTTTTCATTTGCTCTTCCATACCGAGTATCGTAGCTTCGGAATCTTCAAATCGTTTTACTTTTAACAATCCGCCTTCTTTTGCTGTGGATCTTCCATGTTTATACATGGCACCAGGATCTCGGAGGATTACTCCTTCGTATCCGATTGCTAAACAATCTGATTCATAATCTTGTAGTTGCCCCATATTAGTAACAACATCATAACTAAGTATCTGTATGAAATCTTTTTGTAGTGGAAAAAGTTGATGAGTACTTAATTGATTTAGTAGCGATTTTAAAATAACTCTACGATCTGCATAAGGCATCTTTAGCGAGAAATTATCAAACACCCAGAATGTAAATTTAAATTCTTTGTGTTCGCTCATTACATGACTTGTCGTATTACGATAAACATCCTTATCTGTAGGAGCACCAACAATTAGTTCTCCATCTAGTCCATTAAATTCTTTATGGCCTAATAAGAATTGAACATGTTTATTACGAATTGGTTTTAGTGATCTAGATAGTGCTATCCCATCTTGAATCATGCAACGAATCCCATCTAATTTTGGGGAAGCTTCTAATTTTCCAAACTTTTGAAATAATTCTCTGATTTGTTCGTCTGTAGCTTTACCAGCTAACATAGGTTTTAAATGCATAGAATCTCCTTAGAAAATAATGTGAGCATTTTTTGCAATCCATTCCTTAATGGCTGGATGGCCGTTTAGTTTAGGTGATCTTTTATAAATATCTTTGAAGGTAATTACCTGAAAATCTACGGGTAGACGATTAATAGCAACTATTATTTTTTCAATACTGTCTGGTGTACTGTTATGAGCTAACATAGTTGTAACCGCATATTGTTCGCTGGGCTCTTTAGGAACTTTCCATCCTGATTTAGGATTAGAAAGTATCTGTTCAATAGTGGGTAAGTTCTGATAAATTTCAGAATAAGTTGCTAGTTCTACTGCGGCACCTTCACCAATAGTTCCAGCTAGGCGAGTCTTGGTAATATGATTGATTATTTCTTTATTAATAATTACCTTAGATGCGAATTCCCATGTACGAGGACATGGAAAAGTTAATTCATTTGTTGATGTATCAAATCTATGTAAAAGTTCTGGTTTGAACTTAATTAAAGAAATAATACGGTGGTCAACTTCATGAGCATTTGCCCAATCAATCCAGACTTTATGATCAACCCGCATGCGATAATGAGTTAACCTGGATGTAGTAGCTGTACTCTGAGTATTTACAATCGCTCTATCTGTAGTTAAATTTCCTGCTGCGGCTATCAGGCATCTAGAATGAAGTTTATATTTGTAAACTTCTCTATCTAAAATAAGTTTATATGCTGCTGCCTCTGTCTGTTTATTTCCTGAATTAAATTCATCCAGAAATAGTAACCATCCCTCGTAACCATCTGGTACTGTATCTCCTTCTATTGGAAAATATTCTGGGATATGAAAAGTCATTCGTCCATTAGTTACGCCTGGATATCCTTGCATATCTACTGGCTCGCACTGAGATACTCGAAAATCGATTATTTTAAGACTAAATGTTTTAGCAACAGTCCGAATAATATCGGATTTGCCCATTCCAGGACTAGAAGACACCATTGGTGTAAGCCCTGCTCTTAAATCTTCAGTTAAGCATTCTTCCAGCTCAACTGCATTTACTTCAAACATAGGTCATGCCTCCTTGTTATATGGTTGGAAAGCCTAGAAATAACAATAGCTCCAATAAGTCTTCTAAATCACTAGCGTTTTCTACTAGATCGGGGTCTATATCTTCCACGGCTTGGTAGAGTTCTTCTGCGTTTATTTCAGTATCTGCGGACATACTATTTTAATTTCCTTCTAATAGGTTAGAGGTTAAACGTTCTTTAAGAAATACAGGTACATCAGGATTTTGTATAACAGTTTTAGCTTTTTTACCGACCCTAA
>Ga0310342_100000708_pt1 | contig 19415 bp, 19 predicted proteins | sample S15DNA20500_MG_FD_206155 | JGI IMG/M metagenome (GOLD analysis project Ga0310342, IMG submission 206155) | Marine microbial communities from station ALOHA, North Pacific Subtropical Gyre - S1503-DNA-20-500_MG | ecosystem: Environmental > Aquatic > Marine > Oceanic | place: Pacific Ocean: North...
ATCTCAAAATATTTAGATAAGTTTTAATCATATAGTTATTATTAATAAAAATAATTAGTCACATAAACAACAAATGTAATGGGGTTTTCAACTGATTAAACGATCTAATCTTTCTTATTGTACTCTATTGACTTAGAATAATTTGTTTTATAATCAATATATACGTCGACTAACTTTACATCTATAATATATTGCTAATTTATTTTGTTAGCTAGCTTCTATTAAACCCGGTATGTCCTGTTACAAAAACTGTTTTATTTTTATAAATATTAAAGAACGTAATTTGTTTTTTTATAACAGACTGATTCTTTTAAAAAAAGATTGAAATAAATGTTTCCAATAAGGTAAAAGATCTAATGTTATCTTTATACTAAAATTATGATTTGTAAAAGTTTAGAAACTTTTTTCTTTTTGTGTTATATAAAACATCTGCGGCACCTTCCAAAAATGAACCTATTAAATGGTTGGAATACACATAATAATTCAATTTACTATCCTGCTCAGCGGAAGTGTCACGATATATGCCATAATTACCAGCCCTGTTTAAACCACGTATCCCAGAGTAAATATATCTAAACCTAATACGGGCAATATCAATTGCCTGTTGATTAATGCTGTTGATATCTCCAAATGTATAAGCAAAATGCTCAATCTCAATACCAAGCTTTTTTTCAATCAAATCCGCACTATATACGATTTCACTTTTTAATTCTTCCGTATCTGAAATTGTAGATAAACGTGCATGTGATTTTGTATGAGCTCCAATAGTATGACCTTGCTCTAAAAGAGCCGACAGATCATCCCAATTCATATTCTTCCAATGAATGGGTAACTTTTCAAATGACTTTACAAGACAGATTCTATCCTTTATAAATTGTTTTGCTTCCCTTTCATTATAGATGCTAATAAAATCAGAGATACAAAAGAAAATAGCTTTAATACGCATTGGGTTAAGTATCTTTTCCGCTACTATTCTATTGGATAAAAAACCATCGTCAAAAGTAATCAATAGATTTCTTCCTTTGATTTTTTCATGTCCAGAAACCATCGCTGAAAATTGCTCCGGTGTTATAAAATTCCAAGAACGCGATAACCATCTCAATTGTTTTTCAAAACTGTCATAATCATATGGTGCTATATCGTGATAAATTAATACCCTCAATGAATCATTCGAAGCAATACCAAGAAGTTCGATAATATTTTTTGTAATCTTTAACGGATAATAAATCCGTTTTAAAACCTCTGATTTTGATATAATCATATTAAATACTTAAAAAGGATTAAGAAGACGAATGTCAACTGTTTATTGAAATATATTTATTGATTTTATATTTATATCTCACAATTTATTCACTTCAAAACTGGCTTGTCTTGCAAAAAATTTGGTTACAAAAGAATTTCCCCCTAAATAAGCATCTAAACGTCCAAGTTTATTATTTATTCTTCCCGAAAATGTAAAATGAAGGTCAGGGTGAAAGAAATTTTCTGTGTAACGTGATACAACTTTATTTCCAAAAATATTTTCAATATCTCTTAACTGATCATTATTTGCTCTAACAAGATAAAAAGTGTCCTCTACAGTTCCGTTAATATGAAAAGGTTTATTAAAAATTTTATAAATTATTTTATTTAATGGAGTAATATGAAGAGAATAATTTATAAAAAAACCTCTTGGCTTAAGTACTCTATGTGCTTCGTTAACAGCCCTTTTAAAATTTGGAATGTGTTGGAAAGTTTGTGCTGTCCAAATTCCATCAAAGATTCCAATATCTCCTGAAAAAGGCAATGATATTGCATCTGCATGCATCAATAATACCTGTTTACCTACGAGATTTTTTAACACATTCAAAGCATGTATAAGGTTAATTTTGATAAAATCAATTATCAAAACAGTGACATCTGGCCTGGTTTCTGCAAGACGCCTCCAATGCCAGCCCCAACAGCCTCCAATATCCAAAATTATGGCTCCTTTCGGCATCTTTTTTAGAAACAAATCAACTTCAAAATCCATAACCGGAATCGAATGATTATTTGAAATAACATCCAAATAATTATCATATTTAACAGAAAAAACCTGCTCACGAAATTTACGCTCGTCTTCCTGAACTTGATTTTTCATTAGGTTATGGGCTAAGTAAATACCATCAGCCTGCTGTTTTAAACCTTCTTTTTTCATTAAAGACAATAAACTTGAATTCATTTTTTTATTTTAGAATTGTTTTCTCAATTTGCTAATTATATTGTATATCATTCCTAAAGGACGATAAAAAAAACTAAGTATCAATTTTTTAAAAGCAGCACCATTATGACCATCTGCTATTAATTGTTTTATTTCAAGAACATCTAGCATAGGTCGAAAATTATTCCATAATTGTTGTGGATCAGAATTAAAGTTTTGAATTTCAAAAACATGATCATGCAAAAGCTTTTCGAAGTTTTTTCTTTGTCGTAATAATTGTGCTGAATTATTACCATGATGGACGATAAACTCACCCATAACTTTATTTATGAACATAAATCTAGCCCCATAAAAGGCGAGATTTAGCCATAAATCGTAATCTTCAACTCCTATATAATCATTAGATTCATTAAATAACAATTTTTTTTCTTTCAAAAAGGAGTGTTTAATTAAAGTAGCCGAAGGAGATAATCTATTACCTTTAAGTAACAATACTTTGTAAAAATTATTTTCAAATGGCCCATGTAGCAATACTTTGGTAGATTTCGATTTACTGTTAACCATTAATTCATTAGTACTCAGCACTTCAAATCCTTTATTCCTAGAAGAAAAATTCATTGCTGTTTCTAATTTATTTGGATACCATATATCATCGGAATCAAGGAATGCAATCCAATCTCCCTTAGCTTCCAAAATCCCCTTGTTTCGCGATGATGCAATCACACCTTTGTTATGAATTTTGAAAAGATTTATCCTTGTATCATTGAAACCTTTTACAACTTCATCAGTATTGTCAGTTGAATGATTATCTATAATCAACATTTCCCAATTAGTATACGATTGGTCCAGTACTGATTGAATAGCTTTACCTAAAAAATGGGCATAATTATAATTAGGGATAATAACAGATACTAATGAGTTCATACTTTCTTTTATTTCTTATCAGAGGAAAAGTTTGTTTGGCAAAACTGTAATAAATTCAAAATCTCATCTTCCCTATTATTCCCCATAATAAATCCAGTTTCCTCTAATCTAGCTATATTGTATTCAAAGTTTTCAGTAAACTCGGATGGTAAAGGCTCTCTTCGACTAAGCTCTGGTTCAAAAAATAAAATTTTTTTGCTCATCTTACAAATTATTCCTGCGATTTCCCAAACCGTTGGAGACCATTTCCCCCCTACATTGAACAAATTATTTCTTCCAAAGGGAAAAGATAATTTTAGTAGGTGTTCTACAACTCTGCAAACATCACTAATAGCAATAAAATCCCTTCTTTGCATACCTGTGGAAGTTAATTTCATTTTTCCTGAATTAATAGCTTGTTTGCACAAATCATTAACTAATAACATCCAGCAATTAGCCTCTTTATTTACAGGTGCTCCAAAAGAATTAGAAAGTCTTATCACAATCCCCTGAATTTCATTTTGCTTGTGAGCGGAAAGCACCATATCTTCCCCCGCTATATTGCTTGTAGCATATGGATGTAGGGATTTAGGCAATGTTTCTTCAGTGATTATACCATTAAGTGGACTTTTGTAAACATGAGCAGTAGAAAAATAAATAAATTTTTTAACTCCTGATTTTACAGCTGCTCGTATAAGTTTACCTGTTACTACACCATTAAATTCGAGTGCCAGATCAGGGTCAGCCAAGGAATCACTTGCATTGATTCCTGCAAGATGAATTATTGTATCAATTCCTTCACATATAAACTTTAATTTTTCTTCTGAATTCCAAATAGTTTGCATAATTTGAAATTCAGAATTCAGCATATTATAATTTGTGTGCTTCCGCGAACCTAAAATGATCTGATAATTGCATGTTTTCTTAAGATAATGAGCTAGTCTACCAGCCAAATAACCTGAGCCGCCTGTAATTAAAATTTTCATTCGCTAATTTATTTCCATATTTGATAACCATGAGTAAGGAACAGATGAGTCGGTTAAATCTAACGCTTGACTTTCCATTGCAGTATGGGGATAATCTGCGCAATTAACTATAAGCGCAGGTGTTTTACTTATACATTTAAACCCATACCAAACTTGTGGTGGAATAGTAACTCTTTGATATGCTTTTGGTCTTCCAAGTTCGAGAATCATAAGATTTCCTTTTGTTGAGGTCGAATCTCGGCAATCATAGATAACTAATCTTATTTTTCCAATTGGAACAGATATGTTTTGGGTTTGAATTGTGTGCTTTTTCCAAGCCTTAATTGAATCACTTAATACTTCGGAAAAATAACATTCTCCAAACTTTACAAAATCAGGAGAATCACATCTAATCATATGAAGAACTGAGCCTCTATTATCAGCTATTTCCTTAAGAGGTGTGATATTCACACCCTCGATTTTATTTTGAAACAAAGTCATATTTACTAAAATTTAAAAGTCCATATTCTATTCCGAGAAACACCAAGCTGTTCATAGTCACCAATTTGTTGAACAGTAAAGTCATACATATCACCCTTACTTTGGTAAAATTTAGAATACCATTCACTAACCATTTGAACAGTTTCAGTGTATAACAAATTACATTCCCACTTTAAATGAAATAGCGCTTTGTCACAATTTAACTTTAATAAACCTGCTTCATGAAAAGGGATATTTCCGGTTACTTTATATGCTTTTTTAATATTGTCAAAACCCCAATTTTCTGCAAGCTTATTTATAAGATCAACCACTGTATGATTTTGTTCTGCACGGGGGCCAAAATTAAAAGCTTCGCCATGTAAAGAATTATTGGAATATACAGAAGCTCCCAAAACTAGATATCCGCTCAAGGGCTCCAGTACATGCTGCCACGGTCTAGTAGATCTAGGACTTCGGATATCTACTGATCTGCCCTCATTCCATGCACGCATACAATCTACAACGATGCGGTCCTGTGCCCAATCTCCGCCACCTATTACATTTCCAGCTCTTCCAATGGCTAATTTTGTGGGATGATTTTTTTGAAAAAAAGAATGAAAATAAGATTTGATTACGATTTCTGCACCTGCTTTTGAACCGCTGTAAATATCTTTACCGCCAAGATGATCTGTTTCACGATAGCCCCATGTCCATTCTACATTGTCATAACATTTATCACTTGTAATCATTACAGCTACACATGGTTCTGAATATTTTCTTAATGCTTCCAATACATTCATTGTACCAACAATATTAGTAGTCATCGTTTCTACAGGGTCTGAATAAGATGTTGAAACGATGGCTTGAGCTGCCATATGAAAAACGAACTGAGGCTTTTCCTCTTTTATTACTTCAATCAAAATATTTTGATCTCGAATATCACCGATTATATGCTTGATATGTTTTTCGAGGCCCAATTCTAAAAACATTGAAGGATTAGTTGGCATATCTTTTGAAAAACCAACTACTTTTGCTCCTAATTTTAATAACCAGACGGTTAACCAAGATCCTTTAAAGCCGGTATGACCTGTTATTAAAACTGTTTTATTTTTATAAATATTTGAAAACATAATCAATTTATTTTTTTATCCATTGGGCTTTGCCATTTTGCCATTTTTCTTGTAATAAATCATGGTCACGAACTGTGTCCATATATTGCCAAAATCCGAAATGTTTATGTGCCACAGTATTGGTCTTCCGCCAATTTCAATCATTGGTTTTAGCTTAAGATGAGTCTCTTCGCATAACCTTGTGCCAAGGCCCCCACATAAAATAACTGTTTTCATTAAATATATTTTTTTATTAATTAAATGTTTTCTAATTTTTTTATATATCTTTTTTGCTCAGATGTAAATTTCAAAACTGGTAATTTTTTAATTATATTTCCCCATATTTTTTCATTTTTTATCATAAAATTATTCAAATTTTCTAATGAACATTTAAAATTTGGAACATCATTTAATAATTCTGATATTTTATTTCTGAGTAATAAAAAATATTTTTCATTACTTATACTTAATTTGTTTTTAGGAACCATTGAAAAATAAACAGATTCATAAAGCATATTTACCAAATCAAATCCCCATGGAGCAGAATTATTTTCAAAATGTTCCCAATCAATAATTACGATATCTTCTTTATTATAAATTATATTTCCAACTGAAAAATCTCCATGTAAAGGTACAAAAACATCCTTTTTTGTTGGCCAAATTGAAACGTAGTGTTCAAAAGCCTTTAAATTCAGTAAATAATTAGCACTTAATGATAAATTACTGTTTCCTGTTTGACCTGAAAAAAGTTGAATACATAAACGATGATATTTGTCATTTGAAAATGATACAATAGGTGAATTATTATAGTTATTATTATTTTCTACATTAAAGTACCATTGATAGCCAGATAATTCACGCTTCAAGGAAGCAATGCCTGTTTTTGTTAAAGAAGATTTTATGATTAATTTATCTTTTTTATTAATAAAAGTATAAATCCCATTACCGTGTGGAGAATTACTTATTAAATTCATTTTTTTGCAATTACAATTATAGACGGAGCAAAAAATTGAAAATTAAACACTTTAAACAATATCCATTCTACTCTATTAGCTATTAAACGTTTAATGGTAATTTTTCCATCTGCCCTAATAGGGGTCGGAGAAAAATGCTCATTAACTTCTCCATACTTAGTTATGAATTCTGGATAACGATAATCAGGCCAACAAGAATAAAGAGTTACATTACTATAACCCGCTTCCTTTAATAATTTTTTTGTGCCATAAAAAGAATATATCCAAGGTCTATATTCTCTTTTTCTAAAAATTTGAGATATTATATTAGCTACCCACCTTGGAACTATAGTTGTAAACATTGTCCCTGTATGTGGATCTCTAGTGCCAAAAAACATTTTATAGTCATATCTATTTTCAATTGCCAGCATTAAGCGTCCATCATCTGTTAATCCTTCATTTATGTTTTTTAAAAAATCGAATTGAATCTTACGTGGATTACCATAAGATTTTCTGCTGATTTTTTTATACCAATAATTTTTCAACTCAATATCTTCAATTTCTGGCACCCACTCCAAAACCCCATTTACTATTGCAATATCAAAAGTTTTTTTAGGGAAAACCAAATCTCTTAAGTTGCCATTTAAAAAACTTACATTTTTAATTCCCTCTTCTTTTAATCTTGCTTCAGAAAATTTTAAAGATTCTGTTGTCTGATCAACGCCCAAAACATAATCAACTTGTTTTGCTAACGGTATTGTAATTGCTCCCCACATACAACCAAGATCAATTGCAGTTTCGGAACCAGACAGCCTTAAAAGTTCTAAGCCAACTGAACGTTTTTCTGAAAATATAACATCAGCAATCATTGGTTTTTTTATCAAAATGGCTTCACGTGTTGTATGCTTTTTAAGCAGTTTTACTAAATCTGAATTTTCATCTTTTGATAAGTTTGACCAATAGCCTCCACTACCTGGGTACGCATAAATTGTGTCTGATTTTTTTTCAAATTTTTGAAGAAATTTACTGAGTTTTTGATTTTTCATTTAATTAAAAGTTAAAGAGTTTTTTAATTTTTTAAGAGGCTTTTCTGTATGATTGGCGAATTGACTGCAAAATATTTTTCTTGCTTCTTGTATTTTATTACTATACCACCAATCATTAATGTTGTTCCAAATTTCATTTACTTTATTTGCTGCATCTTCAGGTTTAAAAAAAAGAATTCCAGCATTAATCAATTCGTTGAAATATGGTTCTGCTGAAGGTCGTATTTCATGTAAATTTGGATCCCAAAATATTATTGTAGGAATATTCATTGAAAGTGTTTCTAAAAACACTGTTCCATTATAGTTAACAACAACTAACCTGCTTGTCAAGATAGAGTTTTCTAATGATTTATTAGCTAAGTCTATTTTTATATTTGGAAATTTATTTGTCCATCTTTTTTCTTGTTGCCAACCCCAATCAGGATTAAAAATTCTAATTTTAAGTTGTTTAAAAATATGATTATTCAAATTATTAACAAAATTATATTGATCTTGTAAAGAAATAGCAACTTGTTTTGTTGTAATTGGAAAACTACCCATTACATAACTGTATCTAGGCATGACATTAGTTACAATCAATAATTCTCCTGAAGAATCATATCTCCAAGTTCTTCTCTCAATATTTTTAATTATTCCTAATGGATAATGTTTAGAATTACCATTTGTCCAGCCCCAAGTAATATAACGATCTGAAATTGCCACTTCATGATCTTCTGAGGAAGTCCATAATGCCGATCCAAGATTACCTCCGTGTTGTCCTATAACTAAAGGCGATCCACCTTCTACACACTTTGCAGCCCATGCCTTAAAAACATCATCAGAATTATATGCTGCAGAAGTAAATATTACTTTTGGTTTTTGTGGCCAATTTAGTAATCTTACACTTGAGATAAGATTATTATAACCTTCTAAATAAATAGTAGGAATGTTATCAAATATTACTTTTCTTATAAAACTTTCAAAACCAACATAATTAATATAATCCAATCTTATTTTTTTTCTTAACTGAAAGTCTGGGTCAATAGATGCAATGTCATTAGCTTTATTTCTAAAAACAGGGATTTGTTTAAATGAAAGTTGTAAAAAAAACTCTGTTTTAAAATTCAATAATGATTCAACTAATACTGCATCATTATTTTTTGAAAGTTTATTAAGGATTAAAGAAATACCTTTGCGTAAATAAAGTTTTAATTTTTTGAACAAAATTGAGATTGTACCAGTTTTTGATTCGTAAAATTTTTTTTCACTTTCTTGCTGACAAACCTCATATTTTATTGAAGTACAATTTTGTATAATACGTGAATATATTACATGATTCCAAATATCACTTAGATACATTTTTCTAAAATCTTCCATTCCTTTGGGAATTACTAATTCTTGCGGTGTGTCAATAATTATAGTATTTGATATTTGATATTTTGAAATTGTATGCTGAATTGTTTCCCATCTATCAAATAAAATTTCTGTAAAGTATAAAAACCAGGGTCCTATTAAAATACGCCAATATCTATGGGAATGACTAGTTCCATGGACGGAATTAAGTGCGTTAGATAAATCAACTAATAATTTTTCATAAATGTTACGAAGATATTGATAATCATTAAATACTTTCTTACGATCATCCCAATGATAAGCTGCAACTTTTGCATTAAGGTTTTTCCTTTCAAATTTATTATCATATGTTCTACACCAATCTCCTAAAAATAATATTGGCGAATTATAACGCCAACTGGTCTTTTCCGCGGTTGTAATTAAAAAATATTCTTTATTCATTATGACAACTCTTCAATACTTCCAAAGAATTTAATAATTTTATCAAAATTTATATCCATATTATAGTTTTTAGAATTTAAGTATAAAAGGTCATCATGAACATCTACATCAAATTTAAGATCTGGACGGAATCTATTCTTTTTTGTTGGATTAAATGTTTCTATTTTAAAAAGATTATGATTATCTGTAATGAATGAAAAACAATGTTCTAAATGCTTGAATTCATTAACTTTATTATACATTTTTTTTAATAGATCAAAAGAAATAATTTCTGCTCCGAGCCCATCAGGATATAAATTGTTTAAAGGGATATGATTATACATATAATCGCAATTAGATTTAAAATAATTATCAATTAACCTGTCAATTTCAGATGGAAGAACTAAGGGATTATCAGCACACAAACGAACAATATGAGTTGCTTTAAATTCAAGAGCCGTTTCATAATATCTTTTAAGTACATTGTTTTCATCACCCCTAAATAAATTAGATCCTAATTTATTTATTTTATTTGATAAAATATCATCTGAATGATTATCCGGAATAGCAAAAACAAAATCATCTATGTTATTTGATTTGGAGATTCTATAATTTATCCATTCAATAATTGTTGCATTTTGTAATTTGCATAAGACTTTATTAGGAAACCTAGTTGATGAGACTCTAGCTTGAACTATTAAAATTATTTTTATCATATTAAATATTCCCATTGTAAAATAGTATCGTCTCTTAAATCTGAAACAACTTTTTTACCAATAACTTTATCAATTTCTAAAGGACTAATTCCCGAAGCAGGTCTTTTCCAAGTTAATTTATCATAAGTTAATACTTCCCCTTTTTTAATATTTCCTTTCAACACCAAACTTCTTCTAGCATTTTTTCTAGACTCATCTTCACTGTCTCTTTCATTAATTTTTTTATTACCAATTAGTTCAATATGATGGTTAATCTTTTTATTAAATAATTTTAGATCGTTCATATCCATGGCATGGTAATGATCATTTCCTGACAGTGATTTATCATGAGTAAAATGTTTTTCAATAATTCTAGCGCCTAATAATGAAGAAATTAATAATGATTCCATTTCATTAGGAAGAGTATGGTCTGAATATCCAATTGTTAATTCTGGAAAATGTTTAATTAATTCAAAAATGAAAGACAAATTAGCATTTTTTGAATCTGTAGGATAGTTAAGGACACAATGAAGCAATGCTAGTTTATTATTTTTTGATTTTATCCAATTTACTGATTTTTCAATTTCATTAATATAAGAAGCTCCTGTAGAAAGTATAATGGGTTTATTAAAATCGCATATAAATTCTATAAATGGTTTATTTGTTATATCAGAAGATGATATTTTAAATACATCCATTAAATCATTTAAAAAAATTGAAGATTCAATGTCGAATGGAGTGCTCATAAAATCAATATCTACAATATCACATTCTTTCTTTAATTCTTCAAATTCTTTTTTCCAAAATTTATCATACTTTTGGAATAATTGATATTGACTTTTAGTTTTTTCTTTGGATAAATCCCAATAAGATGGAGAATTTTTGCATGCAAGTGTTGACGCTTTATATGTTTGAAATTTTATAGCATTAGCACCACCTTCCTTAGCTTCATATATTAATCTCTTTGCTAAATCTATAGACCCTTCATGATTAACACCAGCCTCAGCAATAATATAAGGTTTGCTGAAATTATGTTTATTATTAAATAAATTATTTATTTTATTTGTTGTGTTTTTCATTTAACATTTTTACAAATTTTTCCATTTTATCAAAATCATTTGTAATATTATTATTATGCTTCCTATATCTATATAAGGGAATATTAATTCTCTCTAATGAGAATTTTTTTAAAAACCTTATCATTAGATCTTTATCTTCATGCAGTTTCATCTTTTCATCATACATTCCAATTTCAATCAAATGATCCTTTTTAAACATAATACCGCATCCTATCGGTTCTTTTAAAAAATCAACAGCCTTTATTATTTCTTCATTTTCATTTACAAGAAAATAATTACATGCAACTGCATCAAAATTATCATTTAACTCAAGAAATAATTTGAGAATTAAAAGATAATTTTTATTGACATAATCATCAGAATCTACTCTTACAATAAATTTTCCAGTAGAATTTTTTATGCCAAGATTAAGTGAGTACGGTAATCCTAAATTATCATTGTTTTCAATAATTATAATATTATTGCCAGAAAAGAGATTTAATCCGTAAGAAGTTTTATCAGTACTTCCATCATTTATTATTATTATTTCATAATCATTAGAATCAATTGATTGATCTAGTAAAGATCTTAGACATCTGCCTATATATTTCTCTTGATTATGAACTGGAACAATTACAGAAATTTTATTTTTCAATTAAGGAAGTATTTAATGATTTATTTATATTTTCGAAAAAAGAATCATCCATATAATAAAATATAGGAATAGACACTGCTCTTTTCATAATTTCTCTAGATTTCTTAAATGAATTTGATAAATTTGGATGTGATGATATTAGCTCAGGCATATGAACCCATGTCTCAGCAAAATGCCATATATAAGCTTCGGGTAATATTTTAGTAGAAATACCATATTTTAACATTTCATTTCTACAACTTATTGCTGTATCGTTATCTTTTACAAAAAAGATAAAAGCATCTGCAGTATCATAAGATTTTTTAGGAACTTTTCTAAATTTAACATTTTTAAATTTCATTAAAATATTAAAAATTTTATCTCTGTTTTCTCTTTGTTTTTCAACAATTTTATCAAGCTTTTTTAATTGAGCAATTCCAACTGCTCCTTGTAATTCATTCATTCTATAATTAAATCCAGATCCTGAACGAGAATCTTCCCATCTTGGTAAATTTGGATTATTTTCATGACCATGATCATGCCAAGCTCTTGCTTTATCAAAATGTTTTTTATCCTTAAAAACAATCATTCCTCCTTCTCCTGTGGTAATTGTTTTTGCAAAATCAAAACTAAAAGTTCCAATATCACCATGAGTTCCTAAGAATACATCATTAAATTTTCCGCCACATCCCCAAGCTGTATCTTCGATTAAGATTAAATTATATTTTTTACAAATCAATTTAATTTTATCTATCTCACATGGAACACCTAACATGTGTACAATAATTACTGCTTTAGTTTTTTTTGTTATTCTTTTTACTAAATCATCTGGATCCATGTTCAAGGTTTCATTTATTTGAGTACATACAGGTTTTGCGCCAGATTCTATTATTGCCTCTACAGTTGCAACAAAAGTGAAAGATTGAGTTATAACTTCATCATCACTTTTCAAATTTAATGTTGCAAGAGCTACTCTTAATGCAGCGGTACCAGAAGTAACAGCTAAAGAATAATCAGTTTTAAAATATTTGCAAAATGATTTTTCAAATTCTAAAACTTTAAATGAACTATTTCTAAGGTTATCAAATCCATGTCTAAACAGAATACCACCTCCATTATCAAAAATGTCATTTATCTGATTTTTTTCTTCTTTTCCAATTAATTCATATCCAGGCATAATTAAATTAATTTAAATAGTTCAACAACTTTATCTTTAGTTAAAATTTTTTTAAAATTTTTCCCTAGAGCATTTTCTAATGGTTTTTCATGAATAATAGTTGAGTTATATAAATCATCATATTGCTTATCAGTTAAATCTTTACAAAGACCGGTTGGTATATATATATTTTGCTTTTCTACCATTTTCCAGAATTCATCATATGCAACAGGGTAATAATCTTTTATTGATCTCATTACCATACAGTTAGATATACAATGATGTGTGCCTAGTACTACACTCAAACCCGAAGAAAGTGGATGAATTAAACCAACAAAACTAATAGCAATAGCACAACCTCCTAAATAAGATGCAACCATTAAATTCATTCTATTTATGTCTGACATCATATCTAAATCTGATAAAAAAACTTCTCTACATAAACGTAAGCATTGTTCAGAATAAGCATCTCCAATTAAATTTCTATAACTTCCAGATAAAGATTCAATACAATGAATATACGCATCCATTCCCGTATAAAAGTATTGATCTCTTGAGACAGTTTTTGTTAAATTAGGATCTAGAATTATTTCATCAAAAACTGTATATTTACTATTCATACCCAGTTTTAAACCATTTTTTTTATTAATCATGACGCATGTTTTAGTTGCTTCAGCACCAGTTCCTGAAATTGTAGGTATGCCAATTTTATGTTTTCCAGGCTTTTGCAATAGGTCCCAACCTTGATATTTTTCAGCATTACCATTATTTGTCGAAAGGTTAGAAATTGCTTTAGTTATATCTAGTGTGATTCCTCCTCCAATTCCTATAAATAAATCTGGTAATAAAATTTCATTATTGATGCTTTTAGATAAATTATTTACAAAAGCAGTAGTTGGTTCATTTTCTGTAGAAATATAAGTTATCTTTTTATTATATATTTTATCAAAAATATGGTTAAAGATGTTTTTATCCTTAAAAAATTCATCAATAAAAAAATATACATTTGAGTTTGTTGTAAATTTTTCATAAATGATTTTATCTAAATTTTTTATAGATCCAAATCCTAGACAAAATGAAGAAACATTTTTTACTTGATCAACCATAATTCAAATTTATTAGTGATTATTTTTTATTATATCAAATGAAGTATAAATAAATATAATTAATGACTTAATTAAAATAAACATTATAATTATATGAGATTTAAATTTAATTGAAAAATCATAAAAAGTTCTAATTTCTTATTAAATAAAGTTTATCTTAACTATTTACAATTCCAAACCTTCTAAAACTGCACTAAACAAATAATAAACTTCTTGTTTTTTGCTTCCATTTTTTATTAATAATTAAAGTAAATTACGATGGCTTGAAACGATGTTATTTATCTTATCTAAGATGTATTGGTAAGTTGATTTATTTTTTGGGAAACTCATATAATAGCGTTGTAAGTCTTTGTATTTTATAGAGTATTCCTCAACCGACATATTCAATAAGTTATCAAGTTGGTCAGTAAATATTTTTTCATTACTGTCACTTGCTACAATGGCTGCATCAAAATCTTTATGATACTCATCCGTTCCACAAAAATTATAGTACAATGCCTTTTTTCCGATACCAAATGCTTCCAACAATGCCGACGACAAAACAGAAACAATCATATGGCTCTGTTCAATTAATTTATAAATTGGACGTTCGCTAAAATCGTTCATTATCAAATCAGTTGAATCTCCATAAATATTTTTAAAATAATCGTATTCACTCATTCCAATTTCAGGCATATACCAGTGCTCAGAATTTTCTTCTGATCTTAAAATTATAGCAGCTTTAATCTTTCTAGAATTAATATATTTTGCTAAAAGCTCATCCATTATTTTCATCGACCTCATTGTATCTTTAACATCCTTTGGGAAACCAATATTTCCTCGCCAAGTAGAAACTATAAGTAAATCATACTTCTCTTTATTATTATTTAGATTACTATTGAAATATAAACTTGATACCAGTGATCCTACTGGATAAAAATTATCAACTTGATATCCTATTTTTGGAAATAAATCTTTTTCATGTTTGCCAAAACAAAACAAATGCTGGCAGTGATAACCTGGCAAATCTGATGCTGCATAACTAAGTCTTCCTCCATTTTGAATGGCAATAAATGGAAACTCTCTACAATTTTTAGTTAGCCAGCCAAATAATTCACTATTATCTATGAATGTGATAACAAACTTAGGATTTATAAGGATTAACATCGATTCAATGTAAACATTATAGAGATATTTAAATAACCCATAAATTCTTCCTTTTTTATGTCTTATGTTTTCTTTAAAATCATGGGAGAAGATTTTTTGTAAAAAAATAGCTATCACTTTAATCCCAATCCATATTTCTGGGGGGCGCGTATTATATTCAAAAATCGAACTTTCTCTATCTATCACCCTTTTCACAAAATGACTATTTGTAGAATCAAAGATTACAACATCAGCTTTTATTGGTGTTTTGAATTTAATAGATCGAATTATTGAAATCAAAATTATTATAGAATTAAATAACAGTTACTTTTTTAATCTTGAAGAATTCTTTTTATTTGAATAAACAAAAATACCATTCCCCCACATATCAGGATATTTTTTTATTAATACAAATCCATTTGTTATTAAAACATTATGACAAACAGGATTATTATAAATTATTATAATTTCTTTATTTAAAATTTGTTTTTTTAAACAAACGACAAATTTTTTCATGACTTCTTTAGGGTACGGATTGTATAAATAAAAAAAGTTATATTCATTATAATGTTTAAAATTAGTAGCATTTTCATGAAAAACTTTGACATTATTTTTTTTTAAAATATTAAAATTTTTTCTGCAAATCTGTACTAAAGTTTTTGACAATTCAAGGCCGTGTACTTTGTTAAAAGGAAATTTAGCAAAATATTTTAAAGCACTTCCTTTAGCACAACCTATATCTAAAATAGAATCATCACTATCAATAAATACATCATTTAGCACTTTAAAAAGAAACTTGTTTCCAGATGGTGAACCTTGCACGACAACAGAACTATCAAGACCAAGTACTTCGAGAGGAATTACAGATAAAAAATCTAATCCGTATAATTTGTCATAAAAGATTTCAAACCTTCTGGAAACCATTTGTATAATAGTTGGTTTTTCAAAACCAAATAATTTTAAAATATTTTTTTTTAAAGTCATTATATTAAATCTTGAAGTTTCTTTCTATCAATTTTACCACTAATAGTTAAAGGAAAATTTTCAATCGATATTATTTTTTTTGGAATAAATATTTTTTCAACATAATTTATCATAGATTTTCTAATGAACAATTCTTCCTTGTCAGATAAATTATTTGTAATAAAACAAATTAAACCTGTAATAATACTATTTTGGTCTTTGAGAGGAACAACGACAGCATCTTTGGTTTTCTTAAAATTTTTAAATCCAGATTCAATTTCTCCAATTTCGACTCTTCTTCCTCCAATTTTAATTTGATTATCAACCCTTCCTAAGCATTCTAATATACCTTCGGAATTAAACATTCCAATATCCCCAGATTTATACCATGTATCTTCCGATTTATCCCAATTAAATTTAACAAAGTTCTTGCAGGATTTATTTTTATCATTTAAATATCCTAAAGATATTTGAGGTCCCTTGTAAACTATTTCTCCTAAATTATCTTCATTTATTAAATTACCATTTTCATCAATTAAGTTTAATTCGTGTTGATCAAATATTTTCCCGATTGGCAAATTAGTGTCATTGTAAGTTTTAGAATCCTCAATTGAGTATTTATATCTAGTTATCCAAATAGTAGCTTCTGTTGGTCCATATAAATTCTCAACGGAACTATTAGGAGCAGCAAGCTGCCATGCTTCTGCTATCTTTGTTGGAAGTGGCTCCCCACAAAAAATACTTACTTTTAAATCCGGAAAACTAGATTTATTTAAAAAATTTAATTTATACATAAAAGTTGCTAAAGTAGGAACAGAACTCCAAAACTCTATTTTCTCTCTTTTTATATAATCAAATGGCATTAAATGTTCTTCTTCAGGAAGAACACATAACATTCCCCCTTTAAACCAAGTAAAAAATATATCCGCAACAGAAAGATCAAAACTAAGGTCATAGGTTTGAGAAGCTTTAAAACCTTTTTCCAGTTTATAAATTTTAGACATTGAATTTAACCATGAAACTATATTTTTATTTGAAACCATTACTCCTTTTGATTTTCCAGAGGTTCCAGAAGTAAACATTATATAAACTAATTCATTTTGTCTAGATTTATTTTTGGGAACGTGTTCGTCAAATTTTAAAATAACATCCTCTCCTATCCAATTATCATTGTTACACTTACCTTCAGGAACAATAATTTTTTTTAAATCCAAATCTGATAATGAAGAATAAATATCTAATAAGTCGCTATTATCAGAAATTAGATAATTTATTTTAGCATCATTTATTATTTCTTTAATCTTATTAGTTGTGTATTTTGTATTAATAGGAACATAATGACAATTAGCATAAATTGCTCCTAAAACACCTACATAATGAGAGATTTTTCTTTGTCCAATTATTCCAATTGATTCATTTGAAGCCCCACAACTAAGCAAAAATGAAGCAAGTTTTAGAGCTTTTGAATTAAGTTCCTTATACGAAACTATTTTGTCATCAATTTTTAACGCTCCTAATTCAGAATATTCTATATATTTTTCATATAAAATATTAGAAAGTGAATTATTCATTATTTAATATTTCTATTATTAATTTAATAGATCTAGAATTGGCAATATCTTTTGGAGAAAAAACAATATTAAGCTCTTCTTTAAGCAGAACAATTATTTGCATATGATTTAATGAATCCCAATTATCAGTATTTAACATCGTTGAATTTATATTAATATTGTCATTTTCAAGAGCTCTAGAAACTATTTTTATTATTTTTTCATCACTTATTGATTTTGATTCATTATTGAAAGTTGTTTTAGACTTTAAAAAGTCCTCTCTTAGCATAGAATACATCCAACTATCTACATATTTCCCATCTTTAAAATAATATTGACGAGCTATACCTTCTTCTTTCATTCCAGTTGATATTAATGAGGAAATTGCACGCTTATTGGTAACAAATGTATTACCGTAAATTCTATTGAATAAAAGTTTATCAAAAATATATTTTTTTAAAATTTCTTGTAGTTGAAGAATATATCCTTTTCCCCAAAAATTAGGATCAATAGCATAACCCCACTCTACAGATTTTCTTAAATAATCAATATTTACAATAGATGCAGTACCTATTAAAATATTATCTATTTTATGTCTGACAAACCAATACATTCCTTTTTTCAGATGTCCATCATAAGACATTCTTTTATTTAAAAGTTTATTTATATAATTTTTGGTATCATCAATGGATTTAAAAGGTTTGAATTCAAAAAATTCATACAATCTTTCATCAATTGAATATGCATTCATTTCTTCAAGTCCAGACATAGATAGGGGTTCAAAATAAATTTCTGTTTCATTAGAATCTGATCCAGGAACAATTGTTTCTAAAATATTAGTAATTTTTTTTATATCCATTTTAAAATATTTTATTCACTATAGGTATTGATTTATTTAAATACTTGTAATCTTTTATAGTTGAAATAATATAACTTTTATTTATAAAATTATTTTTAAAACAGATTAGAATAAATAAATAAATTGCTAAAAATTTAATTATTATTTTTAAAATAAAATTAATTTCTAAAGCATATAATAAATATGCAGGAAATGTAAATAAAATTAAAAATATATAAAGTTTTAACAATTTCTTTTTATTGATTTCTAAGGGAAATACCTTCATTCCATAATAAAATAAAAATAATTGTGAAACCAATGAAGTAAATGCGGCTGCAATTGCAGCACCAATCATACCATAAATTGGAATTAAAATAAAGTTTAAGATGATGTTAGTTATTCCACTTGCAATTGTTCCAGGAATGAGAAATTTCATTTTTTTAGAAATTGAAAGCTGCATATTTGTTAAATATCCTACAATAGCAAATAAATAAAAAAATATATATATTGGAGTAATCCATATCGCAATATGATACTCTTTTGTTGTTAAAATTTTAATTGCTTCTTCAGAAAAATAAGCTACTCCAATTCCTAAAATCATAAAAAAAACAGTCATATAATAGAATTTGTCTATTATATCATTTTTGGATTCTTCAGAATTTTTTAATGCACTCGATATCATAAATGCATTCCAAGATTTAGAAACAGCATCCATAATAGTTTTTAATATGTTTGCAAAATTAATTCCAATAGAATATTGAGCAAGGCTAGCATTTCCTTTAGAAGAACTAAGAATTGTTTTATCTAAATAATTTTGTGATATGCCTAACAACATAATCGGATAATATGGAATTGCATATTTTAATGATTCTTTTAACATTTTAAAAGAAATGTTAAAAGAAA
>Ga0310342_100000709_pt1 | contig 19406 bp, 12 predicted proteins | sample S15DNA20500_MG_FD_206155 | JGI IMG/M metagenome (GOLD analysis project Ga0310342, IMG submission 206155) | Marine microbial communities from station ALOHA, North Pacific Subtropical Gyre - S1503-DNA-20-500_MG | ecosystem: Environmental > Aquatic > Marine > Oceanic | place: Pacific Ocean: North...
CTAACGCTGCACAGAAGTTCATTCTCCAATACGATCACTTTCGACGTTGGGCGGCTTTACGCAATGTTCAACTTATTCCGCATTACACGCATTCCAAAAACAAAGGCGACCCGAAGTACGGGGTGCAGATGCTTGCTCCGTTATGGCGTGTTGGCCGAGTGCGTTTGCCCGGTAAACAGAACACTGAGGCAAGACCTCATTCGCTACTTTTGGTCAACGAAGTGACCCGTTGGAATGCTGAAGGTACCGGTTCACGCACAGACGACTGCGTTATGGCAGAATGGTTCCTAGAGCATAATCTAGAGAAGCTCTATGTGCCGACTATATTAAACAATAAACAATGGCGTCCCTCGTGGATGTCGGATGTTGCGACTGCGACGAGGTAATAGTGAGAAGTGTCCAAGAAATTTTAGCTTTGTATGCTTCAAGATCTCGTGCAAATGGTGGCGCTAAATCAAAAATGCGTAACCTTCGTGATTACTATAACGGTGATGTTATCGTTCCACTACCTGAATTAGATTCAGATGAACGATCTGCGGTAGCTAATCTACTGGCACAAGGTCTAGATCAAACAGCGATGCGTATAGCGTCAACAAGCCCAGATATTATTTGTCCGGCTGTTGACGCCAAAACAAAACGTGCAAGAGAAAACGCTGCTATTAGACGCAAAGCATTATTCGGATGGTGGGAACACAGCCGAATGGATTTGCAGATAGCTAAAAGAGCACGGCACCTTATTGGTTATTCAACGAGTGTTGTTCAACTTAGATACAATAAAAAAGCTGGATGCCCTGAATGGTTCTTACGTGACCCACTTACCGCTTACCCAGCAAAACTTTTAGGTGTAAACGATTTAAAACCACGAGATGTCATTTTTGCGTACGATCGTCCACTCGGATGGATACGTGACGCCTACCCAGAAGCTGCACGCCAATTCGATTCAGACAGCAATCTCTCCAACGAAACTGAAATTCAGATGCTGGAATATGTTGACGCTGAAGAACAAGTCCTTATTGGCACTCGTTCACCAGCAAGTGTTGGCGCAATCAACTTTTTGTCTAGCGAACCAGCCAAAACAGTTACCGTTGAACTTGAACGAGTACCCAACCCATTAGGCGACACCCCTGTTATCTATTCACAACGAATCAGTTTGGATGGGGCACAAGGCCAATTCGATGGGATTCTTGGCATGTACCAGTTACAAGCACGGTTAATGGCGCTTGAAGTTATAGCAGTACAAAAAGGCGTGTTCCCTGACACATGGTTGGTAGGACGCCAAGGAGAGACACCACAAATTGTGAACCCTGCTGATGGCCTAACCGGAGAAGTCGGTGTTATCAGAGGCGGCGATCTTAAAGATATGCAAATGCAACCGGGGTATATGACAAACCCGGCCATTGACAGACTTGAAAGAGCGCAACGTCTTACCGCAGGCATACCACAAGAGTTTGGTGGCGAATCGACTTCCAATATTCGGACAGGGCGACGAGGTGAAGCTGTGCTTTCGGCAACTGTCGATTTCACCGTTCAAGAAGCCCAACGAATTATCGCCCGGTCTTTGGAAGAAGAAAACAAAATCGCTATCACAATGGCAAAGAAATTTGCTGGTGGACGGCCACAGTCTTTTTATGTGTCAAACAAAAACGCTAAAGGCCCAGTGGACTACACCCCGAATACAAACTTCGACTCAACAGAAAACATTGTTTCTTACAGCCAAGCCGGTTCCGACGTAAACAACCTTGTCATAGGGGGAGGACAGCGAGTCGGTATGGGTACCATGTCGAAGCGTTCGTTTATGTCTATCGACCCATTTGTCGATGACCCAGAATTTGAACACGACACTGTGATCGCAGAACAGTTAGAACAGGCAATGCTTTCCTCACTCCAGAAGCAAGCAGCGGAAGGTGCAATACCACCAGCCGATCTTGCACGCATTATGGAACTAGTTAAAAACAACGAGATGGAATTAGCTGAAGCTGTTGAGACTGTTCAAAAAGAAGCACAAGAACGGCAGGCCACACCAGCGCCACAAGGCGCACCGGCAACTCAACCCGGATTAGCAATGCCGGGTATGGGGGCCGAAGCGCCGGTCGCTCCACCCGAAGGAGCACCAGCACCGATGGGGCCACCCGTTGAAGAACTTTTGGGAGCGCTTTAATGGCTGACCAACCAGTACAAACTGCGACCGGGCAAGCCTACGGGCAAGCCCGTCAACAAGAAGAAGCACAACGAGCAATGCCTCTTCCCAGTATGAACCCCGGCGAAGCCGGAGATTTTTTGCGTCCCACTGAACGACCCGGCGAATCAATTATGACGCCCCCGTCACCGGCGCAAGCACCCCCTCCGAAACAAACAGGGGATAGTAGCTGGAATCAAAAACTTGCTGTCATGCTTCCCTATCTTTTAGAAGAAGCTTCACGACCCACAGCAAGTCCACAAACCCGATACATCGTCAACCAACTTTCTTATTTGATCACACCACCGGATAGTCTGTAATGGTCAACCCTATCGGTCGCCTTGAAGGAATGGCGAAAGGGCTTTTCAATGCGACGGCCCAAAGCGCCGATTTTTTTATTGACATTGCCCACGAAGGATTAACCGGAGCAGACAAGTTCGAAGGCAACGGTGTCCTAGACACAGTATGGGGGTCATGGCAAGACAACGTATTAGGAGAAGGCGGTGTCCTCCAAAGCCTCTTCGGTCCCGACGAATTTGACGAAAACGGAAACCCTAACGCAGCATTCGGCGGCCACTTTTTTGGGAGCATCCCAGAAACTGTAAGGAAACCAGCAACACAGATCTTGAATCCAGCGATGGAAGCCCTTGACGCCGTTTACGAATACGGTGTTGACCGGCCAATTGGAACATTCTTCACATACACAAACATGGTTCTCAACGACGGTGTTTACACCATCGTTGACCCTAGCTCTTGGGAAGATGCGTGGAACGCAACAGGTTCACGAAGTTGGGGTCAAGCATTCGCTTTGCTTTCACGAGGCATAGACCTTGATGATGCTGAAGATGTAGAGCGTTTCGAAGGAACCTCTTACTACAATTTGGTATCAGGTGGTATCGACCTTTTCTCAAACTGGTATTTAGACCCAGCTAATATCGCCACGTTTGGTCTAGCAAAACTTAACAAAATGTATAGAGCATCTAAAACTGCGAGGATGCTCGCTGACGGTTCAGCATTACAAACCCGTCAATACAGAAAATTTAGAGAACGCTTACACAATATAAAAGCTGAAGCGCTTGCAGATCCCGACTACCACTTTTCCCAACAGTTCAGAAACAATCAGTTATACACCCAACAAGACATACCCGGCATAGGTCGGATTGCCCAACAAATAAAGCAAGCAGCCGACAAAGGCGCACTTGGCAACATGATGAAGGGTGAAATGAACACCAATTTGGCGATGGCTTTTGCAGCGTTGCCGAATACCCGGCATGTTCTTGACAAGCCAGACGCCATAGATAACTTCATTTTGTTGTTGACTGACTCCTCAGGTAAAGGTCCACAATACGAAAATCTTAAAGATGCGGCTAGAACATATGTTTCTGATCTTTACGAAAATGGTGGTTTGAAAGAAGAACTTGCATGGTTAATGCGAGATGTTTCCGAAATGGCAAAGATTGGGCCAGATGGTAAAGCGCTCAGCTTTGACGAATTTGTTGACTTTTTAGAAAGCAGAGTCACAGACAGATCAGGACGTGCTCTTCATCCGCAACGTGCTTCGACCCTTGCCAATATGAAGTTCCTACGGAACATGATTGATATGGAAGGGAAAGAACTTTCTGATCTTTATGACGCTGTTGTTCTTGGTTCACCCACAACAGCAGTTGAATTAGATGCAGCAAAACTGGCAAAAACTGAAGAAGCTAAAGCGGCGGCAAAAGATCTTGGGTTGCAATTCAACCCTGCGTTAGCAGACGAAGTTGATCCACTGGGGGAAGGTTTCTTCCGCTGGTTCCGGCCAACGACAACCGGTAAAGGTTACTTGCGAGATAAAAACTGGGGTCAACTTAGTCAGGAAGATAAAGGCAGATTGCTTCACTGGGCTGGTATCCCACAAGGTGACGCCAAACGGATTAAAGATTTTAGTGATAACTGGGATGAGTTAGTCGAAACTGATCGTGCTTTAGACGATGTGATAATGAGTGCCCGTATTGGGCATCGAAACAAACAAGGCACTTATCGTCCCGGCGACCCAGAGATATCCCAAAAGTTACGTAATCAAGGTGTTAACCGGATGGTTGATGCGATGGAAGCACTCTTAGACAGAGATCCAGTTCGCACACCCCGAGGCGGTTTAGAAAAACATCTCCTAAGAAAAAAAGGTTTGATCTCCACAAAACGAGTACGCCGTGGCAGACGCCCAATAGCTAAAGACGCCCGTAGACGAGGCGCACCAGACTTGAATGCGACGGTTACTGCCGCTGGGAATATTCAAGAAAATGCTTTAAAAGCTTTGTGGGATGAATTGAACTTCAACCCCGGAGATGCTGGTAGCCCAGACAAGAACTGGGAAAATCTTGAAAAACAAGTAGATCGGTGGGCGGACGATGGCCCATTGCAAAGACTTTTGGGACCAGATTGGGTTTGGGACGAGAAGACGAAAAAGTGGGAAAAAGACGACGGTAAAAAATTTTATAAGGAGATGGATGAGTGGAAAGGACTCACCCATGAGGAACGCATAGCACGACTTAAAAAAGCATTACCTGTCGAACTCCACCCGTACATCGGTTTAACAATTGACGAAATAATTGACAGGTTTGGTCGTCGGGGTTATTCAGAGAAACATCCTGATGGGAAACCAACCGAAGAAGCTCTAGATATCGTTGACCAAATTTATGAAGCTATTGCGAATCTTGGGGAAGGAACTCAAACCTCGCAACGTCCGATGGTGGATTACGAAGGTAATCCGATGATGGACGAATATGGTGAACAACTATTTGAAGATTACATTCCAGAAGGCCAGATAACTAAAGAAACACAATCAGCTATCCCCGGTCGTGGCGAATACATCAAACGCTGGGCACCCCCACGCCAATACCGTGAAACAACGGGCTGGTACGAAGATGTGAACCATCGGCCACGAACCAATCAACTTACACCGGAAGACGGGTTAGACCCTCACTGGCAACAATTCGTTGATGATGTCGAAGTGAACAGACTTGACGCTTCTTATGAATGGCAAGACCAGTTCAAGCGGATGGTGAGCGGTAAGCCTGCTCTTAAAGCTGCGTTAAAGACACGCACCAAGTTCGATGATCTAAGTGAGGAAGCTAGAGCAGATTTCTTAGTAGAAGTAGATCCGGGGATAACACAAAGCGAATATTTCCGAGGCCCAACAGAACTAGAAGAGCTAAGAACAGAAATTTCTGATTTGAAAGCGGAGTACGTTAAACAGGGTGTCGGCTCTATTAAAGAAAAAAACGGGGAAGCAGTATTTGTACCGGGCAGAAAAGCATCTGCCGCACAGAAAAACGAGCTAAAAGATCTCGAAACTGAACTCCGTAAATCGGAACAACTGCTCGAAGGGCGACGTGTAGACGCTCAACATCTTTCAGAGATGACCGATGCAAGTCGTGACCAGTTCGATGTTTGGTGGAAAGAAGCCTCCAGATCTCAAAGACAAGAAGTCATGGATATTGTCGGGGGGACAGAAGAGTGGCAGAAACTAAACCCGAAAGAACGCCATGACGCATTCCGAAATGCAGCGTTCGAAGCAGAGAAAAACTTTCTTAAACTACCAAAATCACAACGTCCAAGAAGAACAGGTGATCCAACTAAAAAGTCACTTGTTGGATTAGCTGACGAATGGGATTCATTTGTTGAATACTCAGCCAAATGGGACGAGGTTTTAGAATCTAAGTTCGGTGAAGTCCCCGATGACTTTTCTGAAATGCGTGATTTGGAAGTCAAAGAGTTACGTGCAGGTGCGAACACTGTGCGAGAACTTTTAGCTGAACGTCAAGAACTTAGGCGTTCTGACCCCGGTGAGTATGAACGAATAGTTAGAGATCCACAAGGCAACCCTGTAATTGACGAAGCCACTGGTGAAATAGTTCGAGAACGAGCACCAATGTCCGATGAAGGTATCGCTGGTGGTCGGGCACAAGCAGCGATGCGAGCCGCATACAAATTTGGGTTACGTCGGCCTCTTGTAGCGAGCCAAGAAATTCCTTACATCGCTCAGCGTTTCCAACGTGAACGCATGATTGACGAAATCCAACCGGAATTTCGTATGTGGTATACCCGAGAAGGCCGAGATCCAGTCAGACTTGACACAGAAAGAGCCGGTTGGGAAGACAAGGCTATGGAAGCTTGGGACCCCGGTAAACAAAAGTGGGTGTCCTTAGAAGAACATCCTGCATTTGCAGAGAATGTTGCACAAGCAGGAGTAGCTACTACCGAAGGTTGGATTTATAACAGCCAATGGGGGAACAATGTTGACGGTACATGGATACCAGTTGATGAAGCACGAGCGACCCAACTAGAACAAGTCGAAGATTTAATGTTTGGTGTTTATCAGCCAAGCGGTCGCCTATTAGAAGGTCGCATCTACGAAGCATTCGACGACGGCGAATTAATGGCAAAACAACATGCCATAGAAGCAAAACTTGCTAACGAATATCCTGATATGCCGTTTGCTACTGCTTTGATTTTCCAAGACGCAAGACTTAAAAAATTAGCTAGACGTAAAGATGCTCGGGATGGGCGACACGAAAACATACAAGCCCTTTACGATGCTTTGAACGGCGAAAACGCTGATTTGATTAAAGTTGTTGCTGACGAGATCATCCACCAAAACATTGAATTTGTAGGGAAGTTAGAAACACTTCCCGGCATATCTCGTTTTGACGAAATGAGTGGCACCGTTCGTGGAGGGGTGAGTTCCGCAGCACGGGCTTTTGGCGAACAAGGCTACGTGAAAGAGTTCACTACAAAGTTCGAAAACAAAACTGGTATCGGTATAAAGATGCCGAATATCCGTGTGCGTTTCTTTGTTGAAAAAGTGCCGCAAGGGCTTATTCGTTGGGACGATCCGGTACAAGCCTACGAACAATTCGAACGAATGTTACGTGAGGCTGAACGTGTAAAACCAAAATTTTATGAAGCCGGAAAAGTCCGTGACCAAAACCTAGTTGAGTTTTCAGGTTTAAATAAAGACGAAATTCTAGGTCGATGGATACAAAACCCTGACGTAGCTGCCCGACAACGATTGTTTAATGACACGGTTCAAACTTTGAACAGCAACTTAGGCAAAATGTTCGAAGGGCGAATTGGGCAATGGAAAGACGGCAAATTCGTTAATACATCTTCTGACGAATTAACTCGCATATTGCGACGTAACTGGAAGTCTGCCCAAAAAGAAGTTGAGAAGATGGGCAAAAACGCCCGGTTGTATGGCAACAGCCAAATCCGTACTTACAGCATGGATGAACACCGCAATATTGATGTGCGTCAATTACCGATGACACCGCAACAATTAGCTGAAGCTACTCTCGTCCCACGATACGACTTGTATGCAAATGCTTTCGGAGATCAAAGTTCGGTAATGAAAGCAGCCCAGTTCACAAGAGATCAAGTTGGCATGACGATGAATGCCTTCACAGGGTTGTGGAAAAAATCAGTGTTGCTTCGCCCAGCGTGGCCTATCCGAGTTATAAGCGACGAATTTATGCGTACCGCTGCCGATTATGGGACGATGAACGCAGTAAGAGGTATCGCTAGCGGCTTCAATGATTTACGTGCAGGCTGGTTCGGATTACGAGGCGAAGATCTAGCACAGCCACTTAACCTAAAAATTAGACAGATCTTAAAAGACGCAGATGTCAAGATTGATTTACCCGGTTCAGGGTTACGCCCCATCAATCCTGATCTCGCAAGCAGCGATGAACTCATAGGCGCATTAACACGACATTACGACGGCGATCATCAAAAATTACAGGACGTTGTTAAAGAAGTGATCTCTGAGGAATACGGTAAGAAGAAAATTCTTACACGGACTATGGGCGCTGGCGCTGTGGGCGCATTCTTAGCTGGGCCAGCCGGACTTGCTGCTGCCGGACTGTACAGTTTATATTCCCGTGGCTCCATGCGACGTTTAGCTGAATTGGAAACCCTAAATCATATGGGGTATTCGTTGAGCCAAATAGGTCGTCACCAAATCAATGAAGAGATATTCCGAATCGAGCAGCAATTAACAAAACTAGATCCGGTTAAAGACGCTGACGAAATCGCGAACCTTATTAAGAAAGCCCAAGGTTTCGAAGACACCCGTAAAATCCTTTTGACACAAGCCAAGCAATACCAAGATCAGTTCACATTACGGGATCGTGTAACTGGCAAAATGCGTAACGAATTAGCGGCACGCAAACAAAAAATTGAAGATTCAAGTGAAGATCTTGCCGCATATCGAGATGGAACAATTGTCCAAAACTTTGACACGGCTGGTAAAATCATGGCCGATGCTGGTGTTAGCGACTTCCATCTTGATGGACTAACGATTGGTAATGCTTTCGGTAATACACCGCAACAGAACGGCATTTACCGGCAAGCCATTTCAGCGAACCAATACAAGTCAACGCTATGGAATAGTGCTAGTTCCGTAACTCGTAAAACTGTTCGCCAAGGACGACGAGAACAATACGATTACGGGCAACACCCTAAAGTTTTCGCTGAAGCATTCGATGACACTGTTAATAGACAGTGGGTACCGATGACAGATCCGACAGCGTATTCACGGCCAACTTATTTTGTGCCACGTAATGAAACAAATGCGATGCGTGCAGCACGAGCACGTCATGGTGAATTCCAAAAACAGTACCAAGAATTTTTGCGAGAAATGGATGAGAAATACGGATTTGGTATTGACTGGACTAACGATTTAACAGAAGCCGAATCATTACGTCTTTCAGAACTTCACCAAGTCATCCGTGACGAAGAAATTAGTTTCACAGACGCACACAAATCATGGTACGGCGAGAACAAAGATATCGCTGTCCAAGGAGATGGCACAGTAGATCTCGGTAAACAAGTACGAGATGAAGCTATAAAAGATGCACGATGGTGGAAAGCCAACGCATCTCCCGATCTTCTTGAAGGCAACCCTTTCCAAGATTTCACACGCCTTTTCTGGACTGAAGCCGTAACAGACGACGACATTCTAAATTGGATTCGATTTGGACCCGGCGGTGTTCTCCGTGACATTATGCCTGCCCACTTCACTGACACTATTAATGCAGTAGATGAATGGATCAGACAAGTTCGTTTTGAAACTGACAACCAAATTCCTCCTATCCCAGAGTTTTTACACCTACGAAGAAAATTGGCAAACGGTGAAGAAATCAAATGGGCACGGGATGTCCAACCTGTTATTGACAACAAATTCGGAGGCGATATAGGTCGGATACGAGGACTCGGTTACGAAGATTTTGGCAGAATTATTGGAGATTCCGCATTCCGAGATGCAGCAGAAGCAAGCGGAATGATTATCAGAGCAAAGCGTTGGACCGATGAAGCATTCCAAATGCTAGGAACAATGCCCACTGATGCTTTAACACGAAGCACAGTCTTCCGGTCTGTTTACAGCGGTGAAGTCGCAAGACGTTTACCTAACTTTAAAACAGCAGACGGCGATTACCGGCTCACCCAAAAAGAAATAAATGCTATCGAAGCAGAGTCACGTCGGGTAGCTATCGCCAAAACAAAGAACCTTCTCTACGATTTGGCTGAACGTACAAAGTTCGAAGAACTAACAGCTAACTTGATGCCGTTCTTCGCTGCCTATCAAGAAGTAATCACCCGTTGGGCTGGTATCGCAACACGAAACCCCGGCTTTGTTCTTGCCACTACACGCAACTTCCATAATGGCCTTGAAAATTTCAACGCTGTAGACGAAGAAACAGGCGCACCTCTTTTCCTTCTCAGATTCGGCACCATTCTCGGGATGCAAACGCCAGACTGGTTGCCTCTGTATGGAGACAAAGAAGTATTTGGTCGATTCTCTCGGTTAGGCGACAACCCAATCAAATTTAACCTTTCGTCACTTTCGATGATGTCAGGTGGGTTACCCGGATTTGGTCCGTTAGTAGCGTTTGCTGCTAGCGAAGCTGCCGTACAAGTACCTGATGTAGCTCAATCATTAGAGTGGGCTTTCCCATATGGGTTATCCGAAGGGACAAGCACACTAGAGCGATTAGTAGATTCGATTACGCCACTTTGGAGCCAAACATTACGCAGTAGCGCAATGGATACATTGGAACGCCAACGTGTCCGTGCAAGAGTAGCGTCCGACATGATCGTAGAATACGAACTTAAAGGTCTGACTATCGAGTCAGCTTCTGAAATGGAAATGTTCGAAGATGAAGTCGATGATCGGGTCACAGCGATGCTCCAAGTGCGAATGTTTGCAAATTTGGCGTCTCCGATCTCATATATGAATCAGTCGCCTCATGCTCACATTATCGAAAATTATAAAAAGATAATGGAAACAGAAGGTTTAGCAGCAGCAGATGAATGGTTGCTCGTTGAGAACCCAGAGTATTGGGGAATTGTCGGACGACAAACTCGTATAGCTGACGGAGCAGTCGCATCAGCGACTTTGTTTGGTGAAGAAGAATACAGCAAAAACCCAGCGTTCTTTAAAGACAACGCATCTATCCAAGATCTAATGCTTGGAAAGATTGGGCCGTTAGATGTGCAGATGGCGCATAACGCTGCGTTTAATACTGTCGTATACAAAAAAGAAATCGCTGAAGGTCGCCGTGTTTACCAAAAACCGGGTGAGATTATTCGTCGTGCGAATGGCAACGCTGGCTGGTTCTGGTATGAGAAACTCATGGCCCCCATCCGGTATAAGCAAGAACAGTTACGTCTTTCTGGGCAACCATCAAGTCTTAACGCAAAAGCCAATGTGGGCTTAAAGCAAGCTAAACAGATGATTGTTCAACGTGTTGCAGAAAAGTATCCGCTTTGGTTTGAACAGTTCAACGATATTAAAACTGCGGAAGAAAGCGCAAAAACTATTCACAGTTTGCGTGCATGGAAAGACAATAAACAATTCGAATGGCATCCTGCTATACCGCATATGGATGCTTATTTCGAATTACGGGATTGGCTAACAAACGAGCTTTTGCTGAGGTCGCAACAGAGTGGCGATCCGCAAGAACAACTCTTATCTCATAAGCGAAACAATGATCTTAAAGATTTGTGGGAAAGATCACGGGTAGCCTTTAGTAATATCCCTGATTTTTCTCCAGTATTCGTGAGATACTTAGAACAGGACGATGTGATAATGCGTGCTTCTTGGCCTCAAAATCAAAAGGCGCATCAAATACTAAGGCAAGCGGCATGAGCGACGAGACATTTGACGAAACCCAACGAGAAGTAAATGCCGTTATCGGTGGCGTTTATTCTGGTAGTCCCGGTTTTATAGTCGGTTACAACCTTGTTCTTCGTTCACCGTATGTCCAAGCCGCAGATGCAGCAGAACGACAAAAACGTAATCTTGAAGGTATTGAGCCGTCACCCATTACTTCAATGGATATGTACGAATACTTGCAAAGTATCCAAGGCGACCCAGAACAATACGAGAACTTAGTCAAAGCATTATTTGTTGAAGGACATATCACTTTCCAAAATGACGTAGAAGAACTCTACGACCCGGAAATTGTTTTTAACGGAATGTTAGATGTTATGTCTGAAGTTACGGAACGAGCACAACAACTAGGCGTTAGCCCACAGCAAGTTCTGGCAGCAACAGAAGACAAAGATCAGTTCATCCCGACACTTGACCGCAAGTTCAAAGAAACAGACATTGATCTTTTTGAAGAGAAACTAGGGGAAACGCAACAAGGATTAGTCATGCTCCCCGACATGGCAATGCTAGAAGAAATGTATGCGAAACAAGCTATAGACCTTGCTGGTTTCGATGCAACGAAAACAGATCCAACTGGGTTCCAAAACTTTATTAAAGGTATGAGAACCGCAGCTTTAGCTGCTAAGGATCGTGGCGAACAATACGATGTTGGGGCGCAAATAAGACAAGATATACGAACTAAGTATCCAGACAATGTTGGGTTTATGCAGCATAAGGACAGCACTTCACGTTTGATGGATTGGATGGAGAAAGTGCGACCTACATGAGTACGCCAAAATCATTAGCGCAACGTAAAGAAGATGCAATAAACGAACAGTTAGACGCCTTACAGTCTTTTCTTTGGGCGTTCAAAACTTTGTCTGCTGATGAACTAGACGGCTTGTTGCGTGGGGATGCTGATGTCAAGAATAAGTATTTTGGGAAAGGTCAGTTCGCAACCTTTTGGAAGTTATTTCCTAAACGCTTTGCTAAAGGAACAACTTGGGGGACATTCACAGCGCTTCAAGATGAGATAGAAGATCTTATTGCTATGGGAGATGAACTTGATGCAGGTTCATCTCCAGATGAAATATTTGCTTTTCTTTCAGGCGGCAGCTTACGAGGCACCGTATTAGAAGGAGTAGGTGAATATAGTGGGGCAGAATTTGAGGGAGCGTTTCTAAAAAGTTTCCAAGAATATATTGAGGCTGATCCGTGGGCGTCTGTAGATGAGTCGAATATCCCAGATGAAACAGATCAACTTATTGAAGAGCCAACTGAATCTCCCAATACGGTTGATACATCCCCCAATATGGCGGATAGCATTTCGGTTCTTCCACCTGAAGGTCCATTAGAGCAACAACCAACACCCGATGCTCCTGCGATTACTGAACCAGTATTTGGTGGACATACTAATATCGGCCCACAACCTCCAGCAGTTCCCGGCGGTGGAACAATACCGGGTGATGGGGATGCCCCTGCTCCCGGTAAATCGAATGGGTTTGTTACTTATCTTCAGCAACAAATCCGTAATGATTTCTTTAAGCAACCCGGTTGGGAAATCACCCGTGATATAAATGGCAACTCTATTCCGAGTGTTTCTTTAGGAGACTACCTAGATGCAAACCCCGGCATAGATGAAAGCTATTTTTTAGAGTTAGTAAGACAAACTAAAAATTGGGAAACATTTCGGCTCAACGAAGCAAAACTATGGGGACAAACAGAAGCCGAAGAAAAACGCACACTTGAAAATAACATTAACAAGGTTAAGAAAAAACTTGCCAATTTCGGTGTCAACTTAGATGAAGTAGACGAAGCAATTATCCATCAACTTGCCCGTGATACCTACATTATGGGATGGGACGATGACGAAATCGAAGCAGCTATCTACAATAATGCTGAACTTGCTATAACAAACATGGGCAAAGGCGACCACGCCAGCATGTACGACCAAGTTAAAGCTAAAGCCCGTAACTATATGTTGGAAATTGATGAACAAACACTTCACAATTACGCCCAACAAATCATTACAGGACAAGCAACACTCTCAGGTATCAGCGCAGGATTCGCTCGATTAGCACGGGACACTTACCCACAATTGGGAACCATCATGGATCAAGGGTTCTTACCAGAAAACTATTTCTCTGGTTACGAAGCAAAAGCTTCATCTCTTCTTGAAAGACCCGTAGAGTTTTTCGGCAAAGACAGAGGAATGTTCGATGTTATATCCCAAGGAGTGTCTGACCCGGAAACTGGGTTCCGTCAAATGACTATCCCAGAAGCAGCGGTCTATGTTCGTTCTTTACCCGAATGGGAAAACACTAAAAATGCTCGGCAATCAGGTCGTGCAGTCGTAGAAAGTATTTTAAAGAAGTGGGGCGCAGTTGGGAGGAGTGTCTAATGTCTGCGTTTTCTGATTTGTTAGCACAAGCAGAATTTGGTTCACCTATTGTTGATCGTGGCGAATGGTCACGGTCAGCTTTTGATACCCGATTCGAAGCTGCCCGTACAGCCATTGGCATGACCGAAGCTTTAGGTCGTTGGGACGCAGACGCAAATGCTCCTATTGGAGTATTCCGCCCCACTTTGCAAGATGGCAGAGTTTCAGACGCTGAAGGAAATTTTCTTGATGAACTGTACGGAGAATGGACAGACCCAGAAGGCAATGTCACCGACATTCAAGGTGATCCTGTTGGGGCGACACCCCCGGAGGTAGGTGGTTGGACTCCGCCTTATGGATCACGAGGCGGCATATACGGTATCGCCGCTGAACTGTTAAGAACCTATGGTTTTTCGGACGAAGACGTAGCAAGCCTTGTTGAATTTATTAAAGAGTCTCTCATCATGGGAGATGATTCTTTGACTATTACCCAACGCTTACGTGAACGTCCTGAATATGATCGTCGTTTCCCAGCCATGAAACTTCGTAGAGATGCTGGGTTTAACGCTATTTCAGAATTGCAATATGTACAGTTAGAAGACACTTATCGTCAAACATTACGGGCAGCGAATATGCCTGTCGGTTTTTATGACGACGCTAAGGATTTTGAAACACTTATCCAATACGACGTTTCAGGTAACGAGTTCCAGCGGCGTGTTTCGTTAGCGTATCAAGCTAGAGATACAGCGAATGCTGACGTGATTAAACAATTAAAAGAACTTTACAATTTAGACGACGAATGGGTAGCTGCTTACTATCTAGACCCTGTAAAAACAAAAGATCTCATTAAGCAAGAGCAGCAAATGAGATCAGCGGAACTGTCAACGGCTGTTATGAATACCGTTGGGGCCGGTTTAACGAAGCGTACCGCTGAACGGTTAGAACAAGCCAACGTTGGTATTTCGGATGTTCCAAAACTAGCTACCCGTGCAGGCATGTTGTCTCAATTGATTGGCGAAGAAACATTTAGCGCCAGCGAATTAGCCGCAGGTAGTTTCGGTATTGATTCAGTTGCAGCTACAAAACTCCGCCGTCGTGGAGAAACACGACTAGCACCTTTCGCTGGTAACGCAGGCCTTCTCATCAGCGACCAAGGTGGCATTGGTTTAGGTGCCGCCAGTACTTGACACTCACATACATCAAAGTTAATGTTTTAAGTATTGTGTGATTGTGTGCGGCATGAGCGCATGTTTTATCAGATTTCCGCTTCGGCTACCACCGGCTAAAGCGCGTATTTTAGGTGAGTGACATATGACAGACATCGACTCCACTGGTGACAGTGAAGGTGCTGGCAGTTCAACCGAATCGAAACCGAACTGGCGACGTGAAATGGAAGCACGGTTAAAGGAAGCAGAAGCTAGAGCTTCAGCAGCCGAAGAAAGTGCTTCTCAATACCAGCGTCGTGATACGTTTAGATCAGCAGGGTTAGACCCTGATGATGCTCGTGTAAGTTATTTTGTGAAGGGTTACGAAGGCGATTTAACAGTTGAGGCTATTAGAGCCGAAGCTGAAGCCGCTGGGTTTGTTGGAGCGAACGCTCCCGATCCGCAGCCCCGAGCATTAACTGAAGCGTTAAACGGTGAGCAGCGTATACAAGCTGCTGGTGAAGGTGCAGAGCCGGTTGGTTCACCTGATCTTGACGAACGCATTAGAGCAACAACTAACGAAGATGAATTACGTGCTTTGATGGAATCTGAAGGGTTCTTGTGGGGAGCAAGCACTTAATCTAACGCTAGGGGAGTCCTAACCCATGAGGATTCTCAATGGCTACACCTACAGTAACGACGAGTACGCTCGACGATCAGGTAAAAACGGCGTTTGAACAGGTATCTTACTTCGCTCTTCGCTCACAACCCCTATTTGAAATGCTCGCAGATGTGCGGTCAACTGCTCAGAGCCACAATGGTTCTGGTGTGCAGTTCACTTTCATCGGTGAGCTTGACCAAGCAACTACAGCGCTGACAGAAAATGCTGATGTAACAGCAGTAGCGATCACCGACAGCGCCGTAACAGTGAACCTCGCTGAGTACGGTAATGCGGTTATCACGAGTGCCAAGGTTCGAGGAACATCGTTCCTGAATGTTGACTCCGACGCTGCGAATGTTGTCGGCTACAACATGGCTAACTCTCTCGACAAAATCGTTTCCGATGTCGCCAACGCTGGCACAAACGTAACGCATGTCGGGCAGTCCAGTCGTGGTGCTATCACCGCTACAGACGTTTACACCGCTGCCGAAGGTCGTAAGGCCGTCGCACAGCTTCGTGGACGTAACGCTCCCGGTTGGTCAAACGGTAACTATATGGCGATCATTCACCCTGACGTTTCCTACGATCTTCGTGGAGACACAGCGGTAACTGACGTTATCCAGTACCAACTGTACCAAGAAGGTGCACCGATTCGTGCAGGCATGATCGGCACATTCAACGGTATCGACTACATCGAAAACCCCCGTGCAGGTCTAATCGAAAACGGTGGCGCTTCGAACGTCGATGTTTACCAAACGCTCATAGCTGGACGCCAAGCGCTTGCAAAAGCGTTCTCTCGTGCTCCGGGCTTTGGGCCTGACCCAAGCATTGTTGTTGGTCCTGTGACTGACACTCTGCGTCGGTTCAACCCAATTGGTTGGTACCACCTAGTTGGATACGGCATCTTCCGTGAAGCCTGTATGCAACGTGTGGAATCAGCTTCCAGCATTGGCGCTAACTAATAGTTAGCCCATAGAGGTTTGGAGGGGTCGGGTTTTCCCCCTTTCCCCGGCCCCTCCATCATCCTCTGCTATCATTCAAATCATGCCTATTGTTAATGGAAAGAAGTATCCTTATACCGCTAAAGGTAAAAAGGCTGCTGCCGCTGCAAAGAAGAAAAAGACTTATGCAAAAACCAAACGGTGATGTAACGATTAGGCCAAAGCCGATCCAAGGAACGAGTAGTACTAATGGCTAGTGGACTTTTTGTTGAAACATTCGAGGCAGCTTTAAAAAATGACCTTGATTTAGATTTAGATACTCACAGTTTTAAGTGCATGTTGCTTGATAGTTCGTGGACTCCGAACTTTGAAACTGCAACAAATAAAAGCGATGCTTCAGGTGAAATTTCAGGGACAGGATACGATACGGGCGGTAAAGCTCTTACCAGCGTGACGTTGACTAGCACTTCTGATGGATCTGGGAAACTTAAATGGGATGCTGATGATGTTTCATGGACTGGTTCGACATTAACTGGTGTAGCAGCAGCAGTAATTTATGACGACGACACAACTAATGATCGGTTAGTCGCTTACATAGATTTCGGGGGATCATTTAGTACAACATCTGGTACGTTCCAAATCCAATGGAACGCAGATGGAATATTTACCCTCGATTTGGTTCCATAGGAGATATAAATGCCTTCATCTAACTATCCAACTTCGTTAGATACATCAACGAATCAGCCAACCCCAGCATCTACCACTGACTTGGATGCTTCTGGTTACGAACACGATCAGGTGCATGGAGCGCATTCAACTGCTCTTATTGCCCTAGAAGCGAAACTGGGTATTGGAGCTAATAACGCTGCTGATGGTGCCACGAACGCCTTTTTGGAGCACACTGGTACAGGCACAACTACATGGTCTAGCACTTTGACTGGTGCGACACTTGCTGGTGCGACTCTTTCTGGTGCCATTGTTGGCGCAGATCAGGTCATGTCGGCGGTTACCCACAAGGACTATTCCGAAACGGTGTATGCCGGTGGTAACACTGGTGCTACCCCAACGATTGATGAAGCTAATGGCAACACCCAAACTTGGACACTAGACAATAACGCTACGTTTGCTTTGCCAGCAGATTCTGGTTTGCAGGCTGGTACCGCACTTACTTTGATTTTGACTCAGGATGGTACTGGGTCACGGACGGGTGCTTTTCAGGTGAATAGTGCTACGACGAATGTTAAGTGGGCTGGTGGTACTGCTCCGACGTTGACGACTACTGCGTCGAGGGCGGATATTGTTTGTTTCGTCACGTTTGATGGTGGTGCGACTCCTACTTGGTATGGGTTTGTAGCTGGTCAAGACTTCCAGTAAGGAGTTTCAATGCCTTTTGGGGCTTCTAAAGCAACGATCTTAGGTGCCTCCGGCGGCGGTGTTTCTTACGACCCTGCCTATACGTGGATTGCTGACATAATGACAACGAACAGCACAACAAGTACTGTTTCGTTTACAAGCATTCCTCAGACCTATCATGCTTTGCATTTGGTCGGCAACTGCAATATCACTAATAGTTCTTATGGTTTGTTTCGTTTAAGAAGCACAAGCGCAGAATATTTTGGTTGTGGAGTAGAACTTGGTTCTTACAGTAGTTCCGCTGGCCCATATACTGCTGCTTGGAATAGTGCTAGTAGTACTAACTATGCCTATTTTGGGGGGTACAGCACAGATACCTCTATGGCTAACGAAATCGGTGGTCAATGTATAGAAATGTGGCTTCCCGGTTATTCGAATACGGATAAACCAAAAACAATGTGGACAAAATGGTATGACCCTTCCGATTCGTCGTGGTACGGAAACATGGCTACTGAAGAATTAGTTAGACTCGAAGCTAATGCTGCTATAGACCAGATTGATATGTTCAATTCGTCCAATTATTGGTACACCGATTCTATGTGGACATTATATGGAGTGGGGACGGCAAGTTAATGAGCGGCGCAGATGTTATTGCGGCTAGCAATTTTGCTGGTAGTACAACAAGTCTTTCTTTTACGGGTATTCCACAGACTTATAAAACTATAAGAGTCGTAGCAAATTTTTTGACTGACTCGTCTACCGGCGCTGGCTATGGTACGCAAGGTTTGTATATGCGTATGAATGGCGAAACCGGATCTGCTTATTACAACGCATATTTAGCGGTACAAGGATCTTCATGGGTAAGTGGATCAGCTACAGATGACAATACGTTGGGGACGTATGGTTGGATTTGCAATATCGACGGTGATACTGGTTCTGTTTCTAGTCACGATCCCATTATTTTAGACATAATGAACTATTCAGCTAATGAGCCTACTGTTTGGCAAGGATTTGGTGGCCGCTGTAAAAGCTCTGGCTATGACGGAGATATGAGATGGATAACTGGCGGTGTAGCACAACCCGGAGGATCGTGGGGTATTACCTCGATAGAGTTTTATGCTTCTAACGTGAACATGGATTCTAATTCTCGGGTAACTCTTATCGGATTGGCTGACTCATAATGGCTGTATATGAACTTGTGGGTACTGCAACAGTAAGTGGGAACGCAACTCATTCAGTGAGTTTTACAAGTATTTCCACTAGTGATGATTGGAAAACTTTTCAACTTTTTGGTTATTGCAACAACTACAACACAACTGCGTCTGGTTCTGCGTCGCTTTATATCCAACTAAATAGCACTAGCACTAACTATGCCTATGCAGGGCTAGTTTCAAGTGGTTCTACTTTGTCTAGTGGCAAATGGAGAAATGGCGGCTATGCACAATCTTGGTATAACGGGCAAGGTTGTTTGCAGGCGACTCAGCATTGGGTTGATACTGGCGGAGATTGGACAAATGGTAAAGGCACAATGTCTTGGACTTTCCCATTGGCAGGAGCTAC
>Ga0310342_100000710_pt1 | contig 19391 bp, 29 predicted proteins | sample S15DNA20500_MG_FD_206155 | JGI IMG/M metagenome (GOLD analysis project Ga0310342, IMG submission 206155) | Marine microbial communities from station ALOHA, North Pacific Subtropical Gyre - S1503-DNA-20-500_MG | ecosystem: Environmental > Aquatic > Marine > Oceanic | place: Pacific Ocean: North...
ATCAGGATCAGATAAATCGTCAATTCGTAAGGATACGCCCGAAGCACTAAAGATGCGATCCATCTCTGCTCTGGTTGTATATTCGTATGTTAAGGATTCAACCATATGTCACCTATAAATTTACATCGCCATCGACCCCAGAAGAGATCCATGCGTTAATTTGTGTACTTGCGTCAGCGTCAGAGATATTGACTCGTACTTTACAAGCGTTAAGAGTAAATCCTGCCCCACCTGCTGCTGTGAATGTAGAAGCAGTACCAACATCTACCCATGTGGTTCCGTTGTCTGGAGAGAATTGTAGCTTCGCAGTTGCTCCGTCAAAAGTTCCAGAAACAACAACCTGACCCTCTCCAACATCCCAATAGTATTGGGAACTGTTCCCATTTGCTGTAGCAGCGGTTAGTATTTGTGTGAATGCCATTTGTTTTTCCTAATCTCGTTTTGCGTTTGGTATATGTTTTTCAATCTCATGATCGACACTGCGAGAAATGACATATGAGATTCCGTAGGATAGTTTCCTATCTACTGCGGGGCCCTCTTCTTCAATACTGGAGTGTAGCCCTCTTGTGACTATGAAGGAAATACCACCCCCAGCACTTAAAAAGTTAGGGCCAATTAGTTGTTTGACTGCCATTATGTTGCCCTTGTTCTAAGGGTGGGATTAGATGCATCATCAATTGTCCACGTCATTGCAGTTGTAGTACCATCCACCTCCTTACCAGTGATTGTTGTACCTGAAATGGAGAACTGGCTGACTGCACAAAGGATCATGTACAACAACTCTGCGGGTGTTGCCTCTGCTCCATCTGCTGCGTAACTCTCTACCTGTGTTGATGTCCACATGGCATCCATTTCAGTTTTCGTAGGTGGGTCATATGCATTAAGAGCGTCAGTTACTTCGCTTTCCACTTGTGCATCCCAATTTGGGTTCCATGGAACTCCAGTCAGACCTGCTCCAGCAGCCCCTATCACAGCGGTATCTACGAGAATATCATCTACGATTCCATCAACTACGTCGATTTTAGATATGGCAGAATCTAGTAGTAAATCTAATCTACCACCGTCTGCCCAGTCTGTTTGTAATTCGCCAGTGTCTGAAAGAATGGTAGATAAAGTTGCTGGAAGTGTTGTTCCTGTGTCTACCAGAATATCATCCACGATTCCATCTACGACATCTATCTTTCCGTCAGTAGTACTGAAGGCACTATCCATTTCAGCTTTGGTTGGTGCGTCATAGTCAGCTAAGGCAGTATCACAGGCTGCATTTATTTGATCGGTGGCATCAGAACCTTCGATGGTTGTCACGTTAACATCCAACGTATCTTGTACGCCATTCACATGGTTATTAGCATCGACAGTTGGAAGACCACCATTAGCAGCGGGATCAGCATCCGGTAGTCTCTCAAACTGTAGCGTAATTGGCACAATGGTAATATCTGATGTACTACTTTTGCCACAAAGCACACCAATATTAGCGTCTGTTTCTGTAGCTGTCATTGTGATCTTATAGATTCCGGGTGCATTGGTAGCATCCACTTCAGATGCTGAGTTTGTTGGAGCAGAAGAAGTACCATCCTTCACCCAACGAAGTGTATGATTACCCACATCCCCAGTCTTTCCTGCATTGGCAGATGTATCCCAAGCAAGATAAGTGATTGTCATTTCTACGTTTCTAGTTGCCATTATGTACTCATTCCTATTAAAAATAGTGCTATTGGGATACCGCCACTATCCTCCGCTGGTCGAATTCCGATTGTTGACACACTGTAGTTTTCGGAACCACTAAGCGTAAACGTGGGTGGGTTCTCCGTATCTGTTTCTTTCTCTCTACGACACGAAGCTGTTCGTGTACTCGCGTTGCTGCCTTCTCCGTGTGCGAGATTAAAACCGTTGGAATACGTTGCTGGGTACGCTGATACTGATTCGTCATCATTGTAGCTATGCACTACAGTGATCCATAAATTCTTGGCAACGCCCGATGTCATCGCCAAAGTTGGCGGGTTGGGAGAGTCATCCGAGCCAGTAGAAAGTGCATACTCAATATCTGCTATCGTCCCACTCCATCCAGTGATGCGATAGATCTGCATCGTCCCCTTCGAGGTCGAAGGAGACCCGGAGTAGGACAACGTCACCTCTGCGTTGCCGGATTCAGTGCCATCTGCCTTCTTGAGAAAGACTGCATGGTGAGTAGTTGTCATACCACCCGGTTCAGCATATAGCTTTGTGAAACCTGTTGGCTCTGTTATGTCGGTTTGGTAGTTCCCTTCACCAAACGAAGCGATAACTATCAGCAGATCGCCATTATTGACCGTAGCCGGATACGGAATGGACGGAGTGCTTGTTAATGACGTGATGGCAATTTCACCGACCGATTCCACTGTCGGAAATGCGCCTCCTCCACTAGCACCAGATACAACATATTGATCTGCTCCAATATCCCACATATCAGATTGAGCATCACGATCACGCCCATCAATATCTATGTTCACATTGGTAGGGGATGTACCTAAATCAACACCCATATCTATAGCGTCTGCACCCGCTTTTAGATGCAGGTCTTCAGTACCACTCGATGTTGAAAGAAATTGATCGTCATAGTCTACGTCTGCTACTCCGTTGGTTCCAGCCCCGTAGTTACCAGCAGTAGCTTGACCATCAGTTGACATGTTGTAGTCATGATCACAATTCCACCACTGAGAACCGTGGAAGTCTTTCTGATAAAAAGCAGAACTTGCAATAGCTCTGGCACCGATATTATTTCTTAGTGTGGCACTCGTATCGTCTATATGGAAGCAATAAGCCTCTTTGCCAAAAGTGGTCGTTTTGACGTAGTAAACAGTGTTGTTATAGAGGTATACATCCGCATTGCTCGATGAGACAGTTATGCCCTTCGCTTCTTTGGTTGTTGATGAGCTATCTATGTTATAGATAATATTGTTCGTTATATATCGACTGCCACTCGCTGCCCCATACCCCCAGACGTAGATACCGTGAAGGTGATTAGTTTTTGTAACCAAGTCATGGATTATACAGTTTCTAAGATAGGCATCACTGGCAGAGTAGTTCCCGAAGCTAACTCCGACATTGCAGGATGATCCTGAACTGCTCATATCGAGTTCCAGCCATTCGACGGTGCATTGACTACGTTTGATTATGAATGAATTAGCAGTAGAACCTGTGTACTCTATTTTCACTCCAGAATTAGCAGTTCCGTTGTGTCTTTCTGAGGCAGGGGCAGTTAGTTTTACTGAAGATAAACCGACCGACCCCCCACCATCAATAGTCACTTGCTCATCGAAAGTCGAATCGTTGTAACATTCTCCAACAGCATCGTCGCCTGTACTGTAGATACCGCCCATCATGGCAGAGCTATCCAAGTCCGCTTCCCAAGCAGTGATTGTGCTGTAATCACGACTTGATGTTCCAATTGTCTTAGTTACTGTTGCCATTAGATACTCACGATTCCTTCGGTTATCTTGTCTTTGTTTGTATCCTCTAAGTGAGATGGATGATGGGCATCTCTCGCATCAACAATGAGTGACATATTACGTACCATATCGACATCAATACTGAGCTCTGATGACAAATCCCAGTACGGAATAAACCATTTACGTTTAGCTAGCAGAGTCGGATTATCCTCGTCTTCTTCTACTTTGAAAATACTAGTAGTTCTTTCAATGGCCTCTTCAGAAGAAACAACCTCTTCTTCTCCATGATGCCCTCCACAACAACGCAATGGCAGGAAATGTCGTTTTTCTGTTTCGGTGAAAGGCCACGTCTTGTTATCTTCCCAGAGATTATCGCTATGGGTCTCAATAGAATTCCAAATAGCACTGAGATCTGGATTGGGCCTAGATCCACCAAACCAAAATTCATGACCTATAGCACCAAAGATATTGCAGTAACGACTTAACAATCTACGCTTGATAAATTCCTGTACATGGATGTATTCCCCTTTTGAGTTGGGGGTATCTGACAAGATCTCTTGTTCAGCAGTTATAAGATTAATCCTACGTACCTGCTTTGAATTTAACCCGTATCGCTCGAAACGATACAAACTTGTCTCTTGCAGATAGTTAACTACGAGAGGCTTATTTTGTCGATAACCCGAGACAGTGAAAGGAACCTTCCGATAATTACAAATTTCCTGCGCATGCATCTCTGCAATTCGTTGGTCAGAAAGTGCAGAAACAATATCACCATCTTGATACTGCGTTTGATCATCGCTGACCGATGAGGTCTTAATGAGCACTTCCATGTTCTGTTTCCTCTTTGCATGACGGGCATGCATCGTCTGATAATTTGTTGATTGGTTCGATTGAATCTGCGTCTATATCGTATTTTACTTCATAATGCTCTTCGCACTCCTGACAAAGATAAAGTCTCGATACATGGGTCATATTAATCCTTATCCAGATTCGTAATGATCTTTTCTAGGGCTCTTGTTATCTGTGTATGCTCCTCACTATGACGTGTTTGTAGTTCGGTTAGTAATGCTTCGTAATGTGCTCTCTGGAGATGGAGTTCTTTTGAACAGTTCTCCTGCATCTTAATTGCTTGTTCGTCGAGTCTGGGAAAGACTACTTTGGTTGTGTACCAAAGATACCAACCCAGAAGCCCAGTCGCACTGACAGTTCCCCAGTCAAAAGCTGCGAAAGCATCTGATGCTGCAAGGAATGACGGAAACAAAGATAGTAGTAATGATCTCATAGTCTTTGATAAATAAAAAACGGACTACGAGCCTAAGCCCGCAGCCCGTTTTTAAGGAAATCAACTTTAAACCGTAGTTTAGAAGTTAGCAACTTCACCGTATGCAAGGCACTTCGGTACGTACAGAACTGGAAGACCGTTATCGATCATCTTGAGTTCTACACCAGCAGGGTCGATTACGTTGGTTGTCCAACTGTGGAAACCGTAGACCTGCTTACCGTTGTCCATGATATTCTCTTTCACGAACTCAGAAGAGTTGATGTAACCAACCCAATCTGGACGTGGATCTGGCATGAAGATAGCGTGATTATCAGGGATAAACAAGCTGCTATTTGCAGCAGTATCGCTATCAACAGTCTGATTAACATTCAATACACCATCATAGATGTGGAATGTTTGAAGAGGTAATCCACGGAAAACAACATCAAAGCCACTGTCTGGAATACCGTCATCACTCTTCATCTGACGTGCTGTCAGTGAATCGAAGATACGGTAAGCAGTACCAGCTACGTTTTGTAAGCTAGTATTGCCCAACAGCATCTCGAAAGTAGTACTGTTAATCCAGATATGACGAAGCGGACGACCGTGAAGACGCTCGAATGCTTTATTGATGTTAAGGATTTGAGCAACCACGTCTGTGGAGGCAGTTTGCCAACCAGCATCAATGATGTCAGAACCCGTACCAAGATCAAGTTGTTCTAGGTGTTCTGAAGGAAGGTTGTAATCGACATCAAATGTGCCAGCACCCTTCTCTACAGGAACCCAGCTTTCGCCAGATTGTAAAACACCAAAACCACCACGTAACATACGTGAGATCATAAACTCACGAGAGTTACGGAATCGTTGGGTCATGTATTCAATCTGACGATTGATATAGTTCTGACCATTAACATCCACGATACCGAACTGTTGTCCAAGCGGACGAGTACGGAAGATCTCTTCATGAAGAAGCGTGATCTTTTCGTGAGCACGGTATGCAACCGCACTTACGTGACCGACTGCTTTACGCTGAACGGTGCTCGGGCCAGTCCCGGGGGCACGTCCTTCAGCGATCAGACGAGTCTTGTCAAAAATGTCCCAACCCAGATAACGACCAGATACGTTTTGCGTACCAGCCTGACCCGGAAGCATTCCAAAGAAATTTTGGAACAGGGTCATCGGAGTCTTGATGCGCGAAATCACCTTGGTGATTACCGGAGTTTGCATCAATTGTTGAATAGTGATTTCGCCAGCCATAGTTTAGTTCTCCCAATTACCTTCTGACGGGATGTTTTAGTTAGATTACGCATTTGTTCCTAAGGTGTTAGCACCGTGATGTACTACCAACCATTTTGCACCATCTGCGTAAATTTCGATAAATCCACCGATCTTATTGCCAGCCTGATCAAAATCAACGCTGGAAGCATCGACCATATTGAATGAAACCATAGTATCCGCTGTTCCAGCAGTTACTGTGACACTTTCATCTGCGGTTACGTAAAAACCGTAACGAAGACCTTCTTTTGCAGTTGCAGGAAGTGTGAAATTGACTGCCCCACCAGCACCAGTGTTGGTGAAGAGAACGTCATGATCAGCCTCTGTAACTACATAATCACTCGTCTTGGCAATGACGTTGCGATAACCACCGAAGTTGTTACCTTCAAGTTGATCACTGAAAGTGAATCGCTTATCGAGTTGTCCACGGACTAAGTGTTCTTTTGCATCACCAGAGATACCTGTGTTGGCATTTCCGGGAATGTAGATACGGTCTGCTTTGAGGAAACCCCAGCAGTAAACCCAACCAAGCCATCGGTCAGCATTGCTGCCCATGCGTTGCATTTTCTGGGAGTAACCAAGTACACCGTAAATGTTTTCTGTACCATCGTTTGCTGTTGGATCCCACTCTTTCAGTTTTCCTACGTCTGGATCACTGTTAAGAGTGACTTTGCCTAACAGAAGACCGGGTCGAAGAACGTCTGTGTAACCAGTGTTACCAGCGTCCCGAGCAGAACCAGCGATAATAGAACCGATGAAGGCTTCTTGCTCGAACCGACCCCACCAGAATACGTTTTCGCTCGTTTCAAGAGCAGACTGAACTGAAGGCAGACCAAAGGCACCTGTGAATTCAAATGACATTGTGCTTTTCTTTCTCTTTAAAAGGGACTAGCTGGCGTGACCAGTGTTTTTCAGGAACTCCAAAGCAATATCATCTGCGTTTGGGCCATCTTCACTTTCCATAGGTTCTTCAGTGAGACCTACAGGAAGTCCTGTCATACCAGACTGAGACATAGCCAATGCTATTTTCTCCAGAGAAGAAGAGTCCTGTCCGTTGTGACCAAGTAGACTTGATGTCAACGAAGGTGCTGCTTCCAATGCGTCCATGATTGTGGATGCGGAAGAAACTTCAGGTTTTCCATCTTCGCCAAAGGACATTTTGAATTCACCAATTGATGCGTCCAAATGTTCCTGAGCATAGGCTTCAGTAATTTTTCCAGATTCAACCAAAGCATTACGACGAGCAACCAAATTACCCTTTTCCTGTGAACCAATATGATTCAACAAGAAATTGATAGTTTGATTCGCAGCCTTAAACTTCGGATGCGACATGATAACCTCTTCTTGTACTTGCGTATCGTCTGAGGTTACTTCTTGGATTTCATTATTTTTTTCTTGTGACATTGCAACTGGGGCAGGTTGTTCCTTAGCCCCCTCCGGTAAACTAGTAACTGAACTTTCCTCCGGTTGCTCCGAAGTCTTCTTTTGACGAAGAGCTACGAGAAGTCTCTCCATGAAATTTACCTCATTTGTGTCTTCAGGTAAATCTATTTGGCAGGCACGTAGTGCTTCCAACATTCCCTGAAGGCCATTACTCTGAGATTCACGAGATTCTCCCGGGCCTACTTCTTTGTCTTCATATGCCATGGATAATGGCTCCGTTAACTGGGACATAGCCAAGGCAAGACCATCTGACTCGACAGGCTCGAAGTTTCCTTGTCCATTCTCAATAGGATGGGTGACTAATGCAATATGCATTAGAGAATCCTTCCATTCGTTTCCACTTCCATCGACGAAAGACGGACGAACATAGATGGACGATTCTTTAACACTAGTTCCAATTTTAACAGCATCCTCGTTTTGAGGAACATCTAATTCTCCCCAGAGGGTATTATCTTCAACCCAAACTTTATCCCACCACCCAGCATTAATGTCGCTGCGAGGTAGTGTCCCGTCATTTCCAACGGACATAGGGAGGGCTTCTGTACTGTGATTCCATGGAGCAGGAACAGATACTCCTGCTGACTTCATAGAATGAAATTGGTCTGCCCAGTGATTTAAACGATCTGATGTGACTTCAACTTTACGTGGAGTATCTCCCGGTATCGTATATACTCCAGTAGTAACGATTGGTTTTTTAAACCGCATTGCTATCCTCGTTTGCGGGGTTTCAGTTTTTTAACGCTTTTGCGTTTTGCCTCTTCAACCTTACGTCTTTTTTGGCGTTTCCAAACTCCACGTTTATTTACATTTCCAATACGAGAGGCTCGTTGAAAATTTTCTTGGATTGGATCGCCAGTATTCATGTATGCCATAATATAGGTTAACTCCTAAACTTAATTTGATTCTAGCCTTTTTAGCTAAAATAGGACAATTGTCATGACGCTTACTGCTGGTGAATACACCGATTTGTTTGAAGTGATCGGTGAATATGTACAACGAATAAATGATTTTGAAACTATTATCTCTGATTTAACGACTGACGTTGGGCAAATTAAAACAGAAATTACTGGTAATTCTTATCCAGTAGAACTCTACAGTGATCTGGAAACGCAGTTTGATCGGTTTCAAGAAAATGTTATTTCTTGGATCAACACACTTGTAGATCGAGTTAGAACTCTTCTCCAAAATGATACGGTTGTTCTATCTAAGTTTACGACCACATCAGGTTGGGAAGGTGTTCTTACTGAATTATATCGTGATATGGAGGCTACAAGCCAAAGCATATTACGAAATACCGTAACCATTGGTGCAGTCTCGAGTGATACAACAAACTCGGATGTCGCTACAGTCGTTACTGGAAAAGTTCTGGACGGATACAATGCTGCTCTCACTGGTGGGCAAATTCACGAGTACCAATCAGGGGAAGATAGTGAGTTGGCTCCTACCGCAGATACACTGGTAATTACTTGCGTTAGTGATTCTACCTTAGCTGGTATTTCTGATGGCGCAGAATCATGGGAGTTAGGCGGTCTTGACGGTAAAGTTGGGTACGTGATTGATGATCTTGGGTCAGGTCGTGGCCCAAATATGCAATGCCTATCTCAACTTACTAGAAGTTATGGGTTTTCTAATTTTGATTTTGAAACTTGGACAGATGCAAGCACTTTAGGCACTTGGACAAAAGTTGGTGCAGGCGACCCTACTCGTGATGGGGCAGATCAATACAAAGGAACTTACGGTGCTTCCTTTGCTGGTGATGGCGCAACAAACTGGGAATTTAGCCAAACTCCATCAGGTCTTGATCGTTATCGACGTTATTGTCTTGCTTGTTATGTAAAAGGTGAAGCTGGTATTGCTGCTGGTGATTTAGAAATACTCTTTGAAGGAACTGGGTATACCGCAGGTGTTACAGAGAAAATAACCATGGACGCTGCTGCTCTTGCTGCACAGACTAGCTATGGTGTGGAGTATTTCTTTGTCACTATGCCTTCTGAGATTCCTGATGATCTGAAACTCTCAGTTAAGATTTCTAATAATCTTACAAACGCAAAGACCGTTAGAATTGATCATATGCAATTTGGCCCTGTGGATTACTTTGCAGGCGTTCATATGAGCATTATTGATGGTGCTGGGAAGTCTCTAAAGAATGACAAATTTACTTTCACGCTAGCAAATGATGATGCTGGATTGTTCCAGACATTTTTTCGCAAAGGCATGAAATTGCAATTACCGTCAGCAGCGGTTCCGAGCATTGCAGATGCCTTAGCTAGTGACTAATCCAATATAAGGGAGCGTGTTTTGAACTATGAAGTTAAGAAATTTGGGAGAAATTTAATTGAAGTAACTTGCCACACGGATGGCAAGGCACTTTCTGATTGGGAACAATGGTTTCTGCTAACTTCGGATAGGCACTGGGATAACCCAAAAAGTAATTGGGATCTTCAGATTGAGCATATGAAAGAGGCTCAGAAGAGAAATGCTGGCATCATTGATGCTGGAGATCTCTTCTGCGCTATGCAGGGCAAGTATGATCCGAGGGGTAAAAAAGGTGATGTTCGTCCTGAGCATGACGTTGTGGATTATTTGGATTCTCTGGTCTATACTTCTTGCGATTTCTTCTCTCCTTACGCAGAGAATATGATCATGATTGCTCGTGGTAATCACGAAGCAAATATCCTGAAGAGACATGAGACGGATTTGATTGAACGGTTCTGCGCCACGATCAAATATAAGACAGGTCATCGAATTATTAATGGCGGTTATAGCGGATATGTCCGATTCCGAATTAAAGATCCCAATACAGGAAGAACTGCGGGTCGAACGCTGAATCTTCACTACTCCCATGGTCATGGTGGTGGTGGCCCTGTCACGAAGGGTGTTATCCAGACCAATAGAAAAGCAGTTTACTTACCAGATGCTCATATCGTAATTAGTGGGCATGTTCATGAATCATGGAAGCTAGATCTTGTTAGACTAAGGTTAGGTAGGACAGAGACCTATCACGACGAGCAAACTCATCTGTGTATTCCAACTTACAAAGAAGAGTACAAAGATGGATTTGAAGGGTGGCACGTTGAACGTGGAGCTCCCCCCAAGCCTATCGGGGCATACTGGCTACGACTCTTTTTCAAAGCAACTAGGGCTGAAACAGAGTATGGCGTGTCCCGATATATTGATTACGAAATTATCAGGGCTAAATAGGGGACAAGATGTCACATAAAAAAGTAAAACTTCCGTGGATTCAACGAGTGTTCTATACGTTCGGTACAGTCTTCTGTATTACTGCTACTTGCTACTTCAGCATGCTTCTTTGGAAAAGCTATGTCTGGTACAAGTGGCTCGAAGCTATGGAACAAAGTTTGATCCAACAACTACCGCCTACTGATGGGCCACTTCTTCCACACGACGACCGATTACTTTTTAATTCAGTCGAGACAGATTGCAATAAACTTTCTGTTGGCGTAACTCTTGAAGAAGTGAAAAGCTACATGATGACTCCGGGTAAGTCGTCAGTATAGATCTCGACAAAGGATCGTTCATCATGGGCTGCTTCCCAAGACACGTCTTTAGCTGCATAAGCTAACGTGTCGATAATATCATCACTTTGATGAGGGTGCGCAGTCCATGTGAACAGTTCTTTCTCACAGTCTGTCAGCCATCCTGCTGTTTCAGGGAGCCATATCTTCCCCTGTTCCATACGATTCATAGCATCTGTGGCTCGTACCAGTTTATCGTAGTGTGGATGGACTGGTTTTACAGGAAGACCACATTTCTGAATCATCTGGAAAGCCCCCTTACCGAGCCCTGTGGCCTCGCAGATGAAATACTGAGGTTGCCACGTCTTATACACTTTGCGGACTTCCTGAAGGATGTCAGGTATCTCCTTGCGGAATCTACGCATGTCCAACCACAAGAGATTGTAGTCTTGAGTAAGTCCCCATGTTGAGATGACCGTGTAACTGGCCTGCTTACGCCAGATGTCTTTGTCTCCGGGGCCTTCACGAGCAGATGCTGCGGGGTCGATAGTACAGAATACTCTCTGGAGAGAGGATTTCTCGTGTGCTGCTCCCTTTCCGTTTCTTCCCAGACAATAATGCACTCCTCGGACGCTGTAATACTTTGCCCAATCCTTTCGGAATCGTGAGTCTGCTGAAATTCCCCAGTCACCTGATTGAAGCTGGGCTCGTGTTACAGGATCGAGTTGTTCTAGACCGATGTTGTATTCCTCTTGATCGAGGAAGGGATTGTCGGAAATGTATGCAGGGATGTAGGGTCGGTCGGGGTGACGACCTACGAAGCGTTCTTTTCCGGGATTGGTTGGGTCTGGTGCTGGCCCGATATCGAATCTGTCTGCCACCCATTGATGACCAACACCGCCCGGGTTTGATGCTGAACGCATACGGATGGGTACGGAGGCTCGTAAGTCGCAGTCTTTGCAGGTTGGGTCTCGGTCATTTCCGTGTTCAGGACATCTGTTACGACGAATACGGGAGAAGAGGTATAGGTAGTCATCTTCCCAGTGTTGGGTTAATTCGTCGAAGGCACAGTACTGAAGTTCGATACCTTGGTAGCGGGTGTAGGCATCTGTCTGACCGATATAACCAAAGGTCATCTTGGCGGGCTCTGCTGGATTCCCATATTTATCGTAAGTAGGGAAGTAGTAGGTGTGCTCTCCTGCATTCCATTTGGCAGGAGTGTTGGCTAACCAACTGTGAGCACGGTCGAGAAGAGCACCGGGCTGTTTCAGGTCGCTGAGAGTCTTACGGAAGATCATGGCAGCGTAACCGGGAACGTCTACGTACTGGAGAGCTCCCATTAGCAGTGCGTCAGATTTTCCTCCCCCTGCTGCACCCCCGTAGAAAGCCTCACGATGGGGAAGCATGAGATAAGCTAACTGCTTGGGTGTGGGATCGTGAGGAATATATGGAGTCCACTTGGGACGTAATCCATGGAATATACCGTCACTGCTTTTTATTTGATCCAGAAGACCCAAGTTCCACCTCAATTAACTTGTCTAAGTATGCTCGTGCTTTTAGAAGATCTGCTTCTTTCTGACCTTTGTACGGATACCTGCATATGTATTTTAATACGTTTCCTGCGAGATAGCCCAAGTCTAACTGGATGATGGCATCCCATGTCTCCAGAGAAGCAGTTTTATAGTGGCTGGGGTCTACTGATTTTTTAATATCTTTCTGCGTAGCCTTCATTGACCATTATCTCGTTAATAGAGTGACCATCCTGATAGAGATCGATAATATATCGACCGTACTTACCTGTTCTGTCTTTGTAGCACTTCATGAAATGGGAGTGATCACCTTCTGACAGAATCCAATCGAGGTACGCTTTGGATTTCTGTCCTTCAGGTCTTTCAAGACCACGAACTTCAGGTGCATCGATTCCTCTGAGACGACAGACTCGTTCCATCCAGATGTCGAACCCTAAGTCTACGTTCAGGACGACCGTGTCTCCGTCAATTACTCGGACAGGTTTACACCTGTACCAATAGAATGTCTCTGGAGAAGGATGAAATTCTTTAGGAAGGCTACTCATAGGTTTGACCTCACAAGGGTTCGGTCTTTTATCCTTTCTTATCCTTCTTCTCTGAGGAGGAGACGGACGCATTATTTTTTCTGGGGAGAAGGGGCGTTTTTGGGCTTCCTCCACCAGAAAAGGACGTGCTTCCAGTATTGGACAAAGGTTACTGGCGTATACCCCATCGAAATGATGTACTTCGATAGTTGTACGGTCTCTTCCGTGAATGGCCCACGGAGCATGAAGCGTTTTCTCTCGTGCTTGCGGATAAATCGTGTCTTCATTGTGTTAACCCTTTGTGGTTTCTATTATCTTGTTGAGCCAATCGCCACCGAAGGAGCATCCTTTGCTTTGGACTGCAAAGTAGATTGCTCCTGCTGCGATGAGTAACCATTTGATTAGTGAGGCAAGTGACTTTCGTTTCTCCGCTGTGGCGAGGGCTTTGTTCGCCTTAGCATCGACCTTAGCAACCTTGTACTGGTACTTGTTGTCTTTTGCCTCGTACTTGTCTTCCTTCTTCTCCTCTTTGAAGTCCTGTCGGTCTTCCTTGGGAGTAGTGGTTTCTTCATTATCGTATACGTATCGTTCTCTACGTTTGCGACCCATCGTCTGATACCTTGGAAGGATTAATTGGTCTGTAAGAATCTCCTACGATCACTGCAATGACCATACCGGAAATGCTGAGAGCTTGTGTCTCAGATAACCAACCTGTCTGTGTTCCGATGGTTGTGAAAATGCTGGTAATGATTGCAGCTTGTAATCGTTTAGAACTGGTTGACTTGCACCAGTCTGCGATACGAGTCTTTAAAGAGTTAAGAATCGTCCCCATCACTAGTCTCCTCTGCTTTTACTGTCTGGTTCATCCTCTCACCGTATTTTAGCAGAATGGTCTCTGCCATCTGGAAGACCATGTCTGCGAAGAGTTCTTGGGTGACCTTCTTGTTTAGATTGTGAAGAGGTACGTTGGACATGATCCCGTGGATAGATCCTGATATTGCGGAGGCTATTACGTTCTCGTGTCCGAGTTGTGACCATACATCTGCTGGTACGAGGGAATCACGAGGGATCATGCGGGATACACTCTGTTCCAGAGAAGAGAGACGCTCATTCAGAAGTCCAATGGTCTCCAGCACTCCGTCGACCTTGGAATGGACTGAATCCATTTGGGCTTGGGCCATTTGATTGTCTTGTTTTGCTTGGGTCTCTGCTGCGTGGGCTGCTTTCTTAGCCATTTGCTACTCCGAATTAAAATCTGAAAATTGAAACCTATAGTGAGCTTAGTATTACTACGTAATATAGTATATATACGTAGTAGACTTTTCCATTACCCAGTGTAGAAAAAGAGATTCAACAAGGCAAATGGATTTACTGGTATTTTTTGAGTTGTTCTAGGATTGGCTCAAGTCTACTTGTCAAACTTTCCATCGAATTCATTTTTGCGTCAAGGTCTGACATCATGCTTTGTACTTGTTGCATAGATTCTTTGTTAATCCCTAAACTTTCTGTCAACTCTCTTATCGACTCCACATTTGCCTTTATGTTTTCACGTACTTCTTCCGTGGTAGGTTGATGATGCTCTGGAGGTTCTTCTAGAGGATTTTCTTCCTCTTCGACGAAGTCAAAGGTTTGTTGTTCTACATCTGCTTCATCCTGAGGTTGCTGAGAATTATCAGTCATGATGGCTCCAAAAATGATAAGGGAAATAGTACTGGAATTGTAGACACCCCAAAATTTTTTTTCAAGAATGGGGTGCCAATTTTTTTCGAGATGGGGGGTGGGGGTCAAAAAGGGTCAAAAATTTTTTCTGGATACTAGGGGGGGCGATTATACGACCAGCAGGGGCCGTAGCCTGACCACCCCCCCTTGCGGGAAGATGGCCTGACTCGGGACTAACAACCAAAGGCTACATTATTAATGTATGTCACTAATGGGCATACCATTGGATTCATTGATACTTTGACCTGCATTTCATCACGATAGCCAAACTTCCTAGTACCAACTTGCACATACCATTCACCCTCTTTCTGATATACGGTGATATCACGGGGAGTATATCTGTTGAGCCTATCCTTAGTCGTGGCGGTATGATATCCACCAGTGTTAAGAGTGTAGATAGAACTATGAGATAGGGAACTAGTATCCGTGTAAAGTTTTTCCTCTGGCAGATAGGATATTCCGTTTATTGTGAGAATGTCGGTATCGTGTAACCGAATTACAAACTCATAATCCGCCCAACTTGTTGCCTGCGGATATGGGTGAGGATCATACTCCCAGCGGCCAGTGGTATTGTTTCCCATTTGGTAGGTTTTGGTGTAGTCGGTGAAAGTCTCCAAACAATCACCATAAGTTAACTCGGAATAGGTAGAATTTGAAACTGTCATTATGTTAGTCCTTCCAGTTTAAAAAGTGGTTAATAATTTCCCAGCCTGTTTCGGTTGATCGCTCTTGTAGATCCTTTCTGATCTTTCGTAAAAAGTCTTCACATTGTGTCTCAGACCATTCGGGCTGCTCATAGGCGATATCCTCAGCAACCCAAATGATGCTCACCTCATAAGGTATCTTTAGGGGTTCGGGTGCCTTTACTGTCAGATCCCCAGATTCTGAAAAGTAGTTGTCCATCCTTTGCGGTATTGCGTCGTCTTCCCGAAGCATCTCTTCCAAGTCTTTTAATACTCCGCCAATTCGGCACTCACCACCAAAGGCTCTATATTTCTCGTCTAGCAATTGGTGATACTCGCAAAGGGTTAAAAGTGCCTCATTCAGTTTCTGTTTCTGTTCTGTTGAAAGACTCATTAGTTCACCCCCTTTCCACCGGTTTCGATTAAGGCAAAGACTTGTTCCATCCTTGCAGGAATGACAAGTTCAATATTGCAGTCCGTACAACATTGCCCTTCCTCAACTGGTTGTGCGTTGTGACCACCACCCCAACCGTTAGGTTGAATGTCAATTGGTTCGTGACAAATTACGCATAGTTCGTTAGTTTTCATTTTGTTAGTCCTTAAGTTTCGGTTTGGTTCTGAATGATCTAAATGTGTCATTCACTGTCTACAAGTATAATCGACATATGCTCCGATTGTAAACAACAATACTGACCACTTTTAGGTTTTATTCCCATTTTCTTTTTAGGTCTATTTTGGGGTAAATCAGCCAAAAACAAGGGCCGACACCCTGCTACCACCAGCAGATCCTCCGTAGCAGGGCCGACAGCAAGTCTCCCGAAGGAGACTCGTGCCTCGGCGTTACTCCTCCTCTCTGGGCGGAAGTAGTCCGTGATCGATCATGAATTCAGCAGCCATATCGTGATAGGCTTCCTCTGATAGTATCGGCTCCTCATATTCAGTCCGTACAATCTTGTTGTCCTTGTATTCGATGATGATCGTTTTTATCTTCATAACGTTGTCCTTATATAGGTTAGTAATTGACTAGTAGTAGTATCGGTATGATAGGGGGTAGAACCTTAACAAAATAATGTGGTAATTGGTATGGACATTAGTAAGGAAATAGACGATACTTTGAGAAGTGGATTGATTGTTGTTTATCCCTTAGCTAACTACTAGGCGATGCAATCATGAAACTAATCGGTACTAAGTACCGAGTGTTAGCGATTCGAATCTCGAATACTGTCCTATAGTGGGAATCAGCGGATTCGCTAACACACAGACTAGAGTTGTTGCTAGTCACTGATTCATTCAAACCTATATGAGGACTAAGAAATGAAAACCAAACCGAACGGGTTTATTGTTTGGCAAGGTACTTCCCTGCTAAATGATCAAACCGAGATCGTAATGATAGTAACGGGATTAGTGAACAAGTCACGTAATAGTAAAACGGGCCCAATGGCTCAGGTGTTTTACTTGCATGCTGATTTGCATCCTGTTGAAGCTATCGAACTAAAGGAAGTAGATTCGATTTGTGGTGATTGCCCCCTGATACGTGATGTTTGTTATGTAGTTGAAGGGCAAGCACCCGCAGCAGTTTATCGCGGATTCAAGAGGGGTATTTACCCCCAATTGGATTATTCGAATTCTGCTCACGTCGAACTACTTAGAAACTTCGGTATCCGATTAGGTGCCTATGGTGATCCCGCTAGTGTTCCCGATTACGTGAACTTGGAATTGCTCCAATACGGAAACGGGAAGCATACGGGATATACCCACCAGTGGAAGACATTAGCCAACGATAGAATTGAAACACTAGCAAGCTATTGCATGCTATCGTGCGACGATTTTGCGGAGTTGGCTATTGTTAACGCTATGGGTTATCGTGGCTACCTATATATTCCTGAAGGGCAGGAACCCCCTGAACGCAATGAAGCAATTGAATGCTTGTATTCCACCAAAGGGATTCAATGCAATGATTGCAATCTGTGCGATGGGGGTAACACCCGTCCAAGTGTTTGGATAGGGGCTCACGGGATCGGTGCTGTTAATCTTTAAACCTGATAGGGGGTAGTCACAACGATTACCCCCTATCTCATTTTTCAAGGACTTAGTAATGAATATTGAAGTACTTAAAAATCGTATTGCGGAAACAGAAAACGCAATTTTGGCAAAAGAGGCACAACTTGCCGAGATGCGTAATGCTGCAAACAAGTTGGAAGAAGAGATCTTTGACTTGTTTTACAATACTAAGGGAGAACCGAAAAAATACCATACGGGCCATGGGCCATATGTTCGGTATTTGCTCCGAGTCTCTAAGGCAGCCGGGACGGTTACTAGTGGAGGAAACTCTAAAGTATCCACAACGGGATATTCCAAACGGGCCATTCTGAAAATGTTCCGAAAGTACGTAATAGCGAATGAGGAAAAAATCCTGTTATCGTTGAAAGGTATCCTTGAAGTTTCCAAGGCTGAACTAGCTGAGGAATCGACGGGTGACCAACTAGTCGATTTTATTCAGGGAACCTTGTTCGATCCTAATCAACTATAAACCCATAGATCCAAGTTAGTCCTTGGATAGGTTGCCTCCTACTGGCCGATGCTGGTAGGGGGTTTTTTTATAGTTCCAAATTGAAAAGGCCGAAGACATAGCGGATCCAGTATCGCACCTATCAGGCCGAAACCCTCATCCGATGGTCTCAGGCCGTAATCTCAAAAATCGTGGTGTCGGCGTGGGGGGAGATCCTGCCTGTCTACCTACGGCCACCCCATCGTGCGAGTGCGCCCTGTACTGCAATTGTAGTGCGCTTTCTCTTGCCCAGAATTTTAGCGCGCTTTGGCCCACCCTTGAGTCCACCCAATCTACCTGCTCGTGCTTGTGGGGATTTGAACTTTCCTGATTTGCGAAGTTTAGCCATGTCTGCATTCCCTGTATTCTGTGTGCTCTATGTGTTCTGTGTTCTATGTGTTCTATGTGTTCTATATGTTCTGTATTCGACGTGTATTGACTATAAAGCAATTCGCTCAAGCATGTCGTTTTAATTCGCTCAAGCATAACGTCGATGCTAGTGGGTATTTGGTGCTCAAGCATCCTCTTGATGCTTCAAGTCTTCTGGCTCACCATCTGTTCTGGCACCAACCATCGTTCCATCTATTATGTTCTCTTTGAATGTCAGGAGTCCAGCGTTCTTTAGTTCAGTCAGTGCAGCAGCTAATGTTTCATCCGTTGCAGGAGCTCTTCCATCGTAGACAATGTGCTCATGCTGAACATCCTGTTCGATATGGATTAGCTTGTCTGGATCATCTCTCCACTCATCCCCGAGCAACCTTCTAGGCCCGTTTTTAAGCCATGCCATGGGGTTATTTATCTTTATCTGAGCCTCTACCATAACGCTTGCATGGCCTATAGAACCGATCACATCCCAGTAAAACTGCTTAAACTTTCCCTTGTTTGCTTCCTTCCCTGTTCGCATCCAAGTCGCAAACGTAGTCGGAGCAACACCCAGAACACCGCATACCGCAGTCATAGTGGCTCCAAGCCTAAAGTACTGGAGCATTTGCTCATAACGCTCCTGATCCTTCATGAGGGCATCCAGTTTAGACGGACGACCTCCTTTACTCTTCTGGACAGGAACTTGTTCAAGATCAATAGTCTCGTTGGTTGTTTGCTCGTTCATGCTTCAAGTGTATACCAAACATACGTTTTGAAGCAAATACACACGTTAAAATGAAGGTATGTGGCTACGAATCCTACCCTTTATGATCTTACCAACCTACGAGACTGCTATTCACGATGAGTATGACAGTGTTGTGTGGAATTACTGTACGTTTAAAGGGGGTTATGAGATCAAACAACTGCTTACGATAACCTATACCCGCAATGGTATGCGAGTCGAGGACTGGAGATATCTACAACGTCCTCCCACCGTAATAAAGAAAAAAGACCATGTCCTAGTTCGTTTTTGGGACAAACAGGACAGGGTCTTTAGGTGTATTAAAGCCAGAACCTACGCAGAACGTGAGACTAACTACGACATAGAACGTAGAAATACTAGCAAGCATCCACGAGATCAT
>Ga0310342_100000711_pt1 | contig 19387 bp, 11 predicted proteins | sample S15DNA20500_MG_FD_206155 | JGI IMG/M metagenome (GOLD analysis project Ga0310342, IMG submission 206155) | Marine microbial communities from station ALOHA, North Pacific Subtropical Gyre - S1503-DNA-20-500_MG | ecosystem: Environmental > Aquatic > Marine > Oceanic | place: Pacific Ocean: North...
CAGGCTGCGAACCCTCAGGGCAACCATCTGCGCCTGACGCTCAAGTGAATCGGGGGGCCCGGGGCCGAAGGGATCCAATGGGACTGTCAGATCTGTCGGTGGGTCCTGTTCTCCGCCAGTGGAAAGGGGACACAACCATTCGATTGTGCCCGAGTCGTCTTGCTTGTCGGGGTTCGCGAACAGCGTCTGAGGAGTGGCATAGAAATCAGCTGCTGGGAACAATCTGTGGCGGTGGGATAGGATGTCCTCCCACCATTCGTTCATCGCCCTGAGCAAACCTCCACTGGTACGATAATTGACTTGCAGAGCAATCATTCCCCGTCTGCGGAGATTGACCTCTGGCTCTCCTGGAGCAGGGAGATTTCTGTCAGTAGCATCGAATGGAATCCAAGGAACTAGGTCCCTTCCTCCTTTCTCCATATGCTCACTAGCCTTGGCTATAGTCAGGGCGTGGGCGTTCCTAGGATCGCGGCTGTGTGAATCCCTGCGAAGTGAAGGTTTGCGAACAAGCGCGGGCACGCTAGCGAACTCATGGTCGTTGACTAACATCAACTGGCGTGCGTATTCGAGGAATCCAGTTACTTCTGCCTGCCTGAAGGCGTAGATACTCTGCTTGACGTCGCCGACATAGCATACAGTAGGCTGCCACGGTGTGTCTGGAGTCTCAGGTTCACCCTCTTCGACTCTCCTCTCCCCCCACAATCTAGCCAGCAATCGCCATTGCAGCGGAGAATTGTCCTGAGCTTCATCGATAATGAATGCCCTGTATCTCCTTCTGATTGACCTGAGAAGTTCGAATCTGTACTGCAGGTCATTTCTGATGGCTCCAAGGTCGGAGGCTGCCTCACCGGCAAGGCTTGGATTTGCTTCCAGACTATCGAGTTGATCGAAGGTCATGTGGATGTGGTCGTCTGTCCAAGGGCTGTCCGAAATCGAGTCTAGAGTGTTCTGCAGTGATTCTGGGTAGTAAGACCTGCAAGCAGAAGGGCAGTTTGCCAGTAGTAAATCTCCAGCCAGCCTCTGGATGTCGTCAAAGTCGTGTACTTCGTCTCTCTCCTTCAGCTTCTGCAATATGCCCTTGAATCCGTGATGGACGAGATAGAGATCCTCTAGGTTCCTAACCTCGGCCTCAAGGCTGAATCCATAATCCTGCGGTCGACTATCTATTCGCTCTGGCAGGGGTTCGGGTAACGTGGTCACCGTTGGCCTCCAAGAATCCGGCGAAGCTGGTGGTCTGATGCTATCTAGGAACATCGCCAGTTTGGTGAAGTGAAGAATTAGAAGTCCGTGATTGGTCGACCAAGCGGATTTCAAATCGTCAGAAACAGCCTTGAATCCTGACTTTACATGCTCCTTGGTTGTACGGTCCTTGATGCTGGAAACTTTGTCAATTCCCGCTACCCAGTCATCGGAAGGCAGGTTATTGTAAGGCAAGAAAGACAGAGTTCCGTTTCTCAAATAGCCTCCACGATTCAGCGTGCATTCGAGGACATGGCCCAGCCATACAAGTTGTTCCCAAGGGTCATCTGGAAGATTCGCCGAGAGTCTATCGAGACACGCCATCCTCGATTCTACGGGCCAGCCATCTAGGGCTAATACCGCTGAGTTATCCTTCACCAAATCGCAAAACCTACTGATTATCGAATGGACCAGTTCTGTGTGTTGATTGATGTCTGAAGGGTCGATTGATGCCATAATTTGCTGATGCAGAAGATCAGCAGAGAACCGCCCCCCTTCCATCAGACTTCGAGATGCTTCTTCGATGAACACGGACTTGTCAACTAGACTGCGTAGCACTTTTGCCGCCGTCCATCTACCAGAGTAGTGACTTGCTATACGATCTCGGGCGGCTAGGATGTCCGGAGCCATATGGGAAGGCAATCCGGCATCTACTGCCTCTCCAATTCTAGACGTAGAACTGGGAAGTCTCCATAGCGAGTTGAGGGCAGATTCCACCAGCATCGCCCGACCCGCATCGGACACATTCTCACGGCTTAGAGAATCGCCCAAATGGCCTCGATATGGTGAGACCAGCCTGTTCAGGAACGAGTCGATTGTACCGATAGGGGCATCCTCTAACAGCGTCAGTAGCTGTTCTCCAAATCCAGAGTCTCTGATTCTCGGGTCGCTCCTTCCGGTCTCATCCGAGCCGGCAGGACCGGGTTTCAATCCAGCGATATCGTTCCTCAGCCTGTCTCGCATTTCATCGGCAGCTCGATTGGTGAAGGTCAACAGAACGACCTCGCCCGGAAGCAGGCCTCCCCATTCCCGGAGATCTATCCTCTCAGAAGATGGGGCAGTAATCATCCCCCCAGGAAGTCTCGCGGGTCGCTCCGGAGTGGGCAGTATCCTAGTCGCTCTTTGGTCCTCTGTCAGGTAGTGCTCGATTACTCGGTGTACGATGGTGCTAGTCTTACCGGTTCCCGCACCAGCATCGATCACAATGTGCGAGTCGATGTTCAGAGCAAGTCTCTGGGCCGTGTTGAGTCGCATCAGAATCTTCCCTCCATTCTGACATCACAGACATCACTTACCGAGCAAAAAGCACAGACACCCTCTGAAGGAGTAGGGTGGACTCTACCTTCAGAGGCCCCCTGGGCTGCTCGCAGAGCAACTGTGAGTCGGTGAGTCAGCCATGCCCTGAAGTGGTCGCTCTCCGGAGACGGTGGCTCATCGATGAAACGGAAGAGTGGGGCTGTGATTTCTGTTCGAGTACCTATTCTGGATTGATCGATTAGATGACTCGAAGAAACTTCGACCATGTGCTCAGTCTCATGACTGAACAAGGATATTCCAGCGGCTACCACAAGGTCGCCTGGATGTGCTATCTCCCATGCCCTAGCGTACAGGGCCAATTGCAATTCCTTTAGGAGTCCGTCAGAATGACGGTCCTCTGCCGTCTTACTCTCAGAGGTTTTCAGGTCCCTTATTGCTATCAGTCTGCAAGGCTTCCAACCTGAGTTGTGGAGACGGAGTGGGGCGATGGTTTTGTCTCCGTCCTGATTCACCCAAGTGCCGGTTCCAAGATTGGAGGGGATGATATCGACTCGGTCGATTAGTCCTCTTATTCGGATTGGAGGAAGTTTCTCTCCAGAGAGCTCAGACGGAACAGAGATTTCGATACCTTTCTCGTCGTAGTCCGACATATCCCACTCTAGGCACAGGGGGGCAGCGTCGGAGAGTTCGTCCTCTGCTCTAACTATGGTCCCTATCCTTCCTAATGCCGATGCGTCTGATGGGTTGGCCAGCCAGTCGTTCCAATCTGGTCTTTCCAATCCTGTGAGTACTCTCAGTCTGTGATTAGATACGGCATCTGTCCTGTCTAACCAGGGGGCTCTGGAGTCAAGCGACTCCATTGCTACTCTCATGATTTCTCCTTCTGTTAAACCAGATGAGGGGACAGTCAGAGGAGTTGTATCATCGTCAATCTGTCTCTCGATTCCAATCTCCATTCCAAGAGTTCTGCAAATCATATCGTGATGCACCAGATGCAACAACTCGCCGTGAGTACGAGGGTCGAGATCTTCTGACTGACGCTCGTCTTGGTCGGCTCTCAGACTCTTAGACAACCAGCCCATTCTTGGACATTGTAGCCAATCGTGCAGTCTGCTAGGAGACCAGATCTTGATGTTCTGCTCTGCCCCTGAGGTGTGACCGTGTCTAGCATCGTTAATCGCAGTTCCAGTCTCATGAGGATTTACTGGTCTGTAATCAATTGAAGGGGTCTTTTTCCCTCCCTCAACGAAGCCTCCGATGACTGGCCATCTCTGGTTCAAGCGCGGAGTATCCAGCCCAGTGGGGGTAGCCCGAGAATAGTCTGAGACTTCGGCGGACATCAGGTGGAATGTAGCAGATTTCGGAAGGTAGCCGTCATCATCGGTATGCTTGGGTTCCCTGCGCTCTCTGTCTCGCTGTACAGCAGCGTCTAGCGGGATGGTGACCGAGTTTGTATTCAGTGGTGCTCTGGGTGCTGAAACCATTCTGTTCATTAGAGCTCCTTCCAACTGCCTCTCTTCTCTAGGCTGGAGTGGGGAATTGGAATCAAATGTGAACAGAGCGGCCTCGTTCTTCGGGTCGTTTTCGGCCACCCATTCTCTCAGAGGAGCAGCAGGAGGGGAAGTGTCATCTAGAGATGGATCGAGCAGAATGACCTCGTTTGCAGAAGCGAGGATGCTGTCCAGATAATGTCTGGCATCTCTAATTGGTCCGTCAGGACGAAGGAGATTCTCCGAATGTCTTTCTTCCTCCCCGAGGAAAGCCAAACTTGGCACGCTTAGGTCCCAAGAGGAGCTGGAAAGATTAGCCATGATGATGCAATCTGCATTACATCCTAGGGCCTCGGCAGGTGTGAGCAGAGTCAGTCTTTCAGTGCAGGTAGTATTGGCCTCGACTCCTGATTGAGTCAGAACATAAGTGAATTCTTCGACCCAGTCGAGGCCCGATTCAGGAGAATTTATTCCGAGGCTGGTCTGATAGGAACGAATAGCTCGATGGTCTCTGACTATGGCCTGTACAACTGCAGCCGGAGTGGTTCCTTCGCCGTCGCTGTGCTCCATCAGAAATTGTAGATCCAGTGAACGTAGCAGTCCGTTGAGCCATTCATCTCCATTTGGTGCTGGCTCTGGAGAGGGTAAGACTTCTCCTGACTCGCATCCTATCACTATACTCTCATCTGAGAGTGCTTGCATATCTTCTCTGTTCAGTAGAGGGCGCAGCGATTCGGCTAGACACAGAAGCCACCACTGAGTCGATTCCTTGGATATGTGGTCGTACTGTGAGGCTACCGGACGTGAAAGGGTTCGAAGCCACCTCTCCAGCGTTCCCGGGCCTCCCAGAACATGGTCATCTCTTGCTAGTCGCGTAAGCACCTCAGGGTCAGCGACTGGTCTGATCCGAGAGTCAGAAGGATGCTCCTGGGGACAATCAAACGGTATGATTGAGGATTGGATAGATAGGGATCTTAGATTCTGCATGCAGAATGCATCGAGTCCGTGTGGCAGATTGGCTAAGGCGCAGATCCAATGTCCCACAGGGTGTGATGAGCACGGTGCCTTGGAGAGGGGTATCTGAATTCCAATCGACTTCAGTCGCTGGCTCCATTTGTGCAAATTGGAGTCCAGTGCCGGATCTATGATTACGATTCTTGAGTCTTGGCTGGCCTCTAAGCGCTCTCCAGCTAGAACGATTGCAGCATCGAATGAATGCTCTTCCCGCTGTAGCATCAGTCTGGAGGTTGAGCCTTCAGTAGTGATGTTCTCAGGTTGATGAGTAGGTATCCATTCGGGGAGTTGTGATATCTCTGTCAGAGGATGCTCGTCCACGAGCATCAGTCCATGATGGCCTAATCTGAAATTGCCCGGATGGGTTAGCTGATGGATAGGTCGGTGGCTGGAGATTGCCAGCAGCATGTCGATATCGCTTCTAGGCAGCCCGGGAGGATGATCTAGCATCACTATTCCATTGACATCCAACAGAGTGAATGGTGTGTCAGAGAATCTCAGACCATCGATTACTCGTTGTGTTCCCATGTCTGGGTGAGTTCCTCCCAATCTCTCCTCAAGGTCTCTTATTACTCTCCTGAATGATGTGATTCCAGGCCCATCCCATCTACCAGTAGAGGATTGTTCGCTCAGATAGGTGTGGAGTTCTGAAAGAGCGGCCGTCTTGCCCCTGCCCCAACTCATCTCGGGTAGCGGATTAATGAGAGGGAACGCAAGTTCTGATGCAGCCTTACTGCATTCTTCATGCAGTATGATTTCGAACGGTGCATCCGTGCTGAGCAGTCTAGGAACTCTTAGATCTGCAAGCAGGGAAGAGCGTAGTGAGGCTATGGTGTGATGCAAGGTCTTGTCAACAGCATGATTTCCGAGAATCTCAGATAGAGCCTGGCGCCTTGATGACTCTGTAGGATAGATGATGAGTAGTCTGCTGTGAGGGTTGGACTCGTCTCTAGGGCCTAGGGATTGGTCGATTAGATGAGCGACCAGCCAATCTGGAATCCTCCCTCTGGGAATCTCTTCACATGTCACCTGAACATTCGATTCGTTGGTCACGAGCATCACCGAGCATACGGGATGGAGGGGTGGGGTTATTCAACCCAACTGAGGCATTCAACGTAGCCCAATAATCATCGCTGTCTGCGAGATGCAGCGGCGACAAGTATGCTCGCTAGGGCTGCTAGAGCGCCAGAAGCAGGGAGAGGTGAGTCGGGTTCTTCGGGATAGGACCAGTCAATCAAGAGTACCACAGAGAGGTCATCTCCGTCCCAGACTGCTGGTATATCCAATGTGGATGTGCCGCTCAGTCCATCGAATTCATGTGCTTGATGAAGCACATGATGGTAGTAATCCAAGCCATTTGTACCATCTGGATAGTAGGCGCTGTCCTCGATGAACATCACCCATGGAGAGAGAGTGATTGTGGGGCAACTACCTCCTCCCTCCATACAATGGTACTCTAATCCACTGAGATTCCAAGATACCTGCAAAGAGCCTTGTAGAGTCTGTGATATTGAGAAAGAGGCTGGTCCGGTGAACTGTGATGATGGTCCAGTGGCAAGAGATGTAGCGAAGTCATTCGCGAGGCTGCTTGAGCTGGCCCTCATGCCGAGGTGAAGTCTCTCTCCGAAGAAGATGTTGGAGGGAGGGACGCGGGTGTTGCTCGGTTCAGAGAAAGCGTAAGACGCGTCCCCATATGTTGACTCCCAGCGGTGCTCAGTGGAGTTGCTTCCGAAAGGGTCCAGAGCCTCGTACTTGTGTCTATGATAATGAATCAAGAAAGCATCTGAGTCCCCTATGGCTTCATCGAGAGCGTTTTCTGAATAGATACAATTCATACACCATGTGGCAGTGTATACCTCGACTACTGGTGCGAAGTTTTCTTCGATCACGGTAGTTTCTGAGATGTTTGAGCCATTGCCTAGAGGGATGGCGATGGCTCCTACGGTTCCTCCGTTCACACCCAATCTGGCATCGTCCCACATCGAGCTGCCCTCGCTGCTCGAAACCGTCGTCGTGAGCGACGATAGGAGTAGGGCTGCGACTATGACTGAGGTAATGCGCATGAGCTTCGCTACCCTAAGGGATATTGAATGCTTACGGGTCATTGAGCGGCTTCGAAAGCCGCAATGGCCCTGTCAATGTCCTCGTCGGTGATGTGCAAATGTACAACGGCTCTGATTGTCGAGTCTTCTAGATCCAGCACATCCACTCCCATCTTCGCCAATTCATTCACCAATGCCTTAGCCCCTCCTTCTCTACAATCTACATACACCATATTCGACTGGACAGCGTCCAAGTCAACAGAGTATGCATCCATATCATCCACAGCCTCTGCGAGTCGCCGGGCTCGATCATGGTCCTCAGTGAGCCTATCGATATTGTTCTCAAGAGCGTACAACCCGGCAGCTGCAAGCATTCCCGCCTGCCTCATTCCCCCACCAAACATCTTGCGCCATCTGTGAGCCTCGGAGATTGTTGCAGCGTCTCCGACCAAGACTGAACCCACCGGAGCGCCGAGGCCTTTTGATAGACAAATCGAGATGGTATCGAAATCCCTAACCATTCTCGCCGGGTCTGTTCCGCTGGCAACGACTGCGTTGAACATTCTAGCACCGTCCAAATGAGCTCTGCAGTCGTTGCTGTGGGCGACCTCGCAAATTGCATCCAGAGTCTCTTGGTCATATACCGAACCTCCTCCTACATTGGCAGTGTTCTCAACACAAATCAGTGTGCATTCAGGGTAATGAGAGTCGCTTCCTGCTACCTTTCGAATCGCTTTCTGCACATCATTAGGGGACATCTGTCCCATCTCTCCTTCAACTAGGGAAATCGAGCAGCCAGCAAGAACAGCATAACCTCCAGCCTCATACATGTAGATGTGGCTCTTGCGATGAGTGACAATTTCGTCACCGGGCTTTGTCTGAGTCTTGATGGCCACAGCATTCGACATAGTGCCTGATGGAACGAACAGGGCCGCCTCCTTGCCGAGCATCTGAGCAACACGGTTCTGGAGTTCGATGATCGTAGGGTCGTCTCCTAGGACATCGTCCCCGACCTCAGCAGTTGCCATGACGTCCCGCATAGTCTGGGTGGGTTGCGTTACCGTGTCACTGCGCAGGTCGACTCTGTCGCCGGGGTAGTCTCGCATGGGTTCTCTCGGAGAACCCTGTCGCATATCAACTGCGCTAGGCGGTCACTCTTCCTCTTGAGAGGGTTCAGTGCTAGGGGTCTTCGCAGGCTTGGGCCTCTTTCTCTTCCCCTGAGGAGGCCTCCTCCTCTTGCCCTTTGGTGCCCTTTTCTTGCCCCTCCTCGGTGGAGACTTGGGCTTCTTCTGAGATTGCATGATAATAGCCGCTACGGCTAGTACTACAACTCCTCCTAATATCGCAATCATTGGAAATTCTGCTTCGTCCTCGATGCAACTTGTCATGCCAATGTCGGGCTGACTATATCCATCAGCACACTCGGTCTGAATAATCGCGGCAGACTCCTCGACGTAGTGGTCGGCATCTGCCTCATTGCAACCCATACTTCCCGAAATCGGTTGATAGGTCCCCGGCTCGCAGGCTGTCTGGGAGGTAGCAGAACCGGTGGCAACAAAGTGACCCTGATCAGCTTTGATGCATTCTATCTGGCCGGGCGAAGACTGGTAAGTGCCAATTTCACATGGAGTCTGAGATACTGCGCCTTGAGATGGAGTATAGTGACCTGGATTAGTTTCCAAGCATGAGGATTGGGCCTCTTCAGGTTGGTAGGATCCTTCGTCACAAGCGGTGGATTCTGTAGCACCCTGCTCGTCAACATACCGGCCCTTCTCGGCTGGAATACAGGCCTCTTGTCCTGTCGATGGTTGATAGTTTCCAACGTCGCAAGGAATCTGATTTACAGTAGCTGTTTCGGTGGCGTAGTGGCCTGAATCCGTCTCAATGCAAGAGGAGGATGATGGAGAATCCTGATATGTGCCTGGAGGGCATGGTGTCTGCTCGGCCTCTGCTGTCCAATCTGTGTAGTATCCTGGGTCGTTTGCAGAACACTCCGAAGATCCTGCCTGTGACTGGTGGGTTCCAGGAAGGCATGCTTCTTGGCTAGTTGCGCCATCGTCGGGGACCGAATATCCAGGGTCGGCAGGAGTACACTCTGCCATGCCTTCGCTGTCTGCGTAGTTACCCGCAGCACATGGTGTCTGAGATGTACTGGCGGGGCCAGTGGCGTAATGACCCGGGTCGGTATCTATGCATCCAGTAGCCGCTGATTCGGGTTGGTAACTACCGCCAGGACAAGCCACAGGATTGGCAGTTCCCGATTCTGATGAGTAGTATCCAGGTTCGTTTGTCAAGCATTCAGTCATTCCCATGGATGGCTGATTGAATCCAGGTGAGCACGCCAATTGTTCTATAGCCGCACTAAGAGGAACATAGTGGCCTGGATCTGCATCATCACACGCATCGAATCCTCTTCTGTCCGCATAGGTTCCGGGTTCGCACTCATATTGCTGAGTAGAAGCTTCGCCGGGGGCGTAGTATCCCTCTGAAGCCGAGAAACAACTGGTCTGTCCTGCAATCGGCTGATAGAAGCCGGGGGCACAGGGAATCTGATTGGTCTGCATAGGTATCAATACAAAGTGTCCCGGGTCGGCATCCAAACAGGATGCTTGGCCGTGGTTCGGTTGGTAAGTGCCAGGATCACATGTTTTCTGAGAAATGCTCCCAGATTGGCCGGTGTAATTCCCAGGTGTCGTATCTATGCAAGAGGATTGTCCGAGGTCTGGTTGATAGGATCCAGGAGAACATGCTGTCTGTTGTATTGAGCCTAATTCATCCGTATAGTAACCCGAGTCTGTCTGATAGCACGAGGTCTGGCCTGAGAATGGTTGGTAGGTTCCATTAGCACAGGGTGTCTGTTCTGTAGAGCCATTATTGGGAACGTAGTGGCCGGGTGAAGCATCTACGCATTCGTAGCCAACAAGGTAATGGCCAGCAGTACAGACTGGCGGAGGATAGGGTGTTGAATCGAATATAGATAGGATGCCATCATCGTCATGATCTCTCTCTCCGAGATAACCATGGAGCATTGCAGCACCTGAAGTTAAATTCACCCATGCGGGTATGTCCGAATCGACTTCGGGGCCTATGCCTAGTCGCCCTCCTGTATGATTACCCCAGCAGAAAACGGAACCGTTGGTGACGATTCCACAGGTGTGCCAATACCCGGTAGAAATGGCAGAGAATGAATGATTTCCGGCCACCGGGACCGGCACATTGGAACTGTTGGTGGTATTATCTCCTAGTTGTCCGTCGGAATTGTTACCCCAGCAAACAGCGCTGTTGTCATCTAATATTGCACAGGCATGCTGAGCACCGGTGTCGAGTGCAATTGCTGTTCGACCTGCGGGCAGAGAAGTGTAGGAAGATGAATTCGATGATGTGTAAGTCCCGTCGCCGAACTGGCCCATGTAATTCTGGCCCCAGCAGGCTACATTTCCGTCGTCCAGAATAGTGCATGTGGTGTTAACGCCTACAGCAAGGGCAGCTAGTGTTCTGTTCGCAGGGACAGCGGTAATTGGGGTGGGAACATATCTGTCTATCTGAGTGCCATCTCCCAATTGTCCTTGGTCATTCTGACCCCAACACATTCCACTGCCGTTATCTAGAATCGTACATCCAGAGTTCCCACCAAGATTGACAGCAATGGCGGTTCGGTTCTGAGGCAGTGGGATATGTGTGGGATAGCCAACATCCTCATTGCCGCCGACGGTGGCGTTGTTTCCGACTTGGCCGAAGAAATTGTCGCCCCAGCAGTAGAGTTCGAGGTCATCATAGATAGAGCAGGTATGATGATACCCAGCGGCCATCTCGATTGGTGTTACATTCCCCATTGTCGCGAGGAATGGATTCGTGTGCCATCCATCGTGGACGCTGTGACCAAGTTGGCCGTGGCCTGCCTCACCCCAGCATTTGACTGCATTGTCAGTCATTATGGTGCAAGAATGGTGTCCGAATGATGCGGTCTCGGTTGCGTAGGAAGAGCCTCCCTGTTCTCCGAGATTTACATACTGAGGAGTCCAGAAATTCGTCCAAATGTAGCCGTTCCCGAGGAATCCCTGACCCGCAGCGCCCCAGCACCTCATAGTTTGGTCACTCAAAATAACACATGTATGCTGGTACGAAGTCGTGAGTGATGTGACAGAGTAAATCGAGCCGTCTTGTGTCCCTGGGAAGTTCAGACCCGAGTGGGCATGTGTCTCTATAGCGACCTTTTCTACAACTAATTCCTCTCTTTCACCGGGGTCCATCGAGATTGAAGCTGACACACCTAGAAGTAGAATGGTGAGCGTCAATGAGATGATGATTTGTCTAACATTGGCAGGGCTCATATAGCCCTGACATCGTTAGAGAGTATTAACGCTTATTCTGTATCCTATTTAGTAAACAGAATAGGGACGGTCAAACTAATTTGTTTCCAGCCTTACGGGGGGACCGTGACAGAGGCAAACGGCGTACCGGAACAAGTGGAATCATTCCTGTCTGACAACTGCCCTCCGATGGGCATCTACGAGACACTGTACGCTTTCAGGGACACTTTTGGCAGTTTCATGGGAACTGAGGGAACGCATCCATGGTCCCAGGGATTCCCATTGACAACACCACTCGAGAAGTTCGGCGGGCCCCCACTTCCAGAAAGTGTGGATGTCTCGTCGGAAGATCGATTCTATCCCAAAGCATGGGGGCATCCGGATTTGCGCGAAGCGATAGTGGATTTCTACAACTCACGTTATGGCTCTACAATAACTCCTGAGAATGTCATGGTGTTTGCTGGAGGAAGGCCCGGAATCTACACTGTAATGGCTTTCCTCAAGGAGCACATCAAGGTGAGAATAGGCAATATCGAGTGGCCAGCGTATCTGGATATACTGACACAGACGAATACCGAGTATGAGATTGTGTCATTCACAAAGGAGAATGGATTTCACCCTAGCAATTCAGAGTACTTCGACCGTGTAGGAGTCAATGAGGACACGGGCCTGATGCCAGTGATTTCGAACCCTCAGAACCCGTCTGGCCAGACCCGGTGGGGAGAAGAGCTCCGGGAGCTAATCGAGATGGCCGAGCAGGCCGGTAACGGGATTTTGCTCGACGAGGCATACGAGATGTTTCACTCGCCCTCAGTAAGTGGCATAGAATTCGTTCAGGATCTCGACAACAGCAATATCTTCCTCGCTGGTGCCTGTACAAAGGGGCTGCAGTCCCCGGGAATTAGAATTGGCTGGATTATTGCCAGTAAGACCAATATCGAGACGATGGCCAACTACTCAAGCTTCGGGATGGGGGGTGTAAGCCATCCATCCCAGCACTATGCCGTCATGCTGCTTGAGCCAGAGCGTGTCAAGCTGGCTCGGAAGGCTGTCGAGCAGCACTACAACTGGCAACGGGAGCGTTATGGGAAAGCGTTCGAGGAGATGGGATTAGGAGTTTACACCGGGGATGGTGGATTCTACCACTGGCTTGAGTTGCCCGAAGGCCTGACTAGTGATGAGTTGAACAAGCGGCTGTTCAAGCGCGGAGCCGCTATCCTATGCGCCTCAGACTGTGATATGGCCCGTCCACATTCCAAGGATCCAAGTTACGAAACGCCTTACACCAGATTCTTCCGCTTCTCATTCGGGCCATTGCTACCCGAGACGTTCGAATCCGATATCCAGTTGTTCAGTGAGGTGCTTGAAGAGTACAAACAGGACACTATGGCCGATAATGCATAATTATCGGATAAATGAAGTCCCATAGAGGAACAAAATCTGAGGTGTTTACTCAGCTGGAGCGTAGATCTTGTATGCATGCAAAGGTGGAGTGTAGACGTGTAGATTTACCAATTCAGAGTCGGTATCGTTTGATACTCTGTGAATATCGGGTTCTTCAGCAGCACATACCTCTCCGGGCTGATAATGCCTAGTGTTTATCGGACGAGCGAGTCCCTGATTATCAGTCTCGTAAATCGTTTCCGTGGATACTCCGTCGACTATCAGGAAGGCACAATCACTACCCACATGATCGTGGATTGGCGTGTCCTGTCCAGGTGTCCAGCAAATCGCAACCAGCTCGTAATGCTCAGACTTCTTGATTACATTCCTCTGATAACCGTCATCGGCGTAGCCGATGCATCCCTTGAGTGCGGCCAGATTAACCTCGAGGTTGCTTAGGTGGTTATCCAGCTCTTTCAGGCCCGGCCTGCGATCAATTGAGTCTAACCAGTCGACCAGGCCTGAAAGGCCTGAGCACTCAGAAAGCAGGTTATCGCGAACCTCTGGATCGATGGCTACCTGTGTGACCACGTTTCTCGAGACGGGGTAGACCTCATGACGGTTTGGCTGAGAATGAGTATCTGTTATGATTCGGTGCGTAGCACCGAGAATGTTAGAAAATCCGGATGTGTGAGAAGATATCAGGTGTTCAGAGACACACCGGCTTCCTGAAAAAAGCGCATTTTTGGGGGTATTTTTCCGGATTTCGTAGGATTCAATTATAAATCGTAGTGGAAGCCCGCGATTCACTCACTATAGTGAGGAGGAAACAACAATGGTTGATACAGACACAATGATGAATGAAATGGGCGGCGCCTTCATGGTATGCTGGCTTGCAGGTGGAGTAGGGGATCTTAGTGGTGCCCTAGTTCTAGCTGCAGCTTGGATGGCAATTGGTGGAGCCCACATACTGCCCGCGATCACCTGGGGTCACATAATGACTGGTGACTTGGCTGATCAGGACAGTTGGATGGACAATGGAAGCCGCCTGGTAGCTCAGGTTATCGGAGCAGTGCTCGCAGTGGTTATGATCACTGAGGGCGAGTCGTCCGCAGTTGCCGCCCCCGATATGTGGGCGTTTGACATGTGGCCTGCTCTTGGCATGATAGCTGGTGGTGCACTGCTTTGGACAGTGTACTCACGCTGTGATGCATGGGTTACTGCTTTCGTAGTGATGGCTATGGGTACCATGGTCGGAAACTCGATGGGCATGGCATCCAACCTAATGGGCGATGGCGGCGACATAGCTGCTATGGCTAGCCACTGGGTCCTTGATGGCCTAATGGTTGGTATCGGCGCAATGGCTTCGGTCAAGATTGCCGAGATGGCCTAATCATTCTAGGAAACTAGACTGACAGGAATACGTAAGGCGGACTGGGGGGCAAACGCCTCCCAGTCCAGCCGTTAAAGCACCCACCTAGAGCATTCGCTCTCGGTGGGTTTTCTTCATTTATTCACTTAACAAGCGGTAAATTGCTTGTCAGTGCATCGATTTCTGAGCGTGGCCCGGGCCCTATGCCGAGAACTGTTACTGTTCCTGCAGGAATCTCAGTGTGGCCTGCATCGGTCACCATGTAGGATACAAGACCACAGATCCTTGCATCTCCGTAAAGACGTTTGATAGAATCCAAGTCGGGTGCTTCACACACAATCTTTCTTGCGCCGGCTCCCGAGTATCTCTTCAGCATCCTAGGGTCATCGCGCTTAGCCTTGAGTATGCATTCAGCTACAGCATGGCCGCATTGGGCGGCTAACTTACCGCGTGACAAATCCAGATCGGCTCTGGTCACTAGGACCATTGTAAGCTCAGAGGGTGCTCGAGACAGAATCGTTCACCGCCATAGGAGAAGACGTGTCGAGATGCTTGGTCATGATTTCGCTCAGGGGGTTTGCCAACCAAGCAGCGAATGCGACATTGCCGGCCGCATGAAGCAGATCGAATGGAAGTCCGGCTACCATGTAAGGAAGTAGAAGTTCGCTTCCCATAGAATGTAATGCGCTGATTGAAACAATCCAGTCGAATGCGAAGCCCGAGGCTGCAGCCACCATTGCCAGCCTCTCAATATTCAGTTTTCCATCTACTAGCAATCGGCTGGAGAGTAGTGCTCCTGCAACTCCTACCGCAGACCATCCTACAGCCTGGTACAACGACCACAGGCCATGACCGAGAATCAGGTTGGAGCACAGAGTGACCGCAGTGGCTAGGGCTATGGCCCTAGGTGCTCCGTAGTGTATTCCGGCTAGCAAAACGATTATTGTGACAGGTTGTACATTGGGAATTGGGTCCAGCAGAACCCTTCCTGAGACAGCGAACACGCATAGCATAAGCAGCAGAATCCAGTCGCTTCCGGATTCTAGTCTGCGCTCTGCTTTCCAAAGGGCCCAACCAACCAGGCACAGCATTGCTGCGTTGATTAGCAGCATGCCATGAGTTCCGATTGTGACTGCGTGGGCATCGAACATGTGCGCTTCCCTCCTAGTCAGATTCAACTTGCTCTTGATGGTTGTCCTATACTCATTCTCACCAAGTCTCAATGGACCATGTGATTACGCTATCTGCCTTCAAGGTTAGATCGCTGATTCCGACCATTGCCATCTGCCCATTATGGAATAGGCTCCAATAGGCTCCCGAGGTATCGGAGCAGGTTGAGGCATCGCATGGATTGACTCCCGCTATCGAGTTGATTTGCAAGCCGAAGGTGTACTGGGTTGAGTTGTAAGCAAAGTCTCCTCCAGAAGCTGTAACCGCCTCATCCATGAGTTCTAGGCCGTTTTCGAAGTTTGAGAAGCCGCCGATGCATGCACCAGTATGGTTCCAATCAGAGTCGGTCATGAACTGTGTTCCATCGCTGTCTATGTGATATCTAGCTCCGTCATATCCGTCTGGAGCATGGTCATCAGGGAAGTGGAAGCAGACGACTTGTTTGCCTTCCCATATGTCAGGGAGGCCGTAGTGAGAGTCATTCTCATCGTCGATTAGTTCTGATGTCATCCTGGCCCACTCACTACTAAGGGTTGGGAAAGAAATCAGTAAGAAAATGACCCAAGCCAAAGATAGAGACTTGAGCCTGTTCTCATCCTCAACTGCACCTCCTACTGCTATCGTGATTAGTACAAAGAGAGCGAACAGGGCTACGATATCAGACACGGATTTTGAGGGGTTTACAACCGGTTATTCAATCTTCTTCGGATGAAATCTCTGCAATCCTAGAGCGTAGTGCGTTGCTTACTGCCTTTCCGTCAGCAGAGCCTCCAAGTTTGCCCATTACAACCCCCATCAGAGGTCCCATCGCACCCATTCCTCTCTCACGAATCATGTCTGCATTCTCGGCCACCACTTCATCTACTGCTGCCTCGACTGCTCCTGTGTCTGCAGGAGTGAATCCGTTCTCATCTGACTTGGCGGAGAACCATTCCAGTCTGTGTTCGAATCCCGAGTCGATATTAGGCCCCTCAAGCCAGAGCATTCGTGCCATCGGTACCACGCCCTCTCTCGTCACCACCCCTGTCTCACGGGCGTGGATTGCTAGCATCAGATTGGGCCAGGGTACATCTGCCTCATCTCTGCCACTCCCTTCTGCAACCTCAGAGCGGAGATTGTCAAGAATGGTTGAGCCCCATGCCTTCGCAGGCACGGGTGGGCATCCACAGGGCCCTCCTTCGACTCCCATAATGAGAATATCATCCATCTCCGAACCTAGAATAGCCTCAATCTGGTTGTCCGAGATGCCGGTCCCCTGGAGGCGTTCCCTCCTCTGCTCAGAAGTTAGGGGGAGTTCCTCATTGATGCTGTCCCAGTGTTCCTCGGAAATCTCTACAACAGGTATGTCGGTCTCTGGATACATCCTAGCCCCACCAGGAAGTGGTCTCATCGCGGTGGTCGTGCCATCGTCGGGCTGGCCCCTCTTGATGACGACATTGCGGACTTCTTGAGGGATGCGATGGTATGCAAGTCGAGCGCGTAGGACTGCTGATTCCAAGGCCAATTCCGCCTGCCATTCAGAGGCCACGCACAGAGCAAATGCATCTTCATCTGTTAATGACAGGGCTTCTCTCACAGCTTCAACTTCTGAAGATGAAATGTCGTAGGCTGGTAGTTCATCAGAGTGGAATATGCCGGCCACTCCTGCTACCTTAGCTGCGCTGGCGAGTTCTCTACCGAGACGTGGTAGTTGCGAACCTTTGCTGTCAGTCTTTCTCGATCCAAGTTTTCCGGCGAATCCAGAAAGTGGTACTGCCAATACCCTGGAGCCGGATGAAAGGGAGTTGCGAACCATCTCTGAATCACAGTTCTCGAATAACTGAGTCATGTCATGTGCATCTAAGGGAAGCCTAGCAGCGGCGGCAGCGGCGACTCTGTTCTCCACCGGTACCTCGTCATCTGACCTGTCTTCGGGCAACGGAGGTAGCCCTGCTTCGCTGCGGAGTTCGCCTGCCATCCTGTACATGTGGAGTTGTCTAGCCATCTCCAGTCTGATTATTCGTGGAATCCAATCTAAGTCCTGACAACCCTTGATTTCTACCCGATCACCACATGCTATACTGACATTGAGATCCTGGCGAATCGAGCCAAGTCCTCTTCTGACTCTTCGAGTATCTCGCAGTAGTGTTCCTAGTGCTAGAGCCGTCTCTCGAGCGTGCTCGGGTGACTTGATGTCTGGTGCTGTGGCAATCTCAACTAGAGGCATTCCAAGTCTGTCCAGAGTATAGTAGACCACTTCACCTGATGATGATGGTTTGGTGTCGAGTTTTCTTGCAGAGTCCTCCTCAAGGCAGATTACATCAACACCGACATTCCCTTCCTCGGTTTGGACCGTTCCGTCAGTTGCCACTAGGGTTGTCCTCTGGAATCCGCTGGTGTTAGACCCGTCGACAACTGTTTTTCTCATCGCCTGCAAGGCAGATACTGGTTTGGCATCCATCATCCCAGCCATGGTCAGAACAATGTCGATGGCTTCGTCGTCATGCTCCAATGGAGGAGCCTCATCTAACTCGATTAGGCCAGCATTAGGAGGCTGGAAATAAACGAAGGAGCGGTTTCTCCTCTGTTCAAACCGCGCTGCGACATCAACCTGACCTGATTCTCCCTCGGAGGCTCTCAGTCTGCGGCTTGAGTGAGTCCATCCCTCTGGAATCTCATCGATGCCGTAGTCGAACAGTTCGCTGGGCATCCTTGAGTGGAGTTTTCCGGTGTCCAACTGCTGATGAATCTCCAACCCGCACATGAAACCCAAGGCTACGGGATCTAGTTCACCCGCCTCGCTAACGTCACCACGCGGTTCCATGATGGCTGCGGAGAGGCGCTGTTCAATAGACTCAACGGGCGAACTGGTAGATATCGTTGCGAGGGCTGAACAACTCGCCACTAACGAGCATACGCTGGATTACATCATCCACGGCGGTATCGGGAATCTTTCTGGCCGAGGCTGCGTTGTAGATTTCTGTGATGTTAGCAGTACCGTCTCCGGTTCTACAGACGTCTCTTACTATGTTGCGAATAGTTGTATTATTCGAACGGGCTGCAGCAGAGACACCTGAATATAATTCTGAGTCGTCCTCAATGTTCGATTCTTCTCTCCAATGTCTGAATACTGCTAGGGCGACCTTAGCATCATGACCGGTAGCGGTGTCTCTGAGGTGCATCCTAGCATGGGCTTCTGTAAGCCGAATCAGGGCCTCAAGTGCACGAGCGGTAATCGGTATAACTTCGGATTCACCCATCTGATCCTCTCTTCCGTAGGATTGTCTCTCATCTGTGTAGTACTGTAGTATCTTGGCTCTTGCATCGGCATTGAGGTCGGGATGGTGGTTTCGCTTAGCATAGGCGATGTACTTACGCAGGAATTCCAGAGAGAGGTGTTCGGTGTCATCCACGGTTAACGCGTAAACCTCGTCCTTTACCTCCTCGGATGGGTCCAAACTGATGGCTTCCTCAATTTTGGTCTCGCTGACTCCCTTCGTCCTGTTGTCAAGAATATATCTGGCAATCCTCTCATCGTCTTCGACTTTGACTTCGTCTCTAAGCATCCAAATGATATCGAATCTCGAAGCTAGTGGAGGAGGCAGACCTGTCTCGCTATACGAGCGCATAACACTCTGGTTTGGTCCACGCTTCGAGAATCTACCATCTTTCGGGTTGGCAGCTGCTAGAATAGCACAGCGTGAGGGGAGGGTTGCAGTAATCCCCCCCTTGGCGACGTTAATCTGCTGCTGCTCCATTGCTGGGTGCATGACCTTACGATCATCCTCGCTAATCTTGTCGAACTCATCTATTGCTGCCAATCCCCTATCTGACAAAGGCAGGACTCCTGCCTCCAATGCAAATCTTCCATCTCCAAAGGCGTCCCTGACAGCCGCAGCGGTCAGACCGGCCCCCGAAACACCACCTCCAGATGCGAGCTTGCCACGGGGCGAGATTTTGGACATGTAGTTCAGGACTTGCGACTTAGCGACACCGGGGTCTCCCATGAGGAGAATGTGGATATCTCCACGTGTCCTAGTTTTATCTTGGTTGATTCGAGAAACACCACCGAACAGTTGCAGAGCTAGGGATCGTTTGACGTAATGCATCACGCCAGTAGCAAAAACAGAA